>SXGR01261929.1_pt1 | contig 10816 bp, 5 predicted proteins | sample 3174711 | NCBI WGS metagenome assembly SXGR01 (sample SAMN11356860, study PRJNA531348) | freshwater metagenome | isolation source: freshwater sample F1-60 | place: China: Fuxian Lake, Yuxi | collected 2017-12-25 | reverse complement strand
CAAAAGAGGCACATGGATCGACTCCTCCCAAGGCCGCTGCTTCCTTCTCTCGCCTTGGGAATGCAGCATGTCTCCGTGATCCGACCAGAATACGAAGATGGTATCGTCCGCGATTCCCGCGGAATCCACGGTCGCCAGCAAGCGCCCCAGCGCATGATCCAACGCGAGGATGTGCGCGTAGTAGCCGGCCACTTCCCGGCGGGCGAGAGCTTGCTTCTCCGGTGGCACGTTGGGGCGCAATTGAAGCGCATGGGCATCGACGCGCCGACGAAACTCTTCCGGCGCCGCATCGTAGGGATCGTGAGGCGGACCCCAGGAAAGCATCAAGAGGAAGGGGTTCTCCTTGTTCGCATGGTCTCCAATGAAACGAATCGCCTCCTCCGTCTGCGCGAAAGCGTCGTAGCCCGGCCAGCGTTTCAGCTCAGGGCTGTCGCCCTCGTAATAGTCCGAGTTATTATAATCATGAGAGCACTCGAGTGCCTTCCAGAACTTGAACCCATGTCTGGATTCGGCTGGCACCGGGGCCTTTCGGCCACGGGCGTTCAGGTGCCACTTGCCGATATAACCCGTCATGTAACCGGCCGAATGGAAGGCCTTCCCCAGCGATGGCAATTGATCGTCCAAATGCACATCATTGACCAACACTCCGTGATTGTGTGGGTAGCGACCAGTCAGCAACGACGCCCGGGCCGGACAGCAAACCGGCATTCCGGAAATCGCGTTGGTGAAGTTTAGACTTTCCGCGGCGAGCCGATCGATGCAGGGCGTCGCGATGTTGGTTTCGCCCCCCATCCCAACTGCGCAGCGTCGCAGCTGGTCGGGGAACACAAAGACTAGGTTCGGTCGCCTGGACATGGGCCGATCCATGGGTCAAAATCTAGCGACAAAATTCAAGTAGGTGATCCGGCCATCCAGTCGCATGTTTCCACCGATGGTGATTCCCTTGTCGAAGACGTTGTTGGTTTTCAGATCCAACCGAAAGCGGCCTTTTTTCCAGACATACTCGACGCCACAATCAACCTGCGACTGGCTCTTGGGATAGGGGTTGCTGATGTTATTTGCCATGTTCCAGCCGGAGAAATAATGCTTGGCACCCAGATTGACGGACCATCCGTCCACTCCGGGATTTGAGATCTTGTATTTTAGATAGCCCGCCGCGCTGTCGACGATGCCCCCCGCCGGGATCACCGCATTTGACGCCGGTCCGATGCGGGAATCGCCATTAACCGTCCCGGCATTAGCCATGAAGGTCAGTTTGTCGTTCACTGTCCCAAAGGCCTCAATTTCCCAGCCGGTCAGATCTTCTCCACTGAGGAAGCGAGTCTCCACCGGGAAGCTGGCCCCACCGATAACTTCGTTGAACACAATGAAGGTGAACGCGCCGACGCGCTTGAGCGAAAAGATCGCGGCACTCACCGTCAGTCTATTCTCAAGCAGTGACGCGCGCACCCCGGCCTCTTTGAGCTCGGTCTCGGGTTGCACGACCAAGGTTCTGCTTAGGCGCGGATCGCCGGCCGGCAAATTGCCAAAAGCCGCGACTGTGCTGGCGGGATCGCTGTGCTCGGTCCAGAGCCCGTAAATCGACAGCCACTTTGCCGGCCTGTAGCTTAGAGCCAGGCGGGGAACAATATCGGTATTATCCTTCACGCCGGTGCTTCTTTTCGTGACTCGGTTGGTCGAGACATAATCGTAATACTGTTTTCGAGCCGCCGCCGTTAATTCGACCTTGTTGGAAAACAGGTTCGCTTGGGCTTGGGCATAGAATCCATAGTTTTTTCCGTCGTTCACGATGCCGGCGTTCTCCATCGAAGGGAACGTAACGACGGGATCTGCTCGGTTGAAGGCCAGCAAGGGCTGACGCGGCGTTCCAGCAACCTGGCGCGCGTCGACGTCACGGATGTCGGATAGATCGCCGCCGGCCAGAACCGTGAACTTGGAGGCGGCAGGCCCTTCCCACTCGGTCAGGAAATCCGCCTGATATGACCAGCCCTCGGTCTGAACTTGATCTCTGAGGAGAGGAATCGCGATCGTCAGAGTTCCCTGGGCGTCTCGAGCCACACTGCCCATGTTGCCGGCCCCAAAGGTGCCGAGTTTGTCCACATCCGTGTAGCGAATTGCCTGCCTCGTCCGCAGCTTCTCGGTCAGCTTGTAATCCACGATGACAGTGGCCGCAAACATGTCCTGGGCAAACGCGTCCGAATTGTAGCCGAACGTGTAATCCTTATCCAAGACCGGGACGCCTTGAGTCGTATTGTTATTGGCCCGAAGTTGCTCGTTCCTCAGATAAGGATCGTTGAAAGTAGGATTCCCGACGGATGATGGCGTATTCTCGCGGCTCTTGGAAAACGACGCTTGAACGGTTCCGCGGGTGTTGAGTCGGTGCAGCACGGAGAACATCCCCGCGTTCTTGTCGAACTCGCTGGAGCTGCGCGTGCCCGCCCCCGTGTGGTGGAGACCGAGAATCCGATAGGAGGTTTCTCCCTTCTCTCCGGCGACTGCGTTGTGGTCGATGGTCGCGCGAAAATTGCTCTGGTCTGAGTTTCCGGTGCCAATCATGGCACCCAGTTCCGTGCGCTTCTGGAAGAAAGGCTGCTTGCTGATGAAATTCACCATGCCCGCCGGGTCACCCCGTCCGAAGGCCACCGAACTCGGTCCCTTTACAACTTCAACCCGGTCCGCAAAGAACGTATCGAAATTGATTTTGAGTCCACCGTAGAACCCGTCGAAGTAATTGCGCTGGGTGTAGAGTCCGCGAATACTGTACTCGGGCATATGGGCGAGTGTGCGGGCTTGAACATTGTTCACAAACTTCAGGACATCGATGGTGTTGAAGAGCTTCGCGTCAGAGATAAAATCGCTGGTCACGACGGACGTGGTTTGGGGCATATCAATATAGCGCTGATTGAGTCGCCCGCTGGAGCCCGCTGAAGCTGCACCATAGCCAGCATCCCTGGTCGATTGGACGGTAAAGGGGCTTAGTGTGACCACGGCCTCGGTTTGCGGCGTTTGACTCTGGGCGGACAGCGTGACGCCCAAGAGAGCGACCGCAATAGCAGAGCCCCGCGACAGGACTCGGATCATGGAATGACTGATATGTGGTTTCATTGGGGTGTGGGGACGTGCACATCGCTTCTGCGACGGCGCGAGGACGAATGGTTGGGGTTCCGCCAGGCGCAAACCTTATCATATAGGACTGTCCTATTTGGGTGGCGCCCCGGTCCTGGCCGAAGCAGCGGGGGCTGATAGCCGATCCTCCCAACCGAAGTCCGCCAACAATCCAGCAGATCGGAATGGTCCCGAGCCCGAGCAAGGAACCGGGTTTTTTGATCCGCCCCGCGACCCGGCCATCGGGTCGGCTTTCATTGTGCCACCATCCCGCGGCTTGCCGGAGTGGACGCGGACGGGCCCGGGGCCTCGGAAGCGGAGGACGAGACGGCGGGCATGGCCGCCAGAACCGCGAGGATCGAGGCGATCCCGCGGCGTACGAGTGGGTTCATCGGCGTGGGTGTCATCGGACAGAGCCTCCCGTCATCTCGCTTCAAGCAGGAGCACCCAATCGCCGTCGCCTCCGGCATTGTTGCCCGGCGGCGCGAATTCACGCGAACCCGACGCCGCGAAGGGCGCCCCCGAAATCGGCTTCAACTCGCCGCTCGTGGGATCAAACCAACGGGCGTTGAGCGAGCCTCTCAACTTGCTGAGATCAGCCGTCAATGGCTTGCCGCCAGTGGTGTAGGCCAGAGCGCAACGGCCGTCGGCTGTGCGCGCGGTGGACATGGCGCCCGCTAAGGCATCCGTCGCCGGCGCGAGTTGATGCCATGGCAATGTGAGCAGGAAGGCTTTTGCTTTGGCGAGTTGGGTTGAGCCGGGCAGGTGCATCGCTTCGCGCCACGGAGTGCCGCCCCAATCATTGCCGCCCGGCGATTTGCCGAAACGCTGTTCCGGCAGATTGACCTGCCAGACACCGTTGACGCCGTAGGTGTGGCCCGCGCAGCCGCTGTTGAGCAGATGCGCCCAGAACGCCTCGCGCGCCTCCTTCGTTCCCAGCGGAGGCTGGATCTCAAGCGCCTCGTAGCGCGACTCACCAGAAATCACGGGCACGAAAGGCGGACGATTCCACGCTTCGAGCGCGCTGGCCGCGTGTAGCTCGGTTGCTCGTCCGTGTCCGGTCTGTTGCATTTCAAAATCGAGCAAGACGGGGTCGAGCAGTTCATCGCGGGCATTGCGACGCGGATGGGTGGTGAGCAGGCGATGGAAAGGGTCGGTCGCGCGAATGTGGCGGATGACTTCATTCCATTCGCGCCGCAGCCATTGGGTTTCGGATTCCTTGCTGCCGGAAAGGTACCAGGGCATTGCCTGTTCGCCCGAGGCGCACCAGACAACGGGCAACGCGCCCCAGCGTGCAATGAGGTAGCGCCAGTGCTGTTTCATTTTCTCCGTGCCGAGCCAGGGCAGATGATAGCCCCACGTGCCGAGGACGCACGGAACCAGTCCTTGCTCGACGAGGTGCTGCACGCGCCGGTCAGCCGCATCAAAGAATTCAGGACGAATGCGCGCGTAGAGCATTTCCCAAGGCAAGCCGTTATCGCCCAGACCGCGTTCATCAAAGGCTGGCATGTCGGGATACAGGCCTGCGACAAACTGGATGAGCGTGAAGCCTTTGTCGCGGCGGTCGGCGGTCAGTTCCTGAAAATCCCCGGGCCAGCGCAATCGGTTTACCAGCCCCATCCACCACGTATCGCCGAGCCAGAAGAACGGCGTGCCGTCGGCGTGCGCGAAATGTCGGTTGTCATCCGCAACCCGAACTGCACCGTGACGAAGCAACGGATTCTGCCCGGTGTAAGGCGTGATCGTCACTGCGCCCCGCACGCCGTGCAGCCCCGCGTTGCTCGGGTCGCTGCATTCGGTCTGAAACCGATGCGGGCCGATGATGGACGAGGCGTAACGCACGCGCCAGGTTGTGCCCCCCGCCCAGAACGCCGGCACGCGCCGCTTGCCGCCCGCAGGATCAGTAAACACGGCATCCAGCGTGATTTCATTGAACGGGTCCTGGTACGGCTTGGCGGATTCAAAGGGGAACTCCACCATGCGATTGGCCTCGGTGGCGGCAGTGGCCACGAGGCCTGCCAGGCAGAAGAGGGTTGCGCCGAGGAGGAGCACGAAAGTGTTTATCGAATGGATGGGAAACTGAATTTTCCTGGAGATCGGGTCCAGCAGGGGATTCTGTGCCGGCGTGCCTGAAAAAGAATTGGGGTTCCGCTAATCGAAAACCTGATCAAATTGGACCGTCCTATTTGGGTGGAGCCCCGGTACTGGCCGAGAAGCCAGCGGGCGAGGGATAGTTTCTCGCCGCGTCGTCGAGCACGAGAATCCAATCGCGGCCCCGCGCATCGTAAGGCGGCCCAAATACCGCATCAGCGGTTTTCGGCACCTCTCCGATCAGCGTCGTAGCGCCGTCGCGGGGATTGAACCACCAGGCGCGCACGGCTTCGCCGGAGAGCAGGGTGAGATTTACCTTCACATTCTGGCCGCTCGGGATGTAGAGCATCGCATAGCTATAGGCCTCGTCGCGCGTCGCGCGGAGATGGTCCCCCGTGCCGCTGAAGGAGTCGCCGACGATCAGCGATTGATCGGGCACCCGAGTGAGGAACGGGCGCGACTCCATCAGGCGGCGCGCGTGACCGACTTGCCCGGAGCCGGGGAACTGCAGCGCGTCGCGCCATGGCGTGCGGCTCCAGGATTTGACCCAACCCTTTTCAGGGGTGCTTAACATCCAGATGTCATGGCAGCCATAGGAGTAGCCGAGCGAGCCGGCGAAGAGCGCCCAGTAGCAGCTCTTGCGGATATCGTGTTCGTCGAGCCAACCGTGGGAAGGAAACTGCATTTGATCGAACCAGTTCGGGTGATTCTCATAGCCGGGCTCGGCCTCTAGGACCGGCCGGCGCGGCATCAGACCGTAGTCGTGCGTCACCATCTCGTAGTTTTCCATGTCGCGGCGGTGGCCCGACTGGATCATGTGGAAATCGAGCCAAGTCTCCGCGTGCACGAAGCGCGACGACGACTGCCGGCCCGGCGGATGAAACGAAATGAGTTGCGCGCGGCCCACCGCGGCGCGGATGCCCTCGGCGAGGCCGCGAACCACGAGCACATGGTTTTCATTTAGCAACGGGCGATCGCCGCCTACGACCCACACGACGTCCGACGTCGCATAGCGGCGCGCGAGCCACTCGCCATAAACGCGCGCGTTGGCCGGAGTGAAAATTTCGGGACCCTTGCCGAGACGCCGGTAGAATTTATCGCCCCACGTGGGCAACAGCGCGACGACGAGCCCCAGGGAGTTCGCTTTCGCGATCACCCAATCGACGTGCTTGAAGTAGTCCTCATTCGGCCTCGTCGGGTCGAAGTCATCGAATGGGGTGTGGCCGTAAGGATTTGGAACGCGCAGGCCGTCCTCCTCGCCGAGCACGACGGCTTGGATGACGGTGAATCCTTTCTTCGCACGGTCCTCTAGGAGCAGCGTGGCATCCTCGCGCGTGCCGCGGTGGAGGAGTTCCCAGCAGGTGTCGGCGAGCCAGAAAAACGGCCGCCCGTCGGCGTGTTGCAGGAAGCGTTGGTTGTCGGAGACGCGCAGTTGCACCGGAGCGGGAGCGGACCACGCGGGAGAGACCGCGAGCAGACTGAAGGCGAGAAGCGGAGCGGAGAGTTTCATGAAGTTCGTGCAATGCTTGCCGGACGGCTGTTATTATAATCCAATAGAAAATCTGCAGTGCTCACTAGGTGAGCCCTGTATTCGAACTTATTTACCTGATATCGTAATAATCATCCGTCTGTAACTCGTAAGGACGGGAATACCATTGTCAGTTATTTCAAGTATAATATGGATATTCTTACCCGGAGCTGCAGGTACGAGAAAATGTGCATCCTGACTTGTTGCATTATGAATAGTAATGTTCCCGTCATAGCTGTCTGCTTCAGCATATCTCCACCATTGAAAGGAGAGTTTGTCTCCGTCAGGATCAACTGATCCCCCGGCGGTAAGATTTACTCTCTCCCCGGGGGGGGAAGAAAGATAAACGAAATCCCGGCCAGTATGATTATTAATGATTGCTACCGGAGGATGGTTTGCATCACTAAAATCAGTTTTAACCGTCCAGAGGATTCTTGCGGCAAAATCATTCTGAATAGCGGTCCGGAACCGGCCTATCGGAACTCTTGTATCGTTAATATAAAGATTTCCATTATAACACCATGTATCTCCGGCAGGCTCATGCATAAAAAATGGCTCGTGCGTCTTTTGAAATTTACTGATGCCTTCCATAAATGCCGGCAGATTCGCGGTGGGAGATTTCATGTAACGGCCACCCCAACCCCCGTAATGCAGGTCTCCCGGATCAGACAGGCCCCTGTCAGCAAATGGCAGGAACGACGGGGTATCCCCTTCCCAGTTTCCCTCATGCGTTTTTATCGGATAAAGTTCACCCATTATTCCGAATCTTCGGACATTTCTATTCCACCAATCCATTGTGATCACTGATAAATCCCCAATATTATCGGTACTTGCCAGCACATTTGCCCAACTGATAATATTATATGTCGCCCTGTGCCATTTGATTTTGGGAAATGTGCCGGCTATCCATGCACCACAGGCATCCTGTCCGGCGATATCATAAACGAGAATTTTTCGGGTATACTCCTCAACTTTTGACCGATGGTCACGTTTCAGTTTCCACAAGGCCTGAGCCAGATCAACGGATTTGCCCCAGACGCAGAACCAGAGGTTTCGCGGGTCATCAGCCATTATACGTGAGAGAATGTGATCGGAAGCTTCGGTATCTTTACCATCTCCAACAACCGCCATATGATCGCCGTTCCAAAATGGAACACCTGCAGCAGGGTTTCCCTTTTTTATCACGCCGCGAAGGTATTCAGCAGTTGGCCACCCCTTGTCGTGAACCATAAGATTATCAATAACTTTAGAATAAACATCCACTGCTGCTATTATGCTTTCGGGAAAAATTCCCTGTTGGCTATTCGTGAATGATTGTCCCGTCCATGATGCAGTGGCAATCAGGCCCTCGATATACATTTCATTGGAGTATAACAATGCACGAACAAGAGTCTGCCTATCATCAGGGTCTTTTTTATCAATCTCAGGATTATGGGGATGTCTTCCGATATCAATAAGATGGATTACACGCTGTTTTTGCGCGATTATATTGTTCGAAACCAGAATAAAAGATATAAGAATCAGAAGACTTTTCATGAGCCTTTATTATTTCAATGAAGTTGTAAGAAGCCCTGAGAAAAAAGCCTCTGATTATTTATGATATTGCCGTAGTCAAGGTCTTTTATTATTCCTAAGAAACAGCGCCTGCGTCGGCTGGTTGGAGCGAGCAGCCAAGGAGGGCGGCCTGCTTGCGCACGTTCCTTCCGCAGGCGTGCGACTTCATGACTGCCCGCCTTGGCGGGGTCGTACGCCGTCCGTGTCTTGATCATGGTGTAGAGGATTCGCGCTAGCTTGTGGGCCAAGGCCGTGACGGCTCCGGCCGGGCCGAGTTTGGCGCGCATGGGGGGGCCGGATGGGGTCAGGCTGACCCTCTCGGATCGCTTGTGTTGTTGGTGACGCCGGCGGGCAGCGCCTCACCGGCGACCTGCCGCCAGCCGGCGGCCCACTTGGACCATTCGGGGAGCAATTTGCCCAAGAGGAAACTCTTGGCGTAGGGGCCGTGGTTGGACGTCTGGAGATCGGTGCGGGCGGCGTTGAAATGGAGGCGAAGATTCTTGGTGAGATTGGCCGTGAGTTCGAACTCCTTGCCTTTGCTGGCGAGGGTAACTGTGTCCTGCCAGCCGGTGTAGTCGGTGCGGCGGAGCAGATCGCGCGCGACGAACTGCGTGGACTGGTCGAACCAGCCGTGGAGAAAGGTGCGGGCACCGACGTCGTTCGTCTCGAAACGGCCGAAGCTGCCCTGGATGCGGTCGTTGAAGAGGCGGAAGCGGACGCCCATGTCCTTGCCCTCGCCGACGCGGGGTGGAAAGGTAAGCTCGCGGTCAACCAAGCCGAGCGGGAGGGAGCCGCTTTGATTCACGAAGCTCTCGGATTGGTTGTAGTAGATGCGCACGGGACTCTTGGCGGACCAGCCGAGCGTGGCGCCCTTGGTGCGGGTGCGGTCCTTGGCGACAAACTGCCAGTCGGACAGCTTGAAGTCCACCCACTCGCGGCGGCGCTTGAAGAGCGGCTCGGTGGTGACCACGTCGCGAGTTCCGTTGAGCGCCGCGCGGCGTTGAAGTTCGTCGTGGCGGGCACCGAAGACGGTGCTGAGGCGGCCGTCAAAGAAGTTGCCCACGTGCACAAGTTGGCGGCTGAGCAGGAGGGTTTCGGAGTGGTTAAGCGTGCCCTGCCGCCAACCCACGTTGGCGCCCCCGGCGGCAGCGGTGGCAGCGATGCCGGCGGGATCGAAGCGGGTGAAGCGCTCGCCGTCGCCGTCCTTGATATGGCGGCGGAAGAGCAGCTGACCGTTGGTCGGAATGTCGTCGAAGCTGAAGCCAATCTGGTGACTGATGGACTGGCGGCGGGAGGCAAGAGCGGCGAGCTGGTGGCGACCCCACCATTTGCCGAGGTCGCGCTCGTAGGAGGCGGTGAGGCGGGGCTCGTAGATCTTGTTGTTAAACTTGGTGAACTGGTAGGCATGCTCGACGAAGTATTCGCCGAAGCGCGGGTTGGCCACGGTGCCGATGAAGCTGCGGGGATCACGATAGATCTCGAAGCCATCCACGGTGTAGTAGCTGTGGGTATCCTCCTGCTTGTTGAAGGCGGCCTCGATGAAGAGGTCGCGGAAGAGGCGCTGCTCAAGCATGACGGTGTAGTTTTCGACATCGGAGTCGTTGTGGTTACCCGAGCCGTAGAAATTCATGCTGCGGGGCACGAGACGCTCGTCGGTGAAGCTGGTGCCAGAGGGGCCGCTGGTGCGGATGACGTTGGTGCTGAGGAAATAGGTGCCGGCGGCCTGATCGAGAATCCGGCGGTTGGCGGTCATGGTCGTGGTGCCCGTGATGCCGGTGAGGTTGCCGCTGGCGGGGATGCCGATGCCATTCCAGTCCGAGACGCGGTCCTTGAGCGGAAACTTGGAGCCGATCACGCGCTCGAGGTTGAGCTTCTCCATCTCGGCGCGGAGGGTCGTGGTCGCAGACGGCGAGTGCAGGAGCTGCCAGGTGCCGGCGGCGTGGAGGCCCTGCTTTTTGTAGAAGGCGTGGTTCATCCAGTCGCCTTCGTCGTGGTTGAGGAGATTGATGCGGAAGGCGGCCTTGCGGTTGAGGAAGGTGCGATTCACGTCGATCTGCGCACGGTAGAGATCGAAGTCACCCACGCGGAGCTGCACCGCCGTGCGGTCGCGATCGGTGAGGGCGCGCTTGGTGGTGGAATTGATGACACCGCCCTGGCCGCCGAGACCGAAGAGGATGTTGTTGGGGCCGCGGGAGAAATCGAGGCGCTAGAGATTGTAGCCGTCGCCGTTGACCGTCCAGACGAAGTAATTGCGCGCGGTCGCGGCGCTGAGCCCGCGGACCTCGACGGAGTTGTCGGAGAAAATGTTGGCGCGGAAATTCGAAGACTGGCCGGGCTGCTCCTGGCCGACGGTGTTGAGGGCGTAGCGGTAGGCTTCGACGAGATCGTTGGCGGCGATGTCATTGAGGAAGTCGCGGGTGAACACGCTCGTGACGCTGGGCGTGGTGTAGAGCGGGGTGTTGACGCGGCTGCCGGAGAGCGTGTTGGTGGCGATGTAGCCTTCGTCCTTCGCGGCGTTCACCTGAAAGGGCGAGAGCT
>SXGR01132295.1_pt1 | contig 10816 bp, 11 predicted proteins | sample 3174711 | NCBI WGS metagenome assembly SXGR01 (sample SAMN11356860, study PRJNA531348) | freshwater metagenome | isolation source: freshwater sample F1-60 | place: China: Fuxian Lake, Yuxi | collected 2017-12-25 | reverse complement strand
TTCTCTGGGTATTTTCTGACTGGAATAACCAGTCATCCCCGCTGCGACCGTATCTATGATCAATAGCGATTGATTTTTTCCATTCCACACTTGTCTCAAACTCATTTCTGAAACTCGTATGCATCAAATGAATTGAATTCGGATTATTTTTTCCATTGAGATATGAATTGAATTCAGAAAACTCGATTGGCAATTTATCCATTTTCAATACTGCAGTATTTTGGCTAATTGATCCCATGTCGTTCGGGTTAATTGAATCCCCCATATGCTCAGAAACCAACATATCAGCCAGTAACTCTATTTGTATCTGTCTTCTGTATTGAACAGTGTGTGCCGATTGTACAAACGGTGTTACGACGCTATCACTTACTCGCGCAAACACTTTGGGCATGGATATCCTGCGCCTAACCTTGACAAAAATCTGCCCTGGCTGGTGGCCAGACTCGTCAGGTAACGTCCCAATAATGCCATTTCGAGGAGGAATACGCATGATCGCTTGATTATCTATTTCTGCGATGCTGGCAGAAAAATCTGACTGGGATAGAGGGGTAGAACTGCTCAGACTCGTAACAGAGGTCGCTGAGCTTAGCGTCGTAGAAGGCCCGGTCGTAGTTGTCGTTGTCACCGTGGTTGATTCTTGAGAATTCTCAGTCTTCTCCGCTGGACGATGTGTCAGTGGCTTGTCCAAATCACGCCGGCTTTCAAGATGCCTGGGCGTTGGTTGCTCTTTGCGCGGCGATCCAAATGCACGAAACGCATCAGCTACCGAATCTGCCATCTTGATGATCTCGTCTTTGCCTGGGCTTTAAAGCATATTCTCAACGGCATTGCGCGTCTGATCCGCGCGAGGTGATCTGGGTGATTTTGGATTTTGTACCACCTCAAGAAGCTGAAGGCGTGGTATCGGCTTGATACCCCTGGGTGATATTGGCATAGGCGTTGTTTGATTTTTTGTTACTTCAGAAAAGATTACTTCTAATTTTATCGCTACGGGTTTTGACACCATGGCAGGCTTTTTAGTCGTTTCTTTGCCTGAGGCTGATCCCTCATTATCTTCGCCACGTTTTTCATTCATATTGGATGAAGTATTCAGGCTGGCATAATTTTCCTGCTTTGAATTCTGCGCCGAGTGGTCTTCGTGGTTCTCTTGCTGGCTTTGTTGAAAAGAATTCCTTGCAGTAGTTGACGATGTCGCTTGCATGTTCAGTAGGTTCCTTAATGGCCGTTTTTATTTGCCCCAAAGGTGATGCTCGTAAGCAGCTTTGGGATACGCGCGAGCTTGGTAACCTTTCTCTGCTGATAGTCCTCGAAATTTTTTGGATTCCTACTCAAAATCTGTGGTTTACGGTGAAAAACTCAAGATTTGCGTCGTTGTCGTTAGAAAAATCCAGTGCTTTCGTCTATTTACAATCATAAAATTTTGGATCTATGACCGTTTATGAAAAATCTCTGCTGCTTTTTTTAATTTCAACTAGCAACTCAGAAAGGTCTACTAACCGTTTAGCGATCAAATGATGCACATTGTTTTCTTTCTGCCATATTCCGAAGACGCCCAGCAATCCGGCATTCAATAGCTCTTTTCGCTGTTGACTGACCAAGCTTGGCCAAACGATCACATTGATGACGCCAGTTTCATCTTCCAGCGTCACAAATACGGTTCCCTTGGCAGTCGCTGGCCGCTGGCGCAAGGTGACGATCCCGCAGGCGCGTGCAAACTGACCTTGTGTAAACGTGTCGAGGGTTGACGCAGGCAAGAATCGCTTCGCTGAAAGATGCTGGCGCAAGAAGCTCAGCGGATGTTGACCTAAACTCAGATTCAGCATTCGGTAGTCATTAACAACTTCCTGCATATCTGTCGGCTCAGGCAAGGTAATGCGATCGATAGCGGGTGGTGCCACTTTCAGCAAAGCCTTGCCCGGTGTGGCTACGGAGGCATGCCACAGCGCTTCATGACGATGACCCGCCAGGTTACTCAGCGCATTGGCTGCCGCCAGCGCCTGCATGTCAGTCGAGGATAGATTGGCTCTCAGCGCCAGATCTGGCAGATCATGAAACGGTTTGATGGCGCGCGCCTCTTCGATACGCCATCCGACTTCTTGCGATAGTCCGCGAATCAGATTCAATCCGAGCCGGACAGCTGGCCGTACTGCCTGACTGATTTCAAGTCTCGCTTGCCAATCGCTGTGGACAATATCAACTGCGCGTACTTCAACGCCGTGTCGCCTTGCATCCTGCACGAGTTGCGAAGGCGTATAGAAACCCATGGGCTGGCTGTTGAGTAAAGCTGTCAGAAAAGCTGCTGGATGATGACATTTCAGCCAGGCGCTGGCATAGGCGAGCAGTGCAAAGCTTGCTGCGTGACTTTCAGGAAAACCATACTCAGCAAAGCCCTGTATCTGGCTATAAATGGATTCGGCAAATTCGGCGGTGTAGCCGCGCGCCCGCATGCCTTGTATCAAACAGTCATGAAAATTTTCCAGGCCACCTTTGCGCTTCCACGCTGCCATTGCACGACGCAGCTGATCGGCTTCCCCTGCAGAAAAACCGGCGGCAAGCATGGCGATCTGCATCACCTGCTCCTGAAAAATAGGTACTCCCAAGGTACGCGAAAGTGCTACCTCCATGTCAGCGCTTGGATACGTTATCGCTTCAAGGCCTTGCCGGCGGCGCAAATAAGGATGGATCATCCCGCCTTGTATCGGCCCGGGCCGTATGATGGCCACCTCAATCACCAGATCGTAAAATGTGCGTGGCTGCAGACGAGGCAACATGCTCATTTGTGCGCGGCTCTCGATCTGGAACACGCCCACCGTATCGGCCTTGCTAATCATCGCGTAAGTTGCGGCATCTTCAGCGGGAATGTCCTGCAACTCGAAAGGCTCTCCCAGCTGCGCTGATATCAGCTCGAAACTTCGACGCAACGCGGATAGCATACCCAGTGCGAGGATATCGATTTTCAGCAGACCCAAAGCATCGAGATCATCCTTGTCCCACTGCACGACACTACGTCCTGCCATCGTGGCTTTTTCGATAGGAACCAGTCGGGAGAGCTTGTCACGTGCAATGACAAATCCACCCGGGTGTTGTGATAAATGGCGAGGAAAGCCTATCAGATCAGCAGCAATTTTCTGCCATGATTGCGCTATGGCAGATGCCGAATCCATACCGCATTCAGTAAAAATATCTTCCAATCCGCTTTCACTATCCCATCGGCGATAGGATTGCGCCAGTCGATTGACGATAGATAAATCTACACCCAAGGCCTTGCCTGCATCGCGTAGCGCACTGCGTCCCCGGTAGCTGATGACAACGCCGGTCAGTGCAGCGCGCTGACGACCGTATTTTTCATAAATATATTGGATAACTTCTTCTCGCCGCTGATGTTCGAAATCGACATCGATATCGGGCGGCTCGTTACGTTCTTTTGAGATGAAGCGTTCAAACAGCAGGCTGCTTCGGGCGGGATCGACTTCGGTAATACCCAGGCAGTAGCAGACAGCCGAGTTGGCTGCAGAGCCACGCCCTTGACACAGAATATGGCGATGTCGAGCGAAACTGACGATGTCATACACCGTCAGGAAATAAGGCTCATAGGACAATTCTGCAATCAGTGCAAGTTCGTGTTCGATCTGCTGCTGTACGTTAGCCGGTATGCCTGATGGAAAACGGCGGTGTGCGCCGGCCCAGGTTTGTTCATGCAGATAGCTGGTCGGTGTCTGCCCCTGAGGTACAAGCTCGTCCGGGTATTCATAGCGCAGTGTATCGAGAGAGAACTGACACTGGGCTGCAATCAGCGTGGTTGCGTGCAAGGTTTCGTGGGGATAAATATTGGCCAGCCGCAGTCGTGAACGCAAATGCTGTTCTGCATTCGGAAACAATGCATGACCGCATTGCGCTACAGGCTTGCCAAGCCGGATGGCGGCAAGTACGTCTTGCAAGGGCTTGCGTGAACGAATATGCATGCAGACGTCACCGGTGGCCACAACGCTAAGTGAATGCATGGCAGATGTTTGTATCACGATCCGCTTGTGCTGTTCATCTTGCCCCCGATAGAGCAAACTGAGAGCGAGGTACGCACGCGTGCCAAAAGTAGATTTCAGCCATTTAGCCTGACGATGTAATTTGGCTGCGCTGATGCCATAGTCGGGCGCCAGCAGTAAAAGACAATCGGGTAAGTTACGCAGATGATGATACTGATCCTCAGGGTGAGTGAAGTCAGTGAGTCTCAGGTAGTAATTCCCCTTCTCTGCCCTGCTTCGTGCCAGCGTGATCAGTTCGCACAGGTTGCCGTAGCCGTCACGATTCATCACCAATGCGATCAGGGTCAGGTAATCACTCTCTTCAGTATGCAAGCGAAACTGACTACCCATAATCAGTGATAGCGGGTGTCGTCTTGCCTCGACATGGGCGCGTACAACACCGGCCAGCGAGCACTCATCCGTAATGGCGAGTGCGCTATAGCCTAGCGCTGCTGCCCGTGCGACCAGCTGTTCAGGGTGTGAAGCACCGCGCAAAAAACTGAAGTTGGATACGCACTGGAGTTCGGCATAGGCCGGTAGGGAAGAAGTAGTGGGCATCATCGCTCATGCAAATAGGCCGTGCAAAAACCACCGTGCCTGATCGACATCGCGCTCACGGTAAATCCAGTAATACGCGCCCTCCTCGCCCTGTGCGACAAAGTAATCGCGCATCGCTAGATCACCGTCCCACCACCCTGCTTCAATGCGTTCAGGTCCACTGAGCAGATGCAGTGCGGAACCATAAAAAGGTCGATGTCCACGCAATGTCAGCGCCAGTGGCTGCTCCAGCAACCAGAAGGGACGTTCAGCAAATCGCCCCCTTGTATCAGCCAGTATATTTTGGTGTGCGTGACTGCTTATTTGCCATTGATTGGCGACTTCAGGGCGATGATCTGATGCCAGTGCAGGCAGGCATATCGCCTCTGGCCCAAGCCGCGCCATGAGCAGCTCGAGCAGCCGGCGGTAATCTGCCGGTGTGCCACCAGGTTCAGGAAACAGCTGCGCTGTCGGCGGCGCAAATGTAGCAAGCTGACTGGCTTTCAGCCGCAAGACGGTGACGGGCGCCTCGAGCAATCGATGGTTGAGTCTTTCTTTCATCAGGCGCAGTAAATGCGCTTCCTGCCATGCAGGTTCTGCGAGCGTGATCTCAATGTCAGTCGAAGCAAGTCGACAGCGCCCGCGCTCATATTCCAGTGTCAGCACCAGCGCAGACACAGCGCGTTGTCGCGCCACCAGCCAGCCTGTCATTTGTACCACCAGATGATGGGCAGCCAACAGCAGCTGCTCTGCCTGTTCTGTCGGATAAGCAAATTCGAGGAAGGCAGCAAAGGTCTCCGGCGCCTGTATCCATTCAAATAATTCAGGGGCTTCGCCATATGCGCGGTCAAGTTGATCCTGCAAGGCAGGATCGGTACGGCGCTTCAAGCCTGCGCGCGGTAAACGACGCAAATCAGCGAGCGTACTGCAGCCTATGCCCGTCAGCCAGGGCTCGTATCGCTCTGCGGTGGAAAGCAATCTAACCGGCAAGGTATCCAGACGTCGCCGCATACTCTCGATACGGATGACGCGTATCGCGCGTCCTCCCCGATGCGCGAATAGCCAGGCTGCCTGTGCGACAGGCGCCATACCAAGACGCAGTGAAAAACCCAGCGCCTGCACACTGCCGCGCACGCGATGGCATAAATGCCGCCGCCCCCCAAATGCGGAAAGACTCGCACTGACATCCATCAGCAAAGTGTCTGCATCGGCGATGGTTACTTCAGGCGTGTATTGCAGCAGGGCCAGGGCGACTGCATCGCGTGCAATGTTCTCTCGCATCACATCACGCGCTTGCAATACGAGCTCAGGCGCCAATACCTGCGCACTGGTCGCACGCATGCCTGCACGAATGCCGTGCCGCGCTGCAAGTCGTGAAACTGCCACGACCTGCGCCCGGTCGACGATAGCAACCGGCAACGGCTCAGACCAGCGCGGCCGCAACGATTGAAGGGGCAGGAGTGGTAGATAAACGGCGATCCAGCAACGCATGATGAGTTTCATCGGTAAAAAATGACCTATCGCCATAGAGCAAAGACCAAGGCAATAGCAAGGGTGTGGCGCAAGGCGGACCGCGTCGCTTGAGAACATCGATCTGCAAGCCCTGCCCCCTTGCTTGCAATGCGAGACGCAACGAGACTGGCGAAGGCACATCCGCCAGCGACAAAGGTCGCAACAGCCAACACACTATGTTGGATGCCTGTGCGGCAAGTTGCAGGCGACGTATGGCTTCATTGCGTAAACTTCCTTGCCAAAGCAGTAGCGCACCGCAGCTACCATTACGTAATATTTGCTCGGCACTCCACAGTAGATCAGCGTGACGCTGGGTCCGTATCCATAACAGACGCTCGGGTGCCAGGCCCCAATCAATCCAGGTCGCCACCTGTGGTGCGTGAGGTGGTTGAAGCAAAGCAATGCGGCCCACCACCCGTCGCAGCGCTGGCTGCAGCAATCGCATCTCGCCGATGCCGGCTTGCCGTATCAGCAATTCGGTCAATCCACGGTGCGGCCAGCCCTGATTCGGTAATTCCTTGTCGAGTGCTGGCCACCCGCTGGGTGTCACCGACACGCCGGCCACAGCCATATGCCCGGCACGCCAGACATTGTGCGCAATGCCGTGCGGCAGGGAGAGCGAAGGCATCTCACCCGCAGAGCCGGAAAGCGGTAATGTACTCATATTGCTTTTATGAAAACTAGCTGAGGTGAAGTTCGGTGAACATTTATACTGTACAAATATACAGTATAAATTGCATGCAGGAAGTGTGAAGGAGCAATGAATTTTTCAATGTCTTATTACAAAAAAAACCGGACTTTTGATCCGGCTTTATAGAGGAGCAACAGGGGTACAGCAGAAAATTAGGGTTGGATACAGCCTATCTGCGAAACGGCGCCATTTTGCAAAACGATGGGCGCCTTGCAAAAGATAGGCATTTGATTAACGCCTCTTATCCAGTTTGGCAAACAAACCTACTCAGGCATGCATCTGAAAACTGTCATCGCCCAATCCTGAGAGTGGCGCTGGGGTGGGCACTGCCTGGCTGACAAAACCTTGCCAGGATCGAGTGATCTTGAGGAAATTCTTCAGAGTGAACTGCAAGTCATTGAGCATCAAGCCTTCCAGGCAAAGCTCGCTGCTGATAATGAGCGCTCCCTGGGGACCGCCGAGCCCGATTTTTATGCCGCCAGTATCACGCCACATCAAGTTATAACACAGCAGTGCTTCATAAATCGCGCGCTGATTGGTATCGTTGGCACTGTCAAGTTCTGCGGAAAACACCATGCGCGCAGGGTCTTCCGTCGCTTCGATAATGACAATCGTTTCATCAGAAAACTGTATGGCCCAGCTGGGCTCTTCAGTCTGCACGATGGCGTCAATGTCCTGCATATTGGGGCCAAGCTCCTGAATCAACTGCTGGATTTATTCGATAGTGGTGGCCATGAATATCCTCAAATAAAAATAAAGGTCACGGAATACTGATTCGGCGTTTATTCGCTGATACTGGAATAGTCCGGATTTCGGGATGTCACAATGGCCTGAGCCTGTGTTTGCAATTGCTGTATTTTTATCAGTGATGCGGTGAGACGTTCAGCTTTGGCAGCATCGCCATAATTAATTTTCAAACTGCCTGTACTGGCAGCGGATTGCGTTTCTTTGGATTCTGCAAAGCTAGTTGCAGCAGTAGATACTGCGCTGCTCATACCACCAATCGTATTAGGTCCCATCATTTCTATCCCTGTTGAATGAATTTGATTTGATTGCTCAGGCACCCAGATGCAGCATATCCATCGGGCCTGGAAGATTGGCTGCCGGCTGATCATTCTCGCCTGTCACATACACACTCCATACTTGTGCGATGCTGACAAAATTGGATAAAACAGTTTGCAGCTCGTTGAGCGACAGATCAGATACAAAAAGTTCATATTGCAAAACAAGCTCACCTCCAGGACCTGAAAGTGCCATGTTGACGCCGCCCGTATCTTTCCAAAGCAAGTTATAACAAAGCAACGTCTCATACACAGACAGCTGCATGGATTCCGAGGGAACGCCCAGCATGGAGGTAAGTACGACACGCTCTGGCTTTTCAGCCCATTCCAGCGTGATAATGGACTGATCATCGAACTGAATAGCCCAGTTTTTTTCTTCACTCTGAACGACAGCTTCTATCTCGGGCATACTGGGCCCGATTTCTTCCATCATGATCTGCATGAACTCCAAATGACTGGCCATGCCTGCTCCTCTCTAAAAATGTGATGCACGGACGAGATTTTGGAGATATGTGAATTACAGCAACAAATAGTTCCCGGAATACGGTACGTGAAGATGGGCAGATTTTTTCCTGCCAGACGCCGGTGCATACTTTTAACCAGCAAGGATGCTTGCTGGTGGGCTGCCTGCGCACGCGGCGGGACGGATCTGCCCGTGGCTGACCAAGGGCAGCTGGCACAGTCTCCCAGCGCAAAGATGTCCGGATCCGTGATGGATTGCAAGGTGGGTGAGACAATCACTTGTCCCAGAGAATTGGTAGGTAAACCTACGCGCCCCAGAACGGCCGGTACTTTGATGCCACCGGCCCAGACCGTCAGATCACTGGGCAGCTCCCTACCGCTGGCGGTGAGTACGGCGTTACTACGCAGCGCGATCACTTTGTCGCCCGTGAGCACCTGAATATCGAGTGCCTGTAACAAACGCGTCGTTTCAGTGGCAATCCGCTCGGGTAAAGGTGGCAGGATGCGGGGGCCTGCTTCCACCAGAGTGATCTGAATATCACGACGTGGGTCAAGCTGATGGAGCCCATAGGCAGCCAGTACGTGTGCCGTGTTGCGTAGCTCAGCGGCGAGCTCGACGCCGTTTGCGCCACCACCAATAATGACCAGATTCACCTTGCTGACTGAGGCGTCTTTTGATTCGTTAAGTCGCATTTGTGCGCGCATGCAGGCCGCGAGAATACGCTTCCGCACATGCTCTGCCTAGCTTCCGGTATCAATGGCCATCGCATGGTCAGCCGCGCCCGGCACGCCAAAAAAGTTAGTCACGCTGCCAATCGCCAGAATCAAGGTGTCGTAGGGTATGTGCCTCTCCGGCAGAATGGGATGGCGCTCATCGTCCATAACCGCACCGACAACGAGCTGGCGGTCGGCACGGTCGAGGTCGAGCATCTCCCCTTGCTGAAATTCGAAATGATGCCAGCGCGCTTGAGCGATGTACTCGAGCTGGTGCGTATGAGGATCCATACTGCCCGCTGCCACTTCATGCAGCAAAGGCTTCCAAAGGTGCGTAGCAGCGCTATCGACCAGGACAATCTGAGTGTGGCCCTGCTTGCCGAGCTGGTCGCCCAGACGAGTGACCAGCTCAAGACCACCTGCACCACCCCCCCACCACGACGATGCGATGTGGCCGGGTACGAGAGGATGATTGGAGTACTGGCAAGGGATGGGTCGTAGTTTCCATGAGTATTCTGGTAAGACCTCGCATGACTGCGTCCATGAGCAAGCTCATTTTTATCGAGCTGATATTTTACCTTCAAGAAAAAGTGTCTAGCTTCTGTCATGTTTTTTGACATGACATGCGAACCCTTGCAGGCCTTGCATTGTCCACTTGTCAGGCACCGCCCAATGAAACAGGGAGAAAAGACATGACAGGTCTAGACAAAGAATTGAGTGTAGGTGAACGGGAAAATTTCATGCACGGCCTGCTCGCTTTCACAAAGGAGCATAAGGCAGCGCATTGGCTGGGTACTTTGGATGAATTTCTAGACAAAGTATTACCCACCGACCCTCAGGGCATTGTGCGGACCTCGCATCAATATCTCTGGGACATGATCCGCTGGACCCGGCATGACCAATGTGATGGGCAGCTGTCGACGGGATTATTCGCCGATGAACTTTTCGGTTTGGATGAATCGATTGAGCGTGTTGTTGACTATTTCAGGGCAGCTGCCGCCGGTTCCGAAGTCGGCCGTCGCCTGCTCCTGCTGCTTGGACCGCCATCAGGTGGCAAGTCGACGCTCGTCATTTTGCTCAAACGTGGCCTCGAAGAATACAGCTACACCAACGCCGGTGCGCTTTACGGCATCAAGGGATGTCCGGTTCATGAATCGCCCCTGCACTTGATACCCCATATCCTGCGCCCGAGTTTCTGTGAAACCTATGGGGTCGACATCAGTGGTGAGATTTGTCCCTACTGCCGGATGCGCTTGGACCAGGAATTTCAGGAAAATTTTCTGAAAATGCCAGTGGAGAGAATTTTTATCTCAGAAGCCGGTCGCAGCGGTATTGGTACGTATGCACCGCATGATCCGACCACAGCCGATCTGGCTGATCTGTTCGGATCTGCGGATTTGTCGAAAGTCGCCGAATTCGGTGATGAAGGCGATCCGCGCGCCTGGTCATGGTCAGGCGCCGTGTACGCAGCGAGTCGCGGCATGCTGGAGATGATTGAAATTCTGAAGGTCAAACGCGAGTTCTTGTATTTACTACTAACGCTGACTCAGGAAAAAAATGTGAAAGTCTCACGCTTTCCACTGATCTATCTCGACGAAACCATCATCGCGCATGAACTTGGTGGGTCAGGCGGTCAAGCAAGGCCCCAGTCAGGCGCTCCGATCCAAAGACGCTAGTCCTCTCATCAAACGGCAGGTTGCTGGTCAGCATGGTGGATCCACGCTCATAGCGCCTGCTCAGCACTTCAAACAGCAATTCCGAGCCCACCGCAGTAAACGGCACATATCCCAGCTCATCAACAATGAGCAGGTCCACCTTGG
>SXGR01153924.1_pt1 | contig 10821 bp, 10 predicted proteins | sample 3174711 | NCBI WGS metagenome assembly SXGR01 (sample SAMN11356860, study PRJNA531348) | freshwater metagenome | isolation source: freshwater sample F1-60 | place: China: Fuxian Lake, Yuxi | collected 2017-12-25 | reverse complement strand
GCCCCAGCAGGTCCTCGATCGATAGCTGGGCCTGTCCAAGCATGGACAGCAGCGGTAGCGCCGCCTCGGGGTTGGTGGCAAACAGGGGCTGCTCGATGAGTTGATCGACATTGAATTTACTGGCGACATGGAGTTTGGCACTAGACTTTGTCATGGTGGTTGGGCTTTCTTGGCTTTGCGGTTGTTGATGTCAGAACCCACATTCTGTAGGGCCTGACGGCTTCAACCACCAAACTCAACCTTCAACTACGAGCGGGACATCGCCCAATTTCAGGTGCGGGAACTATGCGCCCTTGAGAAATTGAAGTGACTAGGTCAAACGCCTTCGCGAGCTCGCTCTCCGCCTCACCAAGAAGGTTCAGCATAGCCTGTTCGGCACGTCGAGCGTCACCAGTGCCAATGGCGCGGCTAACCGCCCCATGCAGAGCCAGCCCCTCCGCGGGCTTGAGCAACGATATCTGTTGGATTGAGAACGATAAGTCGAGTACCGCGGCTACGACAACACCCAGAGAGGCAACGAAACGGTTGCCAGCCGCATCGAAGATCGCTTGGTGGAAATCTCGATCGGCATCGTAATAAGCGATGGGGTCATCTTGACAAGCGGTCATAGCTGTAAAGGCGTCGGCGATACCGCGAATGCCATTCGCGTCTGCCCCACGCGCAGCCATCGCCACGACAGCAGGTTCGATCAGATGCCGAAAAGCGATGATCTCGCAAACCATTTGATCCGTCAGCTTGGTCGAACCGAGCCATGACAGCAGGGCCGGATCGAGGAAGTTCCAAGTATTGATTGGTCGGACAAATGTACCCAGCTTCTGGCGTGACTCGATCAGGCCTTTGGACGCAAGCACCCTGAGGCTCTCCCGCAAAGTCGGCCGGCTAATGCCGAGATCAGCAAGCAGCGCAGGTTCAGATGGAATCAATGCGCCGGGCGGCCAAGCGCCACTGACAATTCGGCGGCCAAGCGCATCGACCAGCGCATGCTCCACCTTGCCGTTGGTCCCGCGCGGCCGTACCGTAGTTAACCTGGCGCCAGGCGTGTGCGGCCTGCTCGCTAAGGCGCGCCCCGGATCAGCGGTTGGTCTAACTGCTACGCGCGTCATGTCATCCACCAACCACCGTCTACGTTGAGGTTCTGGCCGGTGATGAAACGCCCTGCGTCAGAGCACAAGAAGGTGACCACATGGGCGACATCGGCCGGGGACCCCCGGTACTTGAGCGCCTGACGCTCGAGTACGAACGCGTTGTATTGCTCAAGCTGATCACCCCATACTTCGGTTTCGAGCGCGGTTGGAATGGCGCCAGGGCTGATTGCGTTAACGCGAATGCCCCATTCACCGAGTTCTCGCGCCATACTCCGGGTAAGGCCGAGCAGTGTGCCCTTACTGGCAACATATGCGGTGAAATCCTTCCAGCCACCATTGAGTGTCACGCTGCACAGATTTACGATAGCGCCGCCCTTCTTGCGCTTCATGTCAGCAATAGTTGCCTGGACCAACGCAAACGCCGCATGGGCATTGACTCTCTGCACTCTCTCGAATCTGGCGAAGTCATAACCATCAACCGGGTCTGAAGGATTCACCGCAGCGTTGTTAATCAGGATGTCGAATCCGCCAACGTTCGCAGCGGCCTCGCCAACAAGCACGGCTGCAGCTGCCGGGTCAGACAGATCAGCGGCCATGAACGAGACCAAAGGCCCGGCCGTTCCAATTCGTGCGTTGATCGCCGCCGTCTCCACTTCACCATGGTCAATACGATTATCAAGGCACATCACCCTCGCACCCGAACGTGCCAGAAATTCGACAATCGAAGTGCCAAGCCCACCCGCACCTCCGGTCACCAGCGCGTTCTTACCGTCGAGTCGGAGTTGCATACTTAGGCTGCTTCTACACGATCATGTCGATGAGTTCATTGACGGATGTATCAGCTTTCGCGACGTCCGCAATTTTTTCCCCGCGCGCCATCACCACAACCCGATCCGATATTGGGTACACATGATGGAGGTTGTGGGAGATGAAGACGCTGCTGATGCCCTGCTCGCGCAATTGCACAACGAAGTCGAGTACCTTGTTGGTCTCCTTGACAGATAAGTGATTGGTTGGTTCGTCCAGGATCATCAGGCGAGAGCGAAAATGGATCGCCCGTGCGATCGCAACCCCTTGCCGCTCCCCGCCAGACAATTCTTCGACCAGCGTCTGGGGCGATCGGAGATGCAAATCGACGTCGCGAATCGCCTGCATTCCCATGCGTCCCATCGCGTCCATGTCCATGATCCCCAGTCCACCGATCCGCCAGCGCGTCAACACCTCACGGCCGATGAAGATGTTTCGCGCGATGTTCATCTGGGGCACCATCGCGGTGTACTGATAGATCGTCTCGATCCCCGCAGCGATCGAATCCCGTGGCGAGCGTAGATCGATCTCCGTGCCCTGAATGAAGATCTTCCCACCGTCCGGCCGATGAGCGCCAGACAGAATCTTGATCAGAGTAGACTTTCCGGCTCCGTTATCGCCGACAAGGCCAACAATTTCCGCACCACGCCCGAATTCCACGCTCACGCTCTTCAGTGCATGCACACCGCCGTACCATTTATCGAGCTTGTCGCAACGAATAAAGGGCGTCATCCATGCCTCCGCGCCTTCAGAACCCGGCCGCGCACCCACATGTTCAACACTACCGACCCGACCGTTAACGCTCCCAGCGCGAGCTTGAACCAGTTGGCATCGATGCGTGACATGACCAGCCCGTTCTCCATAATCCGGATCATCCCAGTCCCGATCACTGCACCAATGATCGATCCGATTCCACCGGCTAGCGCCGTGCCGCCGATTACTGCGGCCGCCAGCGCCTGTAACTCCATGCCCTCGCCCGCTCCTGGCAGCGGCGTCTGCAGTCGGAATGTCTGAATGATTCCCGCAAAGCCCGCCAGCAATGAACACAAGACAAAGCAGCCGAGTTTCACCTGCCGCACGGGAACACCCATATCCCGTGCCGCCTGTACCTGCCCGCCGGCGGCAAAAACCCAGTTCCCCCAGTTGGTCTTGTGTAAGAACACGCCGAGCACCACAGCAACCCCGACAAACCACAGCAACGAAGCCTTAAACCAAACAAAATCGGCAACTAGCAGACCGGTCGAAAGTTGTTCGGGGAACGGCGGTGGGAATCCGCCAGAGGCGATTACTGTCAGGCTGCGCACTGCGAACAGCATACCCAGGGTCACAATGAACGACGGCATGTCAAACCGCAGCGTAATCCAACCATTCACGTAGCCCACGATCGCAGCGGCAAGCAGCCCGACTGTTACCGCTGGCAACAAAGGGAGGCCACTGTCGAACGCGAGGACCACCAGCATCGGTGCCAGAGCGAAGGTCGATCCAACCGACAAATCAAACTCCCCACTGATGATGAGAACCGTGATGCCCAACGTCACCAGACCAAGCTCTGGCATGATCAGCAAGATGTTGCGCATGTTTGCCAGGCTGCCGAATGCTGGCGCGTACATGGAGAACCCCACCACCACGGTAAGCAGCATCACCATACCGCTAAAGGCAGGCTGCATCAGAAGCCGCAAGGTCCTCGGGCTCATCGAAACCCCTGTTTCGAAAGCGCTTCGATCTCCCCAATGTCGGCGGGCGTCACCAATCCGCGACCGGTGTTTACATCAAAACCCGATAGTCGATATTTCTTTGTCAGATAAAGCTGCATGATCGACAGGAAACCCTGCATGAATGGCTGCTGGTCCACCTGCACCTGTATATAGCCCGATTTCATTTCATTGATTGCCTGTGGCACGAGATCAAACCCACCTAGAAGCACTTTCCCGGGCGGCATCTTCTGGTCCCGTAGCGTTCTGGCCACACCAATATGCCAATAACCCATATCGATATACGCCGTCGTGTTTGGCGTCGCTTGGATATATGCTGTCACGCGACTTGCCGTTACCGCCATGTCGGTGGACGTGTCCATCCGCCGCCAGGTGACGTCGCGCCCCGGATTGTCCCTCTTGTATTCCTCCATGAACCGCGTCACTCCCTTGCCGCGTTGTTCCGCCCATGTTTGCCCGGGTGCAGAAATGCCCGCTACGACATGGATCGGCCCGCTCCTGGGAAACTGCTCCGATAACTTCTTGGCCAGGTCATACCCGGCCGCTTCAAGGTCCTGTCCAACATAGGCCTGCCGCGCGTTGCCCGCCGAGCCTTGCGGGTGATCAGTGTTGGCCGCGACCACCGGAATTCCAGCCGCCACCGCTTTCTTCACACTTTCGTTCAGAAGTGTTGGGCTGGCCAATGTGACCACGATCCCATCAGGCTTCCTCGCGATCGCTGCATCAAGGTTGGAGAGCTGCTCATCGAGGTTGCCGCGAGTCTGAATCCACAACATTTGACACCGCGCAGCCACCATCCTGCATGCTTCATCCATACCAAGCTTGACGGTTAGCCAGAATGGCTGCCCGGCGATGGCGTTCGTCACGTAGACGAAATCCATCTGCTGTGCGCTGGCCGACGGCGATCCTAACAACAGGCCGACAGCAATTGCGACGGCCCCAACGGTGTGCTTCATAGCTCTTCCTTTCATGATGATTGGTCGCGGACCAGTTGGCATCATTACCAAACGGCCGATCAGATTGACCAAGGTTAAAATCGATATTGTATGACTTATTAATCGTGGCGATGCAGCCTGCAAAATCCAGGTGTTGCAGTCCATATTCTGCGGCGGCGCGGGTCAAAGGGTTCCAACTGGGAGGCTGTCCGTAAGCGGCGGTACCGAGCAGAGGCAAATGGGTGCGCGGTGCATCACCATGACTCAAACTGGCGAACGTTTGCCTAACCAGCAGGCAGCCACCGAGCCGGTGTTCACGCGATGCGGTTCGGTCCCGCGCAAAGGTGGGGCCGCATTCATTCATTCATTCCTTCCCCCGCACGACACCGGGGACTCGGGGGGCGATAGGCTGCATGATGTGGCGCCTTGGCGGTGTTAGGCGCGCTATGAACTCGTCGGAATAGCGGTAGCCATATCGTGTGGAGCCCCACCTTGGTCCATAACGGTAGATCACAACCCGGCGTTCTCCGGGGTTAACGCGCGACGAGGCCCCGTGTACTAGGTCGTCGACAAACAGCAATGCATCGCCGGCTTTCAGGTTGACCTCAATGGCACCTTCGACGTCCTCACGTTCCTGTTGCACGCGCTCCGCGAACGGTCGGCGCAGCACCGGATGCGGCAGGTTGCTCTTGTGGCTACCCGGGATGATCACAGTTCCACCGTCGCCAGGGCCGATATCGGTGAGCGCCATCAGAATGTTAACCATGCCGCAGCGGAAACGACCATTACGAAAGCTGTACTGCGATCGGATCATGCCGTCCTGGTGACCGGAATGCAGCGGAAAGTAGCCGCCGCTGCGGCGGATCGAAGCGAAGCATTCGTCAATGAAGAGACCCTCGTAATAGTTGCCGTACTCGCCGCAATAACGGCGCACTAGATCGATCCAGGCCAAATGATCGATCAACTGCTCAAATGGGGAACCGGCCTCGACGATGTTCTGTAATTCAAGCCCAGCGCGGCCGTTGTTATCCAACCGTTGAACATTGCCGTGCCAGTGTCCTAGCTCAAGTGGCGGGAAGGCGTCAAGCGCTGCGTTCAGCGAGGCGACCAATCCGGGCGCTAGCGCACGTTCAAGCACCAAGTAGCCACGCAAATCGAAGAAGTAATCGCGTTCGTCGTATTCACTCAAGGTCTTTTCTCCTGTTCCCGACCGGTCATCGCGTTCGCTTCGCTTATGTGTCACGCCCAATGTTTCATTGATCCATCGCGACGTGGAACTTCGCCTTTGCCCTTGATTAGCTTTGCTACACTCACTACTATTATATTATATGATTTATTATTTTTCGGGAGGGTACCATGCAAAATGCAATCATTGCAGTCCATCGGGTGGCAAATGGCGTGGGGGAAGGACCTACATGGGATGCCTCTTCCGGCCGGTTGTATTGGGCAGACATAACTGGCCACGCGGTGCATCGCCTGAACCCAGATTCGGGGGAAATCGAGAGCTGGCGGGAATTGGATTGCCCATGCTTCGCAGTGCCGTGCCGAAGCGGGCGGTTACTGGTCGGCTTGCGCGACGGCGTCTATTGGTTCGATAGCCTAACTGGAAGGACAACGCCCTTCGCCCGGCCTGAAGCCGAATCCCGTCCGCAAAATCGCAGCAATGAAGGCAAGGTAGATCCCAAAGGACGTTTATGGCTTGGCACGATGGAATCCAACCTTAGCTCTGACGGCTCGGAGCGGGCAATGGTCCGAAGCAACGGTGCTCTGTATTGCATCGATGCCCGTGGCAGCACTGTCATGGTGGTGGACGGTGTCGGCGTGTCAAATACCCTGGCTTGGGCTGATCACGGGAACACCATGTATTTTGGCGACAGCCTTACCAACGAAATCAGTCGCTATCTGCTAGACCCATCCGGTCCTGGCGTGATTCGCAAAGAAGTGTTTCAAAAGGATCGTCCCGCCGGATTTTGCGACGGGTCTGCAATCGACGTTGAGGGTGGGCTCTGGAACGCTCGGTTTGGTGCCGGGGTCGTTGTTCGCTTTGCACCTGACGGGGGGGTCGACCGCACGATCACTCTGCCTTGCACAAACCCGACCTCTTGCTGTTTCGGCGGCCGTGACCTAAGCACCCTCTTTGTCACATCGGCCCGCTTCGGTTTGACTACGGAACAACTGGCAGCCAACTCGCTTGAAGGCGTATTGACCGCAATCAATGTCGGGGTGGTCGGCGCCGCTGTTCCACCCTTCGCGGATTGAATCGACAACCTGAACCTGTGGACCACAACATGCTTACTACATCTTTCAACCGGCCGCTGGCGATCACGATGTGGGACTTTTCTTGGCTGGAGCGGCGCTGGGAGGGGGCCGGTTATGAGAATTGGGACCAAGCACTGGACGAACTGATCGACCGCGGCTACAACGCCGTTCGGATTGACGCATATCCTCACTTAATTGCCTCGGATCCATTCAAGAACTGGACCGTCTACTCCTGCGGCCAGCATGGAACATGGGGCGCACCGGCCGCTGTTCAGGTTCGCGTGCTGCCAGCATTGGTCGAGTTCATTGGCAAATGCCGCGACCGCCATATCGCCGTCGGTCTGTCTACTTGGTACAAGGAAGACGCCGAGAACGTCCGGTTGCAAATAAGGACGCCCTATGATCAGGCACAGCAATGGGCCAAGACGCTGCGCCATATCGAGCAAGCCGGGCTGCTCGACTCGATCCTCTATGTTGACCTCTGTAACGAATTTCCATGGCCGAAATGGGCACCCTTCCTCTATGCGCGCCCAGACGATACCGAGGCGTCCCTCGATTCACCGCGGCTTGGTGCATGGATGAACGCGGCTATCGCGAGCCTGAAGGTCGACTACCCGCTGCTGGACTACACATTCTCCTTTTATTCACAGTCAGACCTTTGGGATAAGGCCGATGTTTCTTCTTTTGGCCTGATCGAGCCGCATATCTGGATGGCTGCGTCTGGTACCAGCGACTACCACGCACGTATTGGCTATAGCTCCAAAACGGACTCGTTCCAAAGAATTGTGGAGGTTGGAAAGCAAGAATATTTGGCACGCAAAGAGCACTATGACGAACGACTGACTTCATTGATTGATCGTGTTACCGCATGGTCACGGCAGTGCGCACTACCTGTCATCACCACCGAGTGCTGGGCACTAATTCACTACAAGGACTGGCCGCAACTTGAATGGGACTGGATTAAGAACCTGTGTGAGTTGGGTGTCAGACACGCAGCGTCTAAAGGCCGATGGACTGCAATTGCGACCAGTAATTTCTGTGGGCCGCAATTTGTCGGGATGTGGCGGGACGTGCAGTGGCACCGGCGGCTGACCGATTTGATTCGGTCGTCAAGAATTGACGATGATTTGCGATGAGTGGCTATTTGCGCCAACGTAGCCTGCATCGACCAACCCGTGGATTTGATGGGTGAGTAGGCGGGTTTGACAAGCAGAAGGACTACTCAGGCGACATGAACGGAGTGTTTGCGCCTGCGAAAGACGGCAGCGAGCACCGGTAGCATCTTGATTGCCCAGCGGTGCACTGTAGAGTGGTCAACAAAAACGCCTCTCTCCTGCATCATTTCTTCCACGTGTCGCAGGCTCAGTGGGTAGGCCACGTACCAGCGCACACAGGTCAGCATCACTTCCAGAGGATAGTGGAGCCGTTGGAAGACCTTGTTCAAGGTGCTGTTGAGTAAACTTTTACGGAAATTAAGCATGACACTGATTGTCGTTTACGCTTACTGCGACAGAACCTCCGCGCATGCTCCCAGCAATGATGGTTCGAGCACTCCAAAACGACTTGAAGCCCAGCATTGGTCGGGTTACTCTTTTCACCGCCCGATGGTCCTGCTCCACGATGTTGTTCAGGTATTTTGATTGGCGCAGCACAATCGAGCGAGTGCACGATACGCGGCAGAAAGCCGACGATTCACTGGTAATATCTTTTATTGACGGTCATGAGTCCGACTGATATCGTTGCCAACATGCATAGTGCAAACTTGTATCCTGCGAGGCGACCCATCCGCGATTTTCATCAGGCGCGGCGATCTTCTGTCAACCTTCGTCCACTTACCGGCCACCCCCATGGAACCTGTCGACCTTCGTAGCGATGTCCTGAGTCGCCCAACGGGCGCCATGACCGACGCAATGACCGCGGCGGCGCGCGAACGCACTTACTTCGGCTTGCGCGAGGATCCCCACCAGCAGTTACTTGAGCACAAGGTGGCGCAACTCCTCGGGCACGAAGATGCGCTTCTGTTCCCTACCTGCACCATGGCAAATGAGGTAGCGTTGCAGTTACTGACGCGGCCAGGCGATTTGGTGGCGGCACCGCCGGACGCCCATATGGTCACGTCGGAGGCCAACGCACCAGCGGTGTTATCCGGGGTGCGCATTGAGGCCGTCGCTGGTACTGCCCCGATGCCGCCACTGGCTGCATGGGAGCGGATGGCCGGGCGTCGTGGCGACACGCAGAATCCACGGATCTCGACTTTCGCGATCGAGAACTCCCACAACCGTGCCGGCGGCGCGGTGGTCGATGCCGCATATACCTGCGAGCTTGGGCACATCGCGAAGCGGTATGGCCTGCATCTGATGATCGATGGTGCGCGCCTATTCAATGCCGCGGTGGCGCTGGCCTGCGAACCGCGCGAACTTGCTCGCCACGCCGACACTGTGTCGCTCAGCCTCAACAAGTCTCTCGGTGCGCCCAATGGTGCCATGCTGGCGGGTTCGCGTGAGTTGATCGATCGTGCGCTTGTGCTTCGGCACCGGCTCGGCGGCGGGTTCCGTCCCACCGGCATTTTGGCCGCCGCGGCCATGGTCGCCCTCGAGTCCTGGCCCCGTCTGGTCGACGACCATCAGCGGGCGCGGCGTCTTTACACTGGACTTAGCGCGATGGAAGGGCTGACGCTGCAGGAGCCCGCAACCAACATTCTGATCGTTGTCATCGAGGTGCCCGGGCTGACTCCACACCTGCTGTGCCAGCGCATGGCGGAACGGGGAGTTCTGGCCATGCCTTTCGGAGAAGATCGCATCCGGATGGTCACGTACCGCGACATCGACGACGCCGCCATTGACCTGGCCATTGCGGCAATGGCGCAATGCCTGTAGGACACCTGCCATGCGCGCAACGTCCTGCAGCATCGGGGTCGACATCGGAGGTACGTTCACCGATTTCGCACTTTTCGACGACGGACGACGACTCGTTCATACGCACAAGCTGCTGACTACGCCCGGCGACCCGTCGCGTGCGGTGATCGACGGTGTGCGGACGCTGTTGGAAAAGGCATGTTTGTTGGCGCTTAACATCGACCGCGTGGTCCATGGCACGACCCTGGTCACCAACGCAGTGATTGAGCGCAAGGGTGCGCCAACCGCCATGCTGGTCACAAAAGGATTTCGCGACACGCTCGACATCGGCTTCGAGCGGCGCTACGACCTTTTTGACCTGCGAATCCGTTTCCCCACACCGATCGTACCGCGCCAACTGCGCATCGAAGTGCCCGAGCGCATGGGCCACGATGGCCGTACGGTCGTCGAACCCGATTTCGATTCGGTACACGAGGCAATCCAGCGAACCATCGACCAGTACGCAGTCGAGGCGATTGCGGTGTGTTTCCTGCACTCTTACGCCGATCCGCGCCACGAACGTGCCGCGGTGCGCTGGCTGGCCGAGCGGTTTCCGCGGCTCTCCGTAACGGCGTCGGCGGAGGTGTACCCCTTCGTGCGCGAGTACGAACGATGGACGACGGCGTGTGTTAACGCGTACGTGAGCCCGTTGGTCGACCGCTACCTGGCCAGGCTGCAGCGCGGGCTCGAGGAACTCGGGTTCCGCGGCAAGTTCCATGTGATGAGTTCCTCCGGGAGCACCTTGTCGCCAGAGGTCGCGCGGCGTTTTCCGGTGCGGCTGCTCGAATCGGGACCGGCTGCCGGTGCGCTGATGTCAGCAACGTACGGACGTGCGCTCGGCTTGCCTCAGTTGCTCTCGTTCGACATGGGCGGCACCACAACCAAGGGGTGCATAGTGCAGGGCGGCCAACCGCTGAAGAACACCACCATGGAGGTGGCACGAGTCCATGAGTTCAAGAAAGGCAGCGGACTCCCGATCCGTATTCCAGTTATCGACATGATCGAGATCGGGACCGGCGGCGGCAGTATCGCCCACATCGACGCTCGCGGGACCCTGCGCGTCGGCCCGCGTAGCGCGGGGGCAGACCCTGGGCCCGCCTGCTACGGACTGGGCGGCCGGCATCCTACT
>SXGR01630831.1_pt1 | contig 10823 bp, 12 predicted proteins | sample 3174711 | NCBI WGS metagenome assembly SXGR01 (sample SAMN11356860, study PRJNA531348) | freshwater metagenome | isolation source: freshwater sample F1-60 | place: China: Fuxian Lake, Yuxi | collected 2017-12-25 | reverse complement strand
GTATGACTATGACTCCATCAACGAAAACACTTTCGTAGACACCCAGGTCAACGGTGCGTTCCGTCGTCTGACGATTCACTCCAACCGTAACGGCTATGTGTATGCCAACGATCGCAAGACGGGTGAGCCAGTATGGTGCACACAGTTCGTTGACAAGCTGAACTGGTCGGGTGGTCTGGATGCCAAGTGCAAACCCAAGTCCTACAATCCGAAGGCGGATGTTCAGACCTACATGAAGGGTACAGCTGCGCAGCGCGGTACAGCGACCAAAGGTCGTGGTACGGTTGACGGCGTGCTGGAGCCAGGTCACATGGGTGGCAAGAACTGGCCACCAACGACCTACAGCCCACAGACCAACATGTACTACATCCCCACCATCGAGGGTTGCAACAAAGCGTTCGCTGAAGTCACCACGCCTGGTGAGCACAAGCCACGTCAGTTGTTCCTGGGCGGTGCACCTTACTCGACGTTTGAAGATGCCAGCTGCGGCCGTATTACCGGCTCCATCACAGGTATCGACGTTCGTACCGGTCAGGTGGCCAAGAAAGTCCGCACAGAGCACCCACAGCTGGGTGGTCTGATGACGACGGCAGGCGGTCTGGTGTTCTCGGGTCACGCTGAAGGCGCTGTGGTTGCCTATGACGCGGCTTCCCTGGAAGAGTTGTGGCGCTTCGAAACCGGCTCGGCAATCAACGCCCCACCGATGAGCTTCCTGTCGGATGGTAAGCAGTACGTTGCTATCGAAGTCGGTCTGGGTGGTGCGTGGCCGCAGTGGTTCGTCACTGCAACGCCTGAACTCAAAACTCAGGTGCCAAGCAACATTCTGTATGTATTCGGCCTGGACAAGTAATCTAGGTTGAGAGGTCGGGCTGGTGGAAACACCAGCCCGATTGCTTTAAGTAACTTTATATATCCCACGAAATATAAAGGTAAAGGTAATGAAACGTTTGACCGCAAACTTTAAAGTCGTGACCCTTGCGGCTTTGTCAGCTTGGGCACTCATGGCAATGGCGCCGGCAGCAATGGCTGAAGACGATGATCGCCCCATCAAGGTGCCCCGTGGCGGTGGCAAGGTGACATTCACGCAGTTCTGCACGACCTGCCATATGCCCGATGGACGCGGCGGACAAAATGAGGGTGGTTATGGTGCCGACTTGCGCAAGACACCGCTGGATGTCGATATGGTGGTACACACGATTGCGAACGGACGTGCTGGCAGAGGTATGCCGGCATTCAAGGGCTTGATTGACGAAGAAAACATTCGCCTGGTCGCTGAATTCATCAAGACCGAGGCTCCCAACGGTCTGAAAATGAAATAAAAAGCCGCGACTGCCATCAGTCAGCTGATTCGCCTGCCCTTGATGGCAGGCGAATTTTTTTATTTTTTCTGCGCTTCGGCCAATTGTTCTGGGGTCATTCTTGCTGACAGCTGATTCAGTACTCGATTGAGATCGAGGCGTAAATATTTCTCGTCGTTGGCAATGCCCTCCTGCAGCCAGCGATAGGCTTCGACAAAGTTTTTGTGTGTGCCTGTAGCGAGTTGCATGTAAATCATCTTCATCATACGCTTGCCGTACTTGTTTTTGCGCTGGACGAGTTCTTGGGCGATCTTGCGGGCCTCGCTCAGATCACCGGCTTCCCGGCCTTTGTCGTAAGCGTCGCGACCCTTGATGAACAGCGCCATGCTCTCGTTTTCGAATGCACATTCCTTTTCATCATCGGACATGCATTTGAACGCTTCCTCGTCTTCAGCGCGCGCCGGCAGGTGGCCCACAGCGGCGCTCAGAATCAGACCTGAGACAAAGGCATGCAGAACGGTACGGGTAGGGTTTTTCATCGAAATCTCGTCTTGTTATGTTGTCTGAGGGGGTGGACCATGGGCGGCGTACGTCCGCGCTACCATTATAGGGTTAGTCAGTTGCCTTTCAGATCGGCAGCCAGCTTACCGGCCTTGGCGGAGTCAAAGTAATACACCACCGAGTCGAAGCGGCCGCTGGTACCCATTTCATAGATGCCGACGGCATCAATCCGCACGGAATCGCCACTCTTGCGGTGAGTGAGGTCCCAGGTAAAGACGACCGCAGCTGAGCGGCCACCGACGATCATTTTTTTCACGTCAAAGCGGGCCTTGAAGGTTTTGTATTCCCCATTCGCATAATCCGAAAAATCTTTTTTCCCGGACTGACTGGAAAATGGCGTAGTGCGGTTTACGTTATCAGAAAAATATTTGATCCAGGCAGCCGGATCATTATTCTCCATTGATTGGTTGTATTCCTCCATGGCCTGCCGGATAATGGACTCGACTTGCATTTCCACGGCGCCGGCTGCAAAAGCCGCACTGGAGAAAATGCTGCCGAAAACAAGAATAATGCCCGCGAAACTGCGGCGGATAGTTCGGGTGGCGCTCATCATGAAACCTTTCTCCTTCGTAGAGTTTTGTTTTTGCTGAAAATGCGATGGCCTGACTGGACAATCGGCGTACCGTAAAAGGCATCCGACTTTTAATAAGCCGCAGTATTTTTGTCGGTCTATTATGCTGGCCGTCGGTGGCGTAAAGTACCATTTTTGAAAGCAGTTGCCCATTAAATTTCGTTGAAGCTCGGGCTTTGTCCCAGAGCGAATCTTCGGGATTTATTGATGCAGTGGCATCGTCCCCAAACCCTGGTAAGCAGGGGAGGTGGTGATGGTTTTATTAATTACTAATTAAAAAAATACGTATGCAAAACCCGGTTTGGCTGGAAGTCGCTTTAAATGGTCCCTGGTCGCGCGAGCGGCAACCTGCAATTCCTTTACTCGCCGACGAGATTGTCGAAGACGCTATCGCCTGCGCGGCAGAGGGCGCGTCCATTGTTCATTTTCATCCCTATGACCCTGACACAGGGCGCCAGCGCGACGATTATGAAATCTACGCGCCCATCATTGAGCGCATCCGCGCCAAAGCCGATGTCATTTGCTACGGCACCTTGCCCTTCGCAGGCGATGTCGACGCCAAGGATGCACTGACTCCCGAAAAACGCTACAGCGCAGTGGAGAAGCTGGCCAGTGCGGGATTGATCGAATGGTCGGTAGTCGACCCCGGCTCGACCAACATCAGTACGCGAAAAGACGTCGCCAGTGGCAAACAGGGTTTTGTTTATGCCAACCCCGAAAGTCACATACGGCATGGTCTGGATCTCTGCCACCGTCACAAGCTGACCCCGTCTTATGCGATCTACGAGCCGGGCTTCATGCGTTTGGGCGCGGCCTTGCGTCGCACGGTGACTGGCATGTCCCCACCCGTTTACCGGCTGATGTTTTCGGACAATTTTACTTTTGGTTTTCCGCCCGAAGAATGGGCGGTGGAAGCCTACGTTCGCTTGCTCGGTATCGAGGAGCCAGACGCGCAGTGGATGGTCGCGGGACTGGGCGTGCAGATCGATCCTCTGGTTGATTTTGCAGTAACCCACGGTGGACATATTCGTGTGGGCTTGGAGGATGCGCCGCTCGGTCATGCGGTTTCGAACGTGGAACAGGTGCGTGCCGCAAGAGCGCGTATCGAGCGCAACGGCGGTACACCCGCCACTACTGCGCAAGTGCGCGAACGCTTGAATGCCTGATTCTCATGATGCCTTAATTTCGCAACGGACTTGGTTATGAAACAGTTACGCCGGAATCTGCTGCTGCTTACAATGGTGGCGACCGCGGTGATGGTAATGGCGACTGCGAGCAACGCCCTCTCCGAGAGCGAATCCGACGGCTGTTTCTGGAATTCGGCCACCAAACAATGCACACCCGATGAGCAGATATTCCTGCAGCCCGTCGCCGAACTGAGTCCCACGGACACCCTGCTGTATGAGGAAGGCTTGCGGCAGTTCAGAGCATCGTGGAGCATCTTTCCGCTGATTGACGGCGAGTGGGGATTAGGCCCGACTTTCCATGCCAGTGCGTGCACTGGATGCCACGTCAACGGGGGTCGAGGCAAGACGGTGGACGATGCCAGCAAGACCAGTTTTCAGCAGCTCGTTAGATTGTCACTGCCCAGTGCCGAAGCCTCGGGTGAGCCCGTGCCTCACCCGGGCTATGGTAATCAACTGCAGGTATTTGGCATTTACGGTGAGTCCTTGTCGAATCCCGTGATTGGCGAGGCGGATCTTCGTATCGATTGGGAGCTGCAAAAGACGACTCTGGCAGACGGTACCGAGGTTGAGCTGCGCCGTCCGCAAAACCGGATCACCAAGCTGGCCTTTGGTCCCCTTGGCGAGAAAACCCTGACTTCATTGCGCAACACGCCCGTCGTGTATGGGATGGGTTATCTCGATGCAGTTCCTGAAGCCGATATTCTGGCACTCGCGGCCGCGCAAAAATCATTGGGCCTGAATGGTCGTCCGAATTATGTAAAAGATGACGCAACAGGCAAGCAGGTGCTGGGGCGCTTTGGCTGGAAGGCGAATCAACCCACGCTTAAGCAGCAGGTCGCAGCTGCGCATATGGGCGACATGGGGATTACGTCCACCTTGTACCACGAGCAGAATTGCCCCAAGGTGCAAGTGCAGTGTCAGAATGCGCACACCACCGGCAAGCATGAACTGACTGATCAGGCGTGGAACGCAGTGACCTTCTTTCTGGCCGGTGTGGAAGCGCCCAAGCGTCCCAAGCCTGACAGCGACAAATATATTCAGGGCGAGAAGTTATTCCGCAGTGCAGGCTGTACGGGATGCCATGTACCTGAACTGAAAACTGGCAAATTCCCGATGCTCAAGGCCATCGAGGACAAGCAGTTTTCTCCGTACACCGATTTGCTGTTGCACGATATGGGGGCAGATCTGGCAGACAACCGGCCTGACTTCAAGGCGGGTGGTCGCGACTGGCGCACGGCGCCTTTATGGGGCGTGGGCTTGTCGCGACGAGTTAATGGCAGCATGGACCTGCTGCATGATGGCCGTGCGCGCAGCGTGCTCGAAGCCATCTTGTGGCACGGTGGCGAAGCAAAAAAAGCGCGGGATCAGTTCGCTACTATGAAAAAGGAAGAGCGCGAGGCACTCATCAGCTTCGTGCATGCACTCTGAGTGGTGAAAGACACAGGCGCGCATTCAAGCGCGTCGGTCCTTTCAAGCAGTAACTTTTTACTGCGTTGCTTCCAAAGCGGGTGTTTCTTCAGACGGCTTTGCCTGCAACGGCGGTATTTCCACTCTTGAGCGTACGTAGGATTTGGTTTGTAGCGAGCTGGCCGTTCTTCTGCCGAGTTCCGTCAAAACGAACACGCCCGCCAGCGGGCGCACGTAGCCCGTTCTGATCAGATTGTCGATTTGTTTCTGGCGCTTGCTGAATTCAGTAATCGCCGATTCGGTCTCGATCATGTGAACGATGAGCTCAATATCTTCGATCGATAGCACATGCATGGCTGTCTCCGTTGTGTCGTGAACCGCTAGGCCCATCGGCTGCCTGCGTGGGCAGCCGGTATCCCTTTGATTTATTGGAATAACCGTGATTATAGACCTCAAAATTTACAGCGCGCCGAAGAAAATAATAATGTCAATTATTTAATAATCTCGTCATTTGGTGTTATTCGATTCACATACGGGTAATTTTTTGATAATGAACGATATGACGGTCCCAAACCGGGTATTCGTAAATATCGAAGCGATGACGGCGCCGAATTTTTTATACTGCGTCATCCGACTTGATGCACAGGCATCAAGTCGCAAATCACTGGAGGCGAAATGAAACCTGGCAGCGTCAAGCGCATTGGCATGGTCCAGCGCAAAAAAAGCATGACCCGTGAACAATTCGAGACGCACTGGCTCACCGTGCATGCCGAGCTCTGCAAGAAATTGCCTGGCATGCAGCGTTACTCGGTTAATTTGGTGGATGCTGGAGATATTGAAAAATTCGGTTTCGATGGTTTTTCCGAATTATGGTTCGAGTCAAAAGAGGCACTGGATGCCGCTTTGCAGAGCACGGAGGGCAAAACGCTGCTCGCCGATCTGCCCAATTTTGTCGAGCACATTCAGCCGATTCTGGTTGAGGAATATCCGGTGCTGTAAAGCTTTTTGCCTGCAGGGATAGGCGCCGAAGGTGGCAACCAAGCGGCTCTGACAAAAAGCCGCTCGCGTTGTTGTACCGCCTTGTCGTACCACCGTACTGTCTGCGGCGGCGCGCCTAGCCAGTGTCTTTGCTTTAACAAAGGGTATCAGGGCTACTGCCCGACTTTCCCGCACGGTTCGCAATCAAACCTGGCTGCCGACTCAGGCTTGCCAGACGCCAAAGCCGGCTTCGCGCAGGCGTATGCCCAGATCCACTTCCATGTAGCGCGCGTCTTCATAAGGCATGGGGTTGTGCGCTTCATAGAGCTCGGGCAGAAGGTGCAGTCCGTAGATCTGCACGAATTTGTTGGCCTGTATACCGGCCTTGTGCCTGTCAAAGCGCACATCCGGATCCAACCCGGTCATACCCACATACACGCAGGGCTTGCCGACTTGGTAGTCCGGATTGGCTTTTTTGAATTTTCCTTCGTAGAGCACATCCATCGATAGCTCGATCACGTAGACGTAATGCTTCGCCGCGATAGCCATTCTGAACCTATCTCGTTAGGCCGATGGCGGCGTTACACCTCCTCGTCGTACAAACTGTACTGTCTTCGTCGGTGCGCCTTGCCATCGACCTAACGAGATAGGTTCTTAGTCCCACGCGTACATCACATTGATGCGCGCGACATATTTCGACACAACGCCAAAGACTCGGCAGCCCTCATGCAGAACACTCTGTGGACCAAAGCCGTGACGGAAGAAAAGTGCCGAGCCTTTGCGTGGCGTCACATCGACCCAACCGCGATCCGGACGATAGAGACGCGTGCTGCCACCTTCAACGCCATCCTCAGGCCCGTTCAGATACAGCAGCATCGACATGCAAGAGCGTAGTCCCGGCCATTCGACCATGTGCCGACGGTCGGGGCTCAGACCGTAACCCGGCCAGTCACCATCGGTGTGCATATTGAACACGTCATTGGCATCGTAGCGGTACATGTTGATCCGTCGGCTGAGCGCCGGGTAGAGCGTGCTACCGTCGATGGAGGCGGGTAGCAGATGGCTGATGCGTTCAAACACAGGTCCCAGCAGGGATTCTTCGGCAAGCCAATGTACCGCTTTGTTCATGCGCATGCCCGGCGGCGTGGAGATGCCGGGGGCTTCATCACGATAGCCAAAAATCTCGCTGGCTTCGACAATGTTATCTGCCTCGGCGGGGGTAATAACGTCATCGATCATAAACGCGAGTAGTCCGCCCAAGTCGATATCGGTGCGCTGCGGTGAGAGCGAGTGTGCCTGCGAGAGGATCAATGGTGCTGCGGGTGTCTCGAAGGCGAAGATGGGCGTCAATGGAATGACTCCACCCATCGGCAGCGAGCCCGGCATGTGAGCTGCCTCGAAATGTGCTGGCCAGACCTTGGCTTCAACGACGGATGTATCCGACTGCATGTCAATTCCCTGTTCTTAATTGAATTACCACTGACCTATATTGGGCATGGACACCCAAGGCTCGGCAGGCGCAAGCGCAGCGCCGCTCTGCAGGAGCTCGATGGAGATATTGTCTGGCGAGCGAGCGAACGCCATGCGACCATCTCGCGGCGGCCGCAGGATGCTCACGCCATGCGCTTGCAGTCGCTCGCAGGCGGCGTAGATATCGGCCACTGCATAGGCGAGGTGGCCAAAGTTGCGGCTGCCGCCCAAATCTTCGGGATCCCAGTTGTAGGTGAGTTCGACCTGTGCCTCATGGTCGCCCGGGGCGGCCAGATAGATCAACGTAAAACGACCGGCGGGGACATCAAACTGGCGCACCAGCTCCAGTCCGAGCGCATCGCAATAAAAATGCAGAGAAGCGTCAACATCACTGACGCGAACCATCGTGTGAAGATATTTCATGGCATGAGGATAGGCTAAAAAACCTCTATTGTACTGACAGCCAAGCCTGACCGATCCGCGTGGAGACCTGATTGTCAGGCGCTGAGGTAGCGATCGCTCACTTGCGAGCTGCGGATTCCATTCATCGGCGCAAAGAAGGCGGGGCCTCCGAGCATCTGCATGGCTTCATCGGCAGGCACTGGGGGTGAAGCAATGAAGCCTTGGATCTCGTCGCAGCCTATCAGTTGCAGCATTTGTAATTGTTCGGTGGTTTCGACACCCTCTGCCACGACCGCCAGTCCGAGCGTTTTTCCCATCTGGGTCATTGCCTCGCAGAGCACGATTCCCTCGCCCCCAGCCGAGAGATTGCGGACGAAGAATTGATCGATTTTCAGCACATCGACACTCAGGCTTTGCAACCGCGCCAGCGAGGAGAAACCGGTACCGAAATCATCAATTATCAGTTTTAGTCCCATGTCACCCAGCAGGCGAAGCTCGTTTTGGATTTCATGGTTATCACCGATCATCATGGATTCTGTCAGTTCGATAGCGATGTCCGAGGCATTGATTTGGTATCTGTGCATCTGCATGTCAAGTTCGGTGCGGAATTCAGAATCTTTCAGCTGTCGCGCGGAGACGTTGATCGACACCGGGACCAGCTGCTCGCCGTCGCTTCGCCAGCGTGGCAGAGTCTCGCAGACCCTCGCAGCGACCCAGTTACCTACTTCCACAATCAGATGGCTTTCTTCTGCGAGTGGAATAAAACGCTGCGGTGAGACCAGCCCCAGCTCCGGGTGCTGCCAGCGCACCAGCGCCTCAAATCCCACCAGCTCGCCGGTAACTGCGCTGGCACGCGGTTGCAGATACAGCAGTAGCTGCCCGCCCGGAATGGCGTGTTGAAGCGCACTTTCCATATTCATGCGCTCCGATAGTTGATCGAGTAATTTGCTCGAGTAGCATGCGACTCTGTCTTTGCCAGATCGTTTGGCTTCGTACATCGCGATATCAGCCGCCTGCACCAGAGTCTCAGGCGTGGCGGCATTATCGGGGTAGAAGGCTACTCCAACCGAGGCACGAGGCGATAGACTGCTACCAGCATCGAAGATACTGATGTCGCGCAGTTAGGTGAGCAGATGTTCTGCAATGAAGATTGCCAGGTCGGGACTATCGAGTTCGTTGAGGATAATCATGAATTCGTCACCGCCCAGACGCAGTACATGATCATGCTTGCGAACCGACCGCTGCAGCATGCGTGCCACCGCCTGCAGGTAGGCATCACCGACTTTATGACCTAGCGTGTCATTGATGGTCTTGAAGTTGTCGAGGTCGATAAACAAGACGGTGAATTGATATCCCTGTTTCTTGGCAGCGTCCATTATCAGAGGCAGATTTTTATTCATCCAATGCCGGTTGGGCAAGTGGGTCAACGCATCAGTCAGCGCCATTTTCTTGAGTTACTTTTCTTTTTCTTTTACCTCGGTGATATCGCGTAGCGTCACTGCCAGTCCGAGATTGGCGCGAACGGCACGTGCTTGAAACCAGTATTTTTTCCTTGGGCCTGATCGGTAGATCAAAAATTCTTTTTCTGCAAAGCCATCGTTCAGCGCGTCATGTATAAATAGTTTGACGGTTTTTAGGTTGTCGTCATTCATCAGCTGGCGTAGTCGCTTGCCAACCAGCTCTTCTCGATCTTTGACCCACATACGCATCGCCTTGCCATCACAGTCTTCAATCGTGAAATCAGTCATGCCACCAATTTTTTCGAAAAATGGCGAGAGCATGTAAAGCTCCTCACGAGAGGCGTCAACGGCCAAGCGGAATATCCTGGTTATCTGATTTTTATGATGCAAGCGTGCATCGCGGCGTGATTGCAGCCAGCCGCCTGTGACACAAAAAAAGCAATCAGACCGCTGCCCGCTGCTTGCAGGAGGTTGTTCAGATCGCGTGTTTCGTTAAAAGACTGCAGCACATTACGATGGCTGACTGCAATGCATGCTTCTATGGGATAGCTCTCCAGCTTGGACCAACTGGTATACATCAAATCGCCCGGTACACGTATTTCAGAGAAATTTTGCGTAGCGTTGGCTCTACTCAAAAGATCAAGATTGCCTCGTGAAAATTGATGATCTACGTCGTGCCGGAGCAGGGTCTCGCCATTGATATATTTGATACCAATGACATCACCATGGCCGAGCGCGATGACGTCACCCAGCTCAGTGAGTTGTTCCGGCAGCAGGCTGAGTGTGATGACACCGGCAAACTGCCCCTGCGCATCATTGATACGACGAGAAAATCGAACGACTTGTTTGCCCGCCAGGTTGCCTACACCCGGTTCAAGTGGGTTGATTTTGAGTTCGGTGGAGCTTGATGCGAGGTGGTTTTGAAAAAAACGGGTATCCGCAACCGACATGCCAATGGTCGTGGATAGGCGTGCACTTTGCACGATACCCTCTTAATCTATCAGCAAGGGATTGAACCAGTCGTATGGCGGCAGGCCCTGAAAGATTTGATGTGTGACGCCATTTTTTCCGGCGCTGACAACACGGGCGATCACCAACGATAATTGATCAATCTTCTCGATAGGTCTCCCCAGCTGTTTCGCGTAACTGTTAGTTAAATCGATAACGCGGCGCCTTCTCTAAATCTCGGCCTGATTCTGATCTGCCACGCGCTCCACGTGGGCCACTATCCAAAGCAAGCAGATGGAGGCCAGCGCGACCGAACCCCACAGGATCAGCGCTCTGCTCCAAAGCGGTGGATGGTTATGACGCGTATAAGTTGAACTGCTCATGAAACGCTACTTTTGGTTAAATAGCCTATTTTTTTCACGACGGCAGCGCTCTGCACAAGGATAAATTATATATCAAATATATCACTAAAGAACAGTGGTGATTCGCTGCTGATGTACGCACTGCGATGGAGAGGAGTGCGCCGCTCTGGTCGTGGCCT
>SXGR01317635.1_pt1 | contig 10825 bp, 11 predicted proteins | sample 3174711 | NCBI WGS metagenome assembly SXGR01 (sample SAMN11356860, study PRJNA531348) | freshwater metagenome | isolation source: freshwater sample F1-60 | place: China: Fuxian Lake, Yuxi | collected 2017-12-25 | reverse complement strand
TAGCGTCTTGGCGTAGGTGCCGTCGGCCTTCGCGAGCGCGAGCTCGTCGAGCAGGCGCGGCAAGCGGCGATAGATCACGCGCAGCCCTCGACGACACGCCGCCTGGCCGAAGGCGCATGCGAGGTAGCTCTTGCCAGTTCCCGTCGCGCCCGTGATGAGGACGCTGTGGTTCTGATCGACCCACGCGCAGCTCGCGAGTTGTCGTAGCAGCGGCTTGTCGATCCCGCGCGCCGCAGACGCCTCCACGTCTTCGAGGCACGCGGTCGAGATGCGCAGGTCGGCATCCTTGAGCAGCGTCTTGATGCGGCGGTTGTCGCGCGCGAGATGCTCCGCCTCGACGAGCAGCCCTCTGTGCCAACGTGGTTGAGAAGGTCTCCACCTCCGATATTACTGTACGAACCGAGCAGGGCGAGACAGGCATGACCGATGACAAATGGGATGTCGTTCTAGGCCGAGAGGGCGGAGACCGAGGTGACCGAGAAGGCGAGGCGGCGCCGGCACGGCGCGGAGTTCAAGGCGCGCATCCTTCGCGAGGCCGAGGCGTGCACGCAGCGGGGTGAGCTGGGTGCGCTGCTGCGCCGCGAGGGGTTGTACTCTTCGCACTTGTCGATGTGGCGAGCGCAGGCCAAGCGCGCGCAACTCGCCGCGCTCACGGCGAAGAAGCGCGGACCGAAGGCGAAGGTCGTCGACGCACGGGACAAGGAAATCGCCGAGCTCCAGCGCGATCTGGCGAAGGCGAGGCGCCGCGCCGAGCGGGCCGAGGCGCTCGTCGAGGTCCAAAAAAAACTCTCACAGATCCTGGGAATCGAGTTGCTGGAAAGCGAAGAGGACCACCGATGAACACGGTGCTCGCCATCGCTCCGCAGCTCGGCGTGCTGGCGACGTGCGCCGCGTTGGGGATCGCGCTCGCCACCTACTACCGCCACCGCGCGCCGATGTACGGACCTCGCCGACAACGCCTGGCGCCGGCGAGGCGGCTCGCGCAGACCGAACGCCACGCCGTGCTCGATGTCCTGCACGAGCCGCGCTTCGTGGATCTTGCGCCTGCTGAGGTGTACGCCACGCTGCTGGAAGAAGGCCGCTACGTCTGCTCGACCCGCACGATGCACCGCATCCTCGCGGAGAACGCCGAACTGCGCGAACGGCGTGATCAACTTCGCCATCCGGCGTACAGCAAGCCCGAGCTGCTCGCCACGGCGCCGAATCAGCTGTGGAGCTGGGACATCACCAAGCTGCTCGGGCCAGCGAAGTGGTCCTACTACTACCTGTACGTGATCCTCGACGTGTTCAGCCGGTACGTCGTCGGCTGGATGGTCGCGCACCGCGAGTCGGCCACACTCGCCAAGAAGCTCATCGCCGAGACGTGCGCCCGCCAGGGCATCGAGCCCGGCCAACTCACCCTTCACGCCGATCGCGGGACGTCGATGACGTCGAAGCCCGTCGCGTTTCTTCTCGCTGACCTCGGCGTGACCAAGACGCACTCGCGGCCGCACGTGTCCGACGACAACCCGTTCAGCGAAGCGCAGTTCAAGACCCTGAAATACCGGCCCGACTTCCCCGCGCGCTTCGGTGAAATCGAGGACGCCCGCTGCCATTGCACAGACTTTTTCCCCTGGTACAACCACGACCATCACCACGCCGCGCTCGGGATGCTCACACCCGCAGACGTGCACCACGGCCTCGTCGAGCGGCGCGTCACCGAGCGCCAGGCTGTCCTCGACGCGGCCTTCGCCGCACACCCGGAGCGCTTCCCGCGCGGACGCCCTGTTGCACAGCGGCCTGCACGAGAAGTCTGGATCAACAAGCCAATGCGGGCGCCTGGCGCGCCAGTCGCGGGCGAGCCGCACAGCGATCGAGCTCGCGATGCGACCGGCGTGACAGGCGCCGCTCTCGACACCGCGCCTGTCCACTAAACTCCATGAACGACCTTCTCAAATTCGTTGACACGCTCCGTGCTGCCGGCGTCGGTCGGTATCGGTTCGGGATGCGGCCCGCAGGAAGTCGAGGATCCGTCGGTCGCCTATCGGACCTGCTCGGATCAGGAACCGTGTGCGGAGGGGGCGGAGTGCGTCTTCGGTCTGTGCGTTGCGGAGTGCCCCGGGGCACCCGTCACCGAGGAGAGTCGAGCTTGCACGGAGGGCCTCGTCTGCTGGGAAGACGGTTGTCGCGCGGAATGCGACGACGCACACCCCTGCACCCAGGCCTACTCGTGCGTGGCAGGGCGGTGCGAATACCGGCCCTGCGAGCACCCGGAGTTTTGGTCCAAGTCCCTGGCCTCGGCGAGCTACCCTGTACTCGTTCATTACCGCGACGATGCGGAGCTCGAGAGCGCTCGAGCGATCGTCGGAGCGCTAGAACAGTCCTGGCAATTCGAAACGGAGAGCCTTGGTTTCCTGCCGCCCGTCAGCGACCAAAGCACTTGCGGACCCGATGACGGCTTCGACGTCTTCGTCTGGCGGACGTTCCGCGGCGGTGTTGCAGACGTCATCGCCGAGGAGCCCTCGACGGCATGGAACGACTACCGGGCCTACGTGATCGTCGATCCGTGGGGCCCGTACGGCGGAGAGAACCTCGAGCCGTTCGTCGCGCACGAGCTGAACCACAGCATGCAGGCGGCCTACGATTGGTACGAAACCCCCATCTTCTTCGAGATGACGTCGCAGTTCGTCGAGGAGGTGGTCTACGACGGCGCCGACGACTACCGAGACTACTTTTACGACTACCAGGGCAACCCCGACTGGGCGTTCGACTACAACGACAACTACCAGACCTCCTACTTCTATGGCGCCTCGCTCTATCTCTTCTACCTGCGCGACGGGGTTTTTGGCGGGGAGCCGAGCTTCATCTCCGAGATCTGGGACCGGTCGCGAAACCCCGCCGGCGAGAACGAGCCCGACTTCGAAGACGCGCTCGAGTCGGTCTTGCAGCAGCGGCACGGCGTGTCATTCCAGGACACCCTGATCGAGTTCGCGCGCTGGCGCTATTTCACGGGGGCGCGCGACGACGGCCGACATTTCGAGGAAGGCTCGACCTTCCCCGAAAACGCGCTCGTGAAGATCGAGCAGCGGCATCGCGTGGCCAACATGGCGCTCGAGATCCCGGGACCGATGCTGCTCGGCACGCAGTACATCCAGCTCTACCGGGAAGCCGGCGACCCTTCCCAGGTCACGTTGAGCTTCGACGGAGAGGCGGGCGTGCATTGGGTCGTCCAGGCCGTGCCCGGTCTCGCGCCCGACTCCGACGGGGAGCTCCTCGATTTCTCGTCCGGCACGGCCCAGCTGGACTTCGGGGCCCTGGAGGAACGCTCCCTCGTTGTCCTCGCCTTGCCAAAAGGTGCCGACGATCCGGACACCCGCGACGATACGCGACACCCCTACACCATCTCGGTCTCGGTCCCGTAGCGCTCCGAACTCAGCAGTCGCAAGCGGCGCAGGGGGGCCCTATCAAACCGGGCAATCGGCCACCCGGCGCTCGGCGACGCTCGGCCAGACGGCGAGCATGAGCAAGGTCAAGGTGAACGAGGCGTCCCTCGAGGCGCTGCGCCTGCCGGAGCTGCAGGCGATGTACGCCGAGAGCCTCGGCGAACCGACGCGCACGCCGAACAAGGCGTGGTTGGTCCGCAAGATCCTCGAGGCCACCAAGGCGCGCGCGGCGACGATCGACCGCCTCGTACACCACGCGGTGATCATCGAGATGACCGGCCCCAGTGTCCGTGCCGACGAGGCCGAGCAGGCCAGGAAGGAGACCGCGACGACAACTACCGAGACAACGACAACTACGAAGACGAAGCAGTCAACCAAAGAGGTCGATGGGGAGGTCTAGTTGTCGCTGATGGGTGAATGAAATTGACGTCGGCCATCCCTCGGTTACGTTCGAGCGATGCGTCGTTCGCTCTCCACTTCGCATGCCCTCGCGCTGGGCGTTGTTGGTGTCTGTACCTTGGCCGCGGCCTGCGGCGACGGCTCCCCGGCGTCGCCGGGCGGCGTCGGCCCGGGTGGCGCGGGAGGAACGGCGGGGTCTGATGGAACCGGTGCGGCCTCGACCACCGCGACCTCGCCCGGCTGCCCGCCGACTGATGCATGTCATTTGGCCGGAGTCTGGGACGCGGAGAAAGGCGCCTGCACCAACCCTATCGCGGCCGATGGAACGGCGTGCGACGACGTCGACGCCTGCTCCACGGACGACTCCTGCGCGACGGGACTCTGCGTCGGCAAGCCGCTCGTGTGTACGGCGAGCGACTCCTGCCACCTCGCGGGCTCGTGCGACCCCTCCACCGGACTGTGCTCCGACCCGCCCGATCCGAAGGCGCTCGGAACGCTCGGTGCGCGCTGCGGGACGTTACCCGTGCTGCTCGACATGGGCTACGGGACGCTCGGACTCTTGCCACACATCAAGCTTCCCGGTGACTGGAATCCTTACCTCCTCGACGGCAACGTCGACTCCGCCAATCGGTTGAAGCTCTACGAGCGCGCGCACGCGGTCGGCCTTCGACCTTACTGGCTCGCGTACGGCAACGTCTTCGAGGGACTCCTCGGCGTCGAGCGCGCGCGCGGCAAGAAGCCGGATCCCAACGCACCCAAGGGCCGCGGACTCGTCGACGAGTGCGGCAACGCGACCGACGCGGGCGGCTCGGTCGCCGCATGTCGACAAAGCTACGGCGCGTGCGGCGGCAAGGTCGGCGGCTCGACCAAGGCCGAGCTCGAGAAGACCTTCGACGACTGGTTCGCCGATGGAGCCCTCGGCCTTCATACCGACACGAACACGGCTCGCTCGGAGAAGCCGACGGGCCTTTTCCCGGACGCGCTGCCAAAACACACCGTCGATGCGTTGCAGGTCGATTTGGAGGGCGAGTGCTTCAAAGAGCTCTTGAAGCCGAACGGGGACGCGACCGAACAAGCCAAGGGCCTCGACATCTTCGCGCACGTGTTCGACGCGCTCGAAGCCGGCCTCGCGAAGAACGGGATCGGCGCGGGCACGGGCCCCGCGACCGAGCTTGGCCTCTATGGCGTGCCTTCGGGTCGGGAGCGGTGCTCGCCCTACGACGACAACCTCGGCATGCCACCGACGTTCCCCTCGGGGCTCATCGGCTATTGGACGGACGAATGCCGCTACCTCGTGCCGCAGCTCGCTCCAGAAAAGTGCGGCCCGAACCCGCCGGTGCGATGCGCGGCGGATCGCATGACGACGACGAGCTTGGGTGATGGCTACGCGCTGCTCGGTCGACTCGTGCCCTGGATGTACCTCACCGGAAAATTGCCCTGGGACCACCCGGCGTTCACCTGGCTCCCGAAGATCGACGACGGCAATCCCGCGACCTACGAAGGCGACGACGTGATGGCGCTCGCCGATCTCCCCAACCGCCAGCAGGCGTTCTTCACGCGGTATTTCGAGGGCTCGGGTGTATCCACTAGCCTGGCGAGCCTGAACCGGCGCATCGACGAGCTTCCCGGCGGCGTGCTCTTCCCATCGATTTACAAGTCGGCCGGCGCGATCGAGCTCGCATGGGGCGACGTCTCGCACAACGAGTGGCAACACAACCTCGTCGGTCTCGGGGCGGCCGCCTTCGAGCACAAGACCCACGGCCACGCGGATCCCCACGTCGCGAAGGTCTTCGCGCACATGCTGCTGGTCCATCGCGAAACCGCGCAGCTCGCAAACCGCGTGCTGCTCGAGATCGCGTGGGGATGGAAACACTTCACGGGTCGCAAGCTCGCGCCGATCGTCACCATCGTTCCGGGCGGGGGCGTCACGCAAACGATGATGCGCGATCCGGCGGACGCGTCGGGCGCGACGGTGTGCACGGCGGACAACGCGATCCTGCGCACCGACGCGGGCCTCCCCGGGCGCTGCGGGGACGTGCCGCCCGCCTGCTCGCTCGCGGGTTATCGCAAGCAGACCGCGTTGCCCGCGCACCCCGGCAGGAAGGCCGTCTATCACGCGTGGGACGCGACCACGAAGGCGTACGTGCCGGAGCCCTCGCACCCCGAGGCGCGCACCTACGTGATGCAGAACGTCGAGATTTACGCGCACCAGACGCTCGATGAGTTCGAAGCGACCCAGGTGCGACCGATGGTCATGGCGGTCCCGCACGGGGAGGTCGACGCGGTCGTGAACTGGCCCGACGCCACCGCGCTCGCCGGCCTCTGCGCCGGGCAGGGGCGTCGCCTGAAATACGGTGGAGGCTTCCAGTACATGAACTCCTACGGAGGCTACGAAAATACCGGCGTACCGGAGCCGCTGTGGCTGCGATTTTTCGCGCCAGGCCCACTCGACGCGTGGTGTCACGACGGCCACGAGGCCGCCTGTCGCGAGGTGTTCGACTGGACGCAGCCGTGCGCGTCGGGCGACACCTGCGAGCCACACTGGCCCTCCGTCGCCGACGACCTCGCGGTCGAAGAGCTCTGCACCGAGGCCGTCGCCAACTACACGCTCGCGCGCTGGGAGCGCGTACGCCAGGTGTTCGAGGATGCCAACGCGAACAAGTCGTCCGACCTCGCCTACCAGCCCACGGCCTTCTGCGGGTACCTCGAGGCGTGGTTCACGCAGAAGTTCGGCGCGCCGCCCACGCCGATGTGCAAGTAGCCACGGGCGAGGCGATTGACGGTCGACGATGCGCGGCGCTCCGTAGCGACCTCGTCGGACCGCGAACACCGCGTCGACCTCGGCGTCCAGCCGAGCGGCGCGCCGAGCCGCAGCGGACGGGCCGCGGTCCTGTCGTGCGTAGAACGCCGACCGAGCGATCCCGAGCGCGCGGCACACCGTCGCGACCGGGCTTCGAAGATCGGAACGTCGGCAGCATATCGGAGGTGGAGACCTTCTCAAGCACGTTGGCACCGAGGGGCGACGTCCGTGTCGCCCAGCGGTCCGCGGCTCTCCACCATCGTGCTCGAGGTTACACCGAGGGCCGCCAAGCGCGCGGGCCCGGCGTGTCGCGAGCACATGATCTGCCCGCTCGCGAGATCACGGGATCTGTCCGCTCCATCGGGCGGGGTAACGGAGGGGGATGTCCCCCCAAGGTTACGCCCAGCCCAGCTGAGAGCGGGCGATGAAGGTTCAGGAAGTCTTGTTGAAGGCGATGAGCCGTGAGCTCACGTGGCTGAAGGCGGCGGAGATCCTGCGGGTGACGCCGAGGACGATGCGGCGTTGGCCCGCCGCCGTCCGGCTGCGACCGGCGGGTCGAAGGCGGGATCGAGCCCTCCGACGCGGGGCCCGCCTCCATGCCGCTCGACCCCGGCGGCTATCCTCCTGCGCGCGGACCGGGCGGCCCGAGGGTCGTCGCCCAGCTTAGCCCCGAGGCTCTCTTCCGCATCGGGAACGTGCACGCCGTCGGGAACCTGCTCGTCCTCATGGGCTCTCGGGAGCGAGATCGACAGGTGTGTCGTGCCTCGAGGCCGCTTCTTCGCCCCAACATCGTAGCACCAGAATGCTCCGATCCCCTGCACCCGCCGTCGCCAGCCGTCACCCTCGACCTGAGCGACGCGTACAGGACCTTCGCCACAGGTTGCTACCCGAAGCGATCGCCTTGGACGCCTCAACCCCCGTGCGTGAGCCGAGAGCGGGCTCCCCCCACCCTCGAGTGGGAAGTGCCGCTTTCTTTCGCTACGTCGAGAGCAGCGTCCCCAGCGGAATTTGTACCTTTAGTGAACCACCCCGCGCTGCGGTTCGACGGCGTTCCGGCGGTCTGGACGTTCAGCGTGGAGGTCTCGGCGTGAAGCGGGCTCGGCGACCCGCTACCCCAGGCGCGCAGGATGCACTAGCCTTCGTGCATGACCCGCGATGACGTGTTCGATCGCCTTCGCCAGGTGCTGCCTGTGGCACGAACGCAGTTCGGAGTACGCGATCTCTCGGTGTTCGGGTCGGTCGCGCGGGACGAGGCTCGCGAGGAGAGTGACGTCGACGTACTCGTCGATTTCGAGGGTCCTGCAACGTTCGACGGCTTCATGGGCCTCAAGGCGCTGCTCGAGGATACCCTCGGCGTTCGCATCGACCTCGTCACCCGAGCGGCACTGCGACCTCGTCTCAAATCTCGGATCGAAGCCGAGGCGCGTCGTGTCGCGTGACCCGGGAGCCTGCATCGCCGACATGATCGAGGCGTGCGACCGGGTCGCCGAGTACACGCACGGCATGTCTTCGGATGTTTTCCGCGAGGACCGCAGGACTGTCGACGCCGTGCTTCGGAACCTCGAAGTACTTGGTGAGGCCGCGAAAGGTGTCGCGAGCAACGTCCGAGAGCGCGCCTCCGCGATTCCTTGGCGCTCGATTTCCGGAATGCGTGACGTCTTGATTCACGACTACTTCGGGGTCGATCTCGATGTGGTGGTCGATGTCGCCTTCCGACGACTTCCGCCTCTGCGCGAGGAACTCGCGACGTTGCTTGCCACGCTCGACGCGGAATCGACGCGCTAATCGAATCGCCCCCGTCACGCAGCGTCAGGCGACGCGGCAACACGTCGCGACGACGCGTCAGGCGAAGACCCGCCCTCGCGCCGCCCCGCGATTGGCCGACGTCAATTACATTCACCCATCAGCGACAACTAGATCTCCCCATCGACCTCTTTGGTTGACTGCTTCGTCTTCGTAGTTGTCGTTGTCTCGGTAGTTGTCGTCGCGGTCTCCTTCCTGGCCTGCTCGGCCTCGTCGGCACAGAGATATCCAGAGGGAGCTGTCTCACCCGACGTTGGCACACAGGGTCAGCGTCGATTTTCCGCAGCGACGAACGCCCTGGATGACGAGTGCGAGCCCCGGCTCGAGGGCCTTCGGGAGCACGACCTCGCGAGCCACGCTCTTTGGCGGGGGCGCGTCCCAGAAGCTCCAGGTCCGAGCGACCTCGAGGAGTTCCTCTGCGTCCATGGTGTCGAATGTACTCGACGGAAAGGTTCGTGTCGACTGCGGTCGACACGGTGGGCGGAAACCAGGTCGCCGCACAAACAACGAAGCCCGCGCGATCGCGAGGATCGAGCGGGGGTCGTCCTTCAAGTCCTCGGCGAGATCGCCGCTCGACTTCGCGCACAGAGCGACGTGGGTCGTGGCGAGGTCGCGAGCAAGCAGAAGGACATCGCGACCCTCAAGGCCGAGATCGACCGCCTCGTGAACGCCATCGCCACCGCCCAATCGGCTCCTGAAGCCGTCGTCCGTGCCATCACCGAGCGACAGGAGCGGCTCAACGCTCTGGAGGCGGACCTCCGCGCGGCACAGCGCGCTCCCGCCGCCATTACGGCCGAGCTGAAGGCGATGAGGGAGTCGGCGCAACGGCGCATCCGCGACCTGCGCGCCGTCCTCGACCGGAACCCCGACGAGGCGCGGGCGGTGATGCAGGCGCTCTTCGCAGGGCCGCTTCGCTTCACGCCGACCGAGGAGGCCGATGGCCGCCGCTACCGCGTCACCGGTACGGCTTCGATTCGGTCCCTGCTCGAGGTCACCGAGGGCGGTTCGAGCAGGTTCACTAAGTCAGCGTCCCCAGCGGGATTCGAACCCGCGTCGCCGGCGTGAAAGGCCAGTGTCCTGGGCCTCTAGACGATGGGGACTTGCGCGACCGCCCCGAGGGGAGGAAACGCGGAAGCGTTGTTACCCGCCCCGCGCGATGGCGGCAAGCGCCGTCTGGCCGAGGGGTCGAGCTTGCCCGACTTCGGTAGCCATGGCTCGGCGAGTCGGCGGCCCGCGCGCCGTTGGCACCCCTGGGGCAGCGCGGAGGTCTTCGTCGGCGCGGTCCGAGACCTCCATGAAGCACGTTCCCCGGCGACCCAAGAGAGGGTCTAGGGTGTGGCGATGGCTGAGAGGAAGTGCCGAGGACCGCGTCGTCGGGTCACGCTCACGCGCGCGCAGCCGCTCTGAGGGGAGCTGAGCACGACTCGACGTTCACGCGCCGCGAAGCGCTCTCGACGATCGCCCTCGGCGGCGCAGCGCTCGTCACTGGATGCGGACACGTCGCGCGTCGCCGCACCCCCGCTGCTCCCGTCTCAGCTTCAGGAGGTTCTGCCATGTCCGTTCCCGTCGCCCTCGCTGGCAGTCGCACGCTCGTGCCGCTGCCGTTCGGTCCAGGTTCCCTCAACGGCCTGTCGGAGCGCATGATCCCCTCGCATCACGAGAACAACTACGGCGGCGCGGTCCGCAACCTCAACCGCGCCGAGCAGGAGCTGTCGCGCATCGACGCGGACACTCCGCCGTTCGTCGTCGCCGCGCTCCGCGACCGCGAGCTGACCTTTCGCAACTCGAAGACGTTGCACGAGGCGTACTTCGCGCACCTCGGTGGTGACGGCCGGCGATCGGGGGCGATCGATATCGCGCACGGACAGGCGTACGGGACCACGGCCCGTTGCGAGGAGCATAGCCGCGCCACCGGCATGGGCCTCGGCGGGTGGGAGCGGCTGGGCCATCCTCGCCTTCGAGCTCGACACCGGCGCGCTCCGAACCTTCTCGTCCGGCAAGCACAAGGAGGTCCTCGCGACCAGCGTGCCGCTGCTCGTGCTGCACATGTACGAGCACGGCTATCAGATGGACTTCGGCGCCGGCGTCGCTCGCTTCCTCGACGCGTTCTTCGCCAACGTGAAGTGGGACGCGGTAAACCGCCGGTTCGAGGGCGCACAGCGAGCGTCTGCCGCGCTCCGCGCGTGAGTCACGGGTGCCGCGAGTGGAGACCGCGCACGTGAGCGAGCCTCCCGCGACCGCTCTACGACGGATCTCGTTCGCCGAGGCCGCGCGGGTCTGGGCGCGGATCGGACTGCTCAGCTTCGGCGGGCCCGCGGCCCAGGTCGCGCTCATGCACCAGGAGCTCGTCGAGCGGCGCAAGTGGATCAGCGAGTCGCGTTTCCTTCATGCGCTGAACTAC
>SXGR01304303.1_pt1 | contig 10826 bp, 13 predicted proteins | sample 3174711 | NCBI WGS metagenome assembly SXGR01 (sample SAMN11356860, study PRJNA531348) | freshwater metagenome | isolation source: freshwater sample F1-60 | place: China: Fuxian Lake, Yuxi | collected 2017-12-25 | reverse complement strand
TTGGTTTAGGTGGGTTCAGTCCCGCATTCAAACTAGATACTTCAACGCTTGACTCGATTGCGAAGTTAGACGGTTTCACGTTCACCACAACTGTCACCGCTTCGGCTCCGCTTGACGGGTTGTTGGCTGGGGCGGTTGCGTTGGTGTCTCATGTGGTTTCGGCTGAGGCGGTGTTGGGTGGGGTTGAGGCTTCGGCTTCGTCTTCGGTGTTGAATGTTGTTTCTGGTCAGGCGGTGTTGGGTGGTGTTGTTGCGTCTGGTGTGGCAACGGTTGCGCATACGGTTACAGCTGACGCTGCTTTAGGTTCTGGTATTGGTTCGGCTGTTGCGTCGGTGTCAAATCTTGTTTCGGCTTCAGCGTCTTTGGGTGGTTTGACATCGACTGCGGTTGCCAATGTTGCTGGTGTTGTTACGGCTTCGGCTTCGCTTGGCGGGTTGGTTTCTTCGGCGGTTGCAACGGTTGTTCCTCAGCCAAGTCCTGAACCAACTCCTCAGTATCCTGGTGGGAATCCTTGGTATCGTCGTCCGAAGGTTGAGCAGGTTCAGCAGGTTGAGGAGGTTGTGGTTGAACCTTTGCGGGTTCCTCTCCAAGTGTTCGGCGTAGGATCATCGGTTGGTTCCTTGTCGTCTAGTGCTGTTGCTGAAGTAACATGGTCAATACTAGAAGATGAAGCAGAATTGCTTCTCTTGGTTTGAGGTGACATGGCGTTCTATTCTGGGCAAACATCAATCGGCACGGCTGCGACTGTCATTGACGGCATGTTAATTGGTGCTAGTGGTGGCAACCCGTATCGGTTGATGGTTCATAACAACGACAACACGGACGCTGTTTATGTTGGTGGTTCTGATGTGACTACGGCAACTGGTTTGAAATTGAACAAGGATGTCATTTTGTATTTGACGGTTCCCCCAACAGATTTGCTTTACGCTGTATCCACTAAATCTGGTCATGTTATTTCTTGGTTGACGGAGCCTGTCTGATGCCCTACTTTATTTCTGATAAGAACGCTGACTGTTCGGGTTGGGCTGTCGAGAAGGAAGATGGCGAAGTGATTGGTTGCCACATGACGAAGCAGGATGCGGTTGACCAGATGGTTGCTGTGTCTATTGCTGAGGAGATGGAACCAGGTGGTGAGCGGGCTTTGCCTGAGAACTATCGTCCAGCATTGGCTGAAGATGTCCCTGAAGGTCGTGCGTGTGGGAACTGTTTGTTTTACAACGAAGACATGGTTGAAGGCGAAGGTGATGACGTTCGTGCTTATTGCATGAAGTGGGATGCGTATGTCAACGCAGGGTTCTATTGCAACGCTTGGCAACCTCACCATGAGGAAGAGTATGAGCATGAGGACGAGGATGAATATCGTGAGGTCAATCTTGACTTACCTGAATACATCAAGTCGGCTGCTCGTAAAGGGTTGGACTATTACGGGAAGAAGTTGGCGGGTGCGGGAATTGTTGCTTCAACAGTTCGTGAAGCTCGTGAGATGGTTGCTGGTCGGATCACAGAAGACAAAGTGATTCGAGCGAACGCTTGGGCTGCACGACACATGGTTGACTTGGATGCACCAAAGAACTCGAATGCCAACAATGATGAGTTCCCTGGTGCCGGTGCTGTTGCGTTCTATCTGTGGGGCATCAACCCGCTTGACCCACAACCTGCGATGGACTGGTTTGCTTCGAAGTCTGAGGCCATCAAAGCCGAGCGAGCTGACGCTCCCGCTCCACCCAAAGATCAGATAACAGGTTCAGAGAAGAATCCTGCTGGTTCGGCTAAAGCTCCTGCTGGTGCTGGGACGATTGAGTTGTCTGAGGCGATTGAGTCAGGTTTGGCGAACAAGGCTGAGGAACACAATGACAAGGTGGGTGATGTTCCTTCTAAACGTGCAACGGTTGGAATGTTGCGTACCGTGTTCCGTCGTGGTGCTGGAGCGTATTCAACTTCGCATCGTCCAGGTGTAACCCGTGACCAATGGGCGTATGCACGGGTGAATGCGTTCCTGTATTTGTTGCGTAATGGCAGACCTGAGAACGACAAATATGTTGGCGACAATGACCTTCTTCCGAAGGGTCATCCAAGGTCTACAAGAAGTGCTGACTCTGATGTTGTTAGTATTTACAGCATGAGTGAACAGATTGAAACTAGGCGCATCACATTCAACCAGTTTGAACTTCGTGCAGCTTCATCAGGGAACGGGATGAGTTTCTCTGGTTATGCTGCGGTATTCAACTCTGACTCAGAGCCACTCCCGTTCATTGAGCGCATTATGCCTGGTGCATTCGCTAAGTCATTGAAGTCCCGTAACAATATCCGTATGTATATGAACCATGACTCATCAATGTTGTTGGGTACAACGAAGTCCAAGACTGTTCGTTTGACGGAAGATTCAAAAGGTTTGTTCGTTGACGCTGACCTGCCTGACACAACGGTTGGTCGTGACCTGTCCGTGTTGATGCAACGAGGCGACGTGGATTCAATGTCGTTTGGTTTCACGGTTCCTCAAGGTGGTGACCGTTTCTCTGATGATGGTTCCCGTCGTGAGTTGAAGCAGATTCGTTTGTATGAGGTTTCGGTTGTTACGGGTTTCCCAGCGTATGCTGCGACATCAGCACAGGTTCGCTCGTTTGATGCGTTGGCTATGCGCACCGGTATTGATGCCGATCAGCTTGCTGTTGCGATAACTACCTTGGAAGCAGGTCAGACACTTGACCCAAGCCATGCTGCGTTGTTGCGTGAAACTGTTGCGAAACTAGAGCCACAACCTGAGTCCGCTCCTGCGAGTGTGGGTGTGTTGGCGAAGCATCTTGAATTGCTGAAGAACTTCTAGTAACCTTTTCGTTACTGCGTCGAATGAGTGGAGCCACCTTCGATGTTGCTGTGTACGGAGCCGTACCAGGTTTAAGTTAAATCTCCTGCGTATCCAAACATCAACATCATCCCTACGGGGAGAAGGAAAACATCATGAAAGAATACATTGACCGTCAGGTTGAGATTCGCAATCGTGCATGGAATGAAGCCAAGGCAATCTTGGATCAGGCCACCGCAGAGAAGCGTGACCTCTCAGCAGAAGAAACCCAAACCTACGAGCGCATCTCGAAGGAATTGGATGAGCGTGCGCAGACCATCGCAAAACTTCGTGAAGACGAAGCTCGTGAACTGCGCATGGATGCAGCCACCCGTGAAATCGCCGACCAGGTTCGTCCTGTTGCCGGTGCTCCAGTAAGCGATGACGCAGCAAACTTGCGTTCATTGTTCACAGGTGAGAAGCGCAGCCATTCATTTGAAAAGCGTGACATCCTCAAGTCCAGCACAGGTTCACCAGTTCCAACATCGTTCTACGATCAAGTCATCATGAAGGCACGAATGATTGCCCCAGTACTTGAGACTTCAACTGTGTTGAACACCGCAGGTGGCGAAAACCTTCAGATTCCATCGTTGTCCACCTACTCGGTTGGCACGGTAACTGGCGAAGGTTCAGCAATCGGCGAAAGTGATCCAGTCTTTAACAATTTCATCACGCTTTCAGCTTTCAAATTTTCGTTCCTCACACAAGTTTCAAGTGAACTTCTTGAGGACTCTGGCGTTGACATGTTGGCCTTCTTGGGTGACCAGGTTGGTAACGCACTCGGATTCGCAGTTGGTTCAGCATTGACTGTTGGTTCAGGTACGGACACCGCAAACGGAATCGTCACGGCATCGTCCGTTGGTGGTACCGCAGGCACCGCAACAGCGTTCACCGCAGACAACTTGATCGACCTCGTGTACTCACTTGATGGCGCAGCTCGTCTGCTCCCAGGTGTCGGTTTCATGATGAACGGCAAGTCAATCGGTGCAGTTCGCAAGTTGAAGGACACCGCAGGAAACTATGTGTTCCAGCCAAGTCTGTCAGCAGACGCACGAGACATGCTGCTCGGCAAACCAATCTACGAGAACCCTTCAATGGTTGACGTAGCAACTGGAACCAAGTCGGTCATCTTCGGTCACCTACCTTCGTACTTCGTGCGCACGGTAGGCGGTCTTCGTTTGGATCGTTCCGATGACTTCGCATTCAATGCTGGTCTCGTCACGTTCCGTGCGACATTCCGTGTTGACGGCGATTTGCCACAAGTCAGCCACATCAAGCACCTCCTCCAACCATAAGTTGAGGTAGTGCAACCGATAGCAATATCGGTGTAAGTTTGAGGGTAGGTCGAACACGCAGGGCGACCTACCCTCATTTCTTTTTATACCCTGCGACCTGCGAAGGAGAGAACGGTGCCGAATGCTCGTCATAATCAAAAACACACCGGTAGAACTACCAGACCTGGAAGCAGAGATATTGCTCCGTTGGGGAGTAGCCAACTTGCCAGAGCGAGCAGACCTTCCTCTGCCGAGTCGCTTCGAATCCTCTGGTACTCGAACGCCCCGTTCGCCCCAACCGGTTACGGCACCCAAACAGCGCAAGTCGTCCAAAGGCTCATCAAACAAAAACACGAAGTAGCAATCCATGCGATGTACGGCATTGAGGGCATGGCTTCAATTTGGAATGGGATAAAGCTCTACCCAAGAGGCATGTCACCATATTCCGATGATGTGCTTGTTGCGCATTGGATGGATTGGGCGAATGGTAATCGTGAGATTCCTGCGATGTTGATGACGTTGTTTGATGTGTGGGTGTTGAAGTCACCATCATTGGATCAAGTTCCGAATATCGCTTCGTGGGTTCCGATTGACCATGCGCCTTGCCCGCCTGATGTGGTGTCGTGGTGTAAGCGTCCGAATGTGAAACCGATTGCGATGTCTAAGTTTGGTTTGGAGATGTTGCAGAATGCTGGTGTTGATGCGATGTATGCGCCTCATGCGTTCGAGGATGTGTTTGTTCCTACACCGAAGTTGAACAACACTCGTGGCGAGTTCACGGGTAGACAGTTGATGGAGGTGGATGAGGACAGGTTTGTTGTGATGATGAACGCAGCGAACAAAGGTCAGAACCCTTCACGCAAATCTTTTGGTGAGAACATTCTGGCGTTCGCTATCTTCGCTCAAGACCGTCCCGATGCTTTGCTCTATCTACACACGGAGCGTGATGGTGCGATGGGTGGTATCAATCTTGTGCATCTGCTGGAGGCGTGTGGTGTGAAGAAGGAGCAGTACAAGATTGTTGACCCGTATGCGTATCGGACTGGTTTCCCTCAGCAAGCGTTGGCTGCGTTGTACACCGCTTCGGATGTGCTGTTGGCTTGCTCAATGGGTGAAGGTTTCGGTATCCCTGTCATCGAGGCTCAGGCCTGCGGTACACGGGTCATCGTTTCTGATTACACCGCTCAGCCTGAGTTGATTGGGGCTGGGTGGGCTGTGGCGATTCAACCGTTTTGGGATAGCCATCAGAAGTCTTGGTTCTGCACCCCGCAGGTACCGTCCATCGTGGATGCCCTGATTGCCTCCTACGAGGCTCCTAGAGGCGTGTGCGCTGACGCTGTGGAGTTTGCTGACCAGTATCGTGCTGACAAGGTTTATGACGCTTACTGGAAGCCAATCATGAAGGAGCTGACTGCATGGTGCCAGTCGTCGTAGTTCCGGTGCTGAACAGGTATGACCTGTTGGAACGCTGCTTACAATCCATCGACTATTCGGTGGAGACACTTATCGTGATTGACAATGGTGGACAGTCCACCTTGCACGATTGGCCTTGGGTCATTGACCGTCGCCATGTGAAGAACTATCACGTCTGGTCAATGCCAACAAACCTCGGCGTAGCCCCATCGTGGAACCTGGGCATCAAAGCAACACCTCATGCTGACGGTTGGATACTGCTGAACTCGGATGCGTTATTTGAGCCTGGACAGTTAGAGGTTTTTTACAACGACTGCAAACCTGATTCGGTGACGTTGACTGAGGCTCAGCCTGGTTGGTGTTGTGCGTGGATTGGGTCTGAGGTGATTGCCAAGGTTGGGTTGTTTAGTGAGTGTTATGTTCCCGCCTATTTTGAGGACACCGATTTTCAGGAGCGGGCGAAGCGGGTGAACGTACAGTTCTGGACTTCTGACGCTCGGATAGTTCATGACAATTCATCTACGATTAACTCTGCACCACAGTTAGCGGAACGCAACGGCAAGAGTTTTTCTTCGAATGCTGCGCTTCATGCGTTGCGATGGCAGTCAGGTTTGCCCAATGCGGGACATTGGGACTTAACACGACGAAGGGAACTCGGATGGGACTAAGAGGATATAACCCGATGGACGACTATGAGAACCTGCACGAAGGCGAGACCATCTATGTTCTCGGCTCAGGTGCAACACTTGACTATCTGACACCAGACTTCTTTGATGACAAGCTCACCATCGCAGTCAACTTCGTTGGTTCAGTATTCGGGCTGAAGGGTTACTACTGTTTCAGCCATTATCACGAGGACGCTAAGCAGGAAGCGATGCGTGAAGATTGTCTTGGTGTTTTCACTCCTGAAAGAGAACACGGAACAGATGGTTTGTTTGCTGGGTTTATGCCGAACATCACCACGTTCGCTACTCGTACCGGCAGACCAGGAACATCGTTTGACCCGCATGGCAAGGATTGGCCTGTGCGATCAGGTCAGTTGATTATCGGGTCATCGAGTATTCATGGGGCGATGCACTTAGCAGCGCACATGGGGGCGAAGTTCATTGTGTTGGTTGGGGCTGACTGTGGGCAGTTGAACGGCAAGGACAGGGTTGACGGTTATGTTGCTGGTGATACTCATTGGGCTTTGTATGAACAGCATCTTCGAGCGATGAAGCAACGGTTGTGGGATGTGTACTCATGTCAGACTTACAGCCTGAACCCGTTTGTGAACTACAGCCTTGAGGGTGTTCAGTATCGTGGTGCTGCGTCAATCAACTAGAATCGGAACACCATGACGATCACCAATGGCTACGCCACACGCAACCAGGTCAAAGCAGCTCTTCGCATCGGAACGGCTGACACCATTGACGACGACCTAATTGACAACTGTGTTGGTGCAGCGTCACGCCTCATTGATGGTTATTGCAATCGTCGCTTTTGGCAAACAGGCACAGCAGAGGTACGGGTTTATCAGGCAGAAGATTCGTTCTACTGCTCGATTGATGACATCGCTGGAACAGCCATCACACTCAAAACATCATCACAAGCGAACGGAACTTTTGATGTGACATGGAGTCCTTCCGATTGGCAACTTGAACCGTTGAACGGAAACCTTGACGGGTTGACATGGAGTTATGACAAGATTCGTGCTATTGGTGATTACCTATTTCCAACGGTGAATGCGAACTATGGTGAGCAGGCTTTGGTTCAGTTGACCGCAATCTTTGGTTGGCCTTCGGTGCCGGAACCTGTAACACAGGCAACGATCATTCAGGCTTCACGCATCTTCAAACGCTACGACTCGCCATTGGGCGTAGTCGGATTTGGCGATCTCGGACAAATCCGTGTGTCTCGATACCTTGACCCTGACATGGCTCAGTTAGTCGAGCCGTATCGTCGTATGCGGATATTTGCATGAGTTACTCCGTCACCGATATCAAGACTGGACTCTCAGACGCTCTTGCAACTATCCCTGGGTTGAGGGCTTACGCCCAGCAACCTGACAACGTGAATGCTCCGTTTGCTTGGCCTATGTTGGATTCAATCACTTACAACGGAGCGATGCGTGGTGGGTTGGTGACCCATATTTTCGTGGTGTCGGTTTGTGTGGGTAGGTCTGCGGAGCGTTCCGCTCAGACTGCGTTGGATGGGTTTTTGTCTTATGAGGGGACGACTTCGGTTCGTGCAGCGTTGGAAGCTGACCGCACTTTGGGTGGGGTTGTCCAGAACTTGCTGGTTGAGTCTGCCTCAAATATCTCCACTATGGATGGCAACGATGCGACCTATCTGATGGTTGACTTCCGTGTGGTGGTGTACGCTTAGTTGATAAGCATTCCTGCGAGCGTGTAGAGTTTCAGTAGTAAATCTTCGAGTGCCGTGAGGCAGGAGTATCAAATATGGCAAAGCAAGTTCTCACAAACGTAGCGGTCACCTTCGGCACAGCTGCAACAGACATCACTTCTTACGTTGCATCGGTAACGCTTAACTTGTCAAAGGCTGAAGTTGCTACAACTTCGTTCGGCTCATCTGGTGCAGTAACCCGCATCTCAGGTCTTGCAGACAACTCAATCACACTTGAGTTGCATCAGGATTACCCAACGATTGAGAAGTTGTTCTACGACGCTTGGAATAATGGAACTGCTGTACCTGTAACAGTCAAGCCAAACGGAACTGCTGCTGCTTCAAGCACGAACCCACAGTACGCATTCAACGTACTTCCGTTGACTTGGACTCCTGTTGCTGGTGCTGTTGGCGATCTTGCTACCGCATCGGTCACCTATCCGATTGATGGTGCTGTAACTAAGACCGGTACTGGCGCATAACTTTTAACCTTAACCCTGCGGAGGAAAAATGAAAATAGCGTTGGAAGTTACTTCTGCTTTGGATTCATCCAAGCGAACTGTCATGGCAACCTTCCCTGACTTTATTGCGTTTGAAAAAAACTTCAATAAGAGTGTTGCGAAGTTTGAAGCCGAACTTACTTTGACTGACCTTGCCTTTATTGCTTGGCATTCTGAGCATCGTCAGAAGAAGACGGGTTTGGATTTTGATTCGTGGATTAACGACGTTGAGACTTTGGAGTTGGGCAACCAAGCTGACGCTGTGATCGTCCCTTTGGAGATCAGTCAGCCCATTGGATGATTGCGTACCTGTCTGTTGAGACAGGTATTGCTCCTTCGGTGTTGCTGACGGAAGACCCTCGAATGTTGTTCACGATGTTTGCTTATTTGCGTTGGAGAGCAATTCATCTAAACAAGTAGTCTGTTGTTATGGCGGTTTTCGGTAGAGCAGGTCAGGCCACTATTACTGGTGGTAATGACGCAATCCAGATACAAGGTATCTACGAGTTTTTGCGTGATGCGTCAAAGGCTGACAAACGCTTTGATGTGGAGATGCGTAAAGCGGCTGAGGTAGTTGCACAGTCGTTGGTTGATAAGGCGAAAGTTGAGGCTGGGACTGTCACCCGTTCCCGTCAGGCGACTGAGGTGATGAAAGGTATGCGGGCTAGGCGTGACCGTATTCCTACGGTGAAGTTGGATCACAAGTCTGGTTTCGTTTCTGCGTCTAATCCGAACCGGAAGCGCAAGCGCAAGGTGACTAGGGGTGATGTGTTTTTTGGTGCTGAGTTCGGTGGTCAGGCTCGACCTACGACGAAACAGTTCTTGCGCCATCGTGGGCGTTCGGCATATTTCTTCTGGCCTACTGTCCGTAAGGAAAAGGAGAACATCGCTAGGCAATATCTGGACGCTATTCAGAAGGTTTTGAATACCCTAAAAAATTCTTGACTTTGGCTGAGGTTCCTGTACCCTTCTAGGTAGGAGGGGTTATGGCAGTTCTGTTTAAGAATGTGAAGTCGATTTATCCGAAGCCGTTGGCTTCGTCTTGGGAACAACTCAAAGAGCTGTTGTCGTTGCATGAGGAGAACCCTGTCAAGGCTGCGGGTGCGTTGTGGTCGCCTGTTGAGTATGACGCTGGTACTACCAGAGGTAACCGTAATGTCAGGTTTGTTGAGGCGTTGGTTGTGGACATGGACGGTGAAGCGTTTGACAATGCAAGGCTTGATGGGTTGGAGTGGTTTGCGTATTCGACTTATTCGCATCGGTTGGATGACCCTCACTATCACCTGGTTCTACCGTTAGCGGAGAAGGTGCCTGCGTCGTTGTGGCGGGTGGTGTGGTCTGAGTTGCATGACCGTATCGGTTTGGTGGGTGACCCTCAGACTAAAGACCCTGCCCGTATTTTCTATCTTCCTCAACACGCACCGGATCAGCCGTTTGAGTTCCATGAGGGTCACGGTGCGTTGTTGGATTCGTCGTTCAGGTTGGATGTTGAACCTGTCGTCAATCCTGTGTCGCCTCGCTCGAAGCAGGTGCGTCAGCCTCGTCAGCGTCGTGCTGGTGCAGAGGTGTTGGATGAGGCTTGGTGGAATGCGCCTGTAGATATTTCTCGTTGGGATGGCCTGTCGGGGAAGGCTTTGTATTCTGCGATGCTTGATGAGTTTGTTGCTTTGCGGAATGGGTTGTCTGTTATTGAGTAGAATCTTCGCATGGCTGGTGAGCGGACGTTCGTTGTTAAGTTTATTTCTGATACCGCTGCAGCCAAAGCGGGTCTAAAACTTTTATCTGGTGACATCAAGGGTTTCGGGAATCAGGTTTCTAAGACCTCACCTTTGTTTGGTGCGCTTGCTGTTGGGGCTACCGCAGCTTTTGGTGCTATTGCGGTTGGGTTGACTAAAGCGGTTAAGGCTGCGATGGAAGACCAGAAGTCGCAGGCAGAGTTGCAACGTCAGTTGGAGAAAACCTTTGGTGCTAATGAGGCGTTGATTCAATCGGCTGAACGATATGTGTCTGTGACACAACTTCGATACGGTACGTCGGACACAGAACTTCGTGCGTCGCTGGGGACTTTGGTTCGAGCGACAGGTGACCTCACTCGATCTCAGTCCTTGCTGAATACTGCTCAGGATATTTCTGCTGCGACTGGTAAAGACCTTGCGTCTGTTTCGTTGGCGTTGGCTAAGGCCAGCCAGGGTCAGTTCACAGCCCTATCCAAACTGGGTATCCCGCTTGATGAGAACATCAAGAAGTCCAAAGACTTTGAAAAGGTTGTTGGCTTATTGAACGACCAGTTCGGCGGTGCAGCTGAAGCTGCTGCGAACACCTTCGGTGGACAGTTAAAGATTTTGCAAGGACAATTTGGGGAGATTTTAGAAACTATTGGTGCAGCTCTATTGCCATATTTGCAAAGGTTGT
>SXGR01126730.1_pt1 | contig 10826 bp, 9 predicted proteins | sample 3174711 | NCBI WGS metagenome assembly SXGR01 (sample SAMN11356860, study PRJNA531348) | freshwater metagenome | isolation source: freshwater sample F1-60 | place: China: Fuxian Lake, Yuxi | collected 2017-12-25 | reverse complement strand
GGCGGCGGCGAGGTCCTCCTGCGCCCCGGCCTTGAGCGCGACCGCGCGCATGGCCGCCAGGTCGGCGGGCGGGATGCCGAGGCCGAGGTCGCCCGCCCAGAGTCCCGCGCCCGCGGGCGGGGCTTCGCCCAGCACGGCGGCCGAGACCTGGCGGAGGTCATCGGCCGAGCGGGCGATCCAGCCCGGCGTGTCGTAGCCCGGCGAGAGCGGGAAGATGTCGCCGACGGGCGCGACGTCGGGCGAGAGGCGCAGGCCCCAGACGCCGCAGTAGCCGCAAGGCACGCGGATCGAGCCGGCCGTGTCGGTCGCGAGCGCGAACGGCACGAGCCCGCGCGCGACGGCGAAGGCCGAGCCCGAGCTGGAACCGCCGGCGAGCAGGTCGGGACGCGCCGGGTGCGGGCAGTCGCCGAAGTGCGGGTTCTCCCCGGTCAGCCCGAAGGCGAATTCGTTGAGCTGCGTCCGGCCGCACTCGATCGCCCCCGCGTCCTCGGCGAAGGCGGCCGGCAACGACGACGTCGCCCGGGCCGGCCCGATCTCCTCCGCGAGGAAGGTCGAGCCCGCCCAGGTCGGCTCGCCGGCGCGGAAGTAGAGGTCCTTCGTGAGGAAGGGCACGCCGCCGAGGGCCGCTTCGCGCCGCGGCCACGCCTCCTCGAAGCGGCGCGTCAGGGTCCGCGCGTCGGGCAGGCCGCAGAGCGCCGCCCGTTGCTCCGCCGGGGCCATCTCGGCCAGTCTGAGCAGGAAAGCCTCCGCCGCCATGCGCGGACCACGCGTGAGGGTGAACTCACGCCAGTCTTCGACGGACTGCGGCAGCAGGGTCACAGCTCCAGGGGGACGCCCGGTTCCGGGTCGTGCACGCGCGTTCCGGGCAGCGCGGCTGCGAGGGTCTCCTTCATCCACGCCCGCGCGGGCGGATCGCCGTGCGTCAGGACGATGTCCTTCGGCGAGAGGCATTTCGCGAAGTCGACGAGCTCCTCGCGGTCGGCGTGGCCGCTGAGGTGGAAGCGTTCGACCTTGGCGCGCAGCGTCGCCGTGTGGTCGAGGCCCTTGAACTTGAATTCACCGCCCGGGTTGAGTCCGATCAGCTCGCCGCCCGGGGTCTCCGGGTCGCAGTAGCCGACGAAGAACACCGCGTTCTCCTCGTGGTCGAGCATGTTGGCGGCGACGCGCCAGGCCGGCGTCTTCTCGACGAGCATGCCGCTGGAGAGCAGGTAGATGCCGCGCTCGGGCATGTTCTTGCCCGGTTGGACGTATTTCCGCGAGAGCGGCAGGATGCCGAGGTCGCGCAGGACCTGGCGGCTGAACTTCACCTGCTTGGTCTTCTTGCTGGCCGCGTCGAGGTAGTCGCAGAGGTCCATGCCGAGGCCCGAGCAGAAGATCGGCACGTCGGCGAGGTCGCCCGCGTCGGCGGCTTCCAGGAGCAGGAGGAGGATCTCCTGCATGCGCCCGAAGGCGAAGGCCGGCAGCAGCACCGAGCCGCCGTCGTCGCACGTCGCGTTGATGGCCCTGATCAGGCGCTGCTCCTCGCGGCCGCGCTGGAAATCGGGCACGGTGGTGGTCGCCCCGCGCGTGCATTCCATCACCAGCGTGTCGACCGGCGTGCGCGGGAAATCGGCGCCGGCGACGGTGCGCTGGGCCTGGAAGTGGACGTCCCCGGTGAAGAAGTGCTTCTTCCGACGGTGCTCGACGAGGCAGCCCACCGCGCCGGCCACGTGGCCCGCGAGGTGCATGGTGAGGGCGACTTCCTCGCCTCCGCGGCCGATCACGCGGGGGTTGGCGAGCGGCACCGCGGCGAGGGCGTGCTCGACGCGCTCGACATCGGCCTCGACGTAGAGCGGGTAGTCGGCGTTGCCGGTCTCCTCGCGCTGGCGCTTCATGACCTGGATGGAGTTCGAGAGCAGGCGACGGACGAAGAGGGTGGTCGCCGCGGAGGCGAAGACGCGCGCCGAAGGATGCTGCTTGAGCAGCAACGGCAGCGACCCGAGGTGGTCGAGATGGCAGTGCGTGAGGATCACGCCGTCGACCGAGCCTTGGATCTTGTCCAACCGGGGCAGCGCCTGCCGTCCGTCGAGCTTGGGGTGGAGGCCGCAGTCGATCACCAGCCGCAGGCCGCCGAATTCGGCGAGCATGCAGTTGGCGCCGATCTCACGGCCGGAGTTCAGGTCGGTAAGTCGCATCAGGAAGGGTCGGGAGGAGGGGTCATGGCGAAGAGCGGGATGCGCGTGAAGACGCGCTCGCCCGCGAGGGTCGCGCCATGGAAGGAGCCTTCGGCGGTGGTCGGGCCGGCGGCGAGGTGGTAGCTGTTATAAGAGAACTTCTCGCCCGGGGGCAGAGTGGGGGTCTCGCCGACGATCCCGTCGCCCTCGACGATCTCGGTCGAGCCGTCCGGCGAACGCATGATCCACTTCCGTCCGAGCAGCTTGACCGTCTCCTGGGAAAGGTTGCTGATGGTCAGGAAGTAGACGAAGGCGTGCGGAGTCTCCGGGGGGAAGTTCGCATCCCGATGGTGGACCACCTTGTCGACGGTGACCCTGAGGCCTGGGAGTTCCTTTCCGGTGGATTGCACGTGAGCCAAGACAAGAGGGGTTGGCCTCCTTACGGAAGCCATAAATCGGCCAATCGCCCCGTTTCACCCTTCCCGTCTTGCCCCGGGTGGCCGACGACCTTTGATGGGGGCCGGATGTCCACCCTCGCCGAACGCAAGCGCAACCTCGGGCGCGTCCCGGTGAAGTGGATCGTCCTGGCGGCCTATGTCCTGCTGGTCCTCGTCTCCCGGCTGGTCACCTCGGCCGACCGCCTGCCCCGGGCCGATCAGGCGCACTCCATCGAGGTCAGGCCCGTCGGCGGGACGGCGGCCGGCGACGCCTTGCCCGTCGTGGTCATCCCTCGGTTGCCCGACGGCGGCGAAGCGTGGCCCCGGATCGCCCTCGACCTCGGCAAGGACGCTCCCGCCGGTTCGCCGGGCCGCGTCTATGTCATGCGCTGGCCGACCGCTTCCTATCGTTCGCGGGCCTCGATGGGCGACGACGCCCTGGCCTCGGATCTCCTCGTCGCGCTCGAAGCCGCGTTCGGCCGCGGCCGCTTTCATCTCGTCGGCGAAGGCATGGGCGGGGCGGTCGCCCTGAGCCTGGCCCACCGGCATCCGGAACGCGTGGCCTCGCTGACGTTCGTCTCCGCGCCCGGCGCGCAGGAATACACGCTGCTCGGCAACGCGGTGGCGAACAAGTTCGTCTATTTCTTCCACCATCTCCCGTTCGTGCTGTTCGACGTCGCCACGCCCCATTTCGGGCTGGCCGACCGCCTGCCCTACAACCGCGGCTATTCCGGCGTGTTCTTCGACAGCGACCTCTCCGACGCCAAAGGCATGCTGCGGGCCTGGGCCGGGCCTGCGTTGATCGTCCACGGCAAGTCCGACTGGATCGCGCCCGTCGACGCCGCCCGATATTCCGCCCGGCTCATGCCGCAGGCCCGGTTGCTCGAGCTGGAGGGCGGTCACGGCGAAGAGGTCGCCGCCGCCGCCGTCGCGCCGGTCAGGCGCTTCATCGCCGAGGCCGAGGCCGGCACGGCGCCGCGCCGCGCCGCGCCGGTCGTCCCGACCGAGCCATACCCCGAGCTCGTGGTGTCCGACGGCGCCCGTTTCTGGATCCTGACCCTCATCATCATCCTGTGCACCTTCGTGGCGGAAGACCCGACCTGCCTCGCCGCCGGCTTGCTCGCCGCCGAGGGCATCATCGGCTTCTGGTGGGCGGCCCTGGCCTGCACGGTGGGCATCTTCGTCGGCGACATGGTCCTCTATTCGCTCGGCCGTTGGCTGGGCCGCGGGGCCCTGCGCCGCGCGCCGCTCCGGTGGATCGTCAAGGAGCACGAGATCGACCGCATGGCGGGCTGGTTCGGTTCGCCCCGCGGGATGCTCGTGATCGTCAGCTCGCGTTTCATCCCCGCCAGCCGCGTCCCGACCTTCGTGACCGCGGGCATCCTGCGCCTCGGCCTGCCGCGTCTTTCGATGCTGCTCTTCGCCGCGGCCCTCGTCTGGACGCCGGTGCTCATGCTCCTCGGCGGCGCGCTCGGGCCGCCTTTCATGGAGCAGTTCCCGCGCTACAAGCAGTATGCGGCGTGGATCGTGCTCGGGCTCTTCGCCCTGATCTGGTTCGGCACCCATTGGGTCATCCCCGCGATGACCTGGCGCGGCCGCCGCGAGATCGTGATGAAGGTCCGCGGGCTGCTGCAGCCGTCGCTCTGGCCGGGCTGGCTGCTCTACCTGCCCGTGCGCCTGGGCATCGTGCTGCTCAGCCTGCGCCACCGTCGTCTCACGGCCTTCGCCTCCGCGAACCCCGCGCTCGGGCGAGTGGGCGGTTTCATCGGCGACTCGAAGTCGCTCCTGCTGCGTCCCTTCCAGCGCGACTCGCGCTGCTGCCCGACCTTGGCGCTCTCGCTCGAGGATCCGGCGGACGAACGCGTCCGCCAGGCGACCGCCTTCGCCGCGTGCCACGGCTTCCCGCTGGTCTTCAAGCCCGAGGTCGCCGAGGACGGCGCCGGCCTGCGGTTCGTCCATTCCCAGGCGCAGCTCGAACGCCTGGTCCTGGGCGCCGAGGAGGATTTCCTCCTCCAGAAGTTCATCCCGGGTTTCGAGGTCGAGGTCGTCTGGCGGCGTAATCCCGGCCGCGACGACGGGCGCATCATGGCCGTCGTCCACAAGCAGGACGTCGGCGTCCGCGGCGACGGCGAGCAGACCCTCGAGGAGCTGATCTGGCTCAACGAGATCGCCGTCTCCCGCGCCGACCTCTTCATCCGGTGCCACGCGCGCGACCTGAACCGCGTCATCCCCGCCGGCCAGAAGGTCACGCTCAACCTCACCGGCAGCTACGGCCACGGCGCGCGCTGCCGCCACCGCGCCGACCTTGCGACGGTCGAGCTCGACGCCGCGGTGACGGCCTTCGCCAAGCGTTTCCCGGGCCTGCACTTCGCCCGTTTCGACCTGCGCGCCGCGTCGATGGAAGACCTCAAGGCCGGCCGCTTCGTCGTCACCGAAGTCGGCGGCTGCTGCCACGTCTCGAGCCTGCTGCGTGACGAGTCGCTCCGTTTCTCAAGATCCTACGCCGCCGTCTGGGGTCAGCTCAAGGCGTGCCTCGAGGCCGGCGCCTACAACCTCCGCCAGAAGGTGCGTCCCGTGCCGGTCGAGGAGCTCATGGCCCGCTGGAGCCAGGCGCGCGGCCGTCACGACGAGTTCGCGGTCAGCGAGGAGCCCTGAGTCAGCCGCGCGCGGTGAAGGCGTGGCAGAGGGCCGCCGCGGCGGCGTCGGATTCGTCCAACGCCAGTTCCGCCGGGAGCCCGAGCGCGGCGCGGATCATGCGGCCCACCTGTTCCTTCTTGGCGGAGCCGTGGCCGGCGACCGCCAGCTTGATGCGCGCGGGGGCGTATTCGCCGACCTTGACGCCGAGGCGGGCCAGCACGCTGAGGGCGGCGCCGCGCGAGGCGCCCATGGCCTGGGCGGTGCGGAAGTTCTGCACGTAGATCGTCTCTTCGATGGCCGCATGCGTGACCCCGTGGGCCCGGGCGAGGCGCTCGACCTCGTCGGCGATCCGGCCGAGGCACTCGAAGGGCGCGAACTTCGGGCCGAGCTTCACGGTGACGCTGGCGAGCAGGCGCATCGGCTCGGCGCGCGCGTCGACGACCGCCAGGCCGGTGCCGCGCAGGGAAGGGTCGATGCCGAGGATGATCGCGCGGCAGCCGCGTCCGGCCATGGTCGGCGCGGCCTTGCGGGCGCGGTTAGCCTTGGCGCCCGCCGGATTCGCCGCGACGCCGCGGAGCTTGTCCGTCCAGAGCGAGCGCGATGATTTCCGGGCCATGGCGAGACGATGGGCGGCCGGGACCTGATTTCGACAGCAAAAGCGGCGGCGGATTGCCAAGCCGCCCGCCGGCCGCCACCTTCCGACCATGCGCCGCATGCTTCGCCTCCTCGGTTTGCTCGGTCCGGCCGTCCTCGCCGGGGCCGAACCGGCCGTCCTCCGGCGCGTGCCGCCGGAGATGCCGGCGGCGGTCTTGCGGGTCGCCGGGAAGCTCGACCCCAAGCTGGTGCCGGAATGCTCGGCGCTGTGGCCGAGCCCGGCTTTGCCCGGGGTCTTCTGGACGCTTTCCGACTCCGGCGCGGCGCCGCGGATCGTCCCGGTGCGGGCCGACGGCTCGCGGGTCCTTGGCCAAGGCGGTTTCTGGGACGGCTCCGTCCTGCGCGGCGCGGCCAACGTCGACTGGGAGGCCATCGCCGGCGACGAACGCGGGCTGATGGTCGTGGGCGACGTCGGCAACAACATCTCCCGCCGCAAGGAGCTCGCGCTCTACCTTTTCCAGGAGCCCGCGGCGGGGGCGGCGGAAGCGCCCGACGTGCGCAAGGTCGTCTTCGCCTGGCCCGACCAGACGGCTTTCCCGGATCCGGAGCTTTCCCATGACTGCGAAGCGATGTTCCTGCTCCGTGGGAAGCTCTACCTCCTGACCAAGCATCGTCGCGACACGCTGACCGACCTCTGGCGGGCGGACATCCCGGCGACCGGGGATCGCGCGACGCTGACCAAGCTCGCCCGCTTCGACGCGGGCGGGATGGTGACGGATGCGTGCCTGTCGCCCGATCGCGCGCGCCTCGCCGTCCTGACTTACCGCAACGTGTGGGTCTTCGATCTGCCGACGTCCGGCGAAGATTTCTTCCGCGGCCGTGCGCTCTACGCGCCGCTCTCCCCGCCGTTGCTCTCGTTCCAGCTGGAGGGCTGCGCGTGGGCCGACCCGGCGCACCTGCTGCTGGGCTCCGAGCAGGGCGACCTCTTCCGCCTGCCGCTCGCTCAGCTCCGCGAGGTCAAGTGACCCCGTGAAACAAGAAGACCGGCGGCGCGGGCCCCCGGTCTTCGGTGTGAGGTCCGTCCGGTCGCTCAGAGCGCCTTGGCGGCGGCGACGACGGCCTCCTTCGTGATGCCGAGTTCCTTCATGACCACGTCGCCCGGAGCGGAGAGACCGAAGGTGTCGGTGCCGATGGCCTTGCCGGCGGTGCCGACGTAGCGGCCCCACGAGAGGGTCACGCCCGCTTCGATGCTGACGCGCTTTGCGCAGGACGAGGGCAGGACTTCTTCCTGGTAGGCCTTCGGCTGACGCGCGAAGATCTCCATGGAAGGCATCGAGACCACCCGGACGCCGGCGCCGAGTTCTTCCCCGGCCGCGAGGGCGAGCGAGAGTTCGCTGCCCGTGCCGATGATGATATGGGTGAGGGGAGCAGTCTCCTTGCGGAGGACGTAGCCGCCCTTGAGCACGCCCTGGCGGCGCGTGGCGACCGGGATGGCGTCGAGGGAGGGGACGTTCTGCCGGGAGAGGATCAGGGCGACCGGTCCGTCCTTGCGGGCGACCGCGTGCGCGAAGGCGGCGGCCGTTTCTTCGGCGTCGCCCGGGCGGACCACGTCGAGGTTCGGGATGCAGCGCAGCGCGCTCACGGTCTCGACCGGCGGGTGGGCCGGGCCGTCTTCGCCGACGCCGACGGAGTCGTGCCTGAAGATGTAGAACGCCTGGAGCTTGGCGAGGGCCGCCACGCGGATCGAGGGGCGGAGGTAGTCGGAGAACGTCAGGAACGTCGCGCCGGAGCCCTTGAAGACGCCGTGGTAGGCGATGCCGTTGAGGATGGCGCCCATGACGTGCTCACGGATGCCGAAGTAGAGGTTGCGTCCGGCCGGGGTCGCGACGTCGAAGTCGCCGACGTCCTTGATGTAGTTCTTGGTCGAGCCGTGGAGGTCGGCCGATCCGGAGAGCACGAGGGGCGAGGCCTTGGCGACGGCGTTGATGCACGCCTCGCCGGAGACGCGGGTCGCAAGCGAGTTCTTGCCGAACTCCGGGACGGCGGCGAGGAGGGACTGGACGTCGCCGTGGTCGCCCTGCTGGGCCTTGGCGAGGAGGGCGGCCTTCTCGGGGTTGGCCTTGGACCAGGCGGCGAAGGTCTGCCGCCATTCGGCGTGCGCGGCGGCCTGCCGGGCCTTGCGGGCGGCGAAGAAGGCGCGGGTCTCGGGCGAGACGAAGAACTTCTCTTCCGGGAGGCCGAGGGCCTTGCGCGAGGCGTCGACGAACTTCACGCCGGCTTCGCCGTGGCCCTTGGCGGTGCCTTGGACTTCGGCGATGCCCTTGCCGATGACGGTCTTGCAGATGATCAGCTTGGGCTTGCCGTTCTTGCTGGCGCGGGCCTTTTCGAGCGCTTCGGCGACCGGGGCGAGCTCGTTGCCCTGCTTGACGGTGAACACTTCCCAGTTGGCGGCTTCGTAGCGCTTGGCGGTGTCCTCGTTCTGCGTCTTCGAGGCCAGGGCGTCGAGGGTGACGTCGTTGGAGTCGTAGAGCATGATGAGGTTATCGAGGCCGAAGCGGCCGGCGAACGAGGCGGCCTCCTGCGAGATGCCTTCCTGGAGGCAGCCGTCGCCGGCGAGACCGACCACCAGGTGGTCGAAGATCTTGTGCTCAGGGGTGTTGAAGTGGGCGGCGGCCATCTTGGCGGCGACGGCCATGCCGACGATGTTGCCGGTGCCCTGACCGAGGGGGCCGGTGGTGGCTTCGACGCCGACGGTCTCGCCGAACTCGGGGTGACCCGGGGTCTTGGAGTGGAGCTTGCGGAAATTCTTCACTTCCTGGAGCGGGAGGTCGAAGCCGGCGAGGTGCAGCCAGCCGTAGACGAACATCGAACCGTGCCCGGCCGAGAGGACGAAGCGGTCGCGGTTGATCCAGGAGGGCGCGGCGGGATCGTGCCGGAGGAAGTCGCCGTAGAGGACGGCGCCGATCTCGGCGGCGCCGAGGGGCAGGCCCAGGTGGCCGGAATGGCAGGCGGCCACGGCATCCATGGCGAGGCCGCGGGCTTCGGTGGCGGCACGGGAAAGGTCGGCGGAACTATGGAGCGACATAAGGCTAATCCGTAAGGCGAAAAGGGGAGGGGTTTCCAGCCTTGAATGAGCCCGCGAACGCCCTCAAAAACGACCTATGTCCGACAAAGAACTCGAGGAAGGCGGCGTGCTCCGCCTGGATTTCAAGAAACTGCGTAAAATCGCCTCCGGGCCGGCCGACGTGATTCCCGCCGTCGCCCAGGACGCCAAGACCGGCGAGGTGCTCATCCTCGGCTACGTCAACGAACTGGCCTTGCAGACGGCCTTGCGCGAGAAGAAGGCCACGTTCTGGAGCACGTCGCGCAACGAACTTTGGATCAAAGGCCTGACTTCGGGCGACTTCCTCGAGCTCCTCGAGGTGCGCGTGAACTGCGAGCAGAACTCGATCCTCTACAAGGTCCGTCCCGCCGGCCAGGGCGCCTGTCACACGAAGGAGAACGGCAAGGCCCGTCCGGGTTGCTATTACCGTCGCCTGCGCGCCGACGGCACCCTCGAGAAGGCCTGAGCTCAGCGCCGGCCCAGGGCCCGCAGGACGAGGTCCGTCTCGATGTCGAAGCGGACCACGAGCAGTTTCGTCTGCCGGGTGATGCGATCCGTGCCGGGGCGGGCGGCGAAGCCGAGCGCCTCGAAGTCGCCGGACTGGTCCGTCAGCCGCTTGAGCGCGGCTTCGGCTTCGTCGCCGGTGCGGTAGGCGAACGCCACCGTCGCGACGAGGAAGGAGCCGTCGTCGCCTTCGCCCACGGCGATCGTGGCGCTCTCGGCGCGCGCGCCCGCCTCGACGAGCGCCCGCCCGAGCCAGCGTCGGCGGCCGGCGGTCTCGAGCAGGCCCGTCGCCGGCGCCGCGTGGACGAGCAGCCAGCCGCGCGGGACGCCGCGAAGCTGCGCGGACGCGCGCCCCGGCAGCGCTTTGCCGCCGGTCTCGGTCTCGCGGAGGGTCGGCCGCAGGTCCGCCTTCTGCGCGGGCGGGAAGCCGACCGCGAAGGGCTCGTCGCCGGAAACAAGCCGCCGCGCGAGTCGGTCGCGCAGGTCGCCGCGGTCTTCGGCGACCGTGAATTCGGCGAGCGCCCCGGCGACCGCTCCGGCGGTGCGGAGTCCCTTGGCCTCCGCAGGGAAGAGCAGGGCGATCTCGCGGCTGCGCGGGTCGACGTCGATCCGGCGGTCGCCCGGGATCAGCCAGCGCCAGGCCGCGGCGCCGATAATTACCAACAGGACGATCAGCAGCAGCCGGCGCATGGGCTGATTCAAGCCCGCCAGGGACGGCTCACAAGGCCTTTGGCGACCCCGGCGACGTCCGGGCACAAAAAAGGGCGCCGAAAGGCGCCCTTGGGGGAGGTGTTAATCCGAGGATTAGTAGCCGCCGCGATCGCCGCCGCCGAAGCCGCCGCGATTGCCGCCGCCGAAGCCGCCGCGACGTTCGCCGCCGCCGAAGCCGCCGCGAGAGCCGCCGCCGAAGCCACCACGGTCGCCGCCGCCGAAGCCGCCGCGACGTTCGCCGCCGCCGAAGCCGCCGGAGCGCGGACGGTCACCGCCGAAGGACGGGCGTTCTTCACGCGGACGAGCGACATTGACCTTCAGGGGGCGACCCATGAAGTCGATGTTCTCGGTCTTGGCGATCGCATCCTGAGCCTGCTGGGCGTTGCCCATGGTCACGAAGGCGAAGCCGCGGGGACGACCCGTGAACTTGTCCATCATGACTTCCACGGAGACCACTTCGCCGGCTTGGGAGAAGTGAGCGCGGATGTCGGATTCGGTTGCGGCCCAGGGCAGGTTGCCCACGAACAGTTTGTTTTCCATATCTTTTGTTTTGCTTGGTTTACCTACACCGCATTGCCCGTTTCCGACCTTCGGATTTCGATTTGCCGTCTTAACGACCGTCAACTCACCGGATTATTGCGGGGCTTGTCTCTTACTTTGGTTATTTTCCGAGACAAACCTGACCGC
>SXGR01623058.1_pt1 | contig 10829 bp, 6 predicted proteins | sample 3174711 | NCBI WGS metagenome assembly SXGR01 (sample SAMN11356860, study PRJNA531348) | freshwater metagenome | isolation source: freshwater sample F1-60 | place: China: Fuxian Lake, Yuxi | collected 2017-12-25 | reverse complement strand
TTGGGAGGATTGACGCCAGCCGCTTATGCAAGACAGCTGGCAATGAAATCAGATACAGTTAACCCCGGACTCTAAAGCCGAGTGCTACTGAGGATGGGGGAACGTCGACGTCGCAGCCACTTGCTTCCAACACGAAGTATGCAATGCGGTGCTTGCCTGGATTATTACGACAAAGTTGCCTGCATGGAAAGAAATTTCTACAACAATATTGTAACAAGCTTATCTGTTGGCTTAACGACGACCAGCAAGCAGTTAAGCTTGCAGCGAATCTCTACTTGGCTCCACTTTGGGTTATTTGTGATAATCCTTGCTCCTCCATGAGAAGTCTTCAATGAGACAGGAAAAAGTACATTGACTATGAGCAATCCCATTGCAGTGCCCGGCGTGTTAATGCTCGATCTGGAAGGCACTGCAGTGAGTCCCTTCGAGCAAGAATTGCTGCAACGCCCAAGTATTGGTGGACTCATTTTGTTCAGTCGCAACTTTGCTTCTATTAATCAATTGCGTGATCTGGTGGCGGTTGTTCGCGAATGTCGACCGGACATCCTTATCGCTGTCGATCAAGAGGGCGGCAGGGTGCAACGACTCCGCGAAGGGTTTTTGCGATTGCCTTCGTTACGTGCCATAGCTAGGTTTGCCCTGGCAGATAGGGAGCGCGCATGCGAAGTAGCTGCAACCAGTGGCTGGGCGATGGCGGCGGAATTATTGCACTACGGAATCGATATCAGTTTTGCGCCGGTGCTCGATCTGTATCAGGAAAAGTCCCCTGTTATTCGTGAGCGCGCGTTTTCAGAGAGTTCTGCTGAAGTGATTACCCTTGCTCGTGCCTATATAGAGGGTATGCATCAGGCAGGCATGGCAGCCACCGGAAAGCATTTTCCGGGTCATGGCACAGTAGCGGCAGATTCCCATTTTGAATTGCCAGTCGATGCACGTTCTTTAGCTGAAATTGAAGCCGCAGATTACAGCACTTTTGCGGGCTGTATTGATGTGCTGGACAGCATTATGCCAGCGCACGTGCTGTATCCACAGGTGGACTCCCAGTGCGCCGGGTTTTCAAAAATCTGGATAAAACAGAAATTGCGCGGTGAGCTTGGATTTGATGGTGTCGTATTCAGTGATGACTTGAGCATGCAGGCGGCAGTGGGAGCAGGTTCACCTGAAGAGCGATCAGCGCTCGCTCTCGAAGCCGGTTGTGACATGATCCTCGTTTGTAATGATCGTAGTTGTGCATTGACTGTTGCTGATTGGCTGGAAGCGAATTCAGTCAAAGGCAATCAGCGCTTGGTGAAAATGCGGGCGCATCCAGCGCGGGAAATCAGCAGGCTATACCAGTCACCCCGATGGCAAGCCGCAAGGCAACTGATTGCAAATATTCCTGATAACACACTCGCGAAATCCTGATGCAACGAATTTCGCAGTCCGCAACACTTCTCGCAGCGCATGGTGTAATGAACATCGAATTGATCTTTGGTGCTGGCGAGAGGAAGCGGGTCCCTGCTGTGCGACCAGGCGGCTTGCAATCGGAATCAGGCAATTATTGGCTCAGTCAAAGGCATCAGCGATGAGTAAATCTGCAGAGGGAAACCATCCCCAAAGTGAACTATCCAGTTATGCAAAGCGGCTGGAATTGGCTGGGGTGCCAGAGCCGGTCCGGGCTGTGCAGCAGCGTGCGAGCTGTCTGTTCACAGCGGATCAGGTGCAGGTTGCAATTGACCACATGGCATTGGCGATCCACGCCAAACTCGCAGCGTCCAATCCAATTTTGCTGAGTGTCCTTACTGGTGCCAATATGGTGACCGAGCAACTGTGCAAGCGATTGCAATTTCCATTGCAGGTTGACAGCCTGCATGTCACTCGTTATCGAGATGCCGCCAGCGGTGGCAATCTGGAATGGCGCAAATTCCCGGGGCATGTTCTATCAGGACGCACGGTACTCGTTATCGATGATATTCTGGACGAAGGCGCGACGCTTGCAGGTATTGTCGACTATTGTAATAGCCAGCAATGCCAGCGGTTATTTACTGCGGTGCTGGTTAACAAGATTCACAATCGTAAACTGGCGCCGATCAAAGCCGACTTTATCGGAATGGACGCCGAAGACTTCTACCTGTTCGGAAGCGGGATGGATTACAAGGGATATTTGCGAGATGCGCCTGGCATTTTTGCAGTTGCCGAGCAGGATTTGTAATTCGGTAGCGTCTTTTTACTGCAGCCAATTCTTGCGCTTCGTCGCATCCTTCTCGGCCAGTCAATTTAAATTGGCAATCAGGTTTGCCCCAATTCTACCAGTCTGCCCAGACTGGTAAACAACAATCCAATTTTCAATTGGCGCTGCTGCGTCTGCGAATATAGATTTCTGTAGGTATGCAATTGTGCGCTGTATTGCCGGCTTTGTTCGGCAATAAACTCATTAGCATCCTGTTGCGGTGCAGGTAATGCTGATTTGTAGTCAATAATCCAGCAGATACCTGCAGAGTCAACAGCGATGCGATCAATTTTGTAGTGATGCAATCCATCCTCGCGTTTTTGCGTCAACGCCAGTTCGAATGCACTGTGCTTGATATCTTGCAGAAATACCCAGTGCAAGGAGGGATTGTTCAATGTATTGGTCACAGCAGTTTCTACGAGACTCAAATAGTGCGCTAGCTCGGACTGGGTGATTAGATTGCGAAGCTGCAGCTGCCACCTTTTCCGCAGCGTTGTCAGGCGTGCCTGATCGAGAGTCAAGCTCCCGGATTTGCCAATCGCTTCGAGACTGCGATGAATGACGGTGCCCAAAGCCGCTTCTTTCTGTATAGCGAAAGGTTGGGAATCTGTGTCGGTTTGCGAATTTATCTCGAGTTTCAATTGCTGCAAATTCTGCTGCTGCAACGGACTTAGTGTCAGTGCATGCTGTAACCGGCGCAACGGCGTCTGTGGCGGATAATCCTTGTCGCTTTGTGGGATCGTGGAGTTTGTGCTGCTTCTGTCAGCGAATGCCGATACAGCAATTACTTCCGTGTGATTGGGCTGAGCGCACAGTTCTCGCCAGATGCGGTTAAGCAGGCTCGCTCCATTGGGTATTATCTTGCCACTGGCAGTGCGCTCCAGAGTGGCAAACAAGTGCACAGACGCCCTCGCACGCGTTGCCGCAATATAAAGCAAGCGAGTGCTCTCCAGCGTGGATCGGTAGTTTTGCTCAAAGCGCAGCAGATTAAATAATTCATTCTTTTCGGTGCCGGCCGGAGAGAGTGTCGCGAGGAATAAGCGCGAATGACCAGCAGAATTAAGCCGCTCATGCCACTGTAGCAGGGGTGCATCATCGTTCGGTGGCTTGCGCGCCAGGCCGGGGAGAATAACGTGGTCATACTCAAGGCCTTTCGCCTTGTGCATCGTGAGCAAATGTATGCCGGGCGCTGTAGCACTATCTGCTTTGGATCGATTCGGTACGAATGCGGCGGCAACAATCTCACTGAATTGATCGATATCAGCAATGCCGAATCCGACTTCATGTTGGCTAATGAGATTAAAGTAATGAGCAATACAGTCCAGCTCCACTTGATTGGCTGCGATGGCCTTGCCTTCGAGCATGCGCCAACTGGTTTCCAGCAATGATCGCAGGTTGACTCGATATCGATTCAGCATGGCATATTGCAAGACGGGAAGGATGCCATGCAGTCGTTCTCTGGCATCAATAGAAAGGCCGACGATGTTCTCGGGTTTTTGCAGGGATTTCCAGATACTTTCTGCTCCTCCATGGCTGGAAACAGCGTGCAAGCTATCAATTGTCAATCCGCACCAGGGGGCCCGCAGTAATCCCAACCAGGCAAGTCGATCAGCCAGATTTAGCACGGCTCTGGTGAGGGTAAGCAGATCTTCGATCACTTGCAGGCCGGTAAGGCGGTCTATATCGGTGGATTGCCACTGAACACCAGCTGCACGCAGCGCCGGGATAATGTGTTTCAGGTGTGTCCTGGCTCTTACAAGCACCGCGATGGAGTCTGTCGGATAGCGCAATTGCAACGATTGAATTTTTGTCACGACGGCATTTGCCTCGGCTTGCCGTGCAAGCTCTTTCTCTTCGGGTTCGTGAACCAGCAGCGTCACCTGGGGTACCAGATCATCCACTGGCGAGTGCACGGGAACAGAATTCGTGTAGGGCACTGCGCCTCGGGATATATTCGCCCGTTGGGGAAATGCGGATGCGAATATCTGATTGACCCAGGTGACAATATTGGCTTGCGAGCGAAAATTTGATTGCAGGGTTAACGGGATGAGCGAGATATTGCCCAACCCGTGTGCTCGCACTTGCAGATAAATCCCCACATTGGCATGGCGAAAGGCGTAACAGGATTGCATGGCATCGCCGACAAGAAAGAGCGTCCGTCCATCTCCAGGCTCCCATCCTGCAGTGATCTGACGCAGAATATCCATCTGCATTTGCGACGTATCCTGAAACTCATCCACTAATACATGTTGTATATGGTGATCGAGCGCAAGCGCCAGGTCTGTCGGATTTTCCTCATCACCGAGGGCAGTGCGTGCGGCAGAACTCACCTGCGCATAGTCGATTACACGGAATCGACGAAAAGATAACAACAACTCACTGCTCAAATGTGCCAGCACGCGCGTCAATGCGGCCACAAACTGCCAGGATTCCGGAGTGAGTGCTGGGTCGGGCAGCATTCGCACATAATCGAGTGAAGCCAGCAAATTGTCGTCGTCGGCAAGTGACTTGAGCAAATCAGTCATTGCTTCCTTGCGTAATTTGAAAAGCGGCGCCTGCGCTTTGCCCGCCTTGTCTGGGCAAGGAAAACCATTATTCACATTGACTTTGCGACGCCACGAAGGTGCTTCGGTGGCGTTGGATTTCTTGGTTAACACGAGGCCTGCCAGAAATTGCCAGTAGGGCATCTGCGAATAGCTCGGTAGTGGCAAGTCCTGATGCTGGACAAAATCAGGTATGGTTAGTTTGCCTGCCTGTGTCTGGTTCGCTGCGGCGAAATTCAACAGCGGTATCAGTTCGCTTGAGTGGTGACGCAGACCAGTTCTGGCACTCTCCAATGATTCGACGACGAGTTCTTCGAGGCTTTGCTGCAAATACAGGTGAGCATCGGTGGGCGCCGCTTTGATTTCGAGAATGTGACCCAGCCACTGATCGCGTTTATGTAGCAAGCCAATCAGCAGGCGCTCTACCTTGGCGACATCATTGTCCAGGTGTTGCAGTAGCGCTGCGATATCGTCGCTGATCGAACCAGCGCTTTCCAGTTGCGCTAAGGTGTTGCTGATAGCATCGGCGAAACACGGGGACACGTCTTCGCTCACTCTTGGGTTGCCACCCAGTTGCGATAACACGGGCAATTGATTGGCCAGGTATAAACAGAAACTGTCGATCGTCTGTACGCGCAAGCGTGCTGGATTCTCCAACAAATTCCAATTGTATTGCTTGTCTTGCTCGAGCACAGTGGTGGCGATAGCGAGACGTTGAGCCTGCAAGTCATTTAACGCTTTCGGCTCCGAGTGCGGGTAGGCTGCGGCCCACTGCAGCGCTGCTGCGATACGCCTGCGCATCTCATTGGCAGCTTTGCGTGTGAAGGTGATGGCCAGCACTTGTTCGGGCTGTTCGCAGGTTGCGAGCAGCTTCAGGAAACGCAGGGTGAGTATTTCGGTTTTACCGGATCCCGCTGGTGCCTGCACGATAAATGAGGCGTTCGTATCCAGTGCGAGTTGGCGATGGTTATGGTCTGCGAGCAGGTTGGGCTTCACAAATCCACCTCGGCGTCCTCTTCAGCTATGCTTGAATCCAATTCCTGTATTCGGCACAAGGGCTGCAGTCCACAAAATTCACAAGTCTTGCGTCCCCTTAGAGGCGCCACTCGAGCGGCGCCTTCACTAAACTCAGTCGCCAGCAAATGCACTGCTTTTTGCCAATTGCTGGTTAATTCCGACCATTCAGTAGCGATGCGTGAATTATTGCCTACAGGATGCAGAGACTCATGCACATTGGCTGACGCCATCAAGCCCGAGTAGGCGATCTTTTCTGCATTGACGTGCGCGATGATAAGCGCCGAGACCGGAGGCTTCCCCGCAGCGGTGGTAATTGTGTAGTACAACGGCAATTGCATGTCTTCCGGGCAAGTCTCGAGCCAAGTTTTGCTGCTGACGAGTCGCTTGCCAGACTTATAGTCAATCAAAGCCAGACAGGTATCACCCAGTTGATCAATGCGATCTATCTTCACTCGCAATTGCAGTTTACCGAATTGCCACTCAATCGCGGTTTCGCGCGCCACCACCTGAAAGTCTTCGCGCGAGCTCTCCAGAAGCAGGAATGCATCCAGTAACTGCACGAGGCGCCTCTGTTCGAGCGTGCGAAAGCGTGGGGTCATCAATTCAGGATGCTGGCGACTTAGATAGTCAACTCCGTGCTGGGCGGCTTTGTTGATTAGAGAGTCTCTGGCGCTGGCATCCTGTGCCAATAATTCTGCGCGGGAGCCAATACTGGCGAACAACAATTCCAGTGCGGTATGCAGTGCTATGCCGCGTTCCCGCATGCTCAGTCCCGCGCTGAATTTCTCGAGAGGTTCCGCGTGCAGTCGGTGTTTGGCAAACGCCCGAAACGGACAATTAGACTGATTGGTGATAATGCTCGCACCACCATGCACAGACTCCTGACTCTGTACCGGGAATGCAGGCAAGTCTGTGATGGTTTCCAGAACAGCATTAGCAGTCGCTGTAGATCCCTGAGCAGCGGGTGTCACCCAAGGTATTTGTGCAATTACAGGCCATGCGCGGATAAAACCGGTGGGGCTAAATTCAAGCTCGCCGTCCGTGCGGTGATAACTGGCAATAATGCTGTGCCGGACTGAAGATTTGAGAATGGAAAACTGTCGCCCGGCTCGTTGTAGTTGCAGGTTGCTATTGCAGCCTGGTATTTGTGCAGCTTGCTGCATTGCGTGGGGAATAAAGGGTGAAGATTGGGCGGCTGGGGGCCAATTCTGATCGCCGAAATCCAGCAGCCAGACCTGGTCAAAATGGAGCCCGATGGCTTCAGTGACGCTATATATAGAAAGAGGAATACTCGCATCGAACTCGGTAGCCAGAGCTTGTTGCTGGCACAGAGATTTGAGTTTGGCGATGGCTGCAGACAGAGTCAGGTTGCCAAGCACAACGGTTGACTCAGCAAACGTGTGCAGAAGATCGCGCCACTGTTCGAATTTGCCGCGATCCTCCTTCGACAGTGCGGTACCAGGCCAGCCGAAATCGGCTAACCAGGAACTCAACTGGACTGCCCACTCCCGTGCGCTTGCGCGGGTGGCGAAATGACGCAAGCGAGTTCTTGCTTGTAGCAAGGCGGCAGCGAGTATTGGTGCGTAGGTCGTGCGTTTTTCCTCCTGAAGATGCCGACTCAAATCTGTCAGTGAGGTGCGTGCTGTCCCGCGCAGGCGTAACCGCAATTCCATTTGCAGACGAGCTTCCTTTTCGGTTGCAGATCCGATCAGATAAGGCGATTGCAACAGTCGACTCAAATCCAGGCTGGACTGGTCCTGATTGATGAGTTTCAGGATAAGAAAGGCATCATGGATGAGTCCTGTATCCAGCAAACTCTTGCGAGATCCGCTGCTATTGAATGGTGTCTTAGCGCTGTTCTCAGCTAACACTTCTTCCGGGGAAAGGCAGGCAAGCAATTGATTGCGGATATTGGGCTGTGAAAGAGGATCTGCAGCGAAAATTATCCCAATATGCTGATCAGGCGCTGTCATTGCCAGATTGCGTGCCCAATTGGCGCAGGCCTTGAGCTCCGACTGCTGATCCTCGAATGCGCAATGTGAAAATTCAGCAAGCGCGGCATTGTCGAACAGAGACATGCTCTCCACATTGGCAGTCATGGCAAGGTGAGCGAACAATTCCGTATAGAGCAGTGGTGGTTCAAAGAAATTGACGAGGCAAATTTCTGCGGGAATAAGACCTGATTCAGCCAAGTAGAACTCTTTGTCATCTACCATTTTTATGATGGCATCAACCAGGCTGATGACTTGCAATTTTTCACACTGGTGCTGGTACGATTTTATCCAGTGTATAAACGCTTTGACGTCTGCTGCATCAGAGTATTGGCCAAGCCTACTCACAACATTTCTGGGTAGCCACTGTCTCAGGTTCCGATAGCTGGCGTTGACAGTCGTTGCAGTTTCCTCGGGATTCAACAACGGGTTTTGCGATAGTGACTGCTCGATGACTTGAGTCCACAGGAATTGTTCCTGGCTGGAAGTCAGCATTTGCAGCTTGGCGTATGCCGGAACCCCGCTGTGCGCATTGAGATCCCAGAATTCGCGGATCCAGATGTCAATTGCAAACACTTGCGGTGTGATAAACACCGGTTGTTTCAAGGAATTGGCATAAGTGCTGACAATAGCGTCCCGAATGCGATGATTGGGAACAAGTATTGTTGCATTGCGTTGCAGGGCGGGAAGGAGAAGACTGATATCAATTCGATTAATTGGCATAGGCTTCAGGCGTTGACTGCCTGCAATTGTACATCGAGATGTGAAGCCCACCGCAATAATTCATCGCGATTGCCCCGAAACACGACGCGCGACATTTTTTTGCCAATCTGGTATTCATACATCGGATCGTAATATTTTTGTAGCAGCAGGTGAATCCATTCACGATGCGCTTCCAGTTTGTCATCGTCACGCAATGCCTGCTCCATGCAAGACTTTAATACAAGATAATTTTCATCTCCAAGGCGACGCCGAATTTTGCCAAGACTTGACAGCAGATATTCAGCAAATTTTGTTTGGTAATTATGGGGATGCGTGTTTTTGAAGTCGAGGTAATTCGAAAGAATATAATCACTAAGAATGGTATCAGCTCGCTGCTCTAGAGATTCTTCTAATAGAGCAATCGGGGCTTCCAGCATTTTTACATAGAGCGACTGTGGTAACGCCAGAGAGCCTATCGCTCGACTTTCATCCTCCACGAACAGGCGGCGTGGTTTTCTTTTGGATAATTTGAGCAGGGCGATAGCGAAAGCATTTTCGAAATTGATCTGTGTTGGCTGGCCCTGGACGCGTGTGCCAAAAGCGGAGCCGCGGTGATTGGCCAGTCCCTCCAAATCTAAGCTGTTTTGCATCACATGAATCAGGTGAGTCTTGCCGCTACCGGTTTTGCCAGCAACGACAAGCAAGTTGTTAAAACCAGCCGTATGCTCAATTGTCTCAAGCAGCTCCCTGCGCATGCGCTTGTAGCCACCGGCGATGCGAGGTACTTCGAGACCTGCTTCAGCCAGCCATTGCTGGACGATTTCTGAGCGTAATCCGCCGCGATAGCAGTAGAGCACCGCATCTGGATACTCCATGAAAAACTGCTTCCAGGCTGAAATTCGTTCGGCTTGATGTTCGCCGGCAATGAGTTTATTTCCCAGCGCGATTGCTGCCTGCTGCCCAGCGTTTTTATAGGCGATACCAACTGCGGTTCGCTCGGCATCGTTCAGTAAGGGAAGATTGTGCGATGCAGGCAATGCCCCGCGGGTAAATTCTACAGGGGCGCGTACATCCAGCAGTGGAACGTCATTGAGAAAAAGAGCTGGAATATCCGCCGCACTGATGATTTTCGACATAGTGAATTCTGCAATGCATGGAACTGATTGTCACAAGTGTATCATCGCTTCGGTGTCCGCCCCTAGTTCCGGGCCGGGTTCCAGTTTTGCGTTCGACCGATACGCCAGATTACACTGTCATTTGCTGCCTTCCAGTAACGTTGACCTTGCAATGGATAATACGCTTGAGCACTGAGCTTCCGGACAAGTCTATCGATCCTTTTACTCTCATCAGCAAAATGAGAAATAAAGGACCGGCACCCGTGCATCTGTGGAATCCGCCATTCTGTGGTGATATCGATATGCGCATCTTGCGCGATGGCACCTGGGTCCATGAAGGCAGGCCGATCCGCCGCAAACCCATGGTGCAATTGTTTGCCTCGATCCTGTTAAGGGAACCGGACGGACAGTTTTATCTGGTCACTCCTGCGGAGAAGGTGCGCATTCAGGTTGATGACTGTCCTTTTATTGCAGTGTTGCTCGATGCAACCGGGAAGGGTGAGACACAGCAGATAAGGTTCACGACGAATACCGATGAGGTATTCACTCTCGACAGAGAGCATGCCATTGCAGTCACTGCCAATACGGAAACTGCCGAGCCTCATCCCATCTTGCATGTGCGCAACGGTCTGTATGCGTTGCTGGCTCGTAATGTGTTCTATCAATTGGTGGCTCTGTCCGAACAATTGTTGATCGAAGGTAAAGAGCAGACAGGTGTGTGGAGTTGTGGAGCCTTCCATACTCTGGAACAAGTGAGCGCGTCGAGTTAAACCAGTCAGCGCGCGTGTTCTGTTGACCGTCTGCCGCAAAAACGGCATCATTAGCGCCTTTTTTGCCGGGCAACCGCACGTACTGCAGTGACAACTTCTGCAGGACTACCGAGACAGGAATCCTCATGAAAATTCTCGTTGCAATAAAACGCGTAGTAGACGCAAATGTAAAAGTCAGGGTGAAATCTGACGGCACAGGTGTTGATCTGGCCAATGCCAAAATGGCAATCAATCCGTTCTGTGAAATCGCGGTGGAAGAGGCAATCCGCATGAAAGAGGCTGGTTCAGCTGCGGAGGTGATTGCAGTATCAATTGGGCCGCAAGCCTGTCAGGAACAATTACGCACGGCATTAGCCCTCGGGGCGGATCGAGGCATCCTGGTGGAAGTTCAAAGTCATCCAGAGCCTCTGGGTGTTGCAAAAATTTTACAGGCGCTGGTCAAGAAAGAGCAGATCGATCTGGTCATTCTCGGCAAGCAGTCC
>SXGR01354981.1_pt1 | contig 10829 bp, 11 predicted proteins | sample 3174711 | NCBI WGS metagenome assembly SXGR01 (sample SAMN11356860, study PRJNA531348) | freshwater metagenome | isolation source: freshwater sample F1-60 | place: China: Fuxian Lake, Yuxi | collected 2017-12-25 | reverse complement strand
GCTGGGCCATCCGATCGGTGCCACCGGTTGTATCCTGACAATCAAAGCCATGTATGAATTGCAGCGCACCGGCAAACGTTATGCCGTGGTGACCATGTGCATCGGTGGTGGGCAGGGTATCGCCGGCGTGTTCGAGCGGATGTAGGGAGCCTCTGGTGGCGCTGCTCTCCCCTGAGCACGAGCAGATTCGTGATGCGGTGCGCGACTTCGTCGCGCGCGAGGTTGCGCCGCATGCTGCAGCGTGGGACAAGCACGCCACGTTTCCGAAAGAAGCGCTGAGGGGCCTGGCTGAACTGGGCCTCTTCGGCGTGTTTGTACCGGAGGAATACGACGGTGCCGGCCTTGACTACACCGCGCTCGCGGTGGCGCTCGAAGAGGTAGCGGCCGGCGATGGTGCCACTTCCACCATTCTTTCGGTCAACAATTGCCCGGTCTGCAACATCCTGGTTAACTACGGCAGCCCGGCACAAAAGCAGCAGTGGTTAAAACCCTTGGCGCGTGGCGCCATGCTCGGCGCCTTTGCGCTCACCGAGCCGCATGCAGGTTCCGATGCCTCGTCACTCCGCACCACCGCACGGTTGGACAAAGGCGCGGACGGTGACCACTACATCATCAATGGCGCGAAGCAGTTCATTACCAGCGGCAAGAATGGCGATGTCACCATCGTCTTCGCGGTGACAGACAAGGCCGCCGGCAAGAAAGGCATCTCGGCGTTTCTGGTGCCGACCAACGCGCCCGGCTATCAGGTCACGCGCATCGAAGACAAGCTCGGCCAGCATGCGTCCGATACCGCAGCCCTTGCGTTCGAGAACTGTCGGGTACCGGCGGCCAACATGATTGGCGAGCCGGGCGAGGGTTACCGGATTGCGCTCTCGTCGCTCGAAGGCGGTCGTATTGGCATCGGTGCGCAGGCGGTCGGCATGGCGCGTGCGGCATTTGAAGCGGCCTTGGCCTACGCGAAGCAACGCGAAGCGTTCGGCAAACCGATCTTCGAACACCAGGCGGTGCAGTTTCGTCTGGCCGACATGGCCACCATGGTCGAGACAGCGCGGCAGATGGTGCTGCACGCGGCGGCGCTCAAGGATGCCGGCAAGCCTTGCCTGAAGGAAGCGGCAATGGCCAAGCTCAATGCCTCGCAGGTCGCCGAGCGCGTGTGCTCGGATGCAATCCAGATCCTCGGTGGTTACGGCTATGTTTCCGATTTTCCGGTGGAACGCATCTATCGCGATGTCCGCGTCACGCAAATCTATGAAGGCGCCTCCGACATCCAGCGCATCCTGATCGCCCGCGCCCTGGCCTAAACTGAATAAGTGGGGTCAGACCCCATTTATTGCCACTGATTGACCCCATCCTTTCCCTGACCCGCAGGAGATTACGCATGGCTGCCCCGATTGATTTCTGGTTCGATTTTTCCTCGCCGTTTGGCTACCTGGCTTCGACGCGCGTTGAGGCTCTGGCCGCCAAGTACGGCCGTACGACCGTCTGGCATCCGTTTCTGCTGGGTGCTGTCTACAAGGTCAACGGTGTGGTGCCAACGCCCAACGTACCGCTCAAAGGCGATTACGCGCGTATCGACATTTTGCGCAGCGGCCGCTTTTACGGCATTCCGATCAAGGTGCCAAGCAACTTTCCGATCGGCAGTGTGGCTGCCGCGCGGGCCTTCTACTGGGCCGATATGCAGGATCCGGCCAGGGCCAAACAGCTTGCCAGCGCGCTCTATAAGGCTTACTTCGTCGATGACGTGGACATTTCCAGCGCCGAGAATGTTGCCAGGGTCGCAGGCGAATGCGGGTTTGACCCCGCCGCGCTATCGGCGGGGCTGGCTGATCCGGCGGTGAAGGAGCGCACCAAAAGCGAAGTTGAGACCGCCATTGCCCAAGGGGTATTCGGCAGCCCCTATCTGGTGATTGACGGTGAACCCTTCTGGGGCATGGACCGGCTTGATCAGGCGGAGAAGTGGCTGGCGGGTGGTCCGTTTTAAAAACGGCAAGATGATGAGACTGCGCTTGTGGGCGTTGGCCGTTGCGTTGCTTGTATCGGCAACGCTCTCCGGCTGCGACGCATTTGTCACCGGTGAGAAGGTCGTCGCATTCGACTTGAAACCGCAGCCGGACGGGAGCTATGTCCCGGTCACTGTCAGCCTGGGCCCTGACATGAATCCCGTCGCACTCAATGTGCGCGCCGAGTTGCCCGCCAGTGGCGGTTCGCCGGGTGCGTGGAACGGGTACGCGGCAGTCCTCAACTTCAAGGGGGCGCCAGTGATGACAGGCGCATTCAACGTCAACGACACCAGCACGCACGACAACGTGCCGGGCCAGCCCTTCATCGCGCGTAACATCATGACGGTGACGGCCGCCGAAACCGGCGACTATGTCTTGTCCATCACGGCGACCAGGAAACCCGAGGTGGAGCTGTTGAAGCCCCAGCTGGAACTGCGCAAGAACATCGCCACGCCCAAGTAGCTTCACGCGGCCTCTGGCCATCGCCGGGGTGGGCTGCTTCGCGCTCACGCGCTGCCGCGTTTGACCCTGCCCGGAGCGCCGTGTTACAAAGCAAACGGTCGTTTGTCTTGAAGGCATCGCCGTGCCCCCTGCTCCACCTGCCGCAAGACCTGCGGCCCGAAAGTCTCCCGCCAGGAAGCCCGCATCGACACGGCTGCCGCGTGCCGACAATCGCCTGCCGCAGGTGCTTGATGCTGCCGCGGCCCTGTTTGCCCGCAAAGGCTACCAGGCTGCGTCGGTCCGCGAGATTGTCAAGGCGGTCGGCATGCTGCCTGGCTCGCTCTACTATCACTTTGCCAACAAGGATGAGCTCCTCGTCGCCGTCTATGCCGAAGGCGTGCGACGCATCTCCGAGGCGGTGAGCGCGGCGGTGGGCGGCGCGCGTGACCCCTGGGATCAGCTGGAGGCCGCCTGTGTGGCCCATCTCGAATCCCTGTTGGATCAGAGTGCCTATGCCAAGGTGGTCGTCAGCGTGCATCCCGCAGATGCACCGCCGGTAGCCAAAGCGCTGGTGGCCCTGCGGGATGGTTATGAGGCACAGTTCATCACCTTGATGGAAAGGCTGCCGCTGCCGCAGCGCCTGGCGAACCGCAAGACCCGCTCGACTCTGCGCCGGTTGCTGCTGGGCGCCCTCAACTGGGCACCGGTCTGGTATCGCCCCAACCTGGGCGCCGCGGCCATGTCGCCACTGCGCATTGCGCAGGACTTTGTACAACTTCTCAAGACGGAACTGGCCTGAGGAATTCCACATGAGCACCCTGCCCTATACCGACGAGCATCATGCCCTGCGCGAAACTGCGCGCCGTTTCATTGAACGCGAAATCAAGCCTCACTATGCGCAGTGGGAGAAGGACGGTGCCGTGCCACGCGAGTTGTATCGCACGGCTGGCAAGCTGGGATTGCTGCTGACGGCCATTCCCGAGGAGTACGGCGGCGGCGGCGGCGATTTCCTGTTTGCGCACGTGGTGCATGAAGAGCTTGGCTTTGCCGGTGCCACCGGCCCGCAGTTTGGCCTGCACTCCGACATCGTCGCGCCCTACATCCTGCACAACGGTAGCGAGGAGCAGAAGAAAGCCTGGCTGCCGCGCATGGCATCGGGTGAAACCATCACCGGCATCGGCATGACCGAGCCGGGCACCGGCAGTGACCTTGCCGGGGTGCGTACCAGCGCGCGGCGCGACGGCGACGAGTGGGTCATCAAGGGCCAGAAGATCTTCATTTCCAACGGCCAGATTGCTGACCTCTTCATCGTAGTCGCCAAGACCGATGCCAGCAAGGGCGCCCATGGCATTTCACTTTTTCTTGTGGAGGCGGACCGCAAGGGATTTGCGCGTGGCCGTAATCTCGAGAAGGCCGGCATGAGCGCGCAGGATACGTCCGAACTGTTCTTCGATGATCTGCGCATCCCGGTGGGCAACCTCCTGGGCGAGGAGGGGCAAGGCTTTCGCTACCTCATGACCGAACTGCCGCAGGAACGCCTGCTGGTGGCCATCACGGCCGTGGCTGCGGCTGAGGAGGCGGTACGCCTGGCGGTGGAATACACCGAAGAGCGCCATGCCTTTGGCAAGCCGATCTCGTCGCTGCAGAACACTCGCTTCAAGCTGGCCGAATGCAGGACCGAAACCACGGTCGGGCGCGCCTTTGTGGAGCAATGCATCGCCAAGCATCTGAGGGGTGAACTCGACACCACCGAGGCCTCGATGGCCAAGTGGTGGTGCACCGAGATGCAGTTTCGTGTTGCCGATACCTGCCTGCAATTGTTCGGCGGTTATGGCTACATGAAGGAATATCCGATTTCGCGCTTGTGGGCCGATGCCCGGGTGCAACGCATCTACGGTGGCACCACGGAGATCATGAAGGAAATCATCGGGCGCGGCATGTTAAGCTCGCGCTGACCACCGAGTTGTTCCAACGTCTTGCAGAGTACCAAGGTTGCTCATGAACAGTCCCGGATTCGAGGTACACCAGGTTAATGGCATCAACATGCGCATCGCACGGGTGGGCAGCGGGCCGCTGGTGCTGTTCTGTCACGGTTGGCCGGAATCCTGGTATTCGTGGCGCCATCAGTTGGCGGCCGTAGCGGCAGCTGGCTACACCGCCGTGGCACCAGACATGCGCGGCTATGGCAGTACCGATGCGCCGGAGGATGTGGCGCAATACACCATCCTGCATCTGGTAGGCGACATGGTGGCGCTGGCCAAGGCGCTCGGTGCGACCCAGGCTGTGATCGTTGGCCACGATTGGGGTGCGCCAGTAGCCTGGCATGCGGCACTGCTGCGCCCGGACATCTTTCGTGCGGTGGCCGGCATGAGCGTGCCGTTTTCGCCACCCGGACCGGTGGAGTTTCTCGGGGCACTCAAGGCGCAGGGCATCGAAAATTTCTACACCCAGTACTTCCAGACCCCGGGCGTGGCGGAGGCCGAGTTTGAACGCGACGTGGGCGCATCGATCCGGCGCATCCATTACAGCGGCTCTGGTGACGGGCCTGAGCGCCCCACCTTCGGCATGCTTGAAGCGGGCAAGGGCTTTCTCGACAACACGGTGGAACCTTCGGTGCTGCCGCCGTGGCTGCTGCAGGAAGACATTGACTATTACGCCGGAGAATTTGGCCGTGCGGGATTTCGCGGTGGGCTCAACTGGTATCGCAACATCCCGCGCAACTGGGAACTGATGGCACCGTGGCGTGGCTGCATGATTCGCCAGCCCTCGCTGTTCGTGGCCGGGGCCAGGGATGCCGTGCTCAAGTTTCCGGCTTCCAGATCGCACATCGAACGCTTTGCCACCACCCTGCCGGGCCTGCGCGGCTGCCACATCATCGAGGGTGCGGGGCACTGGATTCAGCGTGAACGCGCGAGCGAGGTCAACGCGCTGCTCTTGTCTTTTCTCGCCGCGCTTTGAATGGGTGCGGATGGTGCCGGAGCCTAATCGCAGGTGGGGGGCGACAAGCCATAGATTTACATAATTTACTAGATCGCCACGTTCAATTTGTAATTACTATCAACAGGCCGTAAGCTTCGGACCGTGCGAAATTCGCGCCTGACCTGATAGCCTTCCATGCCGCAGACTTTCCTTGCCATTACTGCCGTTCAAGCGACCGGCGCCGCAATCTTTCTCGACATCCTGGCTGCATATGCTCGCTCAGCGTGAATCTCGCCGCATGTGCGCGGCTGGTGCGGGCGGAGACCCTCCACTAACGCCAGGCAAACACAGCTTGTTCCAGATGATCCACGTGCGTTTCCCGCCCGTGGATCGCCACTTCCATGAACTGGTACATCACGGCTGCCGTCGGGGCGTGGATCAGGGTGCCCAGTAGCGGATAGCGAATCACCGGCCGATCGCTTTCGGGGATGCTAATGAACTGCGGCGAACCAGGCTGCGCCAGGTCCGCCAGCGGTACCCGGTAGACTTCGGCAACCTCGTCCGGGTTGGGGGTGAATATTGCATCGGCCGGCGCCCAGGCCACCAGTGGTGTGATCAGGTAGCCGGAGCGCGTCGGATAATCGTCCAGGCGGCCAAGAATGGCTCCAGGAGCCAATGTTAGCCCGATCTCTTCGCGCATTTCGCGCAGTCCGGCCTCCTCCTCTGTCTCGCCGGCATCCAGCCTGCCGCCAGGCAGCGCGTATTGGTTGGCGTGGTTCTTCATGTGGGTTGGGCGCAAGGTAAGCACCAATGCTGCCTTGCCATGGCCGTCATCGGTGAGAATCACCGTGACGGCGGCGCGCTTGAGCGCCTCGGGCGAGCGTGTGCGCAGGGCGCGGCCGTTCAGGCGCGCGACGACACGCTCACGCAGGGCAGGTTCAAAATCAGGGCTAGTCACGTTGATGTCACGATTCGGCTTGGCAAACGGTATTCTAGAGGGGTGAGGCGCAGCGGTTCTGGTTCTTTCTCTGCGTGCCGCAATCCGCCCGCACCCTCGCATCCATTTTTGTTCCAGGTTCAACGCATGCACCCTACGCCGGCATCGCTTGCCCCCACCGCACTGATCGACAACGACCACCCGGCCGTTCGGGCATTCGCGCAACTGCATGCCGTCGGCGCAAATGATGGTGAACGAGCCGTCGCCTTGTACTACGCCGTGCGCGATGGTTTTCGCTATGACCCGTACAAGGTGGACCTTTCGATAGCCGGCATGCGTGCCAGCGGTGTGCTCGAAAGGAATGTCGGCTGGTGCGTTCCCAAAGCAGCTCTGTTGGCCGCTGTCTGTCGTGCGGTGGGCATTCCGGCCCGCGTCGGCTACGCTGATGTGCGCAACCATCTTTCCACTGCGCGTCTGCGCGAGACGCTTGAGACCGATCTTTTCATCTGGCACGGCTATACCGACATCTGGATTGACAGCGGGCAAGGCGGTGCGTGGGTCAAGGCCACACCCGCTTTCAATATTGAGTTATGTGAGCGCTTTGGCCTGATGCCGCTGGAGTTCGACGGCCGCATTGACTCCATCTATCACCCGTTCGACCGCGCCGGCAACCAGCACATGGAATATGTGCACCAGCGCGGCGCTTTCGACGACATGCCCTTGGCCGAGATGGTGGAAGACTTCCACAAGGTGTATCCGAAATGGATGCGTGAAATGGGTGCCATCCAGTCTGGGGATTTCCATGCCGAAGCGGCGGCGGAACGCTCAGTCCAATCGCAGCCGCCAAGCCAATAGCAGCTCCAGGGCGGCTCGGCTGGCGGTTCCCAACATCAGGCAGTGTGGTGCATTGTCGATGCAGGAAAATTCACCGCCGAGAAATTGCGCGAGTGCAGCGTCCTGTCCGGGTGGATGGCGGGCGCTGCGGTCGAGCCCCGCTTCGATCACGATGCTGGGCGCGGCGATCCTGCTGGCATCGATCGGTACGGACAACTGGTAGCGCTGGTTGAGCGCACGCGGGCTTTCCGCGCACAGGCGGTGCTGGCACCACTCGACGTGGGGTCCGTCGTAGCCACCGAGAAACCGGGCCACCACTTCAGCGCGGTGTGGCGGCGGACGCAAACTCCTTTCGTCCACCGCAGGCAAGGCGTGCGCGCCGGCAAGGTTCCCAGGCGGCGAAGGGGCCACCAGCGCCAGACCCGCGATGCGGGTCTGCGTGGCCGCGAGCATGGCTACCAGGCCGCCCAGGCTGTGGCCGACGATGATCGGCGGTGCCGCGAAGCTGCGCGCGGCCAGAACGGTATCTTCCGCGTAGGCTTCGATGCTGGTGTCGACGGCGAGTCCTTCGTAAGCGAGCGCGCCGTGGCCGCGATAGTCGAGCGCCGCGCAGGCGATGCCGGTGTCGCGGCAGTGCCGCAGCCAGCCGGCGTAACACCATGCGCCGTGATAGCCGCCGGGAATGAATAGCACTGCAGGGCCGGGGCCGGCGTGTGCTTCGTCCAGGCCAATGCGCAGTTCCCCGGCCCCCACGCGCTGGCGCGGCAAGCCATCGACGAAGGCGAAATCGAAGCTCGCGAAGTCTTGCCGGCCAAGATCTGCTTGCCCACCGCTCACGGCCGACACCGTTGTGCTTACTGCGGCGGAATCTTCGCCAGCCGCACCCATTCGGCCCAGCGCTTCTGGTCGGCCACCATGAAGACCTTCATTTCTTCGGTGCGCATGGTCCGCGGGCTCATCCCCTGCTTCTCCAGCGCTGCCTTGATCGCCGGGTCGGCCAGCGCTCCGGTGATCAGTGCATTCATGCGCTCGGTTACCGCGCGCGGCGTGCCTGCCGGCGCGGTCAGGCCAAGCCATCCCTCCACTTCGTAGCCCGGGATGGTTTCGGCCACGGTCGGCACATTGGGCAAGCTTGTCAGGCGTGCCGGTGCCGTCACTGCAATCGGCGTCATGCGTCCGCTTTGCAATGCGGGTGCGGCCGACAGCATGTCCATGAAGGCAAACTCGACTACGCCCCCAGCAAGGTCCGTCACGATCTGGGTAATGTTCTTGTACGAAGCACCGGTCATCTCGATATTCGCGCGCGCCTTGAGCAATTCAGGCGGAACCTGCGAAGAAGAGCTGTAGTAGCCGAAGGTCAGCTTCCCCGGGTTGGTGCGGGCGTACTGCACCACGTCGGCAATCGAGCGCAAGCTGCTGCCCTGCTTGACCATTGCCACAGTGGCAAAGGTGCCAAACATGCCGACGGCGTCGAAATCCTTTTGCGGATCGTAAGGCAGCTTGGCGAACAGGCTGACGTTGGCAGCATGGGTCGAATTGGTCGACAACAGATAGGTGTAGCCATCGCCAGGTGCATTTTTCGCCGCCTCGGTGCCGACCACCCCTCCTGCTCCTGCGCGGTTCTCGATGATCACTGGCTGCTTGACCTGCGCTTCGAGGTAGCGCCCGAATGTACGGGACGCGAAATCGGCAGCACCACCAGGTGCGGAAGGCACGATGATGCGGATCGGCTTGTTCGGCCAGTCCGACTGTGCATATGCCGTGCCGGCAAGAATAAGGGCTGCGAAAGCGAGTCTGCGCAGGGTCGAAACGAGAGGCATGGGATCAGGCTCCTGGTTATCAAAAAAAGCAGCCCTGTCACGGGCACCGTGCCCCGCACCAGCCCTGCGAGCGCACAGGCCGGGAGAGACGGCCCAAAGGCGGGTGGCGTGAGGCGAAAGGAACGGACCAAGTTTACATGCCGTTCACTGGCCATTTCATCTGGCAATCTTTGGTACCCTGCCGACGACAACACAAGGAGTGAAACCATTGGCCGCCCAAAGCGCAAGCGCAACCCCATTCATCCTCGCCCAGGCCGACGCGGCGTTCGCCAACGATCCCTACCCCACCTACCGGCGCCTGCGCGACACGGCACCGCTGTGCCGTCAGCCGGATGGCTCGGTGTTCCTCTCGCGTTATGACGATGTGCGGGCCGTGATCACCGATGCCGAGCGCTTTAGCTCCGACAAGCGGGTGGACTTCCTGCCCAAATTCGGCAAAACGCCGCTGTACGAACACCACACCAACTCGCTGGTGTTCAACGATCCGCCGGCGCATACGCGGGTGCGGCGATTACTGCAGCCGTTCTTCTCGGCACAGGCCATGCGGCGCATGGAGGCCGGGGTGGCGGCCAATGTGGATGCGCTGCTCGATCGCGCTGGCGAGCGCGGCACCATCGATGTGATGAGCGAGTTCGCGGTCGTGATTCCGCTCAATCTGGTGTGCGATCTTTTGGGCGTGCCGCCGCCTGAGCGCGAACCGTTGCGCCACTGGGCATCCATGATCCTGGGTGGCCTGGAACCGGTGCGCACGCCGGAAGAGATCGCAGCGGGTAACCAGGCCGTGCTTGATTTCAAAGCCTACCTGCGCGACCTGATGGCCGCCAAGCGCCGGCGCGGCATTTCTGATGATGCGCCTGATGTGCTTGATGTGCTGGTCCGCGAACACGATGCCGGGGTGGGGCTCACGGAAGAGGAAATCCTGCACAGCTCCATCTTCATGCTCAACGCCGGGCACGACACCACCACCAGTTTCATCACCAACGGTGTTGATCTGTTGCTGCGCTTTCCGGATCAGAAGGCGCGCCTCCTGGCCGAACCTTCGCTGTTGCGCACCGCAGTCGAGGAGATGCTGCGCTATGAGAGCCCGCTGCAGATCGGCAATCGCAAGGCCAAGGTCGATTGCGAAATCGGCGGCGAGTATTTCCCTGCCGGCACGTTCTTTCACCTGGGTATCGGCGCGGCAGATCATGACGAGCGCCAGTTCCCCGACCCCGACACGTTTGACATCGCGCGCAACCCGAACCGGCACATCGCCTTCGGGCACGGCATTCATTTCTGTGCCGGCAACGCGGTCGCGCGGATGGAGGCTTCGCTGGCGTTCGGCAAGCTGCTCGCGCGCTTTCCCAACTTCGAGCGTGCCGGCCCAACGGTGCGCCCGCCGCGCTGGCGCTTTCGCATCATCGACGAGTTGAAGGTGGACCTCAAGGTTTGATCCCGCCCCTTGAGGCTCAGATCACCAACTCACGCATGACGCCGCGACAATCCATCTCGTAGTCCAGATCCACCACCGGTGGCCGGGTGTAGTGCCAGGTCAATCCGCTTGCCATGGCACCACGCCGCACCAGCTCGTCCGCCAGAAAAGGGTGGACGTTGCACACCGTATAGAGCTGGGTCGCCGTAACGTTCGCCCAGGTGAAACCCAAGGCTGCCATGCGCCGCTCCATCTCGCCCAGCACCCAGCGCGCTTTCTCGCGCAAGCCCTTGGCTGACGTATCGCCGCGGCGCACAATGTAATCCCGGTAGTTCGGCTTGCCTTCGGGGCACTCGCCGCTGCCGGCGATCACGAACCCGGCGGGCCCGGCATCCGCTGCCGGTACCGTGTAAGAGAATGCGTGGAATGCCGGTGATGCCGGCGGATCGATCTCGGGGCACACATTG
>SXGR01075949.1_pt1 | contig 10830 bp, 7 predicted proteins | sample 3174711 | NCBI WGS metagenome assembly SXGR01 (sample SAMN11356860, study PRJNA531348) | freshwater metagenome | isolation source: freshwater sample F1-60 | place: China: Fuxian Lake, Yuxi | collected 2017-12-25 | reverse complement strand
GTCGAGACAGCGTGATCCTTGCGCCCTGCCTTCGGGCGCGTAGCGAGCCCGTCCACGCCGCCCTCGATGAACCGCGTGCGCGTCCGCGAGACGTGCACTTGTGTCACGCCCAGCCGTTCAGCGATCTCCGCGCCGCTGATGACATCGGCGCTCATCAGGACGATCCTGGCCCGCCCGACGTGGCCGGCGGGCGCGTTCCGACGCGCGACAAGCTGCTCGAGCGCACGTCGCTGAGATGGCTTCAACTTTAGCGGCTTCTTCCTCTCGCTCCGTTGGTTGCATCATGCACTGAAACATCTCACGGTATCTCGTACTCGGTGCACTAGATCACCGAGCGAGATTGTCGATCACCGAGATCGCGGCGCGCTCCAAGACCGCCCCGTCCTGCCGGTCGCCGACCGTTCATCGAGCTCCGATCAGTTCGCCCCGCACGCCGCATATTGCGCCGAGCACATCGCGCCTGCGGCCGTCTGCATGCAGGTGACGCAATCCGGCTTGTCCGTGCCATCCATGCTGCAGCTGAAGGAGCAGGAGTTGTAGCACTCGGTGCACAGGCACCCGAAGAGTGGCCCGAACTCCGCGATCGAAGCCACACACAATTCCTCCTTGCTTGGACAAGCGCTGGACCAGCAGGTCGCGACGTACTGCGCACACGTGAGGCACGGCCCCTCTCCGCCGGCGCCGACCCTGGGCGTACCCCCCATGCCTCCTGCCGCGCTGCCCCCGGCTGCGCCGCCGCCGCTGCTGGTTGCGCCGGCGCTGCTGGTTGCGCCGCTCGCCCCGCCGCTGCTCGCCCCGCCGCTGCTCGCGCTGCTGCTCGTGCCCGTCGCTGTGGTCGTGCCGCTGTTCGTTCCTAGCGGCGACGGCCCGGGTGGGTCTTCGGTGCACGCGGCCACCGCCAACGCAACGGTGGCCCATGGGATCAATCGTCGGAAGGAGCTCATCAGTCGTCGTCGAGGCAGTTGAATTGCATGTTCCAGCCGAGGAGCGTCGGCGCGGCCAGCAGGTCGACCGAGGGCGTCAGGTTCGATGTCACCCGCAAAAAGAGCGACGCCCGATCGCGCCCCTTGTCCTTGAGGGTCGTATCGACGTTGGCAGCGCCTTTGGTGGTGCCAACCTTCGCGACCACCGGCGTGCCGGCGAGAATCACCGGCCCAGGCGGGTTGGTGAAGTTGATGGCATCCTTTGGCGCGACGCCGAGCCCCGCCTTGCTCGCTGCGGCTTGAACGGTGAAGGTGATCTGCGAGGTGCTCGGCGTCGCCGTGGTCCACGACCAATTCGACCACCGCAGCGTCGTACCTGCCGGACACATGCCGGTCGCGTCGTAGTCACGCACGAAGGTGCCGGGCGAATACTTGATGACGGGCGGCGGCGGTAACACAATGGTCTTCACCGTCGCGTCTTGCGGTGACCAGATCCAGTTGTCGACCAGCACGGTGGCATCCCAAGCATGGTCGCCAGCGTCCCATGTGGAGAAATGCATGGTGATGGTCTCGCCCGACTTGATTGGCGCTTGGGTTTGGAGCCAATTGGTCGAGCCGCCACAGGTCTGTCCGTCACACTTCCCGTCGAACCCGGTATTGGTGAGGACCTTATGGGTGCAGGTCGGGCAACCAGGAACGGTGAAGAACGCGACGTTGACGCTCACCGGGTTGTTGTTGGCGTCGAATGAGATGTTGCCGTTGAAGCCGGTGCTTCCGAGCAACGCGACGTAGTGATCGTTATACGAAGTGCACACCCACTCGGGATACTCCGCCGCGAAAAAGTTGAAGTTGTAAGAGAACGACTTGGCGTTGGTCGGCGTGCGGATCTTCAGCCATAGGCCGCTCGAGTCGTTCGCCCCGCCAAACGCGTTCTGGCAGCCCACCTTGTTCTTCGGGAATCCAGGCGGGTACTTGCAGGTGGTGCCGTGGTTGTAGCCGCCGCCGTTGGGGTTGATGTAGTTCGGGTCGCCGGGCGCGCGCGCCGTGCCCGATGAATAGGCCGCCATCCGCGCCCCATTGATCGGCGCGTTGTTGGTTCCGAACTGCGCGGTCAGCCCGTACGAGTTGACCGCCGGCTGCTTCACTGCGTCGGCCTGCGCGAGATGGGAGTCGGGCAGCACGCCCCACGTCTTCTTCGCGCCCGTCGCGTTGGCAACGCCTGTGCGACAGAGGTCGATCGCACGCGCGTGTTCGATGGGATCGAGCGAGCTCAAGGGCAAGTTCTTATCGCACTTGGCGGGCTCGTCGTCCTGCGTGCCGTTGCAATCGTCGTCGATGCCGTTATTGGCAAAGTCGTAGGCACCGGCGTTGATCGTCGGGTCACAATCCGCGCAGTCGCCGTCGAGCCCCGTGTAGCTGTCGCCGTCGTGGTCGAAGGCATCTTTGTAGCAACCAACGAACTCCCCGGCGGTGATGCAAGCGCAGGTCACATTGCAGACGCTCTTCACCTTGGCGGCGCAGTCCCACGTCCACGCGGTGGTGCAGCAAGTCGGGGAGACTTTGCAGACTTGCGTCACGCAGCTTCCGCCGGTCGCGACGTTGTCGGCTTTCAGGTAGGTGCCGTTGACCTGGACGTCATCGAGGTTCCACGACGACACCTTGGAGACGCCAGAGCTGGTGATGTTGAAGCCGAAGCGAACGCGGAAGTTCGCGTTGGCGTACGAGGTCACGTCGTACGTTAGCGTTTGCCACGAGGGGTCGGTTGGAAAGCCGTTCCAGATGGCGATCCACGCCGCGCCATTGAACACCTCGATGCGGTCGTTCATGTAGGGCGGATAGTCGCTGTTGAGCCAGCGTTTGAAGCTCAGCGTGACGTTCTGATTGTACTTCTGGGTGTTGATGGCCGGGCTCGTGAGCCAGTAGTAGTCGTGCAGCGGCAACGCGATCGAGGCGTTGCCGCCGATGACCACGCCAGCCACGCCCTTGTCGGCGGTCGGGGTGGTGTCGTTCGCCGGATCCGCATTGCCGTACGCGTGCCCCGATGAGCTCTTCGCTGGGCCGATGGCCCACTCGGGCCCGAGCGTCCAGCCCTTCGAATTGTTCTTGAAGTCCTCGCTGAAGACGACTTCGGTCACGGGCACGGCGGGAACAGGGGTGGTCACCGCATCGCACTCGGCCGCGAGCGGCCCGCCGGCCTCGCAGATGGTGTGCGCGCAGGTGCCCGACTTGCCGCCTTTGCAATTGTTGGGCACTCCCTCGAGGGCACCAGGCAGCGTGAGGCCGGTCTTGCCCTCGACGATCCCCACGCCGTTCTTCTCTTCGCCTTGGGGATCGTCGTTGAACGAGAAACAGTTCTTATCGCAAGGGTTGGGGCAGCTCACCGGCAGGCCCAGCGTCGCCAGCTGAGAGTTTGGCTTCAGCGTCACGGTGTCGGAGATCTCGCACAGGCTCCATGTGCCGCTAACGCAAACCGCGCGACCGTTGCCACACACCACCTGTCCCAACGACGACTCGCCGACCTGCTCGCTGCATTCGATCTCGGCGCCGTCCGTCGGGCACGGACAGCCCGCGTGCGGCCTGCTGCAGTCGAACGGCGTCTCCTCCTCGTCGCTGGGGACCAAGCACGCGCCGCCTGCCACCAGCGTCACGAGGAAGGTCGCCAGCAACCGAATGGCGATGCCGTTGAAACTCAGTTTTGCCGGGGTGGTCACGGCGCGGTTCTCCCGTGGGTTCAAAGGCTGCCGAAGTTGAACGAGACGGTCTCGGCGAGAAAGAGCATGCCAAGATCGAAGTCGCTGCCAGCATCACCGCCGGCAAGCGCGCCGACGGTCGTCGACTCGCCGTCGACGACGAGGGTCTTGCTGCGCTCGGAAGCCGCCACGGTCGTCACGATCGACACGAAGGCTTGGCCGCAGTCGTTCGAAGTTGTGGCATCGAGGGTCATGTTGCCGAGCTGCAGATCGAGACCGCCCGCGCTGCCGCGGATGCGCACAAAGCCCTTGCTCTGCGGCATCGCGCTGAAGAACCTCCCCGCTTGAATCGTGGCTTTGGTGAAGACCGGCTCCAACCCGGCGATGAACTCCTCTTTGGTGTCCATCAGCAGCGAGGGCGACGCGGCCACGGTCGCCTTGGATGGGTTGGTCGCGAGGAGCACCACGGTGATGGGATGCTCCAGCGTCGGGTCGTAGGCGAGCTTGCTGAAGGTGAGCGCCAGATCTTTCGGCGTTGGTGAAACAAACGATGCGCCTGCGGCGCGAAAAGCGAAGTCGCCAAGGCATGCCGAGTCCGGCGGCTCGATGCTCCCGCCCGCGCCATTGGCGGCTCCCATGCCACCGGCGCCACCCTCGCCGATTGCGCCGCCATCGCCGCCGCCGCTCGACGTTGCCCCTCCAGAGCTCGCGCCGCTGCTGACGGCAGTCGAACCGCTGGGCCCTGCGCAGGTGCTTCGCGATCCCGTCTCTTCCTCGCAGCCCACGGCGCACACGGAAACGATGAGTGCAAACCACGCAGGAGCCCGAGCGGTGCGCATGTCGAAAGCGGCGGATAAGCAAGCAGCGTGCCTCGCGGGCGTGGACGAATCCACGGGGAACGCGCGTTTCGCACCACCGAGGAATGGCGTGCCTCGCGCGCGTGGACGAAACGCCCGTCGTGTTCGGGCGGTAGAGGGGCTTTCACCAGCGTGCCTCGCGCGCGTGGACGAATCGCTGGCAACGAGGCGCGCGCCGCCTGAGAAGCCGCGCCGCGCGGGAAAAATAGTGCAGCCGCGCGAAATACTTTCGTAGGGACTGCGCGCGGCGGCGCCCCTCGCTACCCCGCTCGATGGAACCATGCTAGCTGCCGACCGCCCCTCGCCCATGGCCTCCCACGAACGAGACGCTTCGGCCGCCGGCGCGACGGCGGGAACGTCGCCGGAATTTGCGGCGGCGATCGATCTCGGCTCGCACAGCTTTCACCTGTTGATCGTGCGCCTTCAGGGCGGCGAGCCACGGATCGTCGATCGCCTCCGCGAGCGGGTGAACCTCGCGGCAGGGCTCGACGAGCAGCAGGACCTCGGCGAAGAAGCGGCCGAGCGCGCGCTCGAGTGCCTGCGCCGCTTCGGGCAACGCCTGACTCCGATGCCGAGGAGCTGCGTGCGCGTCGTCGGCACGAACACGCTGCGACAAGCACGGAACGCCGCCTCGTTCCTCTCGCGCGCGACCCTCGCGCTCGGCTACCCCATCGAGGTGGTGTCGGGTCGCGAAGAGGCGCGGCTCATCTATCTCGGCGTCACGCAGGCCGCGCCGCACCAAGGCCGGCGCCTCGTCATCGACATCGGCGGCGGCAGCACGGAGCTCATCATCGGCGAGCGCAGCGAGATCCTCGAGGCCGACAGCCTCTTTATGGGCTGCGTGAGCTACACGAAGCGGTTTTTTCCGACGGGCGCCATGGATAGCGCGCGATTTCGCGACGCCGAGCTTGCCGCCGAGCTCGAGCTCGCGCCGCTGCTCCGCCGCTATAAAGGCCTCGGTTACACGCAAGCGATCGGCTGTTCGGGGACGGTGCACGCCGCGCGCGAGGTGGTCCGCGCCAACGGTTGGTGCGACGAGGGGCTCTCCGCCAAGAGCCTCCAGCGGCTGAAGAAGGCGCTGCTCGCCGCGGGGGAGCTCACTGCGCTCGAGCTCCCGGGCTTGCCGGCCGACCGCAAGCCCGTGTTCGCCGGCGGCGTCGCCATCCTGTGCGCGCTGTTCGAACGGTTCGGCATCGAGCACCTCGCCACCTCGCCGGGCGCCCTCCGCGAAGGCGCGCTCGCCGATCTCCTCGGCCGCATCCACGACGAGGACGTCCGCGAGCGCACCATCGCGACCGTCGAGGCGCACTATCACGTCGACTCCGAGCACGCCGCGCGCGTCGAACGCACCGCGCTCGCGCTGTTCGACGGCGTGGTCCGCGACGGTGGCCCGCGGGAGCGCGCGATCGATCCCGCAGCGGCGCGCCAGCTCCTGCACTGGGCCTCTCGCCTCTTCGAGATCGGTCTGTCGATCAACCACACCGGCTACCACCGGCACAGCGCCTATCTGGTCGCGAACTCGTATTTGGCGGGGTTCTCGAGCGGAGAGCAGCAGCTCCTCGGCGCCATCATCCTCGCACACCGCCGCAAGCTGCACCGCGAGGCGTTCGACGAGATCGAGCCGAGCCGCCTCGAGGACGCGCGCGAGCTGGCCGTCGTATTTCGCATCGCAACGAGTCTGAACCGCAGCCGCGACGCCGAGCTGCCGCGCTTCTCCTGCCGCTTGAAAAACAAGACGCTGCGGCTGTCGTTTCCGCCCTGCTGGCTCGACGAGCGTCCGCTCACCCGCGCCGCGCTCGAGGACGAGAGGCAATACGTCGCGGGCCTAGGCTACGTGCTCGTGCTGCGCGAGACGGACGAACCGAGCCCGATCCCGTCCGAGGCGAGCCCCTCGCCCTGAGCCGAGCCCCCGCGAGCGTCGCGAGTCGTCACATCGTCACTGAGCATGACGAGGTCGCGCGCGGCCGCCCGCCGCTCGCCGGCCGCCGCCTACTCGAGCCCCTCGACCCCGTCGTCCACCGGGCTCGCCGCGAGCTCCGGCCCGTCGACCACGACGTTGCCGGCGTCGACGATTTCCGCCTTGTAGAGGAGCCGCCCGTCGTCGCTCGCGATCTTGCCGCCCACGTGCCGAAACGGAAACCCCTCGGCCGCTAGCAGCGTCATGACGCCCCGATGCGCGCCAACACGAACGCGATAGTCCGTGCGAACGCAGCCGATGGACCAACCGTTGACGTCGACGATCACTCCCGTGCTACCGACGACGCCCTCGTTCTCGTCGGCGACCGGCATGAGCTCGTGCAGTCGCTCCTCGAGCAACGCGACCGGCACGGTGAGGAGCCGCTGGCCGTCGATGCGCGCGACATGGCGAATCGCGGCGCGCGCGCTTCCTCCGCCGTCGATCACCAAGCGAAAGCGATCGGTCGCGCCGATCTCGTCGATCGTGAGATCGAGCGTCTGCGTGTCCGGCCGCCATGCGACGAGGCGCATCGTCATCGTCGCCGGGCGCGCGAGCGCCTCGCCCGTGAGCCGATAAGCGACGTAGTCCCCGGGGATCTCGAGCACGCGGGGCCCCGGCGCGTCGATGACCGGCGGCGGCGCCATGGCGGCGCGAGCGGCGCGAGGCTCCTCGGCGATGACGTGCGGGTTCGGCCGGAACAGCTGGCCGAGCTCGGCGCAGCCAAACAGCGAAAACGCCGCAAAACCCGGGATAATTCGCGACCAGTGCATGAAGCGCAGGGTGCGGCTCGCGCGTCTACGGGGCCAACTTCGTGATCTCGCGGCGCACGGCTCTCGCTCGCTCTTGCACGTCCGCGGGCAAGCCGCTCCGCGCCGCGGCCGAGCGCTGACGACGATCGCGGCGGGGACGCGCCGGAACGCGGCGTGCAGCACACCCCAACGAGGCTCTAGTCACGCGGACCCCGAATCGGACTTCGAGACCACGCCGATGTACGATGCGCTGGATCAGGGCCGCATGTCGGGCGCGCACGACACCGCCACCCTCGAGGCAGAACGTAGCTTTCACTTCGTGCTCGGGGTGTACGTCCCCGTTCTGCTCTTGCCCCTCACCTGGTGGCTCACGGCCAGGGCGCACCGCTCCGCGCGTACGCACCGAGGCCCGGGTGCGGAGCTCGCCGCTCACGACGCCTGGGCCTTGCGCTTGTTCGCGCTCGCGCTCGTCGACACGCTCATCGCAGCGGCGGCGATCTTGGCGTTCGCCTACGGGCAGCCGCTCGCCGAGACAGCGCCCGCGACAGCGAGGGCGCTCGGCCCCGAGTCGTCGCCGTTCGCCCCGCAACACGGCTCCATGTGCGACGGCGTGTGGCTCGAGGCGGCGCGGCAAGTGTTGGCCCCCGTCACGCTCGGCTGCACCGTGACCGCCGCGCTGTGGCTACGGTCGCGCGCGAGCGACGACAGCCGCAAGCTTCGCTGGGGGCTCGTGATCGTGCCGCTCGTCGCCGGCCCCGTCGTCGGCCTCGGCGTGGCCGAGGCGACGTGCCACTGGCTCGGCGGCTGGACGATCGGCGGCGCGCTCCTCGGCGCGTTGGCCCAGGGCGCGACCATGCTCGTGCTCGGACTCGTCGCCATGCAGCTCGCGAAGGGAGAGCTCGACCTCTGCGTGGGCGAGCGCATCGGCACCGGCCACGCCAGCGCCCTCGCCGCGTTCTATGCGCTCGCCGGCGTCGTTCGTCTCGCGGTGCTGATGGCGGCCCTCTGGTCGCTCCTTCCCGAGCTGCGAACCGCGCGCGAAGGCGGCCTCGATGCCTTGCTCGCCGGGGCGCACGGCCCCACGGGTCGCGCCCTCGTCATCGCGGTCGCCGTCGTCGTAGCCCCGCTCTCCGAAGAGGTGTTGTTCCGCGGGCTGCTCCTGCCGGGGCTCGCCACGACGATGACCCCGAGTCGCGCGCTGCTCGCGAGCTCCGCGCTCTTCGCGCTGTTCCACGTGCCGAGCCACGGCGTCGGAGCGCTCGCCCCGGGAGCACTCGGGCTCGTGTTCGGCTGGGCCCGCCTTCGCACGGGCTCGCTCGCCGCGCCGATCCTCCTGCACGCCGCGAACAACCTCGCGGTCACGCTGCTCGCCACCTGGCGCCTCTCCTGAACTCTCGGGTCGAGGCGCGTTCACGCAGGCGTCGGCCTCTCGTCACGAGCACTCGCCAGACCTCACGAGCCCCACGCTGGCACATCGCGGCGTCTTGCTGCATAGTCCGCCGCCATGAAAACGACCGTTGCGACTTGGCTCCTCGCGGCTGCGAGCGTGGGCCTCTCTGGCTGCAGCACTCCGACGCAAGAGCCCAAGAAGGACTCGAGCCCGAGCGCACCCACGTCGAACGCGGCCCTGCAAAGCGGGGCGTCGACGGGGGCGCCGACCGCCGCTCTGGCGACCGCCGCACTTCCGACCGCCGCGGCCGCGGCGATGCCCGCCCCGATCCCCGCACCCAGCGACGTTGCCGCTCCGCCCGCCGACGCGAAGAAAGAAGCGAGCGGCCTCGTCACCAAGGTGCTGACCGCCGGCAAAGGCACGGAAAAACCGCGCGCGCACGACTCCGTGAAGGTGCACTACACGGGCTGGACCACCGACGGAAAAATGTTCGACAGCTCGGTCGCCCGCAACGCGCCCGCGGAGTTCCCGGTCAACGGCGTCATCAAGGGCTGGACCGAGGGACTGCAGCTCATGGTGGCCGGAGAGAAGCGCCGCTTCTGGATCCCCGCCGACCTCGCCTACGGCCAGAGCCCCCGCATGGGCGCGCCCGCGGGCAACCTCACCTTCGACGTCGAGCTGCTCGAGATCCAGAAGGGCGCCGAGCCGCCGCCCGTGCCCGAAGATCTCGCGAAGCCCCCGAAATCCGCGAAAAAGACGAAGAGCGGCCTGGTCTATCGCACCCTCACGAAGGGCAAGGGCAAGACCCACCCGAGCGCGACCGACAAGGTGACCGTGCACTATTCGGGCTGGTCCAAAGACGGAAAAATGTTCGACAGCTCGGTGATGCGCGGAAAGCCCGCGACCTTCCCGCTCGACGGCGTCATCAAGGGCTGGACCGAGGGCGTGCAGCTCATGGTCGAGGGCGAGAAGATCCGCTTCTGGATCCCCGCCGAGCTCGCCTACGGGGCGACGCCCAAGCGCCCTGGTGCCCCGGCGGGCGAGCTCGTGTTCGACGTCGAGCTTCTCGAAATCGGCAAGAAGTAGCGATGCCGCTCGTCACGGTGAAAGAGGCGCTCTCGGGCGCGGGCGGCGAGGGCACGGCGGTCACCGTGCGCGGCTGGGTGCGCACGCGCCGCGACTCGAAGGCCGGGCTCTCGTTCGTCCACGTCACCGACGGCTCCTGCTTCGCGCCGATCCAGGTCGTCGCGCCGAACACGCTCGACAACTACGCCGCGGTCGTCGCCAAGCTCACCGCGGGCTGCGCGGTCACGTGCACCGGCACGCTCGTGCGCTCGCAAGGCAAAGGGCAGGCGTTCGAGGTTCAGGCCTCGGAGGTCGAGCTCATCGGCGGCGTCGACGACCCCGAGACCTATCCCATCCAACCGAAGGCCCACAGCCTCGAGTACCTGCGCGAGGTCGCCCACCTTCGCCCGCGCACGAACACCTTCGGCGCCGTGAGCCGCGTGCGCCAGACGATCGCCCACGCGATCCACCACTACTTCCACGAGCACGGCTTTCAGTGGGTCAACACGCCCATCATCACGGCGAACGACTGCGAGGGCGCGGGCCAGATGTTTCGCGTCTCGACCCTCGATGCCACGAACCTGCCGCGCACCGAGGACGGGCGCGTGGACTATTCGCGCGACTTCTTCGGGCGCGAGACGTTCCTCACCGTCTCGGGGCAGCTCGCGGTCGAGGCCTACTGCCTCGCGCTCTCGAAGGTCTACACCTTCGGGCCCACCTTTCGCGCCGAGAACAGTAACACCACGCGCCACCTGGCCGAGTTCTGGATGGTCGAGCCCGAAATAGCGTTCGCCGATCTGAGCGCCGACGCCGATCTCGCCGAAGACTTCCTCAAGTATGTATTCCGCGCCGTGCTCACCGAGCGCCCCGACGACATGGCCTTCTTCGTCGAGCGCGTGGACAAGACCGCCATCGAGCGGCTCGAGAAGCTCGCCGAGGCCCGCTTCGCGCGCGTCGACTATTCAGACGCCGTCTCGATCCTCGAAAAATGCGGCAAGAAGTTCGAGTTCCCGGTCAAGTGGGGCCTCGACTTGCAGACGGAGCACGAGCGCTTCTTGACCGAAGAGCACTTCGCGCGCCCGGTCGTCGTCATGAACTATCCGGCCGAGATCAAGGCCTTCTACATGCGGCTCAACGACGACGAGAAGACCGTCGCGGCGATGGACGTGCTCGCGCCCGGGATCGGCGAAATCATCGGC
>SXGR01625986.1_pt1 | contig 10831 bp, 10 predicted proteins | sample 3174711 | NCBI WGS metagenome assembly SXGR01 (sample SAMN11356860, study PRJNA531348) | freshwater metagenome | isolation source: freshwater sample F1-60 | place: China: Fuxian Lake, Yuxi | collected 2017-12-25 | reverse complement strand
TCGCGGCGAGGTCGTCGAAATTGGCATGCGCGGTGACGTCGTGGCGCCCCCAGATACCGTGCACCGGGATGCCCAGGGCGGCGATCTTGCCCTTCAGCGCATCGGTGCGCGACGAGCGCGCGCTGTTGACGCGCGTGCGCACCACGTCGGCCGTATAGAGGCGCAGCGTTTCATCGTCGATACGCGCGGTGTCGTGCAGCATCAGTGCGGCGAGGTTGAAGCGGTGTGCCTCCGCGCGCGCCTGCGGGTCGGCGAGATGCTTCCAGGGATGCAGGATGCGCTCGTCGCGCTTGCGCAGACCGAGCCCACCCGCGCCGACAAGCACCAGCGTGCGCGGTTTCGCCGGCAGCCGCCCGGCGAGAAAACCGGCCACCAGGCCGCCGAAGGAGAAACCCACCAGGTCGAACGCAGCGGCGCCGGGAAGCATTTCGTGCAGGTCCGCGGCGAGCACGTCGGCAATGGCCTCGTGGTTACGCGGCTCGGGCGCGTCGGCCGAATCGCCCATGCCGGGAAGGTCCGGGATCCACAGCGTGCGTCGCGCCGAGAGCGATTCGATGTTGCGGATCCAATGCGACCAGCTACCCGCGCCGCCGTGCAGCAGCAGGAGCGGCGGCCCACTGCCGCCGCGGCGCCAAGCGGTGCCGCGCGCCGTGCGGCTCAAATTTTCGATGCGAACTCCTTTTCCTGCAGCGCGCGCCACATCAGCTTGCCCGACGAGGTGCGCGGCAGCCCGGCCGAGAATTCGAGCTTGCGCGGCGCCTTGTAGGCGGCCATCTCCGTGCGCGCCCATTCGAGGATCTCGTCCGCGGTCGCGGTCGCGCCGGGCTTCAGCACCACCACCGCCTTGACGGTCTCGCCGCGCCGCTCGTCGGGCGAGGCGATGATGCAGCACTCGTGGATCGCGGGATGGCGGTACATCACGCCCTCGACTTCCGCCGGCCACACCTTGAAGCCCGCCGCGTTGATCAGCCGCTTCAGGCGGTCGGCGATGAAGAAGTAGCCGTCCTCGTCCACGCGGCCGAGGTCGCCGGTGCGGAAGAACGGCTTGCCCTCGACCTCGCACCACGAATCGCGGAACGCGTCCTCCTGCTGCCAGTAGCCCTTCAGCAGCTGCGGCCCGCGCACCACGATCTCGCCCGCTTCGCCCGGCGGCAGGATGGCGAGGGTCTCCGGGTCGATGACGTGCGACTCGGTGTCGAACACCGGGATGCCGAGGCACTGCTGCTTCGTGCGCTGCGCCGGGTTGGAATGCGTCTGCGAGATGGTCTCGGTCATCCCGTAGCCTTCCATGTAGCGGATGCCGCAGGTGTCGAAGAACTTCTGCGCGATCGCCTCCGGCATCGAGCTGCCGCCGCCGAAGATGCAGCGCAGCGACGACACATCGTGCTTCAGCGCCTGCGGGTGCGACAGGATGTCGACCACCATCGTCGGCACGTTGGCCCAGTGCGTGCAGCGGTGGCGTTCCACCAGCCGCGCGGCGACGTGCGGGTCCCAGCGCGGCAGCGGCACCATCGCACCGCCGGCATGCAGCGTGGCGAACAGGCTGTGCACCAGGCCGGTGACGTGGAACATCGGCGCGGTGGAGAGGGCCACCGCATCCGCGCCGATGCCTTCCCAGGCCACCGCGCCGTGCACGTTGTGCATCACAGTGGCGTGAGTGTGCATGCAGCCCTTGGGCGTGCCGGTGCTGCCCGAGGTGTAGAGCAGCATGCAGAGGTCGTCCGGCGACGCGGTAGAGGGTTCGGCGCGGCGGCCCGCGGCCAGCGCATCGGCCCACGACACGACGCCCCCGGCGTCGATCCGGGCGGCGGGCGCGGCGACCGACTCGGGTGGAGCAAGGTCCGTGGCGGGGTCGATGCAGTCCGAATACGCCGCGACGACGACACGCAGCAGCCGCGAGCGCCCGAGCAGCGGCGCGAACTGCGGCCAGGTCTCCTGGCCGACGATGGCGACGCGCGTCTCGGCGTCCTCGATCTAGTGCCCGAGCTCCGCGCCGACGTTCATCGGGCTCACCGGCACCAGCACCGCGCCGGCGCGCAGCACGGCGCAGGCGGCGATGACGAACTGCGGGGAGTTCTGCAGGTCGACGAGGACGCGGTCGCCGGGGCGCACGCGGCAGGCGTGCTGCAGGTGCCCGGCGAGGCGCTCCACTGCCTCCGCCGCCTCGCCATAGGACAGCGTGCGGCCGAAGAAATGCGCCAGCGGCTTGCCGGGATGGCGCGACGCCGCGTCGGCGAGCAGCGCGTGCAGCGTCGTCCGCGGCGCGGGCAGGCTGTGCGGCAGGCCCGGTGGCCAGTGGGCGAAGTGGCGGGGTGCCATCGCCGCGCAGTAGAGTGGGCGCGACAGGGGGCAGACGCGATGATCGCCGTGATTTTTGAGTTCACCCCGGCCGATGGCCGCAAGGATGAGTACTTCGACCTCGTCGCCCGGCTGAAGCCCGAGCTCGAGAAGGCCGAGGGGTTCCTTTCCATCGAGCGCTTCGAGAGCCTCACCACGCCGGGCCGGTTCGTCTCGCTGCAATTCTGGCGCGACGAGGAGAGCGTGCGCAAGTGGCGCAACGTGCAGCTGCACCGGAAGGCGCAGGCGAAGGGCAGGGAGGGCATCTTCAGCGATTACCGGCTGCGCATCGCCGGCGTGATCCGCGACTACACGCTCACCGATCGCGCGCAGGCGCCGTCGGACAGCCTCGCGGCGCATGGCTGAGCACACTTTCCTGCTCGCCGAGGGCGTCTGGCGCGCCGAGGGGGAGCACGTGGACGCCCTCGGCAAGCGTACGCCGGTCGAGGGGGAGGCCGAGATCCGGCACTACCCGGACAAGTGGATCTCCGCTTCCGTGATGCGCGCCGTGGCGCCCAAGCCGCTGGAATCGCGCAGCGTCTACGAGATCCACCCGTTCGCCGCCGGCAACCTCTCCACGCCGTGGACCTCGCAGAGCGCGACCATCGGGTCGGTAGGCGGCCGCTTCCTGCTGCTCGGGGACACCATCCTGTCGACATGGGAGTCCGCCACCGGGCGCTTCCGCGGCAGCGAGGCGATGGCGATGCGGGGCCCGCGGCACTACAGCGCGCGCGGCGCGCTGTACGACGGCGGCAGGCTGCTGTCGGCGTGGATCGTCGAGCTGACGCAGGCGGAAGGCTAGCCGGCGGCCCGCTGGCCTCAGGTCGGCTCGACGCCCTGGATCAGCGACTGCACGAAGGTGCGCACGGCCCGCGCGCTGTCGTTGTCCAGTGAGGCGAGCTCGACGCCGCAGACGAAGCTCCGGTTCGTGCGCGCCACCTTCACCACCTTGCCGTAGGCGTCCGCCACCGGTTCGCCCACCGGCGCGAGGCTGATCTCCAGGCGCATGTCGGTGAGCTGCGCGCAGGGGCGTTCCAGCTCGGCGAGGATGCCGTAGTAGCCGATGTCCAGCACCGTCCCGCGCAGCACCTGCGGCGAGAGGACGTCGCCTTCGATCAGCCGGTAGGAGAACGGCATCGCGACCTTCACCCGGGGGCTCTTGCGGAACTCGCGCCGCGGCACCACCTTGTCGTGCGACGGGATGCCGTAGATCTCGCGCACCTGGATCGGGTCGCGCTTGCCCTTGATGTGCACCGTCTGCGGCTCGCTCGCCGCGACGAAGCCGCCGCAGCGCTCGTAGGTTCCCTGGCTGGCGAGCACCTGGCCGCGCAGGCTGTAGGACTCGATCCGCGAGGCGAGGTTGACGTCGTCGCCGATGACGGTGAACGCGGTGTAGAAGTCCGAGCCCATGGTGCCCGACAGCACCGGGCCGGTGTTGATGCCCACGCCGAGGTACAGCTCGGGCATGCCGAGGCTCTGGTAGTGCTGGTTGAGTTCGTCCATCGCCAGCTGCAGGTCGACGCCGCAGTGCAGCGCGCGGCGCACGGGGTCCTCGCCGCCGCCCTGGCCGGAGAACAGCACCATGATGGCGTCGCCCATGACCTTGTCGATCGTGCCGTGGTGGCGGAACACCACCTCGCTCATGGTGATGAGGCAGCGGTTCACCAGCTTGAGCACGGCGTCGGCGGGGTGGGTGGCGGCGATCGCGGTGAAGCCGCGCAGGTCGGCGAACAGGATGGTGACGTCGCCGGAGGTGAATCCCTCCTTGCCCGCGAGGTTGCCGCTCGCCACGTTGCGCAGCAGCTTGCCCAGCGCGACCTCGGCCTGCGCGCCAAGGCGATGCCCGGTCTCGGATTCCACCAGCGCCTGCACGCGCTGCATCGTCTCGTGGAGTTCCCCGTCGTTCATGCTGTGCCGCCTCGCCGGTCCGTCAGTTCGCCGCGGACGGGTCGAACACGCCCTTGCCCTCGGTCTGCCGGTCGAAGAGCTGGTAGGCCTCCTCGGCCTGCGGCAGTTTCCAGCGGTGCGTGAACAGGCTGTCGATGTCGATGCCGCGGTCGGCGATGAATTGCGCGCACGCCGCCTGGCCGACCGTCGAGAAGGTCCACGAGCCGATCAGCGTCACCTGACGGCGCAGCAGGTCGGGGCTGACGTCCAGCGTCACGCTGTCGCCCTCGCCAACGTAGCAGGCCTTGCCCCAGGTGCGCACGCAGCGCACCGCCTGCGCGCGCGCGGAAGGCGCCGACGAACTGTCGAGCGACAGGTCGGCGCCGCGACCATGGGTCAGCTCGCGGATCGCCTGCACGACATCGCCGGCCTCCGAAGGATTGATGCAGGCATCGGCGCCGAAGGCCTTGGCGCGCGCGAGCCGCTCGTTGCTCACGTCGAGCGCGATCACCCGCGCGCCCATCGCGGCGGCGAGTTGCGTGGCGGACAGGCCGACCGGGCCCTGGCCGAACACGGCGATGGTGTGGTTGCCCTGCAGCCCCAATCGCTGCAGCGCGCCCCAGGCGGTGCCGGTGCCGCAGGAGATCGCGGCGCCGGCCTCGAACGACAGCGCCTCGGGCAGCGGCACCAGGGTGCGCGCCGGGCACTTCATGTAGCGCGCGTGGGCCCCGTGGCCGGTGACCCCGTAGACCTCGGCGACGCCGTCCACGCAGAGCTGCATCCAGCCGGTCGAGCACTGTTCGCAGACGCCGCAGCCGCGGTAGTGGTGCTGCATCGCGCGCATGCCGACGTGCGCCTGGTTCGCGGGGACGCCGGGCCCGACCGCGACCACCACGCCGCAGGGTTCGTGCCCCGCGATGTTCGGCTCGGCGGATTTCGTGAAGCCCAGCGATGCGGCGCCGCCGCTCGCGCGGTAGAACTTGAGGTCGCTGCCGCACATGCCCGAGGCCTTGATCTCGAGCACCACCTCGCCCGGGCCGGGCGTGGGATCGGGAAACTCGCGCAGTTCCAGCTTGCGGTTGCCGAGGAAGACGAGGCCTTTCATTGCGGTGTACTCCCCTGGTCAGGACGGAACGGGTATCCAAGCGGTTTGTGCCAGCGCGCCGCTAACCACTAGCGCAAGCAGGTCACGTTCATGCACGGCCAAACGATTGTCTCCCGTTCCCAATGGCGAGGCAACGTGATCGATGCCACGCCCTGCGCGGCGGCGTTTCTCAGCGAGATCAACGAGCAGGGCCGCGATTGCGGCTCGCCGCGATCAGGCGACGGCGGGCAGGGTGCAGCGCGAGCACGAGCAGGGCCGCGATTGCGTTCAGCAACGCGGCGACGGCGAATGCGGTGATCCAGGTGCCGTTCGCCTCGGCGAGAAGACTCGCGATCGGGACGAACCAGGCGGCGACGCCCTTCGCCGTTGCGAGGATGCCCCAGTTCGCGCCGGCGAAACGGTCGCCGTAGGTATCGGCGCAGATCGCCGGAAAGAGCGAGAAGATCTGGCCCCAGGCGAAGAACACGAGCCCAGTGAAGAGCACGAAGGCGACAGCATCGTGCCCCTGCAGCACGAGACCGAGTAGCGCACTCGCCTCGATCGCGAACGCAGCGAACATCGCGCGCTCGCGGCCGATCCGGTCCGACAGCCAGCCGAACAGCGGCCGGGACAGGGCGTTCATCAGCAAGCCGAACACCAGCGCGGCGCGAATTGCCGGGAGCGACACACCCAGCACCGCGATCGGCGTCTGCGCGACTCCGTAGGCGGTGGCAAGCGGCGCGAGCTGCGCCGCCGTCATCAGGCCGCCCGCGGCAACCATCACGAACATCGCATACATCAGCCAGAAGGGCGTGGTCTTCACCATCATCCGGGGCGGCAGGTGGCCGTCGCGTTGCGGCAGCCGCACCGGCGGCAGCGCGTCTGCTTCGGCGGCAGTCGGCGCCCGCAGGAAGATCGCGGCGACGAGGACCACGACGCCCTGGCCGAGGCCAAACCACAGATACGCCGCCTGGTAGCCACTCGCCTGGATCGTGCTGGCAAGTGGCAGCGTGATCAGCGCGCCGCCGCCCGCGAATCCGGCCGCCGTGAGGCCGGCGGCGAATCCGCGCCGGTCCGGAAACCAGCGCAGCGCGTTGCCGTTGATCGCCGCGAAGATCAATCCCGTGCCGATCCCCGACAGCACGGCGGCGAGGTAGAAGGTCGACAGCCGGTCGGCGACGGCGTTGATCGCCCACGCGAGCGCGATCAGCGGGCCCGCCATCGCGGCCAGCCACGGGCCGAACCGGTCCACGAAGCGTCCGCCCACCGGCGTGCCGATGAAGGTCTCGACCGTGATGGCGATGGTGAAGGTCCACTGGATTGCCGCGAGGCTCCAGCCGTGCGTGCGGTGGATCGGGTCGATGAACAAGGTCCAGCCGTACTGCAGGTTGGCGATCGCCACCGCGCACACGATGCCGAGCGCGAGCTGCGTCCATCGCCGCTGCGGATTCATGGGGCGATAGCTTAGACTACGGTGGCTTCCGGGGAGAACGCATGGCGAACTACATTCCAAGCCCGCGCGACTGGGTGCGCGAGCAGGTCGAACTCTACGAATCGAGCGACGGCACGCGCGGTACGACGCTGCGCGACACGGGCATGCCGGTGATCATCGTCACGCACCGCGGCAACCGCACGGGCGCCGTGCGCAAGACGCCGCTGATGCGCGTTCGCGACGGCAACGCCTATGTGCTGATCGCATCGCAAGGCGGCGCGCCGAGTGATCCGGCGTGGGTGCACAACCTGCGCGCCAACCCCGACGTCGAACTGCGCGACCTCGCGGTGGTCACGCCGATGCGCGCGCGGGAGGTGAAGGACCCGGCAGAGCGCGCGCGCCTGTGGCAGCTCGCGGCCGCCGCGTTCCCGCCGTACGACGACTACCAAAAGAAGACCTCACGCACGATTCCCGTGTTCGTCGCGGAGCCGCGTTAGCTGCCGTCGCGGGAGTTCCCATGAAGGCACGCAGCTCCCAAGGGCAGCGCACCTTGCCCGGCGAGTATTTCCACAGCGCGGAAATCTGGCGGCTGGAGACGGAGCGGATCTTCGGCCGCGGCTGGCTGCTTGCCGGGCATGTTTCGGAGTTGCCGGAGAACGGCGATTGCCTTCTGCACGAGGCCGCGGGCGACAGCGCGATCGTGCTGCGCGATGGCGCGGGCAAACTGCGCGCGCACCGGAATTTCTGCCGGCATCGGGGCAGCCGGCTGTGCAACGAGAGCCAGGGCAGACTGGGGGCGGCGTTGCAGTGCCCCTATCACGCCTGGACCTACGCGCTGGATGGCGCGCTCAAGGGCGCGCCGCACATGCAGGAGGTCGCCGGGTTCGACAAGGCAGCCTGGGGCCTCAAGCCCGCAGCGCTGGAGCAGTGGCGCGGATTTCTGTTCGTCAATTTCGCGCTCGAGCCGTGTCCTTTCAACGAGGCGCTGCCGGGGCTGGCGGGAAGATTCGAGCGCTGGCCGCTGCCCGAGCTCAGGTCCGCGCACCGGGAGGTGTACGAGGTCGCGGCCAATTGGAAGCTGCTGTTTCACAACACCAGCGAGTGCTACCACTGCCCGACCGTGCATCCGCAGCTCAACCGGCTCACGCCTTACCGCAACGCGGAGAACGATCTTGAAGACGGTTCGGTGCTGGGAGGGCCGATGCGGATGTCGAATCCGGATGGAAGCATGACGATGCATGGTGGGCGTTGCGCGCCGCCGTTTGCCGGCATCGCCGCCGAGGAGCGCGGGCAGGTTCACTACTACACGCTGTTTCCGTCGGCCTTCCTCGCCCTGCATCCCGACTACGTGCTGCTCCACCGCATACGGGCTCTTGCCGTCGACCGGACGCAGGTGGTCTGCGACTGGTACTTCCATCCGGAGGCCGTGGCGGCGCCGGGATTCGATCCCTGGCCCGCAGTCGAATTCTGGGATCTCACCAACAGGCAGGACTGGGAGTTGTGCGTCAATGCGGCTCGCGGCATGCGTTCGAGCGGCTGGGAGCCCGGCCCCTACAGCGAGCTCGAGAGCCAGCTCGCGGCATTTGACCGCCACTATTTGCGCGTTCTCCATGCGGAGTGAGAGCTTCAGGCGCCGGCCGCTTGGGTAGAATCTCCGCCATGCGAATCGGAGTCTTCGGTGCGACGGGCCAGGTCGGCGGCGTGATGTGCCGCCTGGTGGCGGAACGCGGTCTGCGCGTGGATGAGATCCGCCTGTTCGCTTCGGCGCGCTCGGCGGGAACCTTGCTCGAGTTCGCCGGGCGCAAGCTGAAGGTCGAGGATTCGGCCACGGCCGACTTCGCGGGGCTCGATGTCGCGTTGTTTTCCAACGGCAAGGCCGCATCGCTGGTGCTCGCGCCCAGGGTCGCCGCGGCAGGCGCAATCGTCATCGACCCTTCCTCGGCCTGGCGCATGGATCCGGATGTGCCGCTGGTCGTCGCAGGCGTGAACGACCATGCGCTGGCGTCGATTCCGAAGGGAATCGTGGCCAATCCGAACTGCACGACCATGGCGGCGATGGCGCCGCTGCTTGCGCTGCATCGGGGTGCCGGTCTGCGACGGCTGGTGGTATCGACCTACCAGGCGGTGTCCGGCGGCGGGCTTGCCGGCGTCGAGGAACTCGACCTCCAGGTACGCAGCGTCGCCGATCGCGCCGCGGCGCTCACGCATGATGGCCGGGCTGTCCAATATCCGGCGCCAAGGAAGTTTCCGGCGCCGATCGCTTTCAACGTGATTCCGTTCGCCGGTGCGCTGGTCGGAGACGGGCGGCAAGAGACTGACGAGGAGCAGAAGCTGCGCAACGAGAGTCGCAAGATCCTCGGCATTCCGGAACTCCTCGTGTCCGGCACCTGCGTGCGCGTACCGGTGTACACCGGCCACTCGCTGTCGATCAACGCGGAGTTCGAGCGGCCGATCTCGCCGGAGCGGGCGCGCGAGCTGCTGCTCGCCGCAGGGCCGGAAGTGGTGGTCACCGACATCCCCACTCCGCTGGAAGCGGCTGGCCGCGACCCGAGCTACGTCGGGCGCATCCGCCGCGACGAAGGCGTACCGGGAGGCCGGGGACTGGCGTTCTTCGTCTCGGGAGACAACCTGCGCAAGGTCGCGGCGTTGAACGCGGTGCAGATCGCGGAGCGGCTGACCGCTGCGGGCCGCATGGGCGTGCGCGCCGCTACCGCCTGACGAACCCCCTGGCGATTTCCATCTAGCCGATCTGAGGAGCCTATCCATGCGCGTTTGCAAGCGTGTTCTTACCGTAGTGGCCGGCGCGCTGGCGTTGCTTGTCTCTCTTCCAGCCATCGCCCAGGGCTACCCGGCCAAGCCGATCCGGGTGGTGGTGCCGTGGCCGGCCGCCGGGATCGTCGACATCGCGGGCCGGCAGGTCGGGGAGAAGGTGCAGGCCGAGCTCGGCCAGCCGATGATCGCCGACAACCGGCCCGGCGCCGGCGGCATGCTTGGCGCCGAGATGGCGGTCAAGGCGAGCCCGGACGGCTACACGCTGCTGCTGACCTCGACGGGACTCAATATGGCCACCGCGCTGGGGCAGAAGCTGTCCGTGGATGTCGACAAGGCGTTCGTGCCGGTGCGCGTCGTGGCGTGGGCGCCGGCGATCCTCGTTGCCTCGACGGGGCTGAAGCTCAAGTCGGTGAAGGATCTCGTCGAGATGGCGAAGTCGCGCCCCGGGCAGATGAACTACGCGTCGGCGGGCAACGGCTCGCCGGCCCACTTCGCCGCGGAGATGTTCCGCAGCCAGGTAGGCATCCAACTGGTCCACGTGCCGTACAAGGGGGCGCCCGCCGCGATGACCGACCAGATCGCCGGGCGCGTGGATTTCCACTTCGCGAACGCCACCGTGGCGCTGCCGCAGGTCAAGGCGGGCAAGATCACCGCGCTGGCGATCACCTCGTCGAAGCGCTCGCCACTGGTGCCCGACGTGCAGACGATGGCCGAGGCTGGGTATCCCGACGTCCAGGCGAACCAGTGGCTCGGCTATTTCGTCCCGGCGGGTACCCCGCGCGCGATCGTCGAGCGGCTGGCCGGCGCGATCGGCAAGGCCGTCGCAAGTCCGGAGGTGCAGGGCGCATTGTCCCAACAGGGCATGGAGATCGACGCCGACAGCACGCCCGAGAGCTTCGCCGCGATGATGAAGGCCGACCTGCAGCGCTGGCAGGGCGTGGCGAAATCGGCCGGCATCAAGCTGGACTGATGCCGCTGCCCGCCCTGCCAGGGAGAACGCCGTGCGCGTGATCTTCGTCCTCTACGACTCGCTCGTGCGAGGTGCGATGCAATGCTACGGCGGCACGCACGTCGACACGCCGCAGTTCCAGCGCTTCGCCGAACGCGCGGTCACGTTCGACACCCATTTCGTCGGCAGCCTGCCGTGCATGCCGGCGCGCCGCGACATGCATACGGGGCGTTTGAACTTCCTGCACCGCAGCTGGGGTGCGCTGGAGCCGTTCGACCAGTCGTTCTCCGAGTTGCTGCGTGCCGCCGGGGTCTACACGCATCTGATTTCGGATCATTACCACTACTGGGAGGACGGCGGCGCCACCTAT
>SXGR01232127.1_pt1 | contig 10831 bp, 10 predicted proteins | sample 3174711 | NCBI WGS metagenome assembly SXGR01 (sample SAMN11356860, study PRJNA531348) | freshwater metagenome | isolation source: freshwater sample F1-60 | place: China: Fuxian Lake, Yuxi | collected 2017-12-25 | reverse complement strand
GTCGCGTCGTGATCAGGCCTGTTAATGCTTAGTTTTTGGCAATAGGCCTAAAAATCCCCTATAAGACCTTCTCTTGTGAAAGTTTGCGCACAAAAGCGCCTTGTGCGCGCTCGAAACATCAAGAGTTTTGCAAGAGGCTCCAACGTCTTAAATAACCACTCCTCTGTGCTGATGGACCCCTCGGCAACCGCTGCTTAGGCTCCCGCCAGAAGATAATCTTCACGGATCTCAGATGAAGCGATTTACCTCAATAGTAATGCTCTTGTCCCTTTTGGGGGCCTGTAACCAAGCAACCAGCCCTAATGTTTCAACACCTAGCCCACCCCAAGTAAAGGGGAGCACAAACTGCCCCGGCGGACTGGCTGGCTTAGAATGCGACGCATACAAGCAAGGTATACAGGCCGGCCTGGCAGACCGAGCCGCTCACCAAAGCGACTCTTTCAAGCGCCACGCAAATGATTTCGATCCGCGCTACGAAGCCTCTTTTCGAGCTGGCTATGCAACGGGTTGGTATAACAACGGCAAATAAACCTGGCGGGCGCGTCTAACTAGAAATGTTTTCCCTTCAACCCCTTACGCGATCGCGCGAGCGCGCTGGCGATTTCGAATTTTTACCAAATGAAGGGCCTGATTTTACCTCTGATCGAGCGCCATCTCTGCGTCCGCGCGGCGGCGCATTTCGCGCGCGCACCACTGGCTTGCCTTTTCCGCGAACAACCTCGCCCAGGGTTTCGTTTTGACGAACGTCCTGTGAACGGCGATCGATAACAGGCAATGTTTGACGCGTGATTTTTTCAATCGCTCGCAACAAAGACCTCTCTGCATTATCGCAAAGCGAAATAGCCTGTCCTGATGCGCCCGCACGCGCAGTCCGCCCAATGCGATGAACGTAAGCTTCAGGCGTATCTGGTAATTCATAATTAAAGACGTGCGTAACGCCATCAACATCGATACCTCGAGCGGCAATATCAGTCGCGACAAGCACTCGCGTCTTGCCTTTACGAAAACCGTCTAACGCGCGCTGTCGTTGATTTTGACTTTTATTTCCATGAATGGCCTCGGCGCCAACGCCTGCATTCTCCAGATGCATTGCGACGCGGTCCGCCCCACGTTTTGTGCGTGTAAATACGATCGCTCGCGTAATTTCCTTGCCTTGCAAAAGCTCAAGAAGCACCTCGCGCTTCGCGCCACCATCAACCAAAAAGACTTGCTGGGTAACACGCTCTGCAGTTGTCGCGACAGGCGTGACTGAGACCTCTGCCGGATTACGGAGCATGTCTGCAGCCAAGCCAGATATTTCTTTAGGCATAGTCGCTGAAAATAAAAGCGTCTGACGATTTTTAGCTAACTTTGCGACAATTTGCCGAATGGGCGCGATAAAGCCAAGATCCAACATGTGATCCGCTTCATCAAGGACGAGAACTTGTGTTGTGGCAGGCTTGAATCTTCCGCTTGCAATATGATCAAGCAATCTGCCGGGAGTAGCGACAAGCACATCAAGTCCGCGCGAAAGCATATCAATCTGTGGTCTATGTGATACGCCGCCAACAACAACGCCGACGCTTGGACGCATAAACTGCCCATAGGCGCGAAAACTATCTGCAATCTGTGCGGCTAGTTCGCGTGTCGGAGCAAGTATCAGTGCACGAGCAGTAAATGGAGCAGCTCTTTGCGGCTCCTGAGCAAAGCGCTGCAATATCGGCAAGGCGAAGGCTGCTGTTTTACCTGTACCAGTCTGAGCAATACCAAGTAGATCGCGCCCTTGCATCAGATAAGGTATAGCTTGTGTTTGAATCGAAGTTGGCGACTCGTAGCCTTCACGATTGAGCGCGCGCAGAAGAATTTCAGCAAGCCCAAGATCAGAAAATTTTGTCAAAATGAATCTTTCAAGGTTCTCCAACAACGCCGTGATAAAGACAGCGCGCGAAGCAATAAAAGACGAACCCCGCGTAACGGGCTGTCATTTATAGGACTGGGAGACAAGACAGCGACCTAGTAGCCAAAACGACCTACTTAGGATTACGCGGCTGGAGCGCCTCATGCTGCGACGCAGCAAGCTTTGTTAAGCTATTAAATAACTTAGGTCAATTTAAATCATTTTAAATTTTATAATTGCCCGCGTGGGATAATTTATCCCCTGTCGCTTGGCTCTGCAATGAGACGCGCAAAACGCTGAATAATGATGATTATCCAGAAAATCAACGTTTCATAGCGACATCAATTCGACAGCGGATGCAGATCACGCACCATAGCTTGCATACGCTCATCAAGAACATGGGTATAGATTTGCGTTGTGGCGATATCTGCGTGTCCGAGCAATTCCTGAACAACGCGCAAATCTGCCCCGTTCTGGAGAAGATGGCTAGCAAATGCATGCCTTAACGCGTGTGGATGGACGTGTTCAGCCGATAGACCAGCGATAGAGGCAAGCTGTTTTAGCTCACGCGCAAAAGCCTGTCGGGTCAAATGACCGCTAGAGCTATCAGCTGGAAAGAGAAAAGACCCCTGCGCCAATACCAAATTTAAAGCCTCTAATCGACCACGAAAATCACGTAGAGCCGTTTTTGCGCGATTTGTTAATGGCGCAAGCCGCTCGCGACCCCCCTTACCCCTTATTGCGATGAAAGACTCTCGTGTTGTCGCAGCGCTTTTGGGCAATGAAACCAACTCTGATACGCGCATACCTGTGGCATAAAGCGTTTCGAGCAAGGCATAGAGGCGCGCAGCGCGCAGTTGCTCGCGAGAAGAAAGCTTTGCATCGCCAATCTTCTCTCGCGCAAGTGATAAAAGGCGATCAACCTGAGCTACGGTCATAACGCTAGGCGCGCTACGCAAATAACGAGGACCCTCCAACATTGTTGCGGGATTATCTGCCCGTATACGCTCAATGAACAAAAACTTATAAAATTGTCGAAGCGCTGATATTCGCCGAGCAATCGTAGGCCGCGTCATCCCTCGAAGGTTAAGATCAACTAGATAGTCACTTAAGACTGTATGGGTTGCCTCAAGAATATCAAAGCCTGTGTTATTTAAGTAATTTTTGTAATCAATTAAATCACGGCGATAGGCATGAAAGGTATTTTTGCTCACGCCTCTCTCGGCAATCAGCATATCGAGAAACGCCTCTAGGTGACGAAGATCTCGATGGGACATGCCGGGGGTTTACTTATTTAGACGCTGGGGAGGAATAATGTGGCTCATCTCTCTTGGCTGCGGCGTCACGTAAGAAACGATCGCCTGCATGGCTCCATAAACAAGCCCGATGAGTAGGCCGATAATCAGCAATAAACGAATGAGACTGGGCAAGGCCTAAATCCATCTTTAGTTATCTAGGGACAGTTCACGATTTGTTAATCGACGAAATCAACTAATCTCTACTCTATCTCCAGAATAGTAATTTTTCAATTGATGTGTGAAGGGACCCGCAGCAACTCACACTTCTGACCATGTAATATTGCTTAGCCTTAAGCACCTTATAGGAACGGGCCAAGCTCGTTTTTTTAATTTTCCGAGGACGGTTTAATAGCTCAAAAAAACGACGTTTAAATTTACTACGAATATAAACAGTTTGTTATGGTTACGATTTAATAAATAGTCCTTACAAAAACGCTTTTGACATTCTTAAAAATGCGTGTCGCTATTTTCTTCCTCTGGTGGAATTTCATGCCTCATGATGAGCGGCGTTTGCGCAATCGCAAACAGTATAGTTAGCGGCAAAATCCCAAAGACTTTAAAATTAACCCAGACATCCGTTGTGACCACACGCCTTACGACTTCATTCAGTCCGGCCAGAAAAAAGAAAAATAAGCCCCAGCGCCAGGTAAGTTTCCGCCAGCCTTCATCATCTATATGTATCGCAAGATCAAAAACAATTGGCAGTAACAGCTTACCAAAATATAAAGCGCCGATCAGACCCGCGCCAAACAATGAATAAAGGATTGTTACCTTTAATTTGATAAACGTTTCATCATGCAAAACGTAAGTAAGAGTTCCAAATACCAGCACAAGAGCGGCAGTAACAAGCGGCATGGCTGGCAAATGTCGCGTTACGCCCCAGGAAACCACTAATGTCACAATAACGCCCGCCATTAGAACGCCTGTTGCCGCAAAAATTCCATAGCGATTGTTAGCTACAAAGAATAAGGCTAACGGACCAAGCTCAAGCGCTAACTTTAATAAGGGGCTCAGTTTTTTCTTTCTTCCGCCCAAAACATCGTCTTTTTTCTCTTCAACGTGGCTTGGGGTAGACTTCTTAATTAAACCCTCAGTCATCCTCGTTGATCCTCTGATCCAATATGCAATGTATCTTGCTGTGAAAGACCAGCAATCGCGCGAGCAAATTCCCCTGCTGAGAAAGGTTCTAGATCATCCGCCCCTTCGCCAACGCCAATAAAATGAATTGGTAAGCGGTAGGCCTCAGCAATAGCAACAAGAATGCCCCCACGGGCCGTGCCATCTAATTTCGTCATTACAATCCCTGTAACGCCCGCAATACGTTCAAACACCTCAACCTGTTGCAAAGCATTTTGTCCCACTGTCGCATCTAGCACGAGCAATACTGCATGCGGCGCTTCTGGCTCAGCTTTTTTAATTACGCGAACAATTTTCTCTAGCTCAGCCATAAGTTCAACGCGATTTTGCAATCGACCTGCTGTATCCATTAACACGACATCAGCGCCGTTTTGCTTCGCAAGCTTAACAGCGTCAAAAGCCAGGCTTGCTGCATCCGATCCCTCTGGACCGGAAACAACTTCAGCGCCAAAACGCTCACCCCATACACGAAGTTGCTCTACTGCAGCGGCGCGAAAAGTATCTCCGGCCGCAAGCAGAACTTTTTTTCCCTCTGCTGTCCATTTTGACGCAAGCTTTGCAATTGTCGTTGTTTTACCAGAACCATTCACCCCAACAACGAGAACGACAAAAGGTTTTTTCATTTCATCAATATCGAAAGGCTTGGCTACAGGACTCAAAACACTTTCGACTTCTTGTGCAAGTATGCGTCGCACCTCCTCAGGTGCAATATTTTTCTCATATCGCGCCTGGCCGACTGCTTTTGTAATCCGCGTGGCCGCTCCCACCCCAAGGTCAGCGCGCACCAAAACGTCCTCAAGCTCCTCTAGCGTTAATGCGTCAAGTTTGCGTTTGGTGAAAACGTCTGCAACGCCCTGGCTTATCGACTGCGATGTTTTAGCTAGACCGCCAGATAAACGCGACCACCACGATGCCTTAGGCTGCGGGCTGTCGACAGTCTTTTCTGGGGAGCGGTCCTTCTCTTCGCCACCAAAAAGGCGCGAAAAAAAACCACCTTTTTTTGAACCGTCCAAATCTGCGCTCATTGCTCCCCCAATTGGCCGCCATCACTACCTCAGCCGAAGGGAAAGAGCCAGCCAAGGCGTTAGCTTCAATATTTTGATCGGTCCTGACTTCCTGGATTACCAGCGGAGCAAAACACTTCCCCAAGTCATTCCAGCGCCAATCGCCATCATCGCAATCACGTCATCTTTTTTTAGCCGGCCGGCGCGGTTCGCTTCGTCCAATGTTATTGGCATTGAAGCGCTGGAGGTATTACCGTAGCGATTGATATTAATCCAACATTTCTCAATCGGCACACCTAGCGTGTCCAGAGCATATTCGATAATGCGCTGATTGGCTTGATGCGCGATGACATGGGTCACATCTTTGGCTTCGAGTCCTGCAAGCGTCAGGGTCTCCGCGACTACTTCTGGAAGCATTCGTGTTGCGGCGCGATAGACCTCTCGACCACGCATTTTGATTTTATTGCTGTTCTCTTGCAGCATTTCTGGCGAGAAAGGTCGTCGACTTCCGCCGCCAAAAATACCTAAAATATCCGTCATCGTTCCATCGGTTCGCAGTGTCGTGGCTAAAAGCCCGCGTCCTTGGTCTTCCGTCGCCCCGAGTAAAATTGCCCCTGCCGCATCGCCAAAGAGGACGCAGGTTTCTCTATTCGTCCAGTCTACAAATCGACTCAGCGTTTCCGCGCCTATCACAAGCGCACGCTTAACCATTCCCGAACGAATGAATTGATCGGCAATAGTCAATCCATAAAGAGAGCCCGCGCAAGCTGCGCCAACATCGAAGGCGAAAGCATTTTTAGCGCCCAGCTTCGCTTGCACATATGCTGCGCATGCCGGCGTCGGAGTGTCGCCGGTAACCGTAGCGACGATAATCATATCGATTTCTTCCGGATCGATTTGAGCAAAATCCAGGGCCTGCTTAGCTGCTGCGGTAGCAAGGTCTGATGTCGCTTCGTCATCAGCGGCAATTCGTCGTTCTTGAATTCCTGTACGACTGACGATCCATTCGCCATTTGTCGCTACCAATTTTTCAAGATCTGCATTTGTGAGAACACGTTGAGGCGCATAGGCCCCGGTTCCAAGAATGATTGAATTTGGCAAGCGAACTCTTTTCCTTGAAGTTCAGATGCGGTCCGAACTAAAAACCAGCTGCCCGGCTATTCATAGTGGTGTCTGGAAAGAGAGCAAATAAATTTTTAATTTCCTTTATCTATCTGTTTTTATTGCATTTTCATAATAATGAGGGGCTGCGCGATGTTTGAAAACGCCTCCTTAGTCCGGCAGGCTAAAATCTCAGCAATACTTTCTTAAGACGATGAAAATACCAAAACTCTATCCCTAACGCTCCCCGCTGACCTCTGAGGGTTACCAGAGAGCAGACAGCCCAAACCGGCGCTAATTACGCCAAAAATGGAGGCTTGGAAGTTATGCTGCACGCTCTTGTCGTTGCTGCTGTGGCGCTTTATGCGCTCGTTGGTGCGCTATTAGCATAGCTGGATGAATTATTGAGTATTCTGATTGCCATTCAGTTCTGCGCATGTCACTCGAACTAAATGCAAGATAAGCCCAAATTATCCTCAACAGCTCCCCGCGTCTCATTCGTCTCACTGGGATGCCCGAAAGCCCTGGTCGATAGCGAACGTATCCTGACAAGCCTTCGGGCAGAGGGTTATGAGCTTGCCCGCAATCACGCCGGCGCTGATGTTGTTGTCGTCAATACATGCGGCTTTCTCGATAGCGCCAAATCTGAGTCCCTAGAAGCTATCGGAGCCGCGATCGCTGAAAATGGGAAAGTAATCGTCACAGGCTGCATGGGAGCTGAGCCTGAGATCATCAGTAAAAGCTTCCCCCAAGTTCTAGCAATAACCGGCCCCCAGCAGTATGAGAGCGTGATTGAGGCGATTCATCAAGCCGTCACGCCACTGCACGATCCTTTCTTGAATCTCTTGCCCGAGCAAGGCGTAAAACTAACGCCGCGACATTATGCTTATTTAAAGATATCTGAAGGCTGCGATAATTCCTGCTCTTTTTGCATTATTCCGCATCTTCGCGGGCCCCTAGTTTCCCGTCCTGCAGCAGAAGTAATGCGTGAAGCAGAAAAGCTGGCTCAAGCCGGCGTCAAGGAACTGCTTGTGATTTCTCAAGATACAAGCGCTTATGGTCGAGACCTTAACTATGCCGATAGTCAATTCGGTTCATATCGCCTTCGCACGCGTTTTATTGACCTTGCCCGTGCGCTGGGCGATCTCAACCTCTGGATACGGTTGCATTATGTTTACCCCTATCCGCATGTAGACGAGATTATAAGCCTTATGTCTGCGGGCAAAGTGCTACCCTATCTCGATATTCCCTTCCAGCATGCCGCGCCAAATGTTCTCAGGGCGATGAAACGCCCCGCCAATGAAGAAAAGACACTTGCCCGTATTCGTTCCTGGCGCGCCGCTTGTCCGGAACTGACCCTAAGATCTACTTTTATCGTTGGCTTTCCCGGAGAAACAGAGGCTGATTTCGAAGCTCTTTTGGAATGGCTGGAAGAAGCAGAAATCGATCGCGCGGGTGCATTCAAATATGAAGCTGTGGCAGGCGCGCCCGCTAATGCGCTGGGTCTTGCGCCAGTCGCGCCGGAAATCAAGGAAATACGCTGGCGGCGTTTTATGGAAAAACAACAAAAAATCAGCGAACGTTTGATGAAGCGTAAAGTTGGAAAACGGCTCTCCGTCATTATTGACCATGCTGGCGGCGGCGCTTCAGGAGTTTTGGCGAAAGGACGCACACAAGCTGATGCGCCGCAAATTGACGGGGTCGCATACGTCGCTTCCCGCCGCCCAATCCGAGCTGGCGAAATCGTTTCTGTCAAAGTCGAGCGCACAGACGCCTATGACATCTATGGCGCCGCTGTATAAGCGCCCCATATTAGTTAGGAGATGCAATATTGAAAGGATGAGGACGATGACTGAAGATTCACCCCAGCCGCGCGAACAACATGATAAAAATCAATCTGTTACGAGAAATCAGCGGCCCACCTTCCTGATCCGTAAAAGCTTTCTTTATACTGTAGCGGCAATCATCGTTGGCTCTTTTGCAATCACATTTTTTGTCCGAAATCCTTATACTCAGGCCATTGAGGGCGGCGACCTTTATGAACGCAGCCAGGACAACTCTCTGATGCTTTGGGTAGTCATTTTTGTTGGCATCCCGGCAAGCTTCTTTGCCTACAAACGTTGGATTTTACCCCTCTTTGATCGCAAATAAAATCACTAAGGCAGACTAGCAATTAGTCATTTATATAATTCAGCTTTGCTCTAACTGCGGTGGAGGATTTATTGCTTCTTGGACCATGAATAATGGTGAAGGCTGGCGGTAAATTTTCCACCAAATTACATGAACTGATCTCGGGTCTACGAGCGTAATTAAATCTTTGTGCCATTTTCGCGCTTGAAATTTTAAAGGTTGACCCGGGCCGATCAAAAACAGCGACTGGCATTAAATTAACGATTCTTTCCCAATTTTGCCAGAGATGAAATTGAATCAAATTATCTGCGCCCATGATCCATATAAAGTGAACCTTGGGACAATGTTGTTTTAAAAAAAATAGTGTATCAGCTGTAAAGCGCTTGCCAAGCCGCAACTCCAAATCTGTAACGATAATACGCGGATCGCGAACGCATGCTTGAGTTTGTTTCAGCCTTTGATCTACTGAAGCTAATGAATAATTATCCTTTAGAGGATTACCGGGCGAGACCAGCCACCAGATACGATCTAGCCTCAATCTTTTCAACGCTAAATCAGAGACTAGCAGATGACCCGAATGCGTCGGGTTAAAAGACCCCCCAAATAGTCCAATACGCATACCTGGCGCATGCGGCGGAAGACGAAACCTCAATCTCTTACTTGTCCTTGACCATAAACACGATAATTAAAAGATGTAAGCTGTTCTACACCAACTGGGCCGCGAGCATGCATGCGGCCTGTTGCAATCCCAATCTCTGCTCCAAAGCCAAATTCCCCGCCATCAGCAAATTGCGTTGATGCATTATGCATTACAATAGCTGAGTCCACTTCTTTCATAAATTTTTTGACAGCTCTTGGATCTTCAGAGATGATGCAATCCGTGTGATGTGACCCATAAGTCTCAATATGCTCTATTGCAGCGTCAACATCATCAACAACTCTTACAGAAACAATTGCATCTAGATACTCTGTGCTCCAGTCCTCTTCTGTTGCAGATTTAACGCGCGGATCGACAGATTGCGAAGTTGAGTCTCCTCGTACCTCACAACCGGCGTCCAGCAAAGAGACAATTAAGGGACGAAGATGCGTTTCGACACAAGCGCGATCAATAAGCAAAGTTTCAGTTGCGCCACAAATTCCAGTTCTTCTCAGTTTAGCGTTCATCAACACTTTCGTAGCCATCTCTAGCTTAGCGCTTTCATGCACGTAAAGATGGACGATACCCTCTAAATGAGCAAAAACAGGCACGCGCGCATCATGTTGAACGCGTGCGACGAGACTTTTGCCGCCCCGGGGTACAATCACGTCTATTGCGCCATCAAGACCAGAGAGCATAGCTCCTACAGCAGCCCGATCCGGGGTATCTACAAATGAAATCGCAGCGCTTGGAAGTTTAGCCGCTTCAAGGCCAGCAACAAGACACGCATGTATTGCTCGAGATGAATGCAGGCTTTCTGAACCGCCTCGCAAAATTGCAGCATTTCCAGCCTTTAAACAAAGAGCTCCGGCGTCTGCTGTTACATTTGGCCGACTTTCAAAAATAACGCCAACTACGCCCAGTGGTGTTGAAACACGTTCAATAACCAGACCGTTTGGTCGCTCAAATCGCGCAATTACTCGGCCTACTGGATCGGGAAGCCGGGCTATCAACTCAATTCCAGTCGCGATAGACTCGATCCTACCAGCATCTAAGCTCAATCGATCAAGAAAAGCAGCCGCAACTCCGCGTTTCTTCGCCTCACCCAAATCCAACGCATTCATAGCTAGGATTTTTTCTGTCTCACGACGAAGCGTATCTGCAGCGATCTCTAGGGCTAGATTTTTAATCTCTGCAGGAGCTAAAGCAACGAAGCGCGATGCTTGTCGCGCGCTTGTGCCAAGTTTATTCATTGCAAGGATTAAATCAGATGACGTCACTTTGGCTACTTTTTGCTAAGAGGTCGGCAATACCAACTCATTGCGAACGATGACACATTTAGGCAGAACCCGCTAACATGTCATAGCCATTGGCAAAAGCGGTTTTACAAAGACTTGTCCAAGGAAACAGGGCGGTCTATAGATCCAACCCATTAACGCTCCCTTCGTCTAGCGGTCTAGGACGTCGCCCTATCACGGCGAAAACAGTGGTTCGAGTCCCCTAGGGAGCGCCAATAAAATCAATGGACTACAATTATTAGTCCGCACAGATCAGCAAGTAACTGGATAATTTCTCTTAAATCCCTTGAACATCGAAGTCTTTCAATACCACGAGATCACGCCTTTATTCATAAAAGGCTATCCCTGTG
>SXGR01048044.1_pt1 | contig 10832 bp, 7 predicted proteins | sample 3174711 | NCBI WGS metagenome assembly SXGR01 (sample SAMN11356860, study PRJNA531348) | freshwater metagenome | isolation source: freshwater sample F1-60 | place: China: Fuxian Lake, Yuxi | collected 2017-12-25 | reverse complement strand
CCCGCCGCCAACCGTCAGCGGAATGAACACGCGCGCCGAAACGCGCCTTACAACATCCGCCATTATCGCCCGTCCGTCGGAACTCGCAGTGATGTCTAGGAAAACGAGCTCGTCTGCGCCTTCCCTATCGTAAAACGCGGCAAGTTCAGCGGGGTCGCCCGCGTCTCGCAGGTTCACGAAGCTGACGCCTTTGACGACGCGTCCGCGGTCGACATCGAGGCAGGGTATTACGCGGCGAGTGAGCATGGTGAAACAGGGGAAATGTCGACGCTGGAGCCGCTATCGCCTGCGGAGGTGGGGCCTGGTTTCAGACTACTTCGTGAGGACGATCAGGTAGAGCTCGTGGGTGAGTGCGCGCGCCGTGGTTTTTTTGAACCCGGCTTCGGTCGCCAGTTCCAGGGCCTCTTCGTGAGTCCTTCGATGGCCGTTCCCGCGCTGGTCGCTCCCGATCGGGGCGATGACAGCCAGCCAGCCGCCTTTGCGCAATAACCTGCTGATCTCTTTGATTACCGGCTTCGGGCGGCTCAAACCCAGGAGCGCGTCCGCAACGACTGCTCCGTCAAGCGTCCCATCGTCAAGCGGCACCGAGGACTCCTTGGACAGAAGGCACTCGATGTTGCCCAACCGGGCCTGTTTCGCCTTCTCAGCTATGGCGTCCAACGCCTTCTGGTCGGTATCTATCGCGTAGACCTTGCCGCCGTAGGCGTAACGGGCCAGCGGCAACGTCAGGTTTCCGTGGCCCGACCGCACATCGCCTATGACGTCGTAAGGACGCATCGGCACAAGAGCGATGAAGGCGGCTGCGTCGATAGCCCCCGGCCTTTGCTGTGTGTCGGGTTCTACTGTCTTGACGGGGGTAGATTTCGACGACATGTCTGGTCCTCGTGTTGCCGGGTGGAGTTCAGGGTTCAGTAACCTGTCGCCCTGAGATCGCTAATCGCCTGACGCAGGTCAAGCCTGCCCGAGTAGATCGCAAGCCCCGTGACAGCGGCCTCTGCGCCAAGCTCCGCAAGTGTGATTATGTCGCGAGAAGTTGTGATACCGCCTGCTACAACTATAGGGTACCGCACTCCTGAGATTAGTTCGGTGATCGAACCGAAGTTCGGGTGCGACAGCGTCCCGTCCTTTGCAATATCGGTATACATGAACCGTCGGACGCCCCGCCCGGCCATTTCATCGATCAGGTTGCGAGCAGTAAGACCTGACGACGTCTTCCAGCCGCGTGTCGCGACGACCCCGTCGCGGGCGTCTACGCCGACCATCACTCTACTCGAGCCAAGCCTTTGCACCGCCGCCTCGATTTCGTGCGGAGCTTCGACCGCCGCTGTACCGAAGATCACCCTGTCAGCGCCCGAATCGACCAGTTCAGCGGCACCGGAAGCGTCACGGACGCCACCACCGACCTGTACGGGTACACCGAGGCGCTTCACCAAGTCAGAGACAACCGCCGCGTTGGCCCGCACCCCGTCTCTGGCGCCGTCGAGGTCTACGACGTGTACGCGAGTCGCTCCCGCTGCCACCCACTTCAGACCGATCTCGATAGGGTCCCCGTCAAAGACCGTCTCGCGAGCATAGTCGCCCTGGTGGAGTCTGACGCACCTGCCGCCCCGGAGGTCTATTGCCGGTATGACTTCCATAGGCCCCTGCGCTCTGCGCTCGGATTGTCCTGACCGTGCGTATCTGACCGAAACTAGAAGTTTACCTCTGCGTGTGGGCGACTGAGACGGATCACGGACCTGCGCCGCCACAAAACCAGAGGCCGGACACGAAGTCCGGCCTCTTTCCGAATCCTATTCAGTTGTACGGCGTCTGGCGCCCCTGGAGCTTACGGTCTCGCGACTACATGACATGGGCCGTGCGTTGCATCTGCCCTTGCTGTCAATACCGCTCTTTTGTGAGGGGCCTTGCACGCCCGAATGCACCGGTCCGGATTGCAGCCTCTTTGATCGCCCGACTACCCTGTCCGGCCGGCGGGCAGCATCTGAACCACAAGCACACAGTAAAGCTTGTACAACTCCACTATGAGTGCCTCCTTGGCAGGTCCTCAACTCTGCGGCCTACTGGCAGGCACACCAGCCTGCCTCACAATCTGAATCCTACAACGTCGGCGCGATGCGAGTCAATGCACAAAGGCCGTCGTACAGTGACCGAACGGATATCGCCTCACACAAAGAGCTAAGAAACGGGCGTATAGCGAGCGACATATGACGAAATACGTCGCATGACCATCATCGCCTCTGTGCAGTGGTCCGCCATGAGAAAACTGTGAGAGTGCCGCCGTTAGCCGGGGCGCAGTGTCTGCTTTGTCTCAGCGTCTCGCGCTATATCCGAAAAGTCCCAGAGCATGGGTATCGTCTCGACATCTGCCCACATCTGCTGCTGATCGGAAAAGTGCTTCGACCCTGGGTGACCCGAAGCACCAAGCGGCACGATCCAGCGCGAGTTGCGCCAATCGGATGGGTCGTGGATGTACCTGTTCACTGGTCCGGCAACGTGCTTGCCGTCGCGCAACGGGTGCGAGCCGTTGTTTGGCGTGGACCAATCGCCGTGCGTCGACACTTTAGGTGGGTTCAGCCGCTTCGCCACCTCCGGGAAAGTCGCCGCAAGCGGGTGGCTGTGAGCGGTCTGGTGTGTGGCACCCCACGCCCATTTGTTGATGTCGTTCCCGTACTTGCCGGCGAGTACATTAGTCGCCTTCTCGATCGCTGCGCCCAGTACGCTAGCCCATGTCTCACCTTCGACAAGAAGCGGAGCGAACTCGTCTCTCGATATCTTGTCGACGATGAGAGGGAGCAGGTGCCGGTTGATATGCACGCTCCCGCCCGAGCCGTCCTTTGTCAGCGCGTCCTCCCCGAGCTTGCCGTAGTGCCGACGCGCCAGCATCGCGACTACCTCGTACTCGACGGCTGCGTAAACCGCCGGTGCAGTCTCGGTGCGGTCCATCTCGCCATCCCACGATGCCAGGATGGCCCGCGCCTTCTGCGCCGCATCGCCCTTGACGTGTGCCTTGCTCGCCGCCTTCGCAAAGACCTGGCCCGGTACAGAAACACGGTCTGCGTGGATCGCGCCCATCTCGGCCACAGTCATCTTGCGGCCGCTACTCAGCACGTCTGCAATGCGTCCGGCGATCCGGCTTGCCCGGTAGTCCGCCGCCCAGGCGTTCGAGATGTAGTACGCGTAGTCCTCGTCCACCGACCGTTGGTTGCACGTAACGACCCAGCCCTCCTTCGGGTTGCGCGCCCATGGGAGCCTGTCTGGCGGGACCATCCCTTGCCATTCGTGGTCGCCTGTCCAGCCGGGCACCGGCCCCCAGCCGTTCACGGCCGTACGTACAGGGAAACGGCCCTTCAGGATGTAGCCAAAAGTCCCGTGTACATCCGCGTGCGGGTAGTTATTCGTGCGGTCGGTCCACTCGGAAAAGGCTTCGTTGAGTTCGTCGGCAGACTTGCACTTCATGGCGTCGTAAATGGCATTGACCCACTTCGTCCCGCCCTTTGTCGACCCGGGGTCTGAAATCGCGATACCCCAGCCCTTTGAAGGGTCGCCGGCAATGACGGGCCCGTGGTGCGTCTCTGTGACCTCTAACTGTTCTGACTTGCCGCCGCGCGCATGGACCGTCACCTTGACAACTTCCGCGGTCCGCCATTCGCCCTTGAACAGGTACTCGCGGCCCTTGCCCGGTGCTTCGCGGAACTGCTCGACGAAGAGGTCCTGCACATCGCCCATGCCATGGGTCATCCCCCAGGCAACGTACTCGTTGTGCATGAAGTGCATGACGCCCGGAAACCCCGGCACTGCGTGACCTATCGCAGAGAAGGAGGGACAGGATAGGTGCGTCTGGTAGTAGACGTTAGGGACGTCGAGGTTTCGGTGCGAGTCTCCCGCAACGAGCGGCTTACCCGATAAGGTGCGGTCGCCGGAGACGGCCCACCCGTTGCTTTCACCGTCGGCAGGCGGGAAGTGGGGCATGTGCTTCATCACTTCATCGAGCTCAGCCACGGCGTTCTCGACCGGCCCTCTGTACTTCGAGCCGGGCGGCACAGTCATGAGCATCCCGGGCATGTATGCCGGCGATAGCGCAGCGGCCCGCTCTGCGCCTATTTCGGCAGCCAGCCTCGCCATCCAGAGCTTGAAATGGAAGTTACCCTCGGCTGTGTTGCGGGTCTTGTAGACGACGATGCAGTGCCACGGCTCCCAGCGCTCAGGCCTGGCCCCGAGGAGCTTGTATTCGATAGGCCACGTCGCCGTCGTGTCCAGGAAGGCATTTACGCCTGCTGCATAAGCGTCGATCATCGCCCTCGCGCCAGGCGAGCAGATGGCGTAATCCTCGCGCGACACGCGCTCGATCTTCCGCCGCCTGTGCAACCTGTCCTGTGGCAGAGCCCTTGGCCCGGCGTACTCTGCCCAGCGCCCCAGGCCGCGCATCCGGTCATAGTCCATGTGGAACAGCCGGTCCTGGGCAGTCGCGAACCCCTGGGCGAAAAAAAGGTTATGCTCGTTAGTTGCTTTGATGTGGGGGATGCCCCAGCGGTCACGGGAAACCGTAACTTCGGCCTTCAGTCCGGCAAAGTTGTACTGCGAAGTGACATCAGGGAGCGAGGCGAGGAGGTCGGCGTTCGTAATCTCTGACATGTGTCGCTTTCCTGTGGCGGGCAGTGCGTGGACCTGCCTGTGCGAATGCTCGGAGCGGGACCGTGGGAGACTAGGGCGCTATCGTACGCTGTCGGCGGTAGACCGCGTCACCTATCGGCTGAGCCGGCACCGTGCCCTGGCCCTCTGTAGGAGTATGCTGCCCGTCTGCCACCGGCCCTCGGGAGATACTCAACGGCTGCCAAGTCCACAACTACAGACAACGCGACAGCCGCAACGGTCATGAAACGACCGCTTCAAATTTCGCGCGGCTGGGCCATCGTCTGGGCCTCGTTTTTCGTCACGATGTTCGCCTCTGGCGGCACGCAATACGGCTTCGGCATGTTCGTCAAGCCGCTGGAAGAAGAGTTTGGCTGGACGCGAACGCAGATCAACCTGTCGCTCTCTATCGGCCTACTCTCTGGCCTCATAGGCCCGTTCGTCGGGTGGTTCATTGATAGACGGGGCGCGCGGTTGATGATGGTGGGATCGCTCGCGCTGGTTGCCGCTGCGGTGCTGTTGCGCGCTGTGATGAGTGAGCTCTGGCACTGGTACGCACTCAGCGCGCTGCTGGCGCTCGGCTCGCCAGGAACGTTCATGCCGGTCGGCAAGCTCATAGGGGCATGGTTCCCATATACGCGCGGGCGGATGATGGGGACTGCGATCACCGGCAACAACGTCTTCGGCCTGATCGCAGTCCCGCTGCTCAACATTGTGATCGTCTCGCACGGGTGGAGGCTCGGATACCTCATCATCGGCAGCGGGATAGCGGTGGTCGCCGTAGCCGCATGGTTCATCGTTAAGGACGCCCCGGGCCCCGGTGAGGGCGAAGCGCCCAGGGAGGGGCGAGGCCAATCGAACCGACGGCTGCCCGAAGTCAGCTTCACGCTAAAGCAGGCTACGCGGACCCCCGCGTTCTGGCTGTTGATGCTTGGCATCACATGTGCCGGCTTCAGCTATCCGTCGTTCATGACGCAACTGATCCCGCACATGCAGGCAGAAGGCTGGACCTCGTCCCAGGCGACGTTCGCGTTGACCGTACTCGCAGGTACGGCGCTGTGCAGCAAACTCAGCTGGGGGTGGCTCAGCGAACGGCTGACTGCGAAGGTCTCGTTCGTGATCGCAATCGGGATCATGTCCGTTGGAGTTGTGTTCGTGATACTCGCCCGCGATACCGCATTCGTATGGCCCGCACTGGTCTTCTTCGGCTGCGGGTTCGGGGGAATAGGGCCCCTCATGTCGCTTGTGGTGCTGGAGACGTTCGGCCTGAAGAACTTTGGTTCGATTCAGGGCGCCATATCTCTCGTGGGCAGCATCGTGCCTACGCTCATAGGGCCGATCTTGGCTGGTGCACTCTATGACGCGACTCTTAACTATCGAACTTCGTTCGCCATCGCGGCAGGCATCTTCGCGGTCGGCGGGCTGGTCGTGTTCGTATCGAAGCGACCTGTCTGGCAGGGGCCGCCCGCCGCTACACCGGAGCCACGCTAGAATTCATTCCGGCACAGCCGGGGCCGCATTTCGGCGCCTGACGTACGCGCGACTCTGGCACACTATTAGCTCTTGGTCTTACGAGGTTACGGGTCTGAATTTCGAGAGGGGCGCCCGGCAATATGTCGTTGGATATCCTGAAAGCGGCTAAGCATAAGTACGGCAACGCCGAGGTCTACTACGCCGAAGGCGAGAGCCAGCCGGTCACTTTTGAGGCGAACAAGCTCAAGGAACTGTCTGTCCGCGAGACCTCCGGCATTGCGCTCCGCGTTATCAAGAACGGCCGCATAGGATTCACTTCGACCACCAACCCCGACGACGAAAAGGCGCTCGTCGCCCGCGTCGGCGACCTGGCCGACCTAGGTTCTGACGCAAGGTTTTCGTTCCCTGGCCCTGCTACTTACCCGAAGACCAACGTATTCGACAGACGCGTCAAAGACGTCACGCAGCCGGAAATGGTCGCACTGGGCCGCGACCTCCTCGAGCGCCTGCGCGACAAATGGCCGGACATGCTCTGCGAGGGGCGCATCGGCAAGTCGACAGGTCGGATGCACGTCTGGAATTCCGAGGGCGTCGACTACTCCTACGATCAGACCGGCTACTACGTGTACCTCGGCGGCAAGCTCACCCGCGGTACAGACATGCTGATGCTCTGGGAGGGACATTCCTCCAGCAATTATTTTGGTCAGGACCAGGCTGAAAAGGTCCTCGACGGGCTCCTTCAGCAACTGGAGTACTGCCGGACTATCAGCGCGCCCGCGTCTGGTGACATTCCAGTCATCTTCACGCCCCGTGGCGTGGCGGCGACGCTCATCAGCCCGCTGCTCGAAGGGTTCAATGGCAAGAACATAGCGACAGGGGCATCGCCGATCATGGGCAAGACGGGCCAACGGATCTTCGACTCCCGGCTCTCGGTCTATGACGACCCGTCTATCCCCGGCGCGAGCGGCAGCCGCCCGTGTGACGATGAAGGCGTGCCGTCACGGCGCGTCACCCTCATAGAGAAGGGCGCCGTCGGCGAAGGGTACTTTGACCTCCAGTCTGCGGGCAAGGCACGCGCAAAGAGCAGCGGTTCGGCACATCGTTCGCTCGCCAGCCCGCCTGCTCCAGGGACCTGCACTATCGATATAGCAAAGGGCGACACCCCGTATGAGAAGATGTTCGAAGGTATCGAGGAAGGACTTGTCGTTGAGGAGCTCCTCGGCGCCGGGCAGGGCAACGAGCTCGGCGGCGATTTCCGGGCGAACGTTTCACTGGGGTACAGGGTCGAAGGCGGCAGGATAGTCGGCCGTGTCAAAGACACTATGATTGCGGGCAACGTATACGAAGTCCTGAAGCAGGTCGAAGCGATTTCAGATTCGCCAGAGTGGGTATTCGGCAGCATGAGGACTCCGGCGTTCCGGTGCAGCGGCGTCAAGGTGGCCGCAAAGAGTGGATGATTAACACGGCGAGGCCCAGCGCGTTATAACGTAGTGGGCCGTGTCTGGCCCTGACTCGACCAACAGCCCCCAGTCACCCGAACAACTCTCCGCAATTGCTACGCCCACCCGCAGTAACCACGGCAACCGCTACGGCAGAACCCCAAAGGCCTCTGGGGATCTTCACGCGCGTCAGCGAGTTCGTTTTTGGCAGGCGGCTCGCGAGCGAGCAGGAACACGCGCACAGGCTCTCGAACATATCGGCGCTCGCGGTCCTATCGTCTGACGCGCTGTCTTCCGTCGCGTACGCCACGGAAGAGTTGCTGCTGGTCCTTGTGATCGCCGGGACCGTCGGGCTCAACTGGTCTGTGCCGGTCAGCGTCGCGATCGTTTGTCTGCTGGTGATGCTGACCATCTCGTACAGGCAGACGATCAGGGCATATCCCCAGGGCGGAGGCGCATACAACGTCGCGAAGGAGAACCTAGGCACCCAGGCGGGGTTAGTAGCGGCGGCCGGTCTGCTCATCGACTATGTGCTTACAGCCGCGGTCAGCGCGACGGCAGGCGCCGCGGCGCTCTCTTCGGCGTTCCCGGACTTTAGAGACGACAAGGTGCCGCTCGCCATTGGTGCTATCACACTCCTGATGGTCGTTAACCTACGGGGTATCAAGTCGACTGGCCGCCTGTTCACCTTGCCGACGCTGATCTTCATCGTCTCGATGTTCGTTCTGCTTGGAGTAGGGATCTACCGGGTCATAAGTGGCACGGCGGCTGCGCCCCCTCCCGTACTGCCGATAGAGGTTACAGGGGTCGGAATATTCCTAGCATTGAGGGCGTTTTCGTCTGGCAGCACCGCACTTACCGGTGTTGAGGCTATGGCAAACGGCGTGTATGTGTTCAGGCCGCCTGAAGCTTCGAACGCGCGCAAGACCCTGCTCTGGATGGCGCTCATCCTCGGAACCGTATTCATCGGCATTACGTGGCTGGCCCGCGAGTTCAACATCGCGCCAGCCACCGACCAGACGGTTATTTCGCAAATAGCCAGGATCGTATTCGGGGGAGGGCCCGGCTATTACCTGATCCAGATTGCGACGATGCTCATCTTGCTCCTCGCGGCGAACACCGCGTTCTCGGGTTTTCCTCGCGTCGCAGGTGTGCTGGGCAGGGACAACTTCCTGCCCCGGCAGCTAGCAAACACCGGGTGGAGGCTCGTCTACTCGAACGGCATCATCCTGCTCGCGATAGTAAGTTCAGTCTTAGTCGCCGTATTCGGTGGCGACGTCCATAAGCTCATCCCCCTCTACGTCGTAGGCGTCTTCATGTCGTTCACGCTTTCACAGACAGGGATGGTCAGGCACTGGCTCCGTGAAAAAGGCAAGGGTTGGTGGTCAAGCGCGGTGATAAATGGCGTGGGCGCCATTGCCACCGGGAGTGCGCTCGTAGTCATCGCAATAACGAAATTCACTCACGGCGCATGGGCTGTAATCCTGGTCATCCTGCTGTTCCTTCTGATATTCCGGAGTATCCGGAAGCACTATGAAATGGTCGCGCGGGAGCTCTCCCTCGACTCGTACGTGCCGGAACTTGTCCCGGTCCGCCACACCGTCGTAATACCGGTCGGCGGTGTCCACCGCGGAGTTCTCGAAGCAGTCGCCTACGCGCGGTCGTTCTCGACAGACATCCGTGCCGTCTACGTCTGTACTGACCCGGCAGGCGAAGCGGCGGTTCGCGCCAAGTGGAACAAGTACGTGCCGGACATACAGTTGGAAATCATCCACTCACCATACAGGCTTGTCATACGCCCGTTCCTGCGCTTCCTTGACGACCGCAGCCGGGACGGTAGCCAGTACATAACCGTCGTCATACCGGAATTTGTACCGATGCACTGGTGGGAGTGGATGCTGCACAGTCAGACCAACTGGGTCCTCAAGTTGCGCCTGGCATTCAAGAAGCACGTCGCTGTGACAACCGTTCCGCACCAACTGGCAAAGTAGCGCTATCGGCCCGCTCGGCGCGTGGCCGTATACCTAAGGAGTGATCATGTCTGGAACGCTCAGGGTAGGTGTAGTCGGTGTAGGCCAGCGCGGGCTTAACCACGTCAACGTGCTCGCAGAACTGCAGCAGCAGGAAGAATCGGTACAACTTGCCGCACTCTGTGACCCCTGGGCCGAGAACCTGAGCGAAACCAAGATCAGGAACGGTGCACCAGCCTACTCGCCAAAGGGCGTAAAGCTGTTCAGCAACGTTGACGAGATGATCAAGTCGAAATCGGTCGACGCTATATGGTTCGTGATGCCCCCGAACCAGCACAACGGCGAAGTCGTCCGTGCTGCACAGGCGGGCCTTGCGGTCATGGCGGAAAAGCCGCAGACGCTTTTCCTGGACGAAGCTCTCGAAATGGCCGACGCCATAGACGCGTCCGGTGTCCCGAGCACTGCTGGCTTTCAGATGCGCTACGACCCGTGGTATGTCAGGCTCCGGAAATACATGGCAGACAAGTGGGCCGTCTCAATGACGATGGCTGTCGAAAGCGACGTCGCCTATCACGGCAGGAAGCACACCCACACCGAAGAGCGAGGCGGGCCTGCAAACCGGGTCTGGACCGCCAACCGCGCGTGGTCCGGGACCACGATGGTCGAGGCCGGAATCCACCAGACTGACCTCATGCGCTACTGGACAGACGACGATGTGAAATGGGTCCAGGCAGCGTATGTGGAACGCCCCGAAAAACTTTGGGCAGTAGAGGGTGACAACCCCGTCGCCTATACCGTCACGTACGGTTTCAAGAAGGGCGGCATAGGAAACATCATCTTCACGCGGCCAGCCCGGGTCTACTATTCGGGAAGATATGACTATGTCCTATCTCTCAACGCCCTCGTCAAGTTTGAAAATGACATGGTCGCTTACTCCTACGAAGGCAAGGAGTACCCACCGGCCGCGCGGCCGACCGAGTCGTCGCTCCGCAAGGTCATTGCCACGGGGCCTCACCCCGATGCCATGGGCCTGCACAACACCAAGGCCCTTGCGAAGGGCTTCGCCGAGTCCATACAGCTAAACAAGCCTGAACTCGCGCTGTGCACGTTCAGATCGTCGTTGAACTCCCTCGCTGCGGTACTCGCCGCTGGCGTTTCCAACGAGCGCGGGGGCGAACGCATCGATATTGAAGCTTTCATGGGCTCCGCCAAGTACGCTCGGTACAGGACTCGGCCCACCGTGGCGCCCAGGTGATCGACTGGTGGCGTGACGTCGCCAGAGCGCAGTCGGCTGTGACCGTCACTCAGCCGTTATCAAGCT
>SXGR01454755.1_pt1 | contig 10835 bp, 10 predicted proteins | sample 3174711 | NCBI WGS metagenome assembly SXGR01 (sample SAMN11356860, study PRJNA531348) | freshwater metagenome | isolation source: freshwater sample F1-60 | place: China: Fuxian Lake, Yuxi | collected 2017-12-25 | reverse complement strand
GCTGCCGGTGACGTTCGGCGGCGGGATGACGATGGTAAAGGGCTTGCCGGAATTCCGGCCGCAGCGGAAGGCGCCCTGCTGTTCCCAGCGGGCCGCGTGCCGGGCCTCGATCTCGGCCGGGCGGTAGGTCTTGTCGGGGGCTGAAGCGCGGGCGCCGTCGTCGGACGAAGCCTCGCGCGACGCGCCCGCGGTGTTACGCGGATCGCTCATCGCCGAGACCGCTCCTAATCGATCTGGCCGGTGATCCGCCGGATTTCGCGCTGGACGAGGCGCTCGCAGAGCGTCGGCAGGTTGCGGTCCAGCCAGTCCTTGAGCAGCGGCCGCAGGCAGTCCTTGACCACGTCCTCGAGCGAGCGGGCCGAGATCCGGCTCAGGCTGGCGATCGACTGGGCCGAAGCGTGAGCCGCGGACTGCGACACCAGCATGTCGAGATCGGCCATCGCCGAACGCACCGGCATCGGCTCTTTCGGAGCGAGGTCGGTCAGTTCGAGAACCGGCTCAGGCTCCGGCTCGGGTTCCGGTTCAGGCTCGGGTTCCGGCTCAGGCAGCGGGATCGGCTCGGGCTCGGGTTCCGGCTCGGGGGGCGGCGGTGGCGGCGGCGCCTCGACTTTGGGCGGCGGTGGAGGTGGCGGCGGCGGTGCGGCGGCGGTCGGAGGAGCCGGTGGAGGTGGCGGCGGCGCAGCCGCCGGCGTCGGCTTCGGCGGTTCCTTGCCGGCCTCACCCCCATCTTCGGAAATAATCCGCCGAATGGAGGCGAGAATTTCCTCCATCGAAGGTTCAGCGGCAGCGGATTTCGGATCAGCCATTTATCGAATCCGGGTGTTGTTTCAAGCTATTCGAGAGCGGCCCGGAATACCAGCACAATCCTTTCCGGGGCCTTGCGGAACCCCGGATCAGATCTTCAACCCGGCCTTAGCGGCCCGACGCCGGCCGCTCGGACTCGACCGGATCGGTGCCGGTCCAGCGCTCGCGCGTATCGTTGTAGTAGCGCGTCGGATCGTAAATCTCGACCGGCAGGGCCAGTTCGGCAGCCGAGAGCCGGCCCACGGCCGAGGCGAGCTGGTAGCTGGCGACAATCTCGTCGCGCTGGGCGCCGACGAGGTTGACCTTGGCGTTGAAGAGCTCCTGCTCGGCGTCCAAGACATCCAGCACGGTGCGCAGGCCGACCCGGGCTTCCTGCTCCACGCCATCGAGGGCGATCTCGGCGGCGCGGATCTGGGACTCAAAGGCCTGGATGCGCGCCCGGGCCGTGGTCAGAGCCTCCCAGTTGCGCCGCGCCGATTCCTGGGTCCGGCGCCTCTGTTCGTCGAGTTCCAGCCGGCGCTGCCCCGCCACCTGCTTGGCCTCACGCACGCGGGCATCGGTCTGGCCTGCCTGGTAGAGCGGCACCGAGACGCTGACCGTGACCGACGCCGTGTCCCGCTGGAAACCGCGCGTCGAAGCTTCGGTATCGCGGATCAGGTTGCCGTTCAGGTTCACCGTCGGCAGTTTCTCACCGGTGATCAGGTCGACATCGTCCTTGGCGGCGCGCTCCTGGAAGCTGGAAGCGACGACGTCCGGATGATTGGCCGTCGCATCGCGTGCTTCATTCTCCGTCCGCGGCAGGTTCTGCGGCAGTCGCGCCGAGGCCAGGCGCGGCGGCGGCACCTCGCCGATCACGCGCTCGTAGGTCGAGCGCGACGAGGTCAGGTTGCCCTCGGCCTGGATACGGTCGGCGCGCGACCTCTCCAGGCGGGCTTCCGCCTGCGACACGTCCGTGCGGGTGATCTCGCCGACCTGGAAACGGTCGCGTGCCGCCTGGAGCTGGCGCGTCAGGACCTGCTCGTTGTTGATGTTCAGATCGAGTGTCGCCTGGTCCCGCAAGAGATTGGCATACGCCGTCGCGGCATCCAGCAGCACGGTCTGCTCGGCGCCCTGCAGCACGGCCCGGCCGCGCTGCACCAAGTGTTCCGCACGGCTGGTATCGGCCAGCGTACGACCACCGCGGTAGAGCGGCTGCGTGAGGGTGAGCGTCGCATTGTCCGGCGTGCGTAACCGGCCCACGCTCGTGGTGCTGTTGGCGACGGTGTCGTCCTGGCGGTTCTGATCCCGCGCCTTGCCGGTTGATCCGGACAGGGTCACGGTCGGACGCCAGCCCGACAGCGCTTTCGGCACCCCTTCATCGAGCGCCCGCAGCCGGGCACGCTCGGCCGCCAGGGAGGGATTCGTGCGGTAGGCCGTCGCCAGCGCATCGTCGATCGTCTGCGCCGGCGCCTCGCCGGCGATCGTCAACGCCAGCGCCGCTCCGGCCAGCAGAGCTGTCGTGAATGTGGTGATACGCCGCATAGGCTCGTCCGTACTCAGTAGGTCGCCATGGTGGAATCGATCTGCCGCGCCCAGGCGTCGACTCCGCCGCGCAGGTTGATCGCGTTCTGATAGCCTTGAGCGCGCAGCCACATCACCGCCTGCATCGAACGCCCGCCGTGGTGGCAGACGACAACAAGAGGCTGTTCTGATGGCACTCGATCAAGCTGGGTCGGCAGTGAGCCCAACGGAATGGTCAGGCTGTCGGGGATGAGGCAGAGCGCCGTCTCCCACGGCTCACGCACGTCCAGAACGGCGTGCGCCGTGCCAGCCTGGCGGAGCGCCGAGAGATCGGCCACCGACATTTCCATCGCCCCCGTGATTGCAGCGGTGCTCAAAAGGCAAACCCGGGCTCAAGCTCAAATCCCGGCAGCGGACGGCTGCCAGCGTCGAAGACGATACGACGCGAGAGCGCACCGGCCACCTTGCTGATCAGGGTGGCCCGACCCGGCTCTCCGGGAGCCGCGACGACGGCAACCAGCCGGCCGCCTTCGGCGAGCTGATCGATGATGCGCGACGGAACCTGAGCGACCGCCCCGCCGAATACGATGACATTGTAAGGGGCGCCGGCGGCATGTCCCTGGTTGAGCGCACCGGTCACCACATCGACATTGGTGACGCCGAGAGCGCTCAGGACCGACTGCGCCTGACGGGCCAGCGCGGCATCGCTTTCCAGCGCCACCACCCGGGTGGCGAACTGGGCCATCATTGCCGCGCCATACCCGCTTCCCGATCCAATCTCGAGAACACTGTCTCCGGCGGAGATACGGGCGACTTGCACGAGGCGGGCCACCACCATCGGCTCCATGAGGAACCGGTCGCCGCCCAGCGGCACGTCCTCATCGACATAGGCGATACCGCACAGGGCCTCGGGCACGAAGCGCTCGCGCGGCAGTTCGAGCATGGCCCCGACGACCCGGGGATCCGTCACCCGATTCGGCCGCACCTGGCTTTCGACCATATTGAGGCGGGCGGCGGCGTAAGCGGTCATCAAAGCGTCCAACTGGTGTGGCGAGGCTGCAGATAGTCTACATGATGGCGGCGCGACGGTCTGCCGCCACCTCATTTGCGTTATAAGGAATTGACCCCGCGATGACAATGGAGCCTGGGGTACCCAGGCGCTCGGTTGACCGTTCCGGGCGGGGCTTCTATATCTCCCCGCCCCATGTCGATCCCGTCGGGCGGCACGGCCGGGTAGCAAAGTGGTAATGCTCGGGACTGCAAATCCCGCATGCGCCGGTTCGATTCCGGCCCCGGCCTCCACGGCTCCGGCCGGCGATTCAGCCCTGTTCCACGAGGCTGGAATGTCGGACCGGGAGTGGCTATAACCCTGCCCCGCGTGGTGCCCGGTAGCTCAGCGGTAGAGTCCTCGACTGTTAATCGAGTTGTCGTAGGTTCGAATCCTACCCGGGCAGCCAGTTTCCAAAGAGGGGCCGGATAAGTCCGGCCCCTCTTTGCCGTTCAGCGGACCTGCTAGGCTCACCCGCGAATGGCGTCTGCCGACGAGTCCCCTTCATGACCTCCGACGACGCGGCGCAAGGTGATGCGCTCTGGGCGGCCGGCGATGCGGTCGGGGCGATCGCCGCCTATGCCCGGGCCCTGGCGGCCAATCGCGACGATGCGCGCAGCGCGATGAACCTGGCGCACGCCCTGGCAGCCTGCGGCAACAGCGAGGCGGCGCTGCAATGGATGCGTCACGCGCACGCCATCGACCCGTCAAATCCGGTGCTCGAGATGAACCTCGGGGCCATCCATCACGGACGCGGCGAGCTCGACGAGGCGGCTTCCTGCTACGCCCGGGCCCTTGAGCGGCGCCCGGACTATGCCGAAGCCTGGCTCAACCATGGCAATGCCGCGCTCTATGCCGGTGACGCCGCGACGGCGATTTCCCGCTTCGACCGCGCCCTGCAGGTCAACCCGCTTCTCGACAAGGCTCTGGCCAATATCGTCTACGCGCTGAGCTATGCTCCCGATGGCAGGGCCGAGGACATACGCCGGCGCGCGCAGGATTGGCATCGTCGCTTCGCCCTGCCCCGCGCCGCTCCGGGCCCGGCCTTCGCCGACCGCCGGCCGGACCGCAAGCTGCGCATCGGCTACGTGTCACCGGATCTGGCCAACCATCCGATCGGCTATTTCATGGCCGGCGTGCTGGCCCATCACGACCGCGAGCGGTTCGAGGCTGTCGTTTACTCGGAACGCGCGGTCGAAGACGATCTTTCGGCAGTCCTGAAGAAAAGCGCCGGCGCCTGGCACAAGACCCTGGGCGTGTCGGACGCCTCCCTGGCCGAGCGGATCGCCGCCGACCGGATCGACATTCTGGTGGATCTCGCCGGCTATACCGCCGGCAATCGCCTGCGTGTATTCAGCGCCAGGCCGGCGCCCGTGCAGCTGACCTGGATGGGCTCGGTCGGGACGACTGGCCTGGCTGCGATGGACGGCCTGATCGCCGACCGGTTTCATGTCCCGGCAGGTGCGGAATCCGCTTATGTGGAGCGGGTTTTCAGGCTGCCCGACAGCTTCGTCTGTTTCACGCCGCCCGCCCAGGCGCCGGCGGTGGGTCCCGCCCCGTTTCAGCGGAACGGCTTCATCACCTTCGGCTGCTTCTCCAACCCGGCCAAGATCAACGCCGCCCTGATGCGAGGCTGGGCCGAGATCCTGGGGCGCATCCCGGGCGCCCGGCTGAGGCTGCAGTATCGCTGGATGAACTCGCGCACCAATCGCCTGCGGATCGAGGCGGCGTTCGCCGCGCACGGCGTTGACAGCTCACGCCTCATCATCGAAGGCGAAGCCTCGCAGATTCAACTCCTCGGCGCCTACAACGAGATCGATGTCGCGCTGGACACCTGGCCCTATTCAGGCGGCGCAACCACGCTGGAGGCGCTGTGGATGGGATGCCCCGTCGTCACCCGGCCGGATGAGCGTTTCGCCAGCCGGCATTCGTATTCCTTCCTCTCCGTGCTGGGTTTGCAGGAGCTGATCGCCCGCGACCCGGCGAGCTATGTCCGTACTGCCTGTGATCTGGCAAGTGACCCCCGGGCCCTGGAGGGCCTGCGTTCGGCCCTGCGCCTGCGTATGGCCGGCTCGCCGCTCTGCGACGCGGCTGGGTTCACCAAAAGTATGGAGTCGCTTTTTCGGGAAGCCTGGACATCCTGCCAAAACAGCTAAGGAGTGTCGTATAACCGGCTGGAAAACAAATAAAAATCTTTTTTGGTTTTCCCGGGTGCAAGCTTTAACGAATATTAACGGACATCGGAAAATTTGTTTCATTTCTTATAGTTAAACTAGAATCTTAATTGACTCCCTAGGTGCATTTTCCGATACTTGAATGGCCATGCTTGAGAATCAAGCTGGTGCGCCTCCGGCAACGACCGGGGGTGAAATGCCGGCCAGAAGGTCGGCGCTAAAAGACCTAGAAGTAGGAGAACCCGGATGTCTTCCATCAACACCAACATTGGTGCGTTGGTGGCGTTGAGAAATCTCAACACTACAAACGCAGCATTGGATCGAACGCAGGACCGAGTTTCGACCGGTCTTCGAGTCGTCGGCCCCAAAGATGACGGATCAATCTTCTCCATCGCGCAGGGCCTGCGCGCTGACCTGAAGGCGTTTGACGCCGTCCAGCAGTCGTTGTCGTCCGGCCGCGGCGTCGTCGCCGCTGCCATCGCCGGCACGACTGCGGTGTCGGATCTGCTTGCCGACATCAAGAAGAAAGTCATCGAGGCGTCCAACCCCGCCAATACCGGTACGCAGCAGTCGATCCTGGCGGCCGACTTCACCTCGATGATCTCTCAGCTCAACACCTTCGTGAGCAACGCGGTGTACAACGGGCGGAACCTGATCTCCGACGGTTCCGGCAGTGTGTCCATCACGTCGACCATCACCGGCGGCCAGCTGACCATTTCGTCGGCCTCGGCCCTCGGCGGTGTCTCGGCGGCGCTGACGGGTGGTGTCGCCACCACCGACGCGGCGCTGTCCCTGCTGACGACGATCACGGCACAGGAACTCGTCGTCGGTAACGCTCTCGGCACCTTGGGCGCTGCGTCGAAGTCGATCGACTTCCTCAACAGCTTCACCAAGACCCTTGCCGACGCGGTGACTGAGGGCCTCGGCGCCCTGGTCGATTCGGATCTCGCCAAGGAGAGTGCGCAGTTGCAGGCGCTGCAGGTCAAGCAGCAGCTCGGCATCAGCGCCCTGTCGATCGCCAACCAGCGCCCGCAGACTCTGCTGGCGCTGTTCCAGTAACACCGCCTATCGGCGTCTCGTTACAACGCGTCGGAGGCGTCTAGCCTCCGGCGCGTTTTTTTCTGGGCCCGGGCTTCTTCCGGACGCGCAGCAGACGGCGGGCAAACTCGGCAAACCCCTCCCCGCCGGCGCCGCGCAGCACATAGGCCGGAGCCGCGCTCAGCCGCGGCAGAAACGGCCGGATATTGGCCACCCCCAGCGACAGCGGAAAGAAGCCGAACATCGGCGCGTCATTCGGTGAATCACCGAGGAAGACGCAACGCCGGCGCAGAGCGTCGAGATCGGCGCCGAACGCCTCCTTCAGCAGAATCCGTGTCATGCCAAGCTTGTCGTAGCGGCCGAACCAGCCGTTGACGTGGATCGAGCTGACCTTGGCGGTCATGCCCTCCGCCTCCATCAGCGCCACGATGCGGTCGACGCTCGCCTCATCGAGCCGCTTCACGTCCTCGCAGAAATCGATGGCGATGTCGGCCTCGCGATAGAGCTGATCGGAGGCCAGCGCCGTTCCCGGCACCGCCTTGAGGATCGCCTGCCCGATGCGCTCCAGCCGCTGCCGGTTGGCCGCCCGTTCGGCGTCGCTGACCAGGAAGCGTTTGACCAGACGGCGCGCCGGGCGATCGTAGCGGAACCAGAAAGCGCCGTTTTCCCCGACCACGCCGTCCACCGGCCAGAAACGCGCGATGTGATCGCACCATCCGGCAGGGCGGCCGGTGATCGGGATGACCGTCAACCCTCCGTCGCGCAGGCGCTCCATCGCCTGATAGGCCTCGGCGGTGAGCTGTCCTTCGCTGGTCAGCGTGTCGTCGATGTCGGTGAAGACGAAGCGCACACCTCGCAGGGCAGCATCCGGACAGCGGGAAAACGGCAGCACGCGATCAATCCGCAGCAGCAGCAGCCCTGGCCCGATCGACGCGGAAGATGGTCAGCACGGATACGGCAATCACGGCGCTGACCAGCACGAAGACGAGCTGCGGGCTGCCACGGTCGATGAGCCAGCCGAAGACCGGCGGGATGATCGCCGCCCCGAGATCCAGGCCCGAATAGACAAAGCCATAGACCTTGCCCGAGGCACCGGTCAGCGTCTTCTGACGCACGATCATATCGCGCGACGGACTGGTCGCCCCCAGCAAGGCGCCGGTCAGCGCCAGCACCAGGATAACCAGCATCGACGACAGGCCGTGAAGCGCCAGCGCCATGAAGACCAGGGTGAAGGCTCCGAGACAGATGCCGACGATCAGCTCCGGCCGCTTGATGCGATCGACCAGAATGCCACCGCCCAGCGTGCCCGCCGCTCCCGCCAGCAGGAACGCCGTCAGGGCATCCTTCGCCGCGTCGGGTGGTGTCTGGTGGAAATTCGTCAGCGCGATCGGCACGAAGGTCTGGACGCCGATGAGCGCCATCGAGGTCAGCATGAAGAAGGTGAAGGTCAGCAGGATCGCCGGTGTCATGAGGCCGCCGATATCCGCCAGCAGCGTCGTCTTCGGAGCGGCGCTATCCCTTTCCGGACGCCGATGGTCGGTCATCGCGTCGCCCTGCCCCGCCAGGTAGACGGTAGCGGCCAATCCGATGCAGCCGAGCGTCACCAGCGCGGTTCGCCAGCCGAACAGCTCGGCCAGGAACCAGACGGCAGGCGGTGCGGCCGCCCAGCCGAGATTGCCGCAGATACCGTGCGCCCCATAGGCGCGTCCCAGCCGGCTGTTGTGTACCGAGGCGTTCAGGATCGCGAAATCCGCCGGATGAAACACGGCGTTGCCGAGGCCGGCCACGATGACGATCGGGATCATCGCCCAATAGCCCGGTGCCAGCCCGAGAACCGCAATGGAGGCGGCCAGCAGGGCCAAGCCGGCGAGCAGGATGGGCCGGGCGCCGTAGCGGTCAACAACGAAGCCCACGGCCGGCTGCGAGACAGCGCCCGTGATGTAGAATAGCCCGGTGAGCAGGCCGAGCGCCGAGTAGCTGACGTCGAACTCCGTCCGGAGCAGCGGGAACAGCGGCGGCAGGACGAGCTGATAGAAGTGACTGAAGAAATGCGCGCCGCTGATCAGGCCGATGACCCGCATGTCGCGCCGGAGGGTCCCCACGGCCGTCGTACCCACGTCCATATTTCCGCCTTTGTCGTGTGCTACAGGCTTGACGGCACTAGCTGTTTCGCCGTCTACAATGCTCTGATCGATTCATGTGCAGCCGATTAAAAACGTTTCACGCCGGGTTGGCGATGGTTTTGTTGCTGGGAAGCGCCGGCAGCGCCGTCGCCGGGGACGACACGCTCCAGCCGGACACGGTGCTGGCCCAGAATCCGTCGCTGCCGCGGGGCGTGCCGGACCGGCGGGGAGTCTTCACCTTCATCAACGAGAACGATCTCTACGCCATCAAGAACTCGGACCGTCACTACACCAACGGAGTGCGGGTCGCCTGGCTGTCGGCGGATGACGACGTGCCGGAGTGGAGCAAGGAGCTTGGCGACGCCCTGCCCTTCCTCAATCCCGAAGCCCGCCGACGGATCGGCTGGGCGCTGGGTCACAATCTGTACACGCCGCAGGACAAGGCGAAGCGCGAACTGGTGCGCGACGACCGGCCCTACGCCGCCTTTCTCTATGTCGGGCTGGCGCTGCAGTCGGAGACGGAATCCCGCCTCGATACGCTCGAACTCGACGTCGGCGTCGTCGGCCCGGGCGCGCTCGGCAAGCCGATCCAGAACAACTATCACCCGCTGATCGGCGCCAAGAAGGCGTATGGCTGGAACAACCAGGTCCGCAACGAGCCGGGCGCGGCCCTGGTCTGGGAGCGCAAATGGCGGTTCCTGGACGAGCAGCCACCGGACACGCTGGGCTGGGACGTGGTCCCTCACCTGTCCGGCAGCCTCGGCAACGTCTTCACGTATGCGGGCGCCGGTGCGACGTTCCGTTTTGGCGATGACCTGATGTCGGATTTCGGCCCGCCGCGCATCCGTCCGGCGCTGCCGGGTTCAAGCTCGTTCCGGCCACGCGACTCTTTCGGTTGGTACATCTTCGCCGGCGGTGAAGGCCGGGCGGTGCTGCGGGATATCTTTCTCGACGGCAATACCTTCACCGACAGCCACAGCGTCTCCAAGAAGCCGCTGGTCGCCGATTTCCAGGCCGGTTTCGCGCTCATGTTCGAGCGCGTCCGCGTGACCTTCACCCAGATCATGCGAACCAAGGAATTCGACGGACAGGATCGGCCGGATTTCTTCGGCTCGATCAGCATCTCGGCGCGGTTCTGACCGGGCGATGCCCGCGATCGCCCGGCTGCTGCTCTGGGCTGAATCCATCAGGCGGGACGTGCACGCGCTCTATCTCGCCGCTCGCGATCCGCGAGTGCCCTGGTACGTCAAGGCTATCGCGATCGCCGTGGCGGCCTACGCGCTGTCGCCGATCGACCTCATCCCCGATTTCATCCCGGTCCTCGGCCTGCTCGACGAGGCGATCCTCGTACCCCTGGCCATCAAGGTGATGGTCCGGCTTATCCCCCCGGAGATCATGGCCGAGCATCGGGCAGCGGCGGCGGCGAGACAGCGCCACTCCAGCCGTGCCGGTGCGGCGATCGTCATTGCCCTGTGGATCGCGGGCGCGGCGTTGCTCGTCTGGTTCTTCTGGCCGGCTGCTGCCGGGTAGGCGCTTCAGCGGCCCTGGAACACCGGCTTGCGCTTCTCCATGAAGGCCGTCCGGCCTTCGATGTAGTCCTGACTGGCGAAGCATTCCTTCACCAGTGCGTCACAGCGCGCGAGATCCCGGTCCGCCGGATCCCTGGTCGTCTGGTTGATGATGTATTTGACGGAATCCACGGTCAGCGGTGCGTTGCCGGCAATCGTGCTCGCGTAGTCGGCAACAAAAGCGTCGAGCTCAGCGTCCGGCAGCACGCGGTTGACCAGGCCCATGACCTGCGCCTGCGCGGCCGTGAACTGCTTGGCGGTGAAGAACATCTCCTTGGCGAAGGACGGTCCGACCAGGTCGGTCAGTCGCTTGACCCCGACGAAGCCGTAGCCAAGGCCGAGCTTCGCCGCCGGGATGCCGAACTTCGAGCCCTCGCTGCAGATGCGCATGTCGCACGAAACGGCCATGCCAACGCCGCCACCGATGCAATAGCCGCGGATCATGGCGATGGTCGGCTTGGGGAACTGCGCCAGCTTGGCGTAGCCGCGCGCCGTGGTCGCGTTGTAGTGCTCGACGTCTTCCTTGCTCGCGCGCTCCTGCTTGAACTTGGAGATGTCGGCGCCCGAGACGAACGCCTTG
>SXGR01545578.1_pt1 | contig 10836 bp, 13 predicted proteins | sample 3174711 | NCBI WGS metagenome assembly SXGR01 (sample SAMN11356860, study PRJNA531348) | freshwater metagenome | isolation source: freshwater sample F1-60 | place: China: Fuxian Lake, Yuxi | collected 2017-12-25 | reverse complement strand
GTCATAGGGCAGCTTCGGGTACAGCGTGACGTTGATGCCGTGAGAACTCACCGTGCCGCCGCCGATGGTGTAGCCGTCTGGCGGGCTCTTGGCGAGCATGTCGACGCCCAGCGCGCCTGCGGCGCCGGGACGGTTCTCGACCACCACGGGCTGGCCGAGCGCCTCGGCGAGTTTCGCGCCGACCATGCGGCCGAGAATGTCGGTAGTTCCGCCGGCCGCGAAGGGCACGATGTAGCGGATGGGCTTGTTCGGCCAGCTTTGCGCTGATACCGCGGTGGACGCCGCGAGCAGAAACAGTGCCGCGAGGCAGTGCAGGTGTCTCATGAGTCTCCCCCCAAGTGTGAGAGTTGGAGTCTAGCCGATAGCGCGTGGCGCCCGTCGCCCGCCCGCGCCTTAGTCGGCCTTGATGCCGGATGCCTTGACGACCTCTGGCCAGCGCTTCAGTTCACTCTTGATGAACGCGTCGAACTGCTGCGGAGTGCCACCGACGATGTCGGCGGCCTGCGCCTCGGTAATCGCGGTACGCACCGCCGGGAACTGCAGCACCTGATTGAAGATGGCATTGATGCGCGTCACCAGCGCTGCGTCCATCCCCGCGGGCCCGACGATGCCATGCCAGACGCTGACATCGAAGCCGGGAATCGACTGCCCGGCCGGCGGCACGTCGGGTAATTGCCGCATCGGCCGCATCGCGCTGCCGGCGAGCGCGCGGATCTTGCCGTCGCGCACCTGCCCCAGCGATGTGGAGACGGTGATGATCGCGGTGTCCGCATCGCCGCGCAGTAGCGAGGTGAGCATTTCCGCGCCCGACTTGTAGACGATGTTCACCTGTTCGATGCCGGCAAGGCTGTTGAGATAGGCCATGAACAGGTGCGTCCAGTTGCCCAGGCCCGCCGAGGCGTAGTTGAACTTGCCCGGTTGCTGTTTCGCCGCGGCGACGAATTCGGCCAGCGTCTTGTACGGCAGCCCCGGCCGGATCAGCACCACTGCCGGCAGGTTGGCCGCGTGAATGATCGGCGTAAAGGCGGTATGCGGATCGTAGGGCAGCTTCGCGAGCGTGTGCGACACCGCATTGGGGCCGACTTCGGCGAGGAACAGGTTGTAGCCATCGGGTTTTTCGCGCACTACCGAGCCCGCCGCGATGGTGCCGCCCGCACCGGGCCGGTTTTCCACGACCAGCGATTGCCCGTTGGCGAACTGCGCGAAGCCGCTGGCGAGGTTGCGCGACAGCGCGTCGGCGGCGCCGCCGGCGCCGACCGGCACCACCAGCCGCACCGGACGCTCGGGCCACTGCGCGGCAGTTTGCGCAGCGGCGGAACCCACCGCGAGCGCGGCGAAGGCAAGCATTGCGAAGGCAATCGGGCGGGCAGACGGCATCGGTTTCCTCCTCATCCGGGCGGAACGCCCGAGTTTGCGGCCATTCTATCCCCGCGAGAACGCTTCAACGCTCGGGCAGACTGGCTTTGCGGCGGAATGCCGCGCAGGGATCGGGCCGTCGCGTGCGTGGCGTGAAGCGCACGTAGTCGTAGCTGCGTACGGTGGCGAAACCGCCGAAGTGATCGGCCGGTGCATGTACGCCAGGGCGCACCTCGACCTGTGCGATCGCGAGCGTCTCCGCGCTGCCCATGTACAGGGGCACACCGCGATCGCGCCTCACGTGTCCGTTGCCCGCGATGAGCACCGTGCGCGTCTCGCTCGCTTCCGAGATTACCTGCGCCATGCGCATGTCGCGCGCGCGCTGCGCATTCACCATCGAGGCCAACGTCTTCGCGCCGGGTTGGTAGCCGCAATGGCCGTCGACCATGTCGCGCTCCAGCGCCGCGAGCACGGCGGGATCACCCGGACCCGGCGAGGCGGCCAGCGCCTGCGCGCGAGCCAGGTTTGCCGCAAGCAGCGGCCAGCGCTCGCGCACGGCGAAGCTCACCAGGGGTTCGTACAGCGGCCAGTTCCAGCCGCTGCGGTCGAAGCGCCCGGCGTCGGCAAGCGCCTCTGCATCCGCCGGCGCGCGGTCGATCGCGATCTGGTGCTCGACGTCGAACTGCTCCATGGCGAGAGCGCGGTGCTGCCCGGCGCGCGCAAGCGCCTCCAGGGTGTCGCGCTGGAAGCGGTGGTGGTCGGCGCTGTCGTGGACTTCGCCGAGCAGGACGTGGCGCACTTCGGCTGCGCGTTGCCAGACGGTTTCAGCCTCGACGAACTGCCCCGATGCGGGGTGCCAGAAGCGCCCCTCCAGCGGGTGCGCGCAGGCAGAGGCCAGTACCGTGGCCGTGACGGCCAGCGCGGTGCGGATCACGCTACCGGCGTGAGCAGCGGCTTGCCGGCAAAGTGTGCGCGCAGGTTGTCTACCTGAAGCATTCCCATGGCGAAGCGGGTTTCCGCTGTCGCGCTGCCCACATGCGGGTAGAGCACGCAGTTGTGCAGGGAAAAGAATGCCGGGTTCATATTGGGCTCCTTGTCGAATACATCGAGGCCCGCGCCGGCGATGCGCTTCTCTACAAGGTACTGGAGCAGCACCGGCTCGTCGATCACCGATCCGCGCGAGATGTTGACGAGGTAGCCCTGGGGGCCGATTGCATCGAGCACCGCGGTGTTCACCAGTTTTGCGGTCTCCGCGCCGCCAGGGGTAGCGACGACCACGCAGTTGGAATTGCCCGCCAGCTCGACCGCGGTCGCGTCGTAGGCGTAGGGCACGTTCTTCCTGTTGCGGTTGTGGTAGCGGATTTTCATGCCAAAACTCTGCGCGCGTAGGGCGATTGCCTCGCCGATGCGGCCCATGCCGAGAATGCCCAGCGTCTTGCCGCCCAGCGAAGTGGTGAGCGGATAGCCGCCGCGCGTCGCCCAGAGTCCGGAACGCAGCCATGCCTCCGACTGCGGGAACTCGCGCATGGTATTGAGCACCAGTGACATGGTGGTGTCCGCGACGCAGTCGTTGAGCACGTCGGGGGTGTTGGTGACCGCGATGCGGCGCTTCTTTGCTGCTGCGAGGTCGATCGAGTCCACGCCTACGCCAAAGTGCGAGATGAGCTGCAGTTTCGGCAGAGCGTCCATGAGCGCGCCGTTCGCACCCATGGCCCCGAAGGTGGCGAGCGCGCGAACGCGCGGCGCGACCCCCTTCAGCATCGCGTCGCGGTCCTTCGCTTCCCACAGCTTGTGGACCTGGAATTCCTTTTCGAGGATTTCCTGGGTGCGTGGAAGGACCTTCGCGGTCTGTACGATTTCCTGTTTCATTTTCAGCCTTTGTATTTTTGAGCCAATGCTTCCGCGCCGCGCGCGAGGATGCCGACGTCCGCGCCAACCGCGCAGAACAGCGCGCCCGCCGCAAGGTAGCGGCGGATGTCCGCGTCCACGCCGGTGAGCACACCGGGTGCCTTGCCGCACTTGCGGATGCGGCGCATCGCTTCCTCGATGAGCGGCACCACCGCGGGGTTATTCGTCTCCCCCGTGTAGCCCATCGAGGCGTGCAGGTCGGCCGGCCCGATGAACACGCCATCGACACCGTCCACCGCACAGATGTCTTCCAGCCGGTCGAGCGCATCCTTCGTTTCCACCTGCACCAGCACGCAGAGTTCCTCGTGCGCACGCTTCGCGTAGTCCTTGATGCGCCCGAATCGGGTCGCCCGCGTGGTGCCGGCGACACCGCGCACGCCTGCTGGCGGGTAGCGCGTGGCCGCCACCGCCGCCTTCGCCTCTTCGACACTGCAGACGTAGGGTATGAGCAGCGTCTGTGCACCGATGTCCAATACGCGCTTGATGTTCACCATGTCGTTCCACGGCACGCGCACGATCGGCGTGGCAAGGTAGGCCGCCGCGGCCTGCAGCTGGGTGAGGAGAGACTCGAGGTCGTTCGGCGAATGCTCGCTGTCGAGCAGGATCCAGTCGAATCCGGCACCGGCGATCACCTCCACCGTGTAGTTCGACGACAGGCTCGACCAGAGGCCGATCTGCGGTTTGCCGGCCTTGATGCCGTGCTTGAAAGCGTTCTGCAGAAGCTGCATGTGTTTGTCGCCGTCTCGGTCGGGTTTTGCCTTCGGCTCAGTCGAACTTCGCGCCGGAGTCCTTCACCACCTTGGCCCAGCGCACCATCTCGGTGCGGATGAATTCACCGAACTGCTCGGGCGTCCCGGTGCGCACCTCGGTGCCCTGCTTGGCGAGGCGTTCCTTCGAATCCGGCATGTTCACCGCCTTGGCGAATTCCGCGTTCAGGCGCGCGACGATTTCGCGCGGCGTGCCTGCCGGCGCCACCACGCCCTGGAACGACCCGGTTTCAAAGCCGGGCAGCGTCTCCGCCACCGTCGGCGTGTCGGGCGCCGAGGCCACGCGCTGCGCGCTGGTCAACGCGAGCGCCTTCAGCTTGCCGCCGGTGACCGCTGGCCAGGTGGCGAGCATGCCATTGAAGACCACGTTTGCCTGCCCTCCGATAGTGTCTGCGACGGCAGGTGCGCCACCCTTGTAGGGAATGTACGTCCACTTTGCGCCGGTGCGCGAGGCGAACTCGATGCCGGCGAGATGCGGCGCGCCGCCCACGCCCGAGATCGCAAAGTTAAGCTTGTCCGGGTTGGCCTTGGCGTAGGCGATCAGTTCCTTCAGGTTCGCCACCGGCACACTCGGGTGCACCGCGACCACGTGCGGCGAATAGGAAATCATCACCACCGGCGCGAAGTCCCTGGCGACATCGAACGGCAGCTTCGGGTACACGCTGGGGCTGATCGCCAGCGCGCCGATGTCGGCGAGCAGCACCGTGCTGCCGTCCGGCGCCGACTTGGCGACGAAATCGGCACCAACGTTGCCATTGGCGCCCGGCTTGTTCTCGACGAGCACGGGCTGGCCGAGCGCTTCCTGCATGCGTGGCGCGACGCCGCGCGCGAGGATATCCGATGTGCCGCCGGCGCCATACGGCACGATCACTCGGATCGGCTTGGACGGGAAGGCTTGCGCCGACGCGAAGTCGGCGGCAAGAACGAAGGCAAGGGCAATCATGGCGCGCATCGACGTCTCCTCATTTGTGTCGAGCCGCATTGTAAACTTGCAACCCCGTCCACGGAATCCGGAAAAGACTATGAACCGTCTGGTTACCTCCCTGCTGCTGTCGCTCGCCTGCGGCGGCGCCATTGCGCAGGCCTTTCCCGCAAAGCCGGTCAAGATCGTCATCCCGTTCGTCGCCGGTGGATCATCGGACATCGTCGGGCGCGCCATCGGATCGAAGTTCCAGGAGTTGCTCGGGCAGCCTGCCGTGGTGGAGAACAGGCCCGGCGCCAACGGCGCGATCGCGGCGGAATTCGTTGCCAAGTCGGATCCGGACGGCTACACCATCCTCGTCGGATCAATCGGCGTGTTCTCGATCAATGCGGCCCTCTTCAAGGAACTGCGCTATCACCCGGTGCGCGACTTCGCGCCGATCACGCTCGCCGTGACCACGCCGAACGCGCTGGTGACCCGGCCCGATCTCCCGCCGGCGACGATGAAGGCGCTGGTCGAGTTCGCGAAGAAGAACCCGGGCAAGCTCGCGTACTGCTCGAGCGGCACCGGTTCGTCGGACCACCTGACCGGAGAGGTGTTCAAGCAGGGTGCAGGCATCTTCGCCGTCCATGTGCCCTATCGCGGCGGGGCGGCGTGCCAGACCGACCTGATGGGCAGCCAGGTAGATTTCTCGTTCCAGAACCTGGGCGCGGTGACCAATTACATCCGCAGTGGACGCATGAAGGTGCTCGCGGTGACCTCCAAGGAGCGTCATCCACAGCTGCCGAACGTGCCGTCGGCACCGGAGGCGGGATTTCCCGACCTGATCGTCACCTCCTGGCAGGCGGTGGCTGCGCCGGCGAAGACGCCTCGCGACATCGTGGCGAGACTGAACGACGCCACGGTCCGGGCGCTGAAGTCGCCTGACGTGAGCGCACGCATGGTGCAGATCGGGTTTGACGTCGTCGCCGGCACATCGGACGAGTTCGGCGCCTTCATGAAGGCCGAGGTCGAGCGCTGGACGGCGGCGGTCAACCGCGGCGGCATCAAGCCGGACTGAACCCATGGCTACCCAGTACCTGAATGTGGATGCGGGCCGGCTCGCCCGCGCGATCGAGGCGGTGGTTGCGGGCGGTGGCAGCGATGCGCGCGAAGCAAAGATCGTTGCGGAGAACCTCGTCACCGCCAATCTCACGGGACACGATTCGCACGGCGTGGGAATGATCCCGCGCTACAGCGACTCGCTGCTCGAGGGCGGGCTCGTCGTCAATCAGCACCCGAAAGTGGTGTTCGACGGCGGTGCGATGCTTTCGCTGGACGGCCAGGCCGGCTACGGGCAGGTGATCGGGCTGGAGGCGATGGAGATCGGCATCGCGCGCGCGAAGCAGCACGGCATGGCCGTGATGGGCCTCGGGCGCGCGCACCACCTTTGCCGCATCGGCCAGTGGGCCGAGCAGGCGGTGGCCGCGGGGTTGATTTCGCTGCACTTCACGAACGTGATCTCGCGCTCGATCGTCGCGCCCTATGGCGGCGCGGATGCGCGCTTTGGTACCAACCCGGTGACAGTGGGCATCCCGATCCCGAACCAGCCGCCGTTCATCCTCGACATGGCGACCAGTGCGGTGGCGCAGGGCAAGATCCGCGTTGCCCACAACAAGGGCGAAAAGGTTTCCCCCGACTGGCTCATCGACGATCAGGGCCAGCCAACGCCGGATCCGAGGTTCGGCGTCGTCGCGCCGTTCGGCGCTCTGCGCACGTTCGGCCTGCACAAGGGCTTCGGTCTGGCGGTGGTGTGCGAACTCCTCGGTGGCGCGCTCACCGGCGGGGGTACCTGGCATTCGGACGACCGCGCCAAGAAGCGCATCTGGAACGGCATGCTCACGATCCTCATCGATTCGGCGCGCATGGGCACAGCCGACGTATTTGCGGCGGAAACCACGGCGTTCATCGAGTTCGTGCGACGCTCGCCCCCCGCGCCGGGCACGGACCGTGTGCGCATCGCGGGTGAGCCGGAGCGCGAGACGCGCGCAAAGCGCGAGAAGGCCGGCATTGAGGTGGATGCCAACACCTGGGACGAAATCCTCAAGGCGGGCGAGAAGGTCAAGGTTCCACGCCAGACCATCGAACAGCTCGCCAGGGGATGAACGAACTCCCGCTAGGAGCGGACGTACACCGCGAGAGTCGCCTGGTCGCCTGGCCCGGGGGGCTTCGCTGCGCGGTAAACATCACCTTCGATTTCGACGCCGAGACCATGTGGCTGTCGCGCGACACCACCAATGCGCGGCGGCCCGCGTTGATTTCGCAAGGCACCTATGCGGCCAAGGTGGCGATTCCCGAGATCCTCGCAATCCTTGCCGAGTTCGGGATAAAGGCGACGTTTTTCGTTCCCGGCTGGACCGCGGAGAACCACACCGCGCGCGTGGCGCAGATCATCGAGGCGGGCCACGAAATCGGACACCACGGCTACCTGCATTTCTGGCCCGAACCGGACAAGCCGAAAGAGGAGGAGCGCGAGATCGAACTCGGCCTCGAAGTGCTGCAAAAGCGCTTCGGGCTGAAGCCCGAGGGCTACCGCTGCCCCGCCGGTGAGACCACCGACCGCCTCATCCCGATGCTCGCGCGCTACGGTTTTCTCTACGACAGTTCCTTCATGGACGACATCCACCCGTATATCCATACCATCGGCGGCAAGCCCTGCGGCGTGGTGGAGATTCCCTGGCACTGGTCGATAGACGACGTTCCCTACACGGTCTACAGCCTGCGCGGGCAGCGCGCGATACAGACCAACGATCACATCCTCGATATCTGGCAGACCGAGTTCCAGGAGCACTATGCGCGCGGCGCGCTGTTCGACCTCATCATGCACCCGCAGGCGATCGGGCGGCTTTCGCGGCTCGCCATGCTGCGCAGGTTCCTCGCTTTCCTGAAAGGCTTTCCCGGCGTGTGGTTCGCGACCTGTGGCGAGGTCGCGCGCCATGTCAGAAGCACGAACGACCATTGACCAAAGGATAGACACACATGCGCAGACTTCTCGTTTCGGCCGCGATCGCGGCGCTTTCCTGCGGCGCGCAGGCGCAGGAATTTCCGTCCAAGGCGGTGCGGCTGGTGGTCGGTTTCCCTGCGGGCGGCACGCTGGATACGCTGGGGCGGCAACTCTCGGTGCGCATGCAGGAGTCCCTCGGCCAGCCGGTGATTGTCGAGCCCCGGCCCGGCGGATCCACGCGCGTCGCCACCCAGTTCGTGCAGAACTCGCCGGCCGACGGCCATACGGTGCTATTCATGGCCGGCAGCTTCGTGGTGGTACCGATGCTGATGTCCCCGCCGCCCTGGGATCCGCACAAGGATTTTGCACCGGTATCGCTGGTCTCGCGCGTGTCGCAGGTGCTGGTCGCGCACCCGGGATTCGAGGGCAGGACGCTGAAGGAAATGGTGGCGATCGCCAAGGCGAAACCCGGCGCGCTCGATTTCGCCTCGTTCGGCAACGGCACGTCCTCGCACCTGGGTGTGGAACTGTTCAAGTCGGTGGCGGGCGTATTCATGGTGCACATCCCGTTCCAGGGCGTGGCGCCCGCGCTGCAGAACGTGCTTGGCGGGCAGGTGAAGCTCTTCTTCACCAACATCCCCGACGTGCTCACGCACGTCCAGGCCGGCAAGCTGCGGGCACTGGCGGTGTCGGACGACAAGCGCTCGGCGCAACTGCCCGAGGTGCCGACCTTCGGCGAGCAGGGGTATCCCGGCTTCGTTTCCTACTCCTGGTACGGCATGGTCACGCCCGCCGGCACCCCCGCGGCCGCGGTGCGCAAGCTGCAGGACGCGGTCGCGTTCGCGCTCAGGTCGGCGGACGTGCGTACGCGGCTGGAGCAGCAGGGCCACACGTTGCTCGCGGGCGGCGGCGACGAACTGCGCCGCTTCATGCAGGCCGAGCAGGCCCGCTACGCCGACCCGATCAAGCGTTCGGGGGCGAAGATCGAATAGGCGTCCGCGCCTGTTCGATGACGACGTATTCGCCTTCGTAGGTTGCGTCGCGCGCCGCGGCGCGCAGCCTGCGCTTCAGCCACCACCAGCGCACCAGCATCGCCGCCGCGAGTACCGCACCGGCGGCCAGCGCCACCGTGAGGAAGAAGAACCCCAGCACCGCGACCGTGGCGAGCACGAGCAGCGCAAGGGCGCGTTGCAGCCAGTTCATGCGGGCAGCGGGCGGAAAGACGATGCGAAAGCCGGCGTTTCGGGTCATGATGCTGAGGCAGGATTATCGCCGAATAGTTCCGGATGGTTTCCAGGAGAAAAGCCGTGAAAAACCCGTTTCTGAGTGATGAAATCGGCAAGCTGGTGCTGCGCCTCACCGTGGGGATACTGATGTTGTTCCACGGCATGGTGAAAGTCATCCATCCGGGGCCGTCGCTCGACTACATCTCCAGGGAGCTAGCCAAGATCGGCCTGCCCACCGTCGTCGCCTGGGGCGTCTATTTCGGTGAGGTGCTTGCTCCGCTGATGATCATTTTTGGCGTGTTCGCCCGCATCGGCGGACTGATGGTTGCGGTAAACATGGTGTTTGCGGTGGTGCTCGCGCACAGCCACGAGCTGATGACCCTGTCCAAGACCGGCGGCTGGGCGCTGGAATTGCAGGGCTTCTATTTCTTCTGCGGGGTCGCGATATTCCTGCTCGGCAGCGGAAAGCTGGCGATCCGCGCCGACTGAGGCCCCGCCTCAGCGCTTGCCAGGTGGGCGCGGCTCGATTCGGTGCGTGATGATCGAGGAATTCGGCGCGGGGGCGACCTTTTTTTCCTGTTTCGGCTTTTTCTTTTCCTTGTTGCTGCGCAGCTGGCCTTTGGCCATTGTGAACTCCGGTAGTGGCGTCAGTCCATTCTACGCCACACGCTCGCCAGCCAAGGCTGGCGCTCGCGCGGCAGGCCGCTCGGGCGGTAATAGTGTTCAAGTTCCTCGAAGCCTGCGGCGGACATGAATCCGCGCCAGGACTCGAGATCGTGGTAGGCGCCGTAGCGGCCGCGGTTCCAGCCTTCCTCGTTGCCGCCGCGCGGATTTGAGGCGAAAAGCACGCCGCGCGGCTTCAGCGTCGCGCGCAGTGCGCCCAGGACGCGCGGCAGTTCCTGACCCGGCACATGGAACAACGACGCGTTGGCGAATACGCCGTCAAAACGTGCCACGGGCAGTGTGAGCCCGAGGAAGTTCTGCTGCCAGACCTCGCAACCGCTCCATTGCCTCGCCATGCGCGCGAACTGTGTCGAGCCATCAAGCCCCACAGCGGCGTGTCCGAGTTCTGCGAAACGTTTCAGGTCGCGCCCGGGTCCGCAGCCGAAATCGAGGATCGCAAATGGCGCTTCGCCCTCGATGTGCCGCAGCAGTGCATCGATGTTCTGGCTGACGTCGTGGTCGCGCGTGCCTTCCCAGAAGCCCTCGGCGCTGCGGTCATAATCCTCCAGCGTGGCGCTGGAGACCTTTTCCAGCTCGGGGTGCACAGGTTTCATGCCGCCCGCTCGAAGATTTCAGCACGGATGCGCTCGCGCCACGGTGTCGCGGTCGAAAGGATGGGGCCTTGGTGCGACATCGTGATGCTTGCCTCAACAGTTTGTATTTGCCGCCGCGGCACCAGCCCGGACTGGCCAGCTCAGTGAATTTCCGGTTCCGCGGTTGGCGCGGTTCCCTCGAGGAAGTCGAAATCGCAGCCCTCGTTCGCCTGTTTCACGTGGCGCGAAAAAATCGCGCCGTAGCTGCGCTCGTATTTGGGTGCCGGCCGTTTCCACGCGGCCTTGCGTCTCGCCATCTCAGCGTCGCTGATTTTCAGATTCAGCACGCACTTGTCAACGTCGAGCTCGATCATGTCGCCGTTCTGCACGAAGGCGAGCGGGCCGCCGACATAGGCTT
>SXGR01419331.1_pt1 | contig 10838 bp, 8 predicted proteins | sample 3174711 | NCBI WGS metagenome assembly SXGR01 (sample SAMN11356860, study PRJNA531348) | freshwater metagenome | isolation source: freshwater sample F1-60 | place: China: Fuxian Lake, Yuxi | collected 2017-12-25 | reverse complement strand
CCCTGACACCATTTGAAAACTTTATTGCTACTTAAGTAGCTGAAGGTTTTTCTTTTGTTGTGGCTGGGGTTGTGACTTCTGCCTGGGGCGGCTCTGATGGTGGTTGGATTGGAGCGCCGCCAGCGAGGAGTTGGGACATGGCGTTGCCTTCAGGGGCCTGTCCCATATTGGGTTGGCCTGGCATCTTGTCTATATCTACTGGTGGTGCGTTCATGTCTATTCCTATACGTGCGGTAATTTCTTGTTCTACAAAATCTTGTTTTCTTCCGAATTTAAGTCTTGAATATTCTTTTATTAGTTTTGCAATTTTGGGGCTTTTCCCTGTCTCATCCCAGACTGTTGAAACGGAAAATGGTCTAGATGTGGAATTGTTAATATTAAGCTTCATGTACATTTTGTAGTTTGATATTCCAATGATGTCTTGTTCGGTTAAAAGTGGTGAATATTCTTTACTTAAGTATTCTGCATCGTCAGCGCCTACTTTGAACGAACATAGTGTACCGACGTTACCAAATACGGCGTCACGGATCTGGGTTGAGGTACTGCCAAACTTTGTTACAACCAGCTGATTGATATACTGATGGGCCATGATTAGATTTAAACGATATTTTCGGGCCTCGGAAAGGATTGAGGCAAAGCTGTCGGTAGCAAAGTTTTGGAACTCATCCACGTACAAGTAGAAGTCTCTACGTGTCTCCTCTGGAATATCGGTTCGGCTCATGGCGGCCATTTGGAGGCGAGCTACCATTACCAACCCTAAAAGCTGGGTATTTAGATCACCAATTTTACCTTTGGAAAGCTTTACAAAGAGAATCTTTCCTTCATCCATTATTTTGCGAAAATCGAAGGCGGAGTCTTTCTGGCCAATCGTATTTCTCATGATCGCATTAGTAATGAATGGGCCAAATTTTGCGCTGAAATAAGGAATCATTTCCTGTCTTTCGCGGTCACCCGTATTGGCATATTCGTTCTGCCAGAATGATTTTACGACAGGATTTCTTACTTTTTTTACTTTGTATTTAAGAAATGCATCATCTGTAAATATTCGAGGCACATCTATTAATGTGGCCCCTTCTTCCGTATCTTCCATTAAGGTTAAGCAGGCGTTGCGGAAATAATGCTGAATACGTGGTCCGAAAATTTCATCACCGAAAAGTTTAATAAAGATTTCTGTTGCCTGAGATGATACGAGATCCATTTCGGCCTGAGTTTTTGCCTCAAGAATGTTTAACGCCATTGGGCGCTCCATGTCCGATGGGTCGAAAATGATAACATCTTTGGCGCGCTCTTTAGGAATATAATTTAAAATATCTTCGACAAGGTCGCCATGAGGATCAATTACACATAGGCCTTTTCCGTTAATGATGTCTTGTCGGGCCATATATGATAGAAGTGCAGACTTACCGGAACCGGATTTACCAATGATATAGTGGTGTCTTGACCGATCTTTATACTGAAATCGGACTTCTTTTTTGCTCCCGCGATATACGTTGTGTCCAAGTAGTATACCTTCGGCCGGAAGATTTACCGGTGCAGGTAGTACTTTGTAATCTAGCCACCTAATCGATGGAGTATAGTTGTATCGACTGGTTGGAAAATGAAATAGGCTAGAAAGTTCATCTTCGGCCATTAGTGATCTTCTCTCTCCAAATATTAGTGGATCTAATAAGCGATGCTTAAAGTTGAAGACAAAAAGCTTGTCATTGAGGAAATCCAGTGGAACTATTCTTCTGGTTTGCAGCCAATTCGACTGAGGGTCTTTAAATAAACTTAAGCCGATAATCATGCTGTTGCTGATTTCCTCCGCGCGATGTTCACTTTTCGCTGTGGAAAGAAGTCTTATAACTGTGTCGAAACCTGACTGTGAAGCTTTTTCACCAATTCGTTTTGCCACTTCTTCTTTACTCTGAAGCATTCGAACATAGCCTCCTCCGTCGTTTTGTGCCTGGGTTTCCATTTTTTCATAGCCAAGAAAAATTCCTTTGAAAACGTTCAAAATCGGTCCCAGGCCGGGAATTTTGAACCCCCCGGAAGCACTTTTTCCTTTAAAAAATGCTTCTCCATACTCTGTAGCCTTTTTTGTCCACTTGTCGTTTCGCGGCCTGACGACGATCTGAATAACTGCCGTTTCTTCTTGTTCAAGTTTTGAAAACACATTTGTTAGGTCATTAAGCGGGTCATTTTCGATAATTTTGAAAGTTTTTATTGGAAACCAGAAGGGTTTTTCTTCGTATGCATAAAATCCTTTAACTTTGTTTTCTTTTGGGCAGGCATCATAGGATTTTACGATTTCAATATCCGCATCTGAATAATAAGAGGTAACCTGTTTTTCAATGATTTCTTGGTAGTACTTCGGTGTAGTGACGTAGAAATCGACAACTTTTTGCTGGGCTACTAACTCGAATGTAAAAATATTGTTTTTAAATAGCCTGGTTTTTAGCTGATTTAAAAGGTTTAGTTCTCCTGTTTCGTGAAGATTGCGGAAAAACTGTGACATAATTGAGATTTTCTCCCTAAAGTCTTTCTCGGTTTCCTTTTCTTTGTCTTTTGGTGAGTCTTCACGCGGGAGCGTAATTCGCATGAAAATCAGCTTCCTGGTTTCCAGAATACGCATAATGAATCTAAGGATCCTTAGAAATATCACAATTGATATTGTGGCCAATAGGACAAAAATGACTATTTCAAGCGGATTTTTCACTATCTGGCTCCACACTGAGAGGGCGAAATTTTTCATTAATTTTGGTTTTTGCCTTAATTTATCCTTATATTTTACCAAAAAACCGCCATTTTTTCAAGGCGGTTTAGGAGGATTTTCCTTATTTTAAGCGGAAATTTTTTCTCGGATTAGGTCTTTGAGCTTGGAGATTTCCACTCTTTCCTGTTTTAGGCTGTCGCGATCGCGTATTGTGACCATTTTATCGTTTAAAGTGTCGAAATCTACCGTAATGCAGTATGGGGTTCCGATTTCATCCTGACGGCGATAACGTTTACCGATAGCACCAGAATCATCGTATTCTACGGCAAATTCTTTTTGAAGATCTTTGAAGATCTCATGCGCCACTCCCGTTAGTTCTTCCTTTTTCATTAGAGGAAAAATTGCGGCTTTTACGGGTGCAATTTTTGGAGAAAAGCGCATTACAATACGGGTTTCTCCGTCAATATCGTCTTCGTCATAGCTGTCTAACAAAATGATCAAAGTTGCACGATCGGCACCGAAAGACGGCTCAATAACATGAGGTACGTATTTTTCGTTGGTTATCGGATCTTGATACTGGAGATCTTTGCCGGAAAATTCCTGGTGCTGAGTTAAATCGAAGCAGCCACGATAAGCAAGTCCCATTAATTCTCCCCAGCCAAATGGGAATTTGTATTCAATATCAAATGTCATTGAAGAATAATGGGAAAGTTCATCTTTTTCGTGCTCGCGGAAGCGGAGGTTCTCCTCTTTTACACCAATATCGAGATACCACTTCTTGCTTTGTTCTTTCCAGGTGTTAAATGAGCTTAAAAGCTGTTCTTTGTCATTTGGAGAGATGAAGTATTCAATCTCCATTTGCTCGAATTCACGTGTTCTGAAGGTAAAATTCCCCGGTGTTATTTCGTTTCTAAAGGCTTTACCTATCTGGGCAATACCAAAAGGAACCCGTACTCTTGTTGATTGGACTACGTTTTTGAAATTTACGAAAATCCCCTGAGCTGTTTCTGGTCTCAGGTATACTGCGGATGCAGTTTCTTCAACCACGCCTTGATGTGTTTTGAACATAAGGTTAAATGATCGAGCCTCGGTAAAGTCGCATTTTCCGCATTTTGGACATTTTAAATTGTTCTCTTTAACGATATGGGAAATCTGTTCAAGAGATTTCCCAGCAGCGTGTTCGATTCCCATGTTTTCTTCGATTAATTTATCGCCGCGAATACGTTCTTTGCAGTTTTTGCAGTCCATGAGGGGGTCGGTAAATGAGCCAATGTGTCCCGAGGCTTCCCAGACTTTAGGGTTCAATAAAATTGCTGAGTCTAGGCCAACAATGTCTTCTCTTTCCTGGACGAAGGTTTTCCACCAAAAATTTTTGATGTTCATTTTTAGCTGAGATCCATAGGGACCGTAATCCCAGGTGTTTGCTAGACCTCCGTAAATTTCAGAGCCGGGATAAACGAAACCTTTTCTTTTGCACAGTGCTATTACTTTTTCCATTTTATTTGTTTCCATCTGTAGAATTTAGAATTATTGTTATAGGCCCTTCGTTGACTAGGTGTACCTGCATCATTGCGCCAAAAACTCCGGTTTCCACTTTTACATTCTTTGCGCGCAGTTTGCTGACAAGCTCGTTGTAAAGTGGTTCTGCTATATCACGTTTTGCGGCATTTGTAAAATCCGGACGGCGGCCTTTGTTGCAGGAAGCATATAGGGTAAATTGAGAAATTAAGAGAATTTCTTTGCCGGTTTCTATTATAGATTGATCAAAATCTTTTCCTTCATTTTCAAACAGTCGAAGATTTATGATTTTTTCTACGAGATAGTCTATGTCTTTTGAAATATCGGACTGAGTAATGCCAATCAGAATTACCAAACCGTTTTCGATCTGGCCGACGATTTTATTTTCAACTTCAACTCTCGCTGGGCCGGATTTTTGAATTAAGGCAATCATTAGGCGTTTTTATTTTTGTTTTTATAATCAAGCATTGCATTCGAAAGAAGGGTCATGAGAGATTCCGCGGTGCGATGACTCATATTTATTCTGCTGACCACTTTTAAAGTGGCCTCTGAGGTATTTGGAAGGCTGTATGCAAAGTCTAAGACGCACTCGCCGTTATTGATGTGAACAGAAATTGCATTAGAGTAAACTCCCCCTTCCATTTCTTCAGGTAATTTTACTGTATATTTTTTCTTATTCATATTTTTGCGGTTATTGGTGACGTAAGTATAAGGAGCTGTTGTTGGATTTTCAACAACACTTTTTTTACTTATTCTACTCAAGATTTTTAATATTTTTATTTTTGTTTTTTTGAATTTTTCTGAAGATATTTCATTATATGTTTAACATTCTTTAACTGTGAAATATGGAGAAATTAAAGTTTGATGCGTTGCAATTAAATTTAGTTAGAAGAAAACTTTTTATTGCCGGTTGTGCTGTTAATTTGAGAAACAAAGAATTTTCTTTACTTCATTATTTTATGAATAATATGGGAAAAGTTGTTAGTCGTACGCAACTTTTGGAGGAAGTCTGGGATCATAATATATGTTGCGCAACTAATACCGTTGATGTGCATGTTAGTACTTTGCGTAACAAATTTAAAAAATTTGCGGGACGCGATTTTATAAGGACTGTCCACTGTATTGGCTATGTTTTTGGAGAGTAATTATTAAACAAGGAACTATTTTGACAAGAACCTCAAGGTGTTTTTTTTGATCTGTCGTTAAAAAGTTTCTATAATCCGGTTTAGTTTAAAGTTCCTCTAACCTCACCTCCTATGATGTATGCCGGTACTGCAACGAATGTGGCGCAAACTGTTGCCGAACTTCCGGATATTGTTAGTAACCTCCTCTTACTTCTTTCAGAAAAAGAAAAAACTGTTATCACTAAAAGATTCGACATTAATAGTGTCGGAAAATTTACTTTGGAAGATATTGGTCAAGAATTTTCTGTGACCAGGGAGCGAGTCAGGCAGATTGAAAAAAATGCCCTAACAAAAATCCGAAGAAATGTTTTTAATACTTCACTTCGTCACCTTCATGAATTTTCAACGAAAATTGTGAAAGAAAATGGTGGACTTGTGAAGGAAGAGAATTTAATTCAGGAGTTGAAAAAAGTTTTGCCTGAAGGTTTTTCTTTTGACCAGAACTGTGTTCATTTAGCGCTGGTGCTCCATGATTCTTTGGAATGCGTTGGGAACACTATTAACTTTCATCCATATGTGAGAGACAGGGCTGTTCCAGATTATTCCCTGAAATATGCGGCAAATAATTTGGTCAACCAGTTATATAAATATGGAAATGTTAAAAATCTTGCGAAGGTTCATTTTGATCTAAAAGAAGTTTTCGAAGAAGTTAATTTTAATTTAACTCAGGTTAAGTCTTTAATAAATATTGATAAGCGGCTAATTCTCCTTGATGATGAATTAGTTGGACTTTTGGAATGGAGACATGTTCAGCCAAGGACTTTGAGGGATAAAATTTTATATATCTTGAGAAAGGAAGGTCAGCCGATGCATTTTGGAAAAATTGCTGACAAAATTGAAGGTTCAAAATTTGATAATCGTCCGATAAATATTCAGGCGGTGCATAATGAGCTTATTCGTCATGATCAGTTTGTTTTGATCGGCAGAGGAATTTATGCTCTTGAAGAGTGGGGCTACCAGACTGGAACTGTTGCGAGTGTTATTGAAAGAATATTGAAAGATAGTGCTGAGTTGGCTCAGGAAGAGATCGTTGACTTAGTTTTAAAACAGCGTCAGGTAAAGAGAATTACAATTGTGTTGGCGCTTAAAAATAACAATAAGTTTGAACGTGTCGGACGAAAAAGATATAAACTTAAATCTGGAGTTGCTGTTTAGAGTGTTATAAATCCATCTTTGTTCTGCTGATACTCGTTGTCCATCGTTTTATTAGTTTGGACAATGAGTTCGGCGACGGTGTCGCGGCTTTGGGAGTAAAACTTGTCCTGAGCTTCTTTTAATATTTTAGCGACACGTGTATTGTTTTTGTCTGATTCCAGAATTTCTTCAGCAACTTTTATTGCTTTGTCATACTTTTTTATTTTCATTAGGGTGAGAAGATGGTTTTCGCTCGAAAACACAAACTCTTTTGTTTCGTCTATTTGATTTCCGTGCTGACGGTTTTTTATTTTTGTTTCAAGATTATTGAGTGTGGCGTTTTTATCATCTACTTTTCTGAGTTGTTCGATAAAATGATAAATAGAGTCAAATTTGTCTGAGTTTATAAGCTCTTTTTTTTCATCAATTTTTTTATTAATGTATTTTTCTTTGTACTCATTTATAAGATTTTCAACTTGATGATTTCCTGGCTGGTTTCTTTCAATGTATATTAATTCGTCTAGGATTAATTCAGGATTTTCTTTGAGAATTTTCTCGAGCTTTTCGCGTTGTTTTTTTAAAAAGGATTCTTGAGTGTCTTCGATTTGATCTTTGTATAACTCCTGAGCTTGTAAAATCTCCTTTTGAAGTCTTTTGTGGTTTGGGGCTAATTTTAGAAGTGGTTGTAGTGTTCTTAGAATTTCAGCATAATTTTTTGTCTCGAAAAATTTTGAAGTTGAGTTTATTTTTTCTTCAATAATTTTGGCATTTTCATCTGCAACTTCTTCTTCAATTTTTTCTTTTAGTTTTATAAAAGTTCGCTCTTCAGGAAATTTGTTTAAAAAATCGACGCACAATTTGTACGCCTCTTTATACTTCTTGTCAGAGAGAAGCATGTTAATGTTTTGCTCTATTTGTTCGAAATATGGAGTTGTTCCCATTTCTATATTTTAGCGCAAAACGGCTTTTTATTCAATTCCCAGATCGGCCATTTGTTGTTTTAACTTCTCTACGTTCTCTTTTTCAATTTGAAGTCTTTCCTCCTCTTTTTTAATCAGTTCAGGTGGTGCGTTTTTTGTAAAACCGGGATTTTTCAATTTAGCTTTAAGGCTTTGGATAAAACTTTCTTTTCTTTCAATTTCTTTTTTGAGATTAGCTTTTTCTTTATCAACATTAATAAGATCTTTTAATGGTAGATAGATTTCTATTTTGTCGAGAAATTCGGCTTTTGAATTTTGTACTTTTTGCCCTTTTTCTGAGATTTCGAGATTTTCAAGGCGGGCAAGTTTTTTGATAATTTCCGCATTTTTTTTGATGACCTGAGTGTAGGTGTCACCGTAGATGACGGCACTGATCTTTTTTGCAGGTTCTACCTTTAAAGCGGCACGAAGACTGCGGATTTTAGTAATTATTTCGAGAATCATGTTCATTTCTTTTGCCTCTTTTGCGAAGAACATCTTTTTATCTACTTCTGGCCATTTTTCTGTAATCAGCATGCTTTCCGGGCTAACAAATTCCCAGATTTTTTCAGTGACAAATGGGACAAATGGATGAAGGAGTTTCAAAGTATTTTGAAGGACGTACAGCAGGACTTCTGGATTCTTGTCTTCACCTTTGGAGATTTCGAGGTACCAGTCGCAATATTTTGACCAAAGAAACTCGTAAATTTTACTTCCTGCATCTGAGAAACGGTAATTTTTCAGATCTTTGTCCACTGTCTGAATTAATTCATTAAAAGTTGTGAGGATCCATTTGTCGGCATGGGTTTTTGCCTCAATTTTGGTACTATCAGTTTTTTCGATTTCAATATTCATTAGAGAAAACCGTGAAGCATTCCAAATTTTGTTGATAAAATTTCTGTAGCCAGCGATTTTTTCTTCATAAAGACGCATGTCGCTTCCAGGGCTTGAGCCGATAACAAGGCTTAATCTTAATGCGTCGGAGCCATATTTTTCGATCATATCCAGTGGATCGATGCAGGTTTCCGGATTTGATTTGCTCATTTTTTTGCCGTTTCGGTCGTGGATTAGTCCGTGCAGATAAACGGTGTGAAATGGAATTGTTTTTTCTTCCGGTAGGCCATCTTTTCTTAGTGCATAAGTGGAGGCAAGAATCATTCGTGCAACCCAGAAAAAGAGGATGTCATAGCCAGTTTCGAGAACGTCTGTTGGGTGATAATATTCGAGATCTTCAGTTTTTTCCGGCCAGCCGAGTGTGGCAAAAGTCCATAAGGCCGAACTGAACCAAGTATCTAAAGTATCCGGATCCTGAATCCAGTAATCCCCTTCCGGGTTTTCTGTACCAAATTTCACCTCACCATTTATGTTTAAGGTATTTAGCAAAACGCTTGAAGCATTCTTTACTGAATTAAAAGCGTCGTATTGTTCTTTGGTAACTTTGTACCACATTGGAATCTGATGTCCCCACCAGATCTGACGGGAGATGCACCAATCTCTTAAATTGTTGATCCAGTGAAAATAAGTTTTTTCAAATCTTGCTGGAAGAATTTTGATCATTTTTGATTTCACTGTGTCATGCAAAACTTCTTTGATACTGGATTTTTTCCCTTTCCAGTCGATTACCGGCTTGTTTACATCGATAAACCATTGTTTCATTATTTGCGGCTCGATAATTCCCTTTCCGCGATAATTTACGGAAACATTATGAACATATTCTTCGTCGATTTTTACAACCAAGCCCTTTTCTTTTAACTTCTCGACTATTTTCCATCTGGCTTCTTCAATCGGCATGCCGCCAAATTCTTCGGAAACCTCTTTGCGAATTTTTCCTTCAAAATCGATAATTTGTGGTGCTTCTAATTTGTGTTTCTGGGCGATCTCAAAATCGACAAGGCTGTGAGCAGGTGTAATCGTCATTGCTCCTGTTCCCATTTCCATGTCCACACATTCGTCGCCGATTACTTTTGCGATGATTTTACCTTCGATCCATTCGACTTCAAATTCTTTGCCGATCAGGTCTTTGTATCTTTTGTCATTTGGATTTACGACAATAATTTTGTCGAGAAATTTAGTTTCCGGTCGAGCAGTACCTATTACTACCGGGCCGTATTGAAAATAGTAGAATTTGGTTTTCTCTTCTTTGTATTCCAGTTCGTCGTCGGCAACGGTGGTCTGCATTTTGGGATCCCAGTTTACGATTCGTCCGCCATGGTAAATCAGTTCATCAGCGTACATTTCTTTAAAAAGAGTGTTTACAGCATGGTTCATCGACTCATCGAAGGTGTATTTTTCACGTGTCCAGTCGCAACTGGCGCCCATTTTCCTCACCTGATTGCGGATCGTGTCCTTGGAATTTTCGACAAATTTGCGAATTTCTACGAGAAGTTTTTCTCTGCCAAGTTCTAGGCGAGGATTTTTGATTCCCTCTGCCTGAAGCTTCTTTTCAACGACACTTTGAGTGGCGATCGCGGCATGGTCAGTTCCTGGAACCCATAACGCAGATTTTCCAAGCATGCGTTGGTGGCGAATCATGATGTCTTCAAGAGCAAGCATTACCGCATGTCCAAGATGCAAAAAGCCGGTTGCATTTGGCGGCGGCATGGAAATTGTGAAAGGTTTTTGGCCTTTTGCTTTTTTCGGGGTGAAGGCTTTTGCGTCTTCCCATTTTTTATAAATATCATTTTCAAATTTCTTTGCTTCGTATGCCGGGTCGATTTGGGTCATTGTTTCTGGTATTAAGAGGAGTTGTTTTTGGCCATTTTACCTGCTATAATTGAGGGATTACAAATGATTTTTTTAGTGGTAGAGAGAATATTGACATACCACTTATAGTACTTTAGAATTTGAGGTACTGTCTAAAAACTGGATTAATGGCTAACGACTCAGCAAAAACAAGGCCTTCAGAAAGTTTGAATCATGCCGACGAGCATGGTCATTCTGCGATGGAAAAATTTGATCACTCAGAGAAGATTGATAAGGATCAAAATGTTAAAGCTGCAGTAGATACTATTGCTGGTGTTGATGCAGTCGAGGAAGGTGCGGAAGCGATGGGTCATGTTTCTGAAGGAGCTACGGAAGGCAAGGAGCAGAAAGGGTTCTCTATGTCTGCTTCAGGCCAGACTGCGGCTTCAATTCAGGACATTACAGCTCAGTTGTTGGCAAATCTTCCATCGGAAAAAGAGATGAGAAAACAGATTGAGCGAGAAATTAAAAAAGAAATTGGCTATCTTCATAATAAAGCGATGAAAATGGTTAAAAAGCCCGGTGAAATGAATTATTTTGAGATGAATAATCTAATGAGAAAGATTCGGGAACTTAAGGGAATCCTTATGATGCTGTTAAAATCTT
>SXGR01611430.1_pt1 | contig 10843 bp, 10 predicted proteins | sample 3174711 | NCBI WGS metagenome assembly SXGR01 (sample SAMN11356860, study PRJNA531348) | freshwater metagenome | isolation source: freshwater sample F1-60 | place: China: Fuxian Lake, Yuxi | collected 2017-12-25 | reverse complement strand
TATTATTTATTAAATTTTTATAATAACTAGATAATATTGAATCATCTGTATTTGATATTAAAATATGAATCTTTGTATTATAATATAAAGGTATTAAATTATATATTAAATTATATGATTTATAACCATTAGTAATTAAAAATTCATATTTATTAGAAGATACTTCTAAATAATTATACATATATGATTTATATTTATCAATAATACTATTTATATCAATATTATTTTTATTTTCTATTAAACTTTTCCATTTATCTATTTCATCTAATATTTTTTTTGAAGTTAACTTCGTATAATTATTATTAAGAAATATACTCATTTTTATATATTATTAATTATATTTTTGTATTATATTAAATATCAAAAAAAAATATAGTAAATTTTTGATATTTATTTTTGATATTTATTTTTGATAATTGATCTTGATAATTGTTTACATTGATTCTTTATATCTAATAATTCTATTTGATTGTTTAATTTTAATGTTTTATATTGATGCTTTACTGTGATTAGTCTTTTTGCTGATTCTATATTTGATATATTTATTTGATGATTTATTGTATTGATTTTTAAAAGATTTGATAAGATTTTTATTTCATTATGATAATTTAAATTAAGTAAATTGATTTTTTGTTTTAATAATTGTTGTTTTTGATGATTTATTTTGATTATTTAGTATTGAATATAAATTTTATAATTAAAAATATTGTTACTATATGTGTGATAATTTTTTTTATAATTTAATTAATTAATGAAGTTTTAATTATATGAGTATAATTTTTTGTGAGAGTTTTTTTATAAGTAACTATATATTATAATATATTTTTTGATATAAAAAAAATAAATAATTATTTTTGTATGATACCTATTTATAGTATATATAAACAATTAGCTTATGTTATTTATTATTTATATCATATATTAGAACAAATAGATAATAAATATATAAAGAGAAGTTCTGTTGTTATTTTACATACATTGTGCAAAAACTATGATAATATCCATGATTTGCATATATTAAGCTGTATATTTAATATAAAAATATTAACATTTATATCTAAAAAATATATAAAATATAAAATATATATAAATGAATGTAAATTATCAGAAATAACTTTTATTAATTATAAACCGGTAAATAATAGTAAAATAGAAATAGTAAGAACCATTATATATATAGATGATTTAAATATAATAAATACTTTAATTGTATATAATTGTGGAATAATTATACATTATAATGATCATTTTAATCATATGTATAATTTTATGGGAAATAGAAGGAATATAGAAAAAATATGTAACTTTGAAAATATTAATGAAATTAAATACATATAATAAGTATTATTAAAATAAAAAATTGATTAATATATTATTTTATATAAAGTATAATATGAATAATAATAATCTGCCAAATGAATTAGTAAATAATATTATATTAGAATATCTTACAGTTTATGATAATAAAGGTATTAATAAAGACATAGAAAATGAAAGAAAATATATAATTAAAAATTCTATTATTAAAATAAATCATTTAATTTATCTTTATATGAAAAAAAGAAGATATGATATTAATTACTATGAAGATTCATATTATATACCAAAAAAATATTGGAAATTATATTATCCATTATCTGAAAGAAAATATTTTTTAAAATTAGTTATAAAACAAAATAATCTTCTTAATAAAATACAAATCATTGATTTATATCATAAATACTTAAAAAATCCAAAAAATAATTTAACATTCATATTTAATAAAATAATAGATCTATTAAATGATAATGAATTATTTAATATAGGATGGTAATATATATTAATTTATTTTTTATATTAAAAAGAAATTTTGCTAGTATATATCTTATACTAGAATAAGTATGGTTGTATTAATAAATCATTTATCACAAGATCAAATTAACGAAATCACAGAATATATAAATATATATAGAAGAAAACATCATTCTCATGATATGACTTATAATTCAGAGATAGCTAAAGTAGCACAAGTTTGGTCTAATTATTTGATTAAGACAAAATCATTTAAACATTCTAAAAATAAACAATATGGTGAAAATTTAAGTATGTTTAGGGGATATAAAAATGATATAATAAATTTAATTAAAAAATCTATAGATTTATGGTATGAGGAAGTTAAATATTATGATTTTAATAAAGCTGAATATAATCCACAATCTGGACATTTTACAGCATTAGTATGGAATAATAGTTATGAATTTGGTATAGGATATACATATAATTCTATTAATAAAACAGCTGTTATAGTAATGAATATATATAAACCAGGTAATATTATAGGATTATTTAAAGAAAATGTTTTTGATATATAAATAATTAATATTATATGTTTTTAGTTAAAAAAAAATTGAATTATATATAATTTTTTTATATATAAATATGATTACGTGTGCTTTTCAAGGCTGTCCTAAAAGTCCAAGTTTTAATTACATTGGTAAAAAACCTAAATATTGTAAAAAACATAAATTATTTAATATGATAAACATTAAAAATATGAGATATAAAAATTATCAAAAGATGATGACTAATCATTTAAAATATCAAGATATACTAAACAAATCTATTACATCTAATTATATTATTAATATAGATAATGATATTAAATATATACTAAATTTAAAATTACCAGATATACAGATAAAAACAGAGCATTCTTAAATATATTAAAATTGATTTTTTTAATATATTACATAAATATGAATAATTCTATTACTAATCCTATTAATGATTTATTAGAAAATATTAAATATGATTATAATTTAGATTTTTTACAAAATATTCAACTTACTAAATATTCGCGAAAAAGACAAGATGCTATTAATAGAGCATCGAAAAAAAGTAGAGATAAAAAAAGAAAAAAATATATATTAATGAAAGAACATATAGATAAATTACATTCTTTATTAAATCATAATCATATAATAATACAGGAATATAATGAAAAACTACAGAAAATAAATGATCAATAAATATTATTTTATATTTATAATTTCATAATTCACATAATTATCTAATTTAATATTAGTAACCCATAAATATCCAGCATAACTATTATTTGTATTTATATATTTTTTTATTGTTTTTCTATTTACTAATTTATTATTATCTTTACTATAAATAACTCTTCCCATTTCTGTAATTTTATTAGAATAATATATTTTTTTATCAATATTATCAATTGCATAAATAAATGATAGATTATTATTTAATAATTTATTTTTCATAGAATCATAATTAATATTTAATATATTAATTATATTTTTTTCATAAATATTTAATTCTTTTTCTAAATTTAATTTATTATTATCAGGTTCTAAAATACTAAATATATATCCATTTACATTACATAACCATCTTTTTTCTCGAATATTATTTTTAATAAGTTGATGATTAATATCTTGTAATTCTGATTTAATTTCATTGAATGATTCGTAACATTTAATAAAATTATATTCTTTATCATAGGTATATAATTTTACATAATCTAAAATACCCTCTTTAGTACAATAATAACATGCTCTTGTTTTTTTAGATACCATATGAGAATATGTCATTTTAAATTTATGTTGAAATGGCGACAAACATTCAAATTCCATTTCTTCTTCGTAATTTCCATTATAATTACTAATCATCTTAATACCTCTTGATTTTAAATTTTCATTAATATTTTTATTATTTAATTTAGATCTAGTATTAGGAATTATATTATCAGAATATTTTTTATTAACATGTTCTTGTATATTATCAATTTTTATATCTTCAAATTTTTTAGGTTCGATATTTTGATAAGTATGATAATATTCTGTAAATAATATATTTAAATTTTTTGAATTATTAAATTCAAATTGTTCAAATTCTTTAAAAATTTGAATTAATGTATCATAATGAATTTGATACATTTCATTTCCCTTTTTTCCATTTCTATCAATATATTGAAAGTGTGATAATCTACTAAAAATCATTTTTTCTAATGATTCGCAATCATAACATTTCATAATATAAATATAAAAAAATTCATCATCATCTGATCTACCAGTATTATAATTATTAATTCTTGTATCAATATATTTAGTCATTCCGATTTTAAATCTATTTAATTCAGCACTATTTTTTGAAGCTGCTATATAAATATATTCATTTAATTCTAATAATCTTTCTTGGATTATTCTAAATGTATGTTTTATATTCTTCTTCTTCTCTTCAGTTAATTCTTCTTGTATTTTTTTATTTTCTAATTCTTGATATTTTGCTTGATATTGTAAATAAAATTTAAATACTTTCTCTAATTCAATATAATACCGTTTTATTTCTTTAGATCTTGATGTTCCTACATGCATACACAATTCTTTAAAACAATCTGGCGATACTATTATATACTGTTTATTATGTGCACCGCGTTTTTCTTCATTTATATTTTGCGCCGGTATAATACCGGAGCAAAAATCTTCTAATATAAATTCAGAATTATTAAGTATTTTATACTCATCAATTTCTTTATTATATTTTTTTAATAACTTAATTATTTGTTCTTTACCATGTTTTATATCTTTATAATCTAACCATAAAATTAATTCATTATCAATATAGATCCATTTATCATGTTCTATATTATCCCAGAATTGATCAATATAAATACTATTAATATCATAATTAACATGTTTAAGTAATTCTTTAATTGTTAGAAATTTACTATTTATATCTATAATATTAACAATATTTATATTTTTTAATATTAAGCTACTCATTTATTTATTATATCTGATTATTATATAATAAATATTAGCAATAAACTTTAAATATAAATTAATTAAAAAAAAATAAATAATACATAAATAATACATAAATAATACATAAATAATACATAATACTATTTTTTACATTCTTTACATTTATTTTTTTGAACTTTAATAGTATTCCAGCATTTATTAATTATATGCCCATTAGGACATGTATAGTTATTATTAGTTTTTGCATCTATATATACTAAATCTACAAATTCATATTCTATTTTTTTTAATTTTTCATTAATTTCTTTAATCTTATTACAGTTATTGCATCCATTTTTGACTTGTCTTTGTTTTAAATTATCCCAAACTGATGTAAATTCTGTGTTACATTTATTACACGTAATAGTAAATGGTGTTTTTCCACTATCTACATATTCTTTACTAACAGCTTTCATATTTATATCATATAATAATTCTACTAGATATTCATAATCTATCTTTTTACCATCACAGTACACACAAAATGATTTATTTTTTTGTCTTCTAATAAATTCTCGTCCATCAAATTTAAATTTATGTTTTTTCTTACATTCGAATTTATGTTTTGTATCATATCCTAAATAATAAGTTTCTAAACACCTACCTTCATTATCCATTGCATATTGTATCATATTATTAAATATATCATTTTTATTATCTGAATTCATTGTATAATCTGTAAATTTAGTATCCCAATTAATATCAGAGTAATTTGGAATATTGTAATTTAGTTCAGTTAACTTAGTATAAATAAATTCAATTAATTTATCACCTTTAACTGTATATGGTACAATTATTAAATTTATATTATTATTAATGCAAAAGTTTAATTTATAATTATCTCTTTCTTTTTGCTCTTCAAATCCTCCATATTTATGAAAGTGTTTAGGATGTTCAATATAGTGTTGAATACCTTGATATTCTAATGCTAAATTTAATTCTTCATTATACATATCTAATTCTAATCCAGTATTAATAATTTTTCTTGTTTTAATAAATTTTTTATTAAAAATAGTTTCTAATATGAATTTACATTTTGATTCTTGCATATTAGTACTACATTCAGGACATTCTGATTTATCTCCATATACATTGTGAATTTCTGTTTTCCAAATATGTCCTCTCGAACATTTAAATTCACCAATTGTTTTAGTAGTTTTAAAGTCATCTTTATTTAGTAATTCAAATTTCAATTTATCCAATTTATCTAAAACAGTTAGTAAAGATATTTTTGTACCACTGCATTCTTTACAATTAGTAAATTTAATGTTTGATTTTTTAGTTATCCATGGTTCATGTTCAAATTCACATTGAAATGTAGCATTATCATTATTTTGATTTAAAATTTTATATTTTTTATCATTAGCATAATCTTCCCAAGTTTTATCTTGTTCTAATCTACATTCTTTACATATTTTTGCATTTCTATATGCTTCTCCAATTGTTGCTTCCCATATATAATCATGAGTTAAACATTTAATATTAGTTCTTAAATTAGTAGTTGCATTTTCATTTTGTAAATAATCTTCTTCATTTACAATTATATAATTTAATTCTTTAAGTTTATTAATAGCTAATTCTTTGGTTGAATGTTTCATTATTTATTAGATAATATATATTTAATATAAATTATTCAATTTTTTATATCAAAAAAAAATAAAGTATTTTTATATTTTGTTTTAGTATTTTAGTATTTTTATATTTTTTTATTATGTATAATATAATTTGTAGCTGACCCATCAAAAATGATCAAGTTGCATATCGGAGGGTAGCGCTACCGTCTGACACTAATAAGAAGTTAATAGCTACGGCATTAACAACTAAATCAGCAGTGGTAGAGCTGCCAACATAAGAAGAATCATAAGCAATGTAGAATTCACGAGCTCGGGATACGTTGATATGACCAGATGGTTGATACGTACCTGGGTAGAGATTAAAGGTGATCATATACAAACCGGGGTCGGTGGGTGTTACAACATTCCAACCACCATATAAGTATGGAACATAGTGATTAAAGAATTTAGAAGGAAGATTGTTGTAAAGTGGTACACCATGAGCAGTAATAGAAAGTTTACCAACATGACCTTCATCAGTAGATAAGGTATAATCAGCAGTAGCACCAACAACTTTATCATTAGATGCTGTTACAGTTGTAGTAGTAACTACACCAAATCTATGCCAATCAGTCATATTAGCATCTACTACACTTACTTGACTACCAACAGTAGATACATTAGTATTGGATGTACTATTAGCAGTTGGTCTAATACCAACATATAGAGTTTCAATTGGCCATTTAAGTTGTTGTAAAAGGATGTTATCAGATGATTTATTTACACTAGTTACTTGGCGACGATGTACACGGATAAGAGTGAAACCAATACGAGCAATGAAAATATCATGGATATCTGGGTTAACGAAGATATTATTAATATATAAGTCAAAGTTAGCAAATACTGGAGTAGTTACAGTTGGAGCAGATAATTGGGCAGATGAAGCAGCACCAGGATTAATAATAGCACGTAATAATTGTTGTGGAGTAGCTAAATCAATGTTAATGAAACGTTGACCATATGGGATAGCAACTGAAGGAATAGCAAGACGTGGATCAGTATTAAACCAGAAAAGTAGTGGAATTAACATTTCAAGATCAGAATGTTCACGTTTGTAAGTTTGATGTCCATTTCTGTGAGTAAATGAGGCTCTGGCAGATCTTGGAGCAGTAGCTACAGAAGAATCATCATGATATTTGTAGAATGCTTCTACTGGTACTTCTTGTCCCATACATTTATCCCAACCAACTCTTTTACCTGGAGTTACGCAAAATTGTCTGTGCATATTGTAAGTATCTGGGTAGTATTCATCTAAAGGATTACCATTTACATCAAAAGATACTTTTTGGAAAAGTCTTTCACCAGGATAATCGCACCATCGGAATACAGCACAATCTCTAGCAGCATTAGTAGCAGTACCTGAAAATGAAACAGTTGGAGAAGTTAATTTAACATATACAACCATATCACTGAAGAAATCTCCGAATTGAGGAATGGAAAATTGTACTTTGGAACCTAAAGTTGGGTTATTAGCGACAACTTTATTGTATTCATAAGCCATAGCAGCAAATGGTTTAAAATGAGCATTCATGAAAAGAATATGGGTTCGTTCAATATCCGAAAGAGTTGGATTAGGATTATCCATGTTAGCACGTGAAGCTTTGATTTCAGCTAAACGTTGGCTTAATAGTTCAGAAGCCATAAGCATTCTGTCTTGTTTCCCATCATTAGTAATAAGGTTAAAGATCCCACCAGTCGACATATGACTCTATTTAATAGATTTAAAAATTCACAAGTTTAAATTTTATATTTATATATATTATTATGAATATAAAGTACAAAAAAAAAAATAATTAAATATAATATATTTAATTTAAACTTAAAGATTGTTAAAGACAAATTGTCTTTCATGAAGAAAATCACAATTATTATTACATGTACAATCATAATATAAATAATATAATTCAATATAATTAACATTATTTTTATAAGTTAGACTATTAATTAAATTTAATAATTTTTTTAATTTTGTATTTAAAACAGTTCTATTTCTTATATTTTTTACTTTAAAATCATCTGGATTAAAACGAATAAATATTGTAGGTAATCCTAAAGACAAATATATATTATGCATACGTGTATATTCACATTCATTAGAATAAAGTTTATGTTGTTCTTCATCTATTTCTACTACAATAAAATGTGTATTACAATTTATTAATATATCTGGAAAATAATTACCAAAAACTTTTCCTATAGATTTATTATGAATGAATTCTATATTTTGCTGTCTTAAATAATTTACAACTTCCATTTCTTTAGTTTTTTGCCTTCCATTTATATCACAATATGCACTGCATAATTTTTTATCATTAAAAACCTGTACAAGTCCACATCCTTCACACATTTTAGAAGTAAAATTATACATTTTATCTTTTTTATGAGTCACGCAATATTGCTTTGGATCTTCTTTAGTTCCAAAATAAGCTTCAATTATACATTCATCATATTTACATGTTTTAACTTTATTACTACACATATTTTCTTTTTTATGTAAATTGCAATATATACCATTATTATTATTTTTAAAGTTATAATGAGCTTCATTATAACAATTTTCTTCAATGCATATTTTTTTTGAATTATCTTTCATATTATATAATTTATGCTCACTGCAATATTTGGCTCCTTTTTCACCTTGTTCATTATATCTTGCTCTATTATTACATTCATCTATAATACATTTTTGAAATAATTGAATCATATTTTCTAATTTATGAATATTACAATATTCTTTGATTCCATCTTTATATCCATAATTTGGAACTATATTACAACCTTCATATAAACATTCTTTATCTTTATTTAATTTTATATATTCTTCTGTTTCAGGTACATGATCTTTACAAAATTGTTTTTTATTATTTTGTCCATATAAGGCTATTTTAATACAATCTAATCCATTTTCATATATATATTCACATAATTTAGTTCTTACATTTCTTAATTGATCTGGATTATTGCCTATACCAATTTCTTTTGCATGTTTTGCGCAATACTCAGCAGTTAAACCTTTTTTATTATAATTTGCAGAAATAGTACAATTTAAAATAACACAATTAGGATTACTATTCTTTTTATTTTTTGATTTCTTTTCATTTAAATCTATTTCATCTAAATTATCTGGAATTATTAATTCTTTAACATAATGATCTGTACAATAAATTTTGCTAAATTTACATATATTTTTAATACAATCAATTTCATCACATATCTTTTTAGATTTATTACACATATTATCTAATTTATGTTCTTTACAATATTTTTGTCCTTTTTCATTTTTATAATTATAAATAGCCTTATTAGTACAATTTAATCCTTGACATTGTTGTTTACTATACATCTTTTAATTATATATTAGCAATTATATATTTATTCAATTTTTATTTCTACTTAACCTCCAAAATTAATAGTTAGTCTAGTTATTTTATTAAGTTTTTTATTTAATTCTATATTTTTACTATTTATATTACATATTTGTATTTGTAATGATTTATTTTCTTTAGACAATAAATTTAATTTATCTTGCAATTCTTTATTCTTTTTATCTATATTAAAATATTCTAATTTTAAATTTATATAATCTTTTGATAAAGTGTTTATTCTAGATTTTAATATTTTTTGTTCGTTCATTTATATAAATAAATATTTATATAATAAAAAAATAAATGTTTATATAATATATAAATCATCATTGATTTATATTTCACGTATTACTCTATAATATAATGACGTTCCTGTAATATCATCATTTCTTGTAATTTCAACTATATTTCCTACAATTCCAGATGACCATATAATTGTAGGATCTGTTATTAAGATAATTGGTAATTTAGCTTTGGTAATATATAAATTATCTAAAATTTCTTCTTCTTCTTTAAAATTTAAAATTCTATGTTTATTATATAAAATATGATTTGGAATTATAAATGAAAATCTATCATATTCATATGTAAATATTTTTAATTTTAAACATTCACAATATGCATATTCACAAGGACAATTTGTTATATCAACATTTTCTAATTTTTTATTATTTATGGTAGAAATATAATTTTTTACATGAGTTGATAAAATATTTTTTGTTATTATAATTATATTATATAGAAAATGAGTTTTACTTAATATATTTAATATTTTTTTTATTTCGGGAGATTTAGAATATATTTCTGTAGAATGATGAAATAATAACACATATGTAATTTTATAATTTTTAGTATTTTTATATTTTAAATTATATATATTATTTTTAATTTCATCTAGTTCTTCTTGATTTGTTATATCTCCATTTACTGTATGAATTAAACAATATTCATTATTATAAATATGTTTAATAAACTCATCATATTCAAATTTAATATCTAATGATTTCAAATTTCTATAATTAAAAAATGTGTATAAATTATTATAAATTGAGTATAATGT
>SXGR01049087.1_pt1 | contig 10843 bp, 8 predicted proteins | sample 3174711 | NCBI WGS metagenome assembly SXGR01 (sample SAMN11356860, study PRJNA531348) | freshwater metagenome | isolation source: freshwater sample F1-60 | place: China: Fuxian Lake, Yuxi | collected 2017-12-25 | reverse complement strand
TGTGCGTTAGGCTGGGACTGTAATCCCAAATGCTTTCCAGTTGCGGTCTGATAATCACAAAAAATCCGATACGTTGTTCGTTCGTATCGGATTTTCTGGTTATTTACGTTCGGGGGCAATGCTTAAGTGAACAGCATTGCAGCGTAGTGCTGGACTTTTTGTGTCGCTAAATGAGCTGCAATGAATTACAAGCAGCCTGTATTAAATCGCTCAGCGCCATCCCATTCACAAGTGCCGCCAATACATTGGCTCAAGTTGTTGGTAAAGGTGTAGGTGGCGAAGTCAAAGATTTTGAACCAGCCGCTATCGTCCCACACGGCGGTGGGTATGCCTTTTACCGAGGCAAATTTTGCATCCAGCTTTGAATAAAACAGGCGGATGTTATTGCAGCTAAAGGTTTGGTAGCGGCTGCCCCAACCACTGCCCCATTCGCCTATATAAACGGGCATACCATTACCTACAGACTTACTCCAATTGAGCATGGTATCCATAGGGCTGGAAATATCGTTATCCGTCCAGTTGTCAGCATAGTCGCCTTGGTTGTCGCCATTAAATGTCCAGGGGTTGTAGTGGTGGAAGGTGGCCATGAGGTATTGATCTTGCCCTCCGCCTACATCGTTAAGGTTTGGCCAAGTGATCGCCATTTCCTGTGCGCCAAACCACTGGTTGCCGCCAATCAAGATGATGCGTTCGGCATCGACTGCGCGGATTTTTGTATAAGATTTACTGGTCATGGCGCGAACTTTGGCGGGATCCATAGCACTGCCGTTACTCAAGTGTGGCTCGTTCAGAACTTCAAACAATAGGCGATGATTGCGGTCGCGATAAATATCCGCGATGTCTTGCCAAAGACGCTCTAGCACGGCGGCTCGGTTATTGTCTTTTAACGCGGATTCGTGATGCGCGTTAATCACCACATACATATCCTGCAGGCTCAAGGCGTAATCAATGATTTGGCTGATCACAACCAAGCGCGGGTGGCTGCGGTTTACATCGCCCACAGTAGTACTGTTTACCAAGGTTGTGCCATCAATCTTTTCTGTCCAGGTGATAGGAATGCGCACGTTTCTAAAGCCCTGCGCGTAGTAAGCATCTATTTTGGCTTTGGCGGCGGCAAAGGTGCGAGGGTGCTGGGTATTGTCAAACATCTGACCCAGATTAAACCCCTTACCCATTTTGCTGGCGGCTTGCTTGGCGGTTATGGCTGCGCCATTAGAGCTGCTAAGGCTGCTTTGGCTGCTGGCGCTTGATGCAGGCGCAGAGCTGGGCGAAAGAATTGAGCTTGAAGAGCTTGAACTTGCAACAGCAGAACTTGAAGAGCTGGAGCTCAATACAGCTGTACTGCTGACTTGGTCGCCAGAGCTGCCATTGGATGAGCTTCCGCCACAACTTGTCAGTGTGCAGACACAAAGGAAGCTGGCCCCCATGAAGCTATAGATGTTTGATTTGAATATTGTCATTGTTGAGAGTTTCTCCAAGGATGTTGTTATGTTTTCTTCGAAACGGGTAAAACCGCTACGCCACGTAATTGAGTAGGGCTGATTGCTTTATATAGTGCGTAAATAGCGGGAGCATGTCGCACCAGATTGCGATCTTGGCGAATAATGGGGCGCACCAGTTTCGCGGCGATTGTGGGAGCGTTGGTATGGCGCTGAACGTAAGTCTAGACGCTGTTGTTTAAAGCGCTATGGCTCCAAGTGCTATGGTTCAACGTGTTATGTGTTGGAGGCTATTTTGCAGTAATAGAACGAAGATTTAATTCTGAATTCACAAACTCTGTGTAACTTGTCCGTTAAAAATCCGGCTAGGTACCGGATTTTTAACGGAGTAAGTTGAATGCCTTACTCGCGGTTAAGGCTTTGTGGGTCTTCTTGTTGCGAATCCAAGCAGTGTGAAACCTGCTAGCGCGATTAAAAAGCCAAGCTGAATGCTTCCTCCGCCGGATTTGCCACTGCTGGGTGGAGTATCGGGTGTTGCACTTGACGCTGCACTGCTTGCAATCGACGCGGATGAGCTACTTACTGAGCTTGAAGATGAGCTTGAAGATGAACTAGAAGATGAGGAGGATGAGCTCGAAGATGCAACCGAGCTGGCCACACTTGAGCTTGCGGAACTGCCGCTATTTGCCGGTATTGCTGGCCAATTGAGGACGGCATCTTTTACCAATGCGCCAGAAGCGGTGAGCTGCGAACTTACCCATCCGCCATCTACGCTTGCGCCCGCAACCAATGCAGAAGCGCCTTCATTTTTATCATTTAATGCCCAATTGGCATGGCTGATATTGTTGGCTTTAAGGAAGCTGAGCCATGCAGTGGTTTCGCTATTTGCTACTGCGCCGCCGCCATCAGCATTAACTGCACCCCATTCGGTTACGAAGAGTGCTATGCCTTTGTTCAGTGCCGTTTGCGCTTTATCGCGGAGTGATTGTTTATGTGTGCCCGCATAAAAGTGCAATGTATAAGCGATATTGGCGTATCCGGTAATGGGATCATTTGCGGCTTTATCGACATCTTGTGACCAGGTTTGTGTACCTACAATAATTAAGTTGTCGGGGTCTATGGCGCGAATCGCAGCAATAACATCTACCGCGTAAGGTTTGATCGTTGTGCTCCAATTGGTGGTGTTGAGCGGTTCGTTGTAGATCTCATAAATCACGTTGTTAGAGTCTTTGTATTTAGTGGCTACTTCTTGAAAGAAGGTGATGGCTTGGGCTTTGTAATCTTCAGCGTGATGTGAATGCCAGTCAACAATCACATACATATCATTGGCGATAGCGGCATCTACTACGGTATAAACTCGGGTTTTATTGCTGGCGTCGCTAATTGCTTTGGTGGTTTTGTTGAGATAGCCACCATTTTCTTCAACGCCCATAGAGGCGCGAACCAGATTGGCTTTCCAATCACTTTTTAGCCATGCAACTGTTTTAGCGTTGTAGTACTTGTCGCCACCCCAGCCGGTATTACTCCAAAATAAGCTATTACCCGCAATGCTTCCTACTTGTCCGCCAATTAATACTTTGTTGCCGCTAACGCTGAGCGGTGCTACGCCGGTGACTGCTGAGTAGGCTTGTGCGCTAAGCATTAACCCGAGTGTAGCAAGGGCGAGGGGTTTCGCTGCGCCTGCAAGTGCTTTGATCTTGTTGCTGTAAAATGGATTGCGATTCATGCCGTTTTTCCTGCTGTTATGTATGGAGACTATTGATATTGCCTAGTTGCGATAGACTTGCGTCAGTATAGAGAAGAGCGTGCGCAGATAGTTTTGGCTAGCGTAGAGAAGTGATAATAAGGCGTAAAGATTTGTTCGTAATGAGTTTTTACAGTTCTCTCGTTATTACCGCCTTCTTGTCATTACCACCTTATGGCAAATATAAGAAGGCGGCAATCACAAGCAGGCGATGTTCAGAAAATCCTTACTTTTTTTGCTCCAAATCTTCGGGTGCTACAAAAAACAATTCAGCCGGCAATGTTATAACCAGTGCAAAGGGAACAAAATTTTCTTGCGTTGCTTTTTCGGCATGCAGTTCGATAGCGACATCGCCACCTTTTTCAATCAGAAATTGTTTCACTGCGTCCATGCCAACTCCACGGCCTGAAACCGTTGTGATTTCCTCTTTGGTGGAAACGCCAGATTCAAAAATAAGTTGTGCTATATCGTTAGTGCTTGGTTTATCACCTTCTTTCCATAGTGCCAAACGAACACCTTTGTTGAAGAGTGCAGGTGTGTTGAGCCCTTTACCATCATCTTCTATCACAATTTTAAGTTTGTCCTTCTCAACCCCTGCGCGAATTTGAATCAAGCCTTCTGCCTTTTTGCCTGCTGCGACGCGCTTCTCGGGTGCTTCAATACCATGGTCAAGGCTGTTGCGCAGAATGTGTGAAAAAACATCGGTAATAAGTGCTTGTGCTTGCGATGGAATTCGAACACTACCGGATTCTACGGTGACAACGGGCGTTGGTTTTTCAAGCTGCGCGGCAATGGATCCCAGAGAGGCAATAGCATCCTCTAGATTTTTCTCGATCGATACTGCATTTAATTGGTTAACATAGGTTTTGAGCGCATCCAATCCTTTTTGTTGAATGTAGGGTTCAATGCGGCTCATAACATCGCTGCTCATCCAGAAGCCATCGTTACGGGTGGATTTACTTTTCCCTCTGCCTAAGACGCTACGGTAGACATAGGCGTATTCTGTAAGGCCTTTTTCAACAAGGTCTAAATCTTCCAGTAGTTTTGATGTTTCCCAAATTGGCTCGCTCGATTCTTTCAGTGCTGTGTAGCTGGATTCCACTTCATGCACTGTGTTACTTAAATGCGTGAAGCCAAAGGTTCTGCAATTTCCTTTGATGGTATGCATGTTTCTGAACAGCAAGCCAATCACTTTTTCATCGTAACCGTTGGATGATTCAATGGCGGCGCGATTGGACGCTATGTATTTGGATGCAGATTCTTCAAAGCTTAAATATTTATCGGCAGAAAGGTTGAGTAATTGGCTAATAATATCGAGCTGACGTTTCTGTTCTTTGGCTTCGCTTTCCATGACTTTGAGCTGAGTTACGTCGCGAACTGAAACCATCAATTTACTGACGATGTCATCTACAATGATCGGGTTCCAATCAAGAGATAGGTATTTTTGTTTGCCGTTAATTTGACTGTCAAATTCTGCTAGCAGTAATGACTTATTAAAATCGAAGTTCATCTCATCTTCGCCAATGATTGCAAAAATTGCCGCTTTTGCAGAGTCCAATGCATCGCTACCAATATTGGCACCGTTAAATAGCAGTTCGCTGGCTTCACGTTCTGCAATCTCTGTTGTGTCAAAAATAGATTCAAGGTAGTGCGAGTATTCGGGATGAATTTTCCCGTCAGCCTGCACAGTGAACAAGCCTTGCGGCATGTTGCTCAGCATGGCCTGAATATCGTTACTTTTTTGTCTAACTTCGGCGGTGCGCTCTGCCACTCGAATCTCAAGGATTTTATTTTGCTCTTCAATGAGCTGGCGCTTTCTACGTTGTGAATATACGAACCATGCCAGTAGCGCGATAACTATTAATGTGTAAATCGTGTAGGCCCACCAGGTTTTCCACGGTGGTGGCAATTGTATAACAGTGATACTTTTTCCTTCATCACTCCATACGCCGTCATTATTGCTGCCTTTTACTTTGAATACATATTTTCCAGCATTCAAGTTAGTGTATTTAGCGGAGCGTTGATTGCCGGCATCCAACCAGTCTTTATCAAATCCCTCAAGCTTGTAGGAGTATTTGTTTTTATTCGAGTCTCTAAAGTTTAGAGCGGCAAATTCGAATACAAACATAGATTTTGTATAATCGAGTACGATGTGGTCAGCGTGATTGACGGATTTTGTTAAAATACCGTCTGAACCACCCACAGCAATTGAGTCTGCAAATATTTTAAAGTCTGTGAATGCAATCGGCGGAGCAAGAGTATTTTCTGAGAGTTCTGAAGGGTTAATAATGCGCAGCCCCTCAGCTCCACCAAAAACTATTTCACCTTTTTGTGTCGCTACACCCGCATGAGTTGCAAAGCCTCCCACTAAGCGGCCGCCAATACGGTTATAGATTTTAATTTTTTTTGTTTCAGGGTTTAAGGATGCAATACCGTTGTTGGTACTCACCCATATATTGCCTGCTTTATCCTCCAAAATTTGTCGAATACCATCGTTGATAAACCCACTTTTCTTGTCAAAAACGGTAAATGTTTTTGTTTTTGCATCAAATAAGTTTAAGCCTGCATCTGTGCCCACCCAAAGTCTTTTCTTGCTGTCTTCAAATAGAGAGAGGCACGAGTTATTGCTCAGCGACCCTAGTGTTTCTGCGTTAGACGTGAAACGGGTGAAGGTTTCTTTGCTTCGATCAAATAGATTTAACCCTGATGAAGCACCTACCCATAGGTTGCCGTTTGAGTCTTCGAGTAAGGACCACACTAAGTTTCCGCTAATGGACTCAGGATCGCCCGCTACACTGGTATAATGCGTGTATAATTTTGTTCTCGGATTATATTTACTGATGCCTCCCGTGTGAGTGGCAAACCACATGTCATGGAATTTATCTTCAATAATTGACCAGACGGGGGCGCTGTTTAAACGCTCGGAAGTACTTACCCGTGTAGTCGATTGGCGGTTTGCATCAAACGGGTAGCGGGTAAATTTATTGGTTTCTGGGTTGTAGCTAGAAACACCTGCCCCCCAACTTCCTGTCCACACTAGCCCATTTGAATCCACATAGTTGGTCAGCACTGCATTGCCGCTGAGCGTGGTAGGGTCATTAGGGTCTGCTAGAAAGTGTTTAAATTCATTTTTCTCTCGATCGAAATAAGTTAACCCTCCTCCGTCGGTACCCACCCAAAGGTTTCCATTCTTATCTTCAGATACAGATTGCACAGCGGTGTAGCTAAGGCTATTGGGGTTAGCAATATCGCGCGCATAAGAAGTAATTGCTGCGCTTGAACGATCGAAAAAATTTATGCCTACTGGGTAAGTGCCAATCCATACATCGCCATTTTTGTCTTCGTAAGTGGTGCGCGCGCGCGTAGAACCTAATGAGCCTACGCGGCCGGGTTCATAGGTATGGGTAAAAAAACGCTTCGTAGCTTTATCAAAAACACTTACGCCACCGCCATCGGTGGAAATCCATAGGGCACCCTTTGAATCCATCATCAAATCCCAAATATCATTACCACCCAAGCTAAACCGGTCGGCAGGATCATTTAGATAGCGTTTCATTGCACCGGTTTTGGGGTCGAAATGCACGAGACCATTTTGAGTGGCTATCCAGAGTTTTTCTTCGCCATCTGGCGCTATATCCATAACGCGATTATCGAGCAGTGCGCTAGGTTTTTCAGGGTTTGGGCTGTAGAAGGAAAATGTTTTTGTTTCCCAATCCAGTTTTTGTAAACCGACTTCTGTGCCAAGCCAAATGGTGTTCGGGCTCTCTACAAAAATGGCGTTAATTCGAGCTGCTTTAAGGCCGTCTGGTTTTGATTTATCGGTAGTAATAAATGTATATTTTAAGGTGGTGGTGTTTACAATAAAAAGTCCAGTATTGCCTGCCACGAGTAATTCCCCGCTGGCTAATTCAGCCATGCGCAAGAGTCCGACCTCTGATATTTTAGCCGTTTGTGTGTCATCATCTTTTAGTCGAACAAGCTTTTCAATATTGCGATCGTAGCGTAATAGCCCCGCTCTTGATGCTACCCAAATCGTGTGATGGCTATCCTCAAAAATACTTTCGGAAAATTGCACAGCCTGTTTTTCATTCGGTTTGTTTTCGATGTCACTTATATCAATTCGGCGAAATTCAACGCCATCGTAGCGAATTAACATATTCGCACCACCAAGCCACATGAAACCATCGCTATCCTGCAAAAAGGAGGCACCTTCGCCCAGAGCAATATCTTTGTTTTCTAGAATATTCTGAAAACTAATCTGCTCCGGAATAATACCGGCCAATGCTGTTGCGCTCAGTTGAATAAAGAGCAACCCCGCTGCTAACAAACATTGAAACAGTTTTGAAGAAAGGGAGAAGTAAGTAGACCAAGGGAGTGAGCGCGTCATGATTTAAAACCCCAATTGTTTTGTTGTTGCGAGCGAATTAGCGGCAGGCATGCCGAATATTAAAATGAAAGCGTGGTTGCAGCGATATCAGTGGTCAGAAAAAATCTAATTCGCCTGCATTTACCAAGTCGTTTACTGTAGGTTGGTTTTCACTGAATCGTTCTGGCTGCCAATACAAATTGAAAATGAATTTGTGAAACAACGAAAATGATCTTCGCTCGCCAGATTTTTCACGCAGCGTATATTTAAAGCACAGTTGTGGCGCATTAGTGCCAAAGCTAATGTATTTATTTTTGTGGTTCACGATGATGGGCACTTGTGTTGCCACATTGCTGAGCGGTTTTTCTTCAGACACAAAGCGATTTTTAATTCCGCCCCAGCTCATGTTGGTGATTTCGCTGAGAATGTCGTTGATGACTCTAAAGTTGTCTGAGTCAGTGTATGTGTCAGATATTTTTTCTGTTTTCGTAAGGGCAAGCACATTGTCTTCGGAGAGCTGTATCATCATATAGCCTTTGCACCAATAGCTCTCGACGGGCATTAAACTAAATAGCTCACCGTAGATGATGCGATCTTTCACCACATAGGGTGTGGCTACTTCAACGTCCACATCATCAAAAAAGTGATAAAGGGTGTTGCGCGTAATTTCTTCAATTCCACGCACCAGCGCATTTGGATATTCAGCACAAAATATGTGTTGTTCAATGGCTTCTTGTAGATTGTTGATGCCGTCAATGTCGTAAATCATGCAAAATGATTTAAGCAGTTGTTCATCGAGGGTGTGAGTCAATGGTGAGCATCGACGCAAAAAAATAGGAAGCTCAGGTCGAATACGATGAATCTCTATTCCTAAATCAATGCCGCCCCCCGGAATTGATTCTATATCTTCCGATAAAAAAATTGCGCCTAAATCCACGTAGGATTTTAAAATGTCCAGTATTTTTGAGGAGGCGGATTTAACTGCGATTAGATGGCTGTTGCCGCAAAAATCCTTTATTCGATTTTCGTGCTCAAGGCTACAATCGCACACAAGAACTTTGCTTTCGGTAGGAAACGAATTTTCAATCATGATCATGGCTCAATCAGGTAAAGTTAAAGAATAAAGAAAATTGTAATTAGAGAATTAGGGCATTAAATTCAACTAATTAATTTCTTTATACCTTCTATGGCTGCCGAACCATTAAAGGGTTTAACAATCCACCCTTTAACGCCGGCGTCTTTGCCGCGTTGTTTCATGCTAGGGTTGCTCTCTGTTGTTAGCATAATAATCGGTATGGTTTTACCCAAGGCCTTTACTTTTTCAACCATCGTTAATCCGTCCATATTTGGCATATTCACGTCGCAGATCACTAATTTTAAATTGGGGTCGCGTTGAATTTTTGCCAAGCCGTCAACACCATCAACAGCGGTGTCCACATCAATTCCATTGGAGGAAAGAAAGCTGCTCACTTCATTTCTCACAGTGCTGGAATCATCAACAACAAGTACTTTAGCCATAAATTTCACCTCTTAATCTATTAGAAGAATTCAAGTTCACCCGAGGCTTCGCTTTCCACGGCTAGCTCAGGTATTTTTAATGTTAGATTGTTTTCAAAGCCTTGATTGATAAACAAGTATAAGCTACCAAAAAAAAGTGGCTCGCCGTCCAAAAAGCATCCGATGTGTACTTCGCTATCTGGCGCTATGATTTCCATATGTTTGGTGCTATTGCTTATGTGAAGGGTTGCGGGTGTTGACATTCCCGACGAGAACCCCGCATAACCTAAAATTCGGTTTGCTGCGCCACATAAGTTATTGACTAATTCTGAAATATAATCTTGGTATTGAGTTTTTTTGTCACCACGAATCTCTGAGTTTATCGTGTCAAAAAACTTATTAATCACTGCATCTGCGTTCGAGTAGTGCAGCAACATATTCATTTTGAATGTAGATGCGGCAATCGAACAAATAACAGATTTAAACTCCTGCGCTTCAATAAGGTTTCGCTCGACCAAGTTAATAGATACTCTTTCTTGCTTGCTGATAACGGCAAGAGTCTCAGCAAAAGACTGCGTCAGAATTGTGGTCAAGCTTCGATGGTTAATAGGATCCATGTAATCTAGCTTCGCTGTGCGTCTACATTAAAATAATTAGTTCATAACCTTTGCTATTTCGGAATGAAGATTAATCACTCCTGTGCAAATCATTCGGCTAGTGGCCTGAATGTCTTGAAATGCGGTGACAGTTAATATTTCATTTTTACAGAGCTTATCTTTGTTGCTGTTGTTTAACTCTTCTGATTGGTTGGCAAGATTTCTCACTTCAGAAGCAACTACAGCAAAGCCCTTGCCGGCTTGACCCGCTCTTGCGGCTTCAATACTTGCGTTCAGTGCGAGTATTACAATTTGTTTAACAATACGTTGAAAGGAATTACTTTGTTCTTGCATAGAGGCGTTGCTCGACATCAGGCTTTCAAGCTGAGCTGTCCATCGATCAAATGAAATAAGATCCTTCTGCAGCTGATTTGCATTTTTCTGCAGCTCTGAAATTTTGTTGGCCAACTCATGTCTGTAGCGGCTGTTTTCTTGGCCAAGCTGAGTTATCGCTGACTCTAAGTCTCGCTGAGTCAACTCCATTTGCCTTAAGTGTTGGCGGGTTTCTTCCTCTTTTTTTGAGGTGGCAGCTTCCAGTGTGATAATTCTGTCGTTGAGAGCCGTTATAGTGCTGTTTGAATCAGCCATGGCTTTCTCATGCTCGCGACGTTCTAGCATTCGACCAAGAGCCTCTTTGTGCTTCGCGCTAAGCGCAAGGGCTTCTGTCTGGTATTTGTGTCGCATGAGGCCGAGGGCAAGGCCCAGAGCAGCAATAATGAGAATGAGTACAGTAGTTGTCATGGCGTTATTGGATCACGTCTGTGTTGTTGGGCTGAGGAGGGCAAGCTATAGCGATCTCTAGATGCTGAGGTTCCCCCCATTTCTATTCAGCGTAGATTAGGGTTTGTAGTTCGTCACGGAATTCACTGCTTTTTTTAGCGTTTGAGTCTTTAAACGTATGAATAGCAAGGTTTTCGCAGTGATCGTGATAGAGAAGAAGGCATTTTTTTGCCTACTTGTTTAATGTGAATGCGGTGTTGGAGTAGCGACAAGTGCTGAGCTTGGCGATTTATTGTTCTTTTGAGCCTTGCTCCTTGCATATAAACCCTGAAGTCCCTAGTATACGCACCCCCAACCGGCCCGAATCGTTTCTGATTGTTCGGGCTACTCCTTGTCTCACCGCATTCGCGGGAGGCTTAAC
>SXGR01579211.1_pt1 | contig 10846 bp, 11 predicted proteins | sample 3174711 | NCBI WGS metagenome assembly SXGR01 (sample SAMN11356860, study PRJNA531348) | freshwater metagenome | isolation source: freshwater sample F1-60 | place: China: Fuxian Lake, Yuxi | collected 2017-12-25 | reverse complement strand
TGAATCCGCTCGACACAGCGCGCGAACTCGAGCATCAACTCAAGGACTCGGGTGCTGAGGCCATTATCATTCTGGAAAACTTTGCGTCGGTTTTGGAAAAAGTCATCGCGCGCACGCAAATCAAGGTCGCAGTAGTCGCAAGCATGGGTGATTTGCTTGGTAGTATCAAGGGTGGCATCGTCAATTTTGTCATCCGCACTGTCAAAAAAATGGTGCCGGAATTTTCTTTGCCGAATGCCGTGCGTTTCAACCGTGCGCTCAGTGAGGGCAGCGCGCTCCTAATCCGTCCGGTTGAACTTGATCATGACAGTATCTCCATCCTGCAATACACAGGTGGTACCACTGGCGTTTCCAATGGTGCGGCACTTAGCCATCGTAATGTCATTGCCAATCTTCTTCAAAACGAAGCTTGGCTGCAGCCCGCCATGGACAAACCGCCGCGTGTTGAGGCGCTGACTTTTGTTTGTGCATTGCCGCTTTATCATATTTTTGCGCTCACTGTTTGCTGTCTTATTGGTACCCGTTTGGGCGGCATGAACATCCTGATTCCCAATCCGCGCGATATTCCCGGACTGGTCAAGACTTTATCGAAGTACAAATTCAATATGTTCCCTGCCGTGAATACGCTCTACAACGGCCTGCTCAATCATCCCGATTTTGCCAGTCTTGATTTTTCTGGGCTGAAGTTATGCAATGGTGGCGGCATGGCAGTGCAGCGTGCAGTGAACGATCGCTGGCAGCAGGTTACGGGTAAAAGTATCGTCGAAGGTTATGGTCTTTCCGAAACCGCGCCCGTAGCCACCGCCAATCCTGCAGATTCATCCGAATTCACCGGCACCATCGGTCTGCCTATCTCATCTACCGAGATTGCCATCCTTGACGATGACGGTAATGTGCTGGCAACCGGTGCCGTCGGTGAGATCGCTATTCGAGGACCTCAGGTCATGGAAGGCTACTGGCAGCGTCCGGAGGAAACGGCTCGTGTCATGACTGCTGATGGATTTTTCCGCTCCGGAGATATCGGGTTCATGGACGAGCGCGGGTATGTGAGCATTGTCGATCGCAAGAAAGACATGGTGCTCGTCTCCGGTTTCAACGTGTACCCCAACGAAGTCGAGGGCGTAGTTGCGATGCATCCTGGTGTGCTTGAATGCGCGGTAGTGGGTGTGCCTGATCCGAATTCTGGTGAAGCGGTCAAACTTTTTGTCGTGCGCCGCGATCCTGGTCTGACCGCCGAAAATCTCATGGCATATTGCCATGAGCAGCTCACCGGTTATAAGCGCCCCAAGCATATCGAGTTTCGTGACGAGCTACCCAAGACCAATGTAGGCAAGATCTTGCGACGTGAACTGCGTGACAGCAAGGCTGCTTAAGCGATTGGACCGTCACGGTAGCGGAGGCAAGGGCCGTGGACGACGATTGTCGTCAGTTGCGACATAGGTCAGTGTTGCTTCGGTGACTTTCACCACTTCGGCTTGCAAACGGTTTCGCTCGGCGTATACCTCGACATTGACGGTGATAGAGGTGGTACCAGTTTTCACTATCTTCGCGTAAAACGAGAGCAGATCGCCGACAAACACCGGCTGCTTGAAGACAAAGGAATTCACCGCCACCGTCCCCACCCGCCCATTCGCGCGTCGTACCGCAGGTAATGCGCCGGCGATATCGACCTGCGCCATAATCCAGCCGCCAAACACATCCCCATGGATATTGGCATCTGCCGGCATGGGCATCACCCGCAGTGTTGGCATACCCTCCGGCAGGCGGGAGTTTTCTGTTGCACTCATCCTTGTTCCCTGTGTTGATCCATCATAAACGCTACAATTCCTGATTGCGCAAGCATAACGCAAGCAAGCGCACGCTCCCACCCGCCTCCAGCAGAATCTACGACCAAGATGCGACACCATGCCCACCCACCCACCGATGCGCCCGCCAATCAGAGCACGCGCAATGATTGGGGTACGCTCAAGACCCTGCTACCCTATCTTTGGGCTTACAAGTGGCGCGTGATCATCGCGCTGCTGTGTCTGGTCTTCGCCAAAATCGCCAACGTAGCGGTACCGCTTGTTCTCAAAGAGCTGATTGATGGCCTCACTATCACGCCCGACAAGCCTGCATCCTTGCTCATACTGCCTGCCGGATTGCTCATTGTTTATGGCTTGCTGCGCCTGTCCACTACCGTATTTACCGAGCTGCGCGAATTCTTTTTTGCAAAGGTCACTCAGCGTACCGTTCGTACGGTGGCGCTCAAAGTCTTTCGTCATCTGCATGCGCTATCGCTGCGTTTTCATTTGAACCGTCAGACCGGTGGCATCACCCGAGATATCGAGCGCGGCACCCGCGGTATTTCCTCGCTGGTGTCCTACACCCTGTTCAGCATACTGCCGACTGCCATTGAAATCACACTGGTACTTGGTTATCTGGCGCTGCAGTATGACCTCTGGTTTTCAGTCATTACGCTTGTTGCACTCGTTACATATGTGACTTTCACGGTGCTGGTGACGGAATGGCGTACCAATTTTCGCCGTACCATGAACGACCTTGATTCGAAGGCAAACACTCGCGCGATCGACTCCTTGCTCAATTACGAAACTGTCAAATACTTCAGCAATGAAGAATACGAAGCCAGACGCTACGATGAGGGCTTGCAGCGCTACGAGCAAGCAGCAGTGCGTTCGCAAACTTCGCTGACGCTGTTGAATACTGGTCAATCGCTAATCATCGCCTCTGCAGTCACGCTGATCTTGTGGCGCGCCACGCTTGGGGTCATTGGCGGAACCATGACGCTGGGTGATCTGGTGCTGGTAAATGCGTTCATGATCCAGTTATACATCCCGCTGAATTTCCTCGGGGTGATATACCGCGAGATCAAGCAAAGCCTGGCGGATATGGAAAAAATGTTCACCTTACTTGATCAACACCGCGAAGTCGCAGATTCACCGGCCGCACGACCACTCGCAATTCAGAGTGCAGAATTACGCTTCAGTCAGATCGACTTCAGCTACGAAAAAAACCGGCAAATCCTTTTCGACGTTGATTTCACCATCGTTGCCGGCACTACGACCGCCGTAGTGGGTCACAGTGGCTCCGGCAAATCCACACTCGCCCGGCTGTTGTTTCGTTTTTACGATGTCGACAAGGGTGCCATCCTGATCGATGGTCAGAATATTCGCGATGTCGCGCAATCTTCTTTGCGTAGCGCGATCGGTATCGTCCCTCAGGACACGGTGCTATTCAACGACACGATTGCCTACAACATCGCTTACGGCAGACCGAACGCCAGTCAGCAAGACATCATCGCTGCCGCGCGTGCAGCCTGTATTCACGACTTTATTGAAAGTCTGCCTGACGGCTACAACACCATGGTCGGTGAGCGCGGCCTGAAACTCTCTGGCGGTGAAAAACAGCGTGTCGCCATCGCCCGCACCCTACTCAAAAATCCCGCCATCCTCGTCTTCGACGAAGCCACATCCGCGCTGGATTCTCACGCAGAGCAGGCTATCCAAGCCCAACTCAAGGACATCGCTCGTGATCGCACGACCCTCGTGATTGCCCATCGGCTGTCCACCATCGTCGACGCCACGCAAATTCTCGTCATGGCGCAGGGTGGCATCGTCGAGCGTGGTTCGCACGCAGAATTACTGGCGAAACAGGGGCTGTATGCAGATATGTGGGAGCGACAACAGGCGCCGCAGGACGAGCCTGCTGGCGTCTCCAATGCTGCTGCATAGCTCGAGAGTACCGATGTCACCTTAAATCATGCCTGACCCTCGGCAAAACTTTCAAACGGCCTTGGGCAGTGCTCTTTTACAATGCGTCATTGCCCACAAAGCCCATAGTGACCTTACACGCCATGAATCAAAGAATCCTGCTTACCGATAGTTTCCACGCAGCCGTGGGTGCTGTTGATCCCCTCAAAATCGTCGCTGCCCACCTGCCTACGCCACCCAAGGGCCGCACCCTCGTTGTCGGTGCCGGAAAGGCGGCCGCGAGCATGGCCAGAGCCGTCGAGCAGGTCTGGCCGGCCCATGCGGCGCTGGAGGGACTCGTAGTCACTCGCTATGCCCATGGCATGCCTACCGAGCGCATCCGCGTGCTGGAGGCGGGTCATCCGGTACCCAACGGCGCTGGCGAGCAGGCTGCCGCCGAAATCCTCGCCCTGACTACTGCCCTGACTCCGGATGATTTACTGATTGCGCTGGTCTCGGGCGGCGGCTCCAGCCTGCTTTCGCTGCCAGTCGACAGCGTGCCCATGGCCGACCTGAAGGCGGTGACCAATAGTCTGCTGCGATCCGGTGCCCCCATTACCGAAATGAACATCGTCAGAAAGCATCTGTCGCGTGTGCAAGGTGGCCGATTGGCTGCTGCCTGTCGGGCGCCCGTGGTTACCCTGATCATCAGTGATGTCACGGGTGATGATCCGAGCGCAATCGCTTCCGGCCCAACTTGCGCTGATCCTAGTACGTACCGCGATGCGCTCGACATTCTCAAACGTTTCCAGGTCGATGTGCCTGCCTCAGTGCTCGCCCATCTCGAAGCCGGTGCAGCGGGTAAGATCGACGAGACGCCCAAGCCGGGCGATCCGTCACTGACGCATGTCACCAACACAGTGATAGGCACGCCGCATCAGAGCCTGCAGGCAGCTGCCGAGTTCTTTCGTGCGCATCAGATCACGCCCGTTGTCTTGGGTGATACCGTCACCGGCGAAGCGACTGAAGTCGCCAAGGTTTACGCGGCGCTGGTTCGAGAAATCCGCGACCATCAACAGCCTTTCAAACCACCGGTCGCATTGATCTCCGGCGGTGAGTGCACCGTTACCGTACGCGGTACTGGGCGTGGTGGTCGTTGTGTTGAATTCCTGACCTCGCTCGCCATTGAGCTCAATGGCATGCCAGATGTTTATGCACTGGCCGCCGATACCGATGGTATTGACGGTACCGAAGACAATGCGGGTGCGCTGCTTTTCCCGGATACCGTGACCCGCGCGACAGTCAAAGGTGTCAGCGCACAAAAAATGCTCGCCAATAACGACGGCTACAGTTATTTCGAAGCCATTGGTGATTTGCTTGTCACCGGCCCGACTCGCACCAACGTCAATGACTATCGTGTGATTCTGGTCTTGTAGATCACTCTCGTCATCGAATATTTCTTAGAAAGCATAAACTCATGTCCAGCGTAGCGCCGATCGACACACTGACACTCACGCGCCCCGATGACTGGCATCTGCATTTCCGTGATGGTGATGTGCTGCGCGATGTCGTGCCGCACACCGCACGCCAGTTTGCGCGAGCGATCGTCATGCCCAATTTAAAGCCGCCACTCACCACCACCGAGATGGCCGCTGCTTATCGGCAGCGAATCATGGCGGCACTGCCCGAAGGTACAAGCTTCGAACCCCTGATGGTGCTGTACCTGACCGACAACACAAAGCCCGATGAAATCCATCGCGCTGTCGATAGCGGTATCGTTCATGGGGTCAAACTCTATCCTGCCGGTGCCACCACCAATTCCGATGCTGGCGTCACTGATATTCGGCGTTGCATGGCCGCATTCGAAGCCATGCAGAAGCTGGGTTTGCCCTTGCAGATTCATGGCGAAGTCACCGATGATGATATTGATGTCTTCGATCGAGAAGCCGTCTTCATTGATCGCATACTGCAGCCGCTGCGACGTGATCTACCCGGACTGAGGGTCATCTTCGAACACATCACCACGCGTGAAGCAGCACATTACGTACGCGATGCCGAGGGCGATATAGCCGCTACCATCACCGCGCATCATCTGCTCTACAACCGTAATGCGATTTTCAAAGGCGGTGTGCGGCCGCACTATTACTGTCTGCCAATTCTCAAGCGTGAAACTCACCGTCTCTCATTGATCGAAGCCGCAACGTCGGGAAATCCGCGGTTTTTTCTTGGTACCGATTCGGCACCGCACCCCAAGGGTTTGAAAGAACACGCTTGCGGTTGTGCCGGCTGCTACACCGCCCTGCATGCGATGGAGTTGTACGCACAAGCTTTTGAAGAAGCTGATGCACTCGACAAGCTTGAGGGATTTGCGAGTTTTTATGGCCCGGATTTTTACCGACTGCCACGCAATACCGCCACCATCACCTTACGGCGTCAGCCCTGGACGGTTCCCGACGAATTGCCGATGGCTGGCGCCTCTGTTGTTCCTCTCGATTCAGGCAGCCAACTGCAGTGGACATTTGTCTGAATTCACCGTGTCATTGGATGACATTGACTGGCAGCGACCCTGGCTCGCACCATTCAGGGAAACAGGACAGGCACTGATCCAAAGCTGCGACTGGTTGCAGGCGGCGAATCAGATCGCTCGTGCGCATCACCTCAAGACCGCAAGCGGTTGTTCGGTTGTCTTCGTAACTCAGCACAGTCTGCCGGTCGATCTCGCATACGAAGCCCATATAAACGCGACCGGTCAGGTACCTACGCGCAACAATCTGCATGATTTCTTCAATACCCTTGTCTGGTTGCATTTCCCGCACATCAAAAAAACTTTAAATGCCTTGCATGCCATAAACACCCTGGCTGCATCGACCACCTCTGGTGTCGGCAACCCAGCTTCAGGAACACGTGGTCGCGCACGTGATGCAGCGACCTTATTTGACGAGAATGCAGCAATTTTCATTTGTAGCGATGCACAATGGGCAGACAACTTGCGTCAGCATCAATGGCGAGCTCTGTTAAAACGATCGCCTGAAGATTTTTTTTTAAAGGTATCGGTGGTGCTGTTTGGACATGCGTTGATGGAGAAGCTTGTCCAACCCTACAAAGCCATTACCGCGCATGTCTGGATAATGATGGTCGAGCCAGCATGGTTTTTGTGTAGCGACAAGCAGCGCGCTGAGACTATGGATCGCAGCGTTGCTGCTGCCATGAGTACGGACTTTTCATCCCGTGATTTTGCGCATTTGCCGGTATTGGGTGTGCCAGGTTGGTGGTCGGAGCAATCGGATGATTTTTATGATGACCCGTTCGTGTTCCGGCCATGTCGCCGCACACCCAAAATACTTTGATCCCACAGCTGCCCAGCCCGATATCACTGACCGGGCGATTGCGATAAAGAGAGACTCAGAAACCTTTCTGCAGCCCCAAAATCAGGGCATTCGATGAACCCGTCTGTGCCAGAGCCGCATCGGCTGATCCATTCACCCAGCCTGAGTAAGACGAGGGGGCGCCATCCGTGCCATGGTTGAACGCAGCATACAGATTCGTCGTTTTTGACAGCGCATGCACGGTAGAAAGATTGATGATCGAAGGATGACCCGTGCTGTCATTGCGCGCATAGTTCACGCCTACGCTGGCACTGGGCATCATTTTCATTTGTGCGCCCACGATCCAGGTATTGCTTTACGCGCCGATTTCAGGTTTTAAGTGCACGTAATTCGCAGCTTGTTTGAGTTGACCCATCGAGACACTTTCACTCACCAGATACTGCAGGTGTTGCGCATCCCGATCAGAGACTGCCGTCACGATATTCAGATCGCCAGTCGATTCATCTTACAACGTTTGCCACGAAGCGATTGCGTCCGGAGTCTCCCGGCGTCCCGCCGAATGCATGCATCAAACTCGTTGTCACGCCCCCCAGCGCTTCAGTAGGCGAGCTGTAGGTGATTGAATTGGGAATGAAGAAGCCGCTAGTCGTACCTAGGGACCGATCACCATCCAAGCCGCCGGTATCCACTGGCACAGCCGCGAGTATAGGATTGAGCACGCTGTCATCCCGGTGTAGCAAAAGTGCCGGTACAAAATTTTTTTTCCCAGCGAGCACCAGTTTCGAGGCGGAAGCAGAAATAAACGACGATCGATTCAGCCCCGCCGTGAACGATCCGACCATCCGTTCGTAAATCATACGAGGTTCCGCTAAAACTGTCGGCCCGAGTAAACGGATCCAAAATCGCATGCTGGATCAACTGCGCTACTTGGTTAAAACTAGGGCCAACGCCGTAAGCCGCGTTTTGCCAGAGCTTGTTATTTGAGAAAGGACTGAATAAATTCTCATTTCGTTGCGAGCCAGATCGTTTGTGCGACGCGAGAGCCTGATCAATCAACGGTTATGGGCCATTTTCTCAGCCCCAAAAGTCAAAGGTTTTTCTCGTTTAGATGTTTCAACAATTTTCTAAAAATATCGGTCGATTAGTCCGAAGATTGCGCAACGTTAGGTTATATCGTAAACGACCACGGATCTATCTACAGGCGGCTATGGCAGGCCGACGATTGTAGCCCGTCGATCTGACAACATGATTGGGATCAAACTCGATTTGAAACCAGATACAGACGGAAGACCTAAAATTCTTGTAACTCCAAACATAGCCGCGGCCACGAGCAATCTTATTTTGCCTAGGCGCTTCGCCAATCATTTCGATGACTTCAGCCTTCGTCATGCCGGATTTGATACGCGCAAAATTCTCTTCGGATAAAACCTGTTCGTAGCGGGCCACTCTTCCGTCGCTGTCAATGTGCACGAAGTACATGAAGATGCCCTCGTGCCCGCGCGAATAGTCCCAGCGTTCACCTGACTGACTCATCGCCTCACGCGTGGGTTTCCCTAATTTTTGCAGCAAAGCCTCTTTATCCAAACCAATGATGGCAGCCGTGGGTACAGGCGTTACGCAGGCAGACAGCAACGCCGATGCAACCAACAGAGCAATTGTCTTAGACTTATTGTGCATTTCGCGGTCCTAGGATTTCGCTTTTATTACGCGCTTTTGTGTGCATTAGACTTATTTCCAAGGATCATTTCCAAGATTTCGCTCTGCAAAAAAGCCACCCCAAAGGGTGGCTTTAATGCTGTTTACTCAACACCTTCCTGGTTGTGATTCCAAGGGTATTAAAATGAGTGTGAAATACCAACAGCGATTACGTTTTTAGCGTTAAGACCGATTTCACCGTTGTTAGTATTGCTGTATTGTGTGCCAAATGCACCATTACCAAACGAACTGACAGTGGTGTAGGCAACGGTTGATTTGCTCAAAGAGTACTTCAAGTTAACCGAAGTCTGGTTGTCCCCGGCAACCCCGCGAGCGTAAATCGCACCGATTGAAGCCGCTTCGGTCAGTGGGTAAGAAGCGCCAAACATATAAGTGTTTGCACTGACAGTACCGGTATTTTTGGCGTAAGCACCATTCAAACCGATATCACCAATCTTTATATTTGCAGCAGCGTACATCGTCTTGTAGTCACCGGCGGCCCCGCCAGTTGATTGCTGATGGCCGATTGAAAAGTTAATCACGTCAATGGCGCCACCGACCGTGACCGCATTGTAGCCAGTCTCTGTTTCGGCGTTTTTACCGACACGGGTTTGCGCTTTAACGGTCAAACCACCCGCTCCTCCACTGATCGTCAGAGCATCAGGAATGAAAAATCCGCTTGGGCCACCAGAGTGCGATACAACACCAGGAGCCGGCATTAAACGCACTACCGCGGGAACATTTAAGTTGTCACCAGCTCCGGCCGTCGCACCAGTAAAAGCGCCAGCGACTGCAATTGAGAGAATATTACCCAAGGTCACGGTTAGAGACTCTGTGCCGAGGCTGAGGTTGGCTGCACGGTTGAAGAGCCCCGTGTTGCCACCTGAGCCGCCTCCGCGACCTCCATCGCCGAGGTTGACAGCCGTCTCCAAATTAAAAGAGGCTTTTAGACCGTTGCCAAGATCTTCCGAACCGCGGAAGCCGATCAGCGATGTGGTGTAGCCACCGCCACCGTCGAAGCTTGTTTTCCCGCCACCGGATATCGCGCTAGCATCAGCGTTACCGTAAATGGCCACGCCATCAGCCAGAACAGCCGTTGATGCCACCAGAGCCAGTGCGGCCAGTGCAACTTGAGTCTTTTTCATTGAGTATCTCCAAAATGTTGTCACGCTAAAATTTCCATTTCACTCCCCTGCCGGTCCAAACCGGCACGTTCCGCGAAATCAGGGCTCCAAGACCGTCGAATCTAGAGTCAGGATGCATTGAAGCAAAACTAGCTCTGTAGAGCAAAGTTAATTTTTTATTTTTGGAAATTTTGCTAGTATTCTGTGGCTTATTTACAACGCTTTTGAAAAAAATTGGTAGGGTGACAATATATGGCTGGACTGGACGGCCTCATCGATGCTTTTGATCGCAGCTTACGTGTGATCAGTGGTGTGACAGCGGCTCATCGGCCTAACCCGGCCGCGGGGGTGTCTGAGCAGCCGTTGAGCGAACGAGAAAGGCGGCATAGCGCGGGGCTGATGCGCGTGAACCATGTGGGTGAGGTGTGCGCCCAAGCCTTGTATGAAGCGCAGGCGCGGTTCGCCCGCAATCCTGTCACGCAGGCGCAACTGCGACATGCTCGTGAAGAAGAGTTGGATCATCTGTCTTGGACGGCCGCTCGTTTGACCGAGCTGGGTTCGCGACCCAGCCTGCTCAATCCCCTGTGGTACGCCGGCTCGTTTGCGCTAGGCGTGATTGCCGCCCGGATGGGAGATGCCCATAGTCTGGGTTTCGTTGTTGAAACCGAGCGGCAGGTGGAGGCGCATTTGAACAGCCACCTGTCCGAATTGCCTGATTCAGACCTGCGATCACGGGCCATTGTGGCCCAGATGCGGGATGATGAGGCAGCTCATGGCGCATCGGCGCAAGCGATGGGGGCTGCCGATTTGCCCCTGCCAGTGCGCACTGCGATGAGGGGGATGGCCAAGCTGATGACAGGCACTGCGTACTATATCTAGGGAAGCGCTGAACAAATCCCTTTTACAAGGAACTTTACTCAGCAATTTTTGAACTGCCTAATTTTTGGGCAATTATTTTAAAAGTTTGTTAAAAACGCTGCGAATTTATCCGCTTTAAGCGGATTGTTCCGCT
>SXGR01491190.1_pt1 | contig 10846 bp, 9 predicted proteins | sample 3174711 | NCBI WGS metagenome assembly SXGR01 (sample SAMN11356860, study PRJNA531348) | freshwater metagenome | isolation source: freshwater sample F1-60 | place: China: Fuxian Lake, Yuxi | collected 2017-12-25 | reverse complement strand
GCCCTAGACCGGTTCGAGCGGGAGGACCAGGCGTTCTTCGAGCGGGTGCGGGCCGGATACCTCAGCCTCGCCGCCACGGAGCCTCGCCGGATCCGGTTAATCGACGCATCGGGGGCGCCAACAACAATACCCCCGGCCTTCCCTCGGAGCGCACAAACGTCGTCTCCGATGGAAGCCAAGCGTGGTCCACTTTTGGACCGCGACTGGCGGCCAGACCGGCCGCCTCAGGGGTACAGTTTCGCTCCGCCTTTTACACGTTGAGGTCGCGGTAGGTTGCGGCACTGCCGTCGGCTCTACCTCAGGTGTGCTGGTAGGTACCGAATAGGGTGTAGCAGTCGGGAGCAAGTCCGCTTCTGCGTAAGGAGTAGCCGTGGCGGTAGGTTCCGGAGTAGCAGTCGGTTCGTCACCAGGCGCACCGACAACCACCGGTGTTGAAGTGGCTGAGGGCAGCGGCTCAGGCTCAACGATCGGGGTCTGAGTGGCTGTAGGGGCCACTGTTGATTGTGGAGTCTTGGTAGCGGTCGGTGCGGTCGTCGGCATCGTGGTCGGAAGGGGAGCGGGCGTAGGGAACGCAGTGGCAGTCGATGTGGCCGTGGCCGTGGCCGTCGGCACCGTCGCAGGAACCGCGGGATACTTGCGGCCCTCTGATATGGGCAGGCCCTGGTATACAAGCCAGGCTTCACTGGCGGTCAGCGCACCGCTATAGATAGACAACTCGTCAAGCAGACCAGAGTAGTCGGTCATTGTGGACACTGCTGGGACCATGACTTCACCAACGAGCACCCCGGCAGACGTGAGGTTAATGCCAAGGTTGTCAAACCGGAGGGAAAACGAGACGTTCAAGACAGAGTCGATGTACACGTTAGATATGTCGTTGGCCGCGTCTCTCGTCACGATGAGATGGTGCCAGTTACCATCGCTCAAGGCCAACGCTGGAATATTGAATTCAGAGTTAGGAATATCGCCTAACATGATCCTAAGGGCGCCTGACGGCCCTAAGCCGATCTGCAATTTGACCGTGCCTGTGCTGTCTACTGCGCTGGCAATTATCTGTCCGCGAGTCGTCGTTTTCAGCCACACTGATATGGAGAAGTCTGCTTTACCGTTGAGAGCGGCCTGCGGCAGCTTGAGCTGATCGTTGTCACCGTCGAACTGGAGCGCTGTTACGCGCTTGCCCGGGACGATCGCGGGACCATTCACGATAGCTGCCGGCGAGCGCAAGGTCGCGTCGGGGGTTGTGCCGGCCGTGACAGAGTCGAAAGCGTACGACGACATGATGTGCGGGTCGTCCTGAAGCGTCTTGTCTTTCCAGTTGTTCAGCGCGCGACTCAGGATCTCTATCCCCTCCTGTGTCGAATAGGGCAGAGAGTTCTTGAGCGCGGTGATTTCATCGGCGGTCACACCGAGCATGCCGAGCGTGGCCCTCGTGGCAAGCTCCTGTTCGACGAAGAGGACGATGTTGAAGTCACGGACGCGCCACAGGAATGCGTAAAGGTCCTTCGCATCCTGGACACTGGAAAACCCGCTGTGCGATGACATGATCGGTTTTTGCCACCGCCACCAGAAGTAGGTGTGATAGATCGTTTGCAGCACTCTGTCCCGCAGGTTGGTATCACCAGAAGCGATAGCAATTTCTAACGCTTCAGCAAGGTCTCGAAACGCCATACCGAACACCTCTTCAGAATGGGCGCGCGTGTCAAATCGTCCGTAAAAACTCGACATCGGCCCGTAGGCAGGTCCAAAGGCGCTGCGGATGTACGTCTCATTCAGCGCGGAGGGGTCCCTCGAGGCATCCCACATCATCTGAGACATGATCCAGTAGAGACGTCCGGTTGAACCGAAGTTGGCCGACGCTTCACCATTCCAGGAGTCCATACCTGCGTCAGCAGCAACTGGGATGTTCTCAATGAGCTTGTTGATTTTGCCCGGCGGCTGTATCCGGTCTTTCCACCAGGGCCAGACATCGGTGTAGTCGCGGAAGCCCATGCGGACACCCTTGGCCTGGAAGCCGGCAATGCGCTCGGACAGAGTCTGCCTTCCACGGGCGAACGTGGTTACATTGACGAAAACGTTCGGCTCGAGGGGAATCGACGGTACATCGGAGTAGTTCGAATAGCTGTGTATGCCGATGAGCTTGCCCGGGTACTCTACGGCCGCCCTCCTCGCCACTTCGTCGACAAGCCCAAATGCCTCGTTCGTAACCTTTGCGCGGTCCATTCCACCGGTGGCAGTTACCCACTCTGCACACCAGATCGTGTTCCCGTCGGGCGGGGATATCGGGACGACCTCAAGGAGGGGGGCCGCGGTGGCGAGCCTCTTGCGCATATAGTCCAGCGCCCGGTTTATGACCACCGGGTGAGAGGGAAGAACCTGCTTCACAATAGTTGTCCCAGGCACATAGCAGGCCGCAGTCGGGTCCTGAGCAGCTACTGAGGCTTTGTCTGCGAACGACGGCCAAGAGTGCGATAGCGTGTACCGGCCGTCCACCGAGAGCATGTTACTGCTTTTCCACGCGCTCAATTGAGCGGGTGCTCCCGGGATAGGGACAACATCGCCTACTGGGATGCCCAGTGTCCGCTCAATGAACGACGGGTCGAATACCTGATCAATTGAAATGACGGAAAGTGCCTGCGGAGCGATATCCCAGGCAGGGTGTATCCCCAGCCATTTGAAGCCGAGCTTCTCGAGCAAGACGTACGCGCCGTTCTGGACACCCAGGCTGGTACGGCTTGAGATCCTTACGCCAAATGCTCCAGTCTGTATCAGTGGTGCAATGTCCTTAACGGGAGGCACGAGCCTGCTGTTCAGTGGCGCGGCATCGACTACGAGCCGGATCGCCGGGCCCGATACGTCAGCGTAGGAGACGGTCCACGTCCGTCCAGAGGCCTTCTCCAAGTGCAATTTCAGGTCGGACGCAGCGCGGTCAAGGTACTGGTCCGTGGGCGACAGAACGACGATCTTGCTCAACTCTGACCAACCAGGCCATCCAGCCTGAGCGGATGTCGCGGCAGAAGCCGAGCCTGCCAAGGACGCGGCGATGCCCGCTGTAGCTGTTGCAATTGCCAACACAACGAGCCAGGCCCAGAGCTTACGAGTAGGTCGTGACATTACGGACTTTCTGCACGGAACAAATGCGGGTTGTGTACGGGTCGCCAGTGCCGAACGCCTGACACCTGGCTTGGTTCGCTCTTCTAATAGAACTAGGCCGTGCTTGGTCGGCCCTGTGCCTTCGGTTTGCAATTCGTGTTCGTGTGCTACCGAACACTCGGGTTTGCGTGGCCCGTATCGCTTGGAGGCATCGTCGGCTGGACTGGCTCGATTCGCGCCGAATCGGAAAAACGCGGCTGACGCGTTCGGCCTGCCCTCAGGCGGACCGGCAGGGCGACTGGGACAATCACCGTGTTCGGCGCCGTCGCTTCCAGATAGGACGTCACACACCGGTTCGATTCAGACGACTGAGGGAATCCAAACTTGAGCGCCTCGCACCACAGGTTCGAGTTGCCTGCGTCCGGCGACGGTATAGCCCGACGTCAGGGCACGTTTGTGTTCTCGCTGGACACCGAGATGGCCTGGGGACAGCTGCACAGGGGAAGCTATGCGGGGCACGAAGCGGATTTCGCGCGGACCAGAGAAGTCATAGCGAAGCTAGTAGAGCTTTTCGAGCAGTACGAAATACGAGGTACTTGGGCAACTGTCGGTCATCTGTTCCTGGAAAGCTGCACAAAGAAAGATGGCCTGGCGCACCCGGAGATTATTCGCCCGAAGTACTCATGGTTCGGTAACGATTGGCTCCACCGTGACCCTTGCAGCAACGTTAAGGACGCGCCGTGGTGGTACGGACCGGATGTCATAGAGACGATCAAGTCGTGCAAAGTCCGACAGGAGATCGGATGCCACAACTTCTCTCACGTTATTGTTGGCGACCCCGGATGCAGCGCAGAGACTTTTGAGTCTGAGCTAATCGCAAGCAGGGAAGCCGCGAAACGGCACGGCGTCGACATGAAGTCATTTGTCTTCCCACGGAACGCGATCGGACACCTCAACGTTCTCTCCAGGAACGGCTTCACGTCCTACCGGGGCGTTGCGCCGGCCTGGTTTGAGTCGCTTCCCGGGCCACTGGTCAGGTTTGGGCGACTGGCTGACACGTTCCTGCCCATCGGCACGCCTATTACACAGCCTGAGTTTGATGGGACGTTAACCGACATTAAGGCGAGTTACTTCTACCGGCACAGGAACGGATGGGCAAAGATGGTGCCGGTCTCAGTCCAGGTCACAAAGGCGGTACGTTCCATCCGCCGCGCTGCGCGTGAGGGCGCGATCTTCCATATGTGGACTCACCCATTCAATGTGGCGAGTAGCCCCGCCAGACTGCTCGGCGGACTCGAGCGGATCTTTCAGGAAGTTAGCAGACTGAGAGATTCGGGTCTGCTCATAAGCAGGACAATGACGGAAGTGGTTGAATTAGAAGGAGCGCGGAGGGCCAGCAGCCCGCCGCGGCCAGTCACCACCGGGAGGAAGGCAAACAGTGGCAGTTCGTAAATCCACCACGGGGCCGTCCAGCCGGGCCGGAATTATCGGCCTGGGATATGTGGGCCTTCCACTTGCGATGGAATTCGCCAGCGTTGGCGTGACGGTCGTAGGCGTAGATATCGACAAGCGCCGGGTGGCCTCACTCAAGGCGGGCCGGTCGTATATCGAAGATGTCCCCTCGGCTGTGCTGAAGAAGCACGTAGATTCGGGCCGGTTCATTCCGACGACCGACTACACCGAACTCTCATCGGTGGGCGCCGTCAGTATTTGCGTTCCCACACCGCTCGGAAAGAGTAAAGACCCCGACATGACACCTGTGGCGGGGGCCGCCGAAAGCCTAGTGCCCGTGTTGCGGAAGGGGCAGACGATTGTGCTGGAAAGCACTGTCTACCCCGGCGCGACCGAAGAGTTCGTCAAGCCCATCCTCGAACGAAGCGGGTTGAAGGCGGGCAAGGACTTCAACCTGGCTTTCTCGCCTGAACGCATAGACCCCGGAAACAAGAAATTCACCGTGCCGGAAATAGCAAAGGTGGTTGGTGGGGTGAACGCGCAGTCCACGAAGGCTGCGGCTGACCACTATGCGCGCGTCTTCAAGAAAGTAATGGCTGTTGGCTCGACCCGAGAAGCTGAGATGGCGAAGCTCCTCGAGAACACATTCCGAGCCGTAAATATCGGCCTCGTGAATGAACTGGCCGTCGTTTCTCACAGCATGGGTATCGACATCTGGAAAGTGATCGAGGCTGCTTCATCAAAGCCTTTTGGCTTCATGCCGTTTTACCCAGGCCCCGGTTGGGGTGGGCATTGCATTCCCGTGGACCCGTTCTATCTCACATGGCGTGCGCGAGTGGACGGCAACGAGGTTGGCTTCATAGACCATGCGGGAAGAGTCAACAACAAGATGCCGCACTACACAGTGGAACGTATAGCTGACCTGTTGAACGACAGGGGCAAGGCATTGAAGGGTGCGCGGGTGATGGTGCTGGGCGCCGCCTACAAGCGCGACGTTGCTGATGTACGAGAGTCACCGGCCTTGGAGGTCATCAAGCTTCTCGAACAGAGGGGCAGCGCCGTGACCTATCACGACCAACACGTACCGTCGCTAGTTGTCGAAGATAAGACCCATCGGTCAGTCCCGATGACCGCGGCCTCGCTCAAGAAGCAGGACTGTGTGGTAATCATCACGGACCACCGGAGCGTTGACTACTCGTTCGTCGCAAGGAACTCTCCGCTCGTTTTTGATACGAGAAACGCCACCGCATCCATCAGGCCGAAATTCAACAACATTACTGTCCTGTAAGTTGCGGAGCATGGCACATCGCCCTCTGGCAAAGCAAAGGTGGTCGAATGAAAGTCCTGGTTACAGGCGGAGCTGGTTTTATAGGCTCGCACCTGACCGATCGGTTGGTTCGCGATGGGCATGAAGTTCGAGTTCTGGACGACCTCAGCACGGGTTCCGAGTCAAACCTGAGCGAAGTCACCGGTCGGATCAGATTGATCAAGGGCGATATTCGCGACCGAAAGCAGGTCGCGGAAGCGGTTGATGGAGTCCAAACCGTCTTTCACCTCGCGGCCATGGGGTCTGTCGCGCGCTCGGTCGAAACCCCAGAGTTATCGAACGACATGAACGTGAACGGCACGCTCGCGGTGCTCGTCGCATCAAGCGACGCCGGCGTCAAGCGCGTCGTATACGCGTCATCGTCATCCGTATACGGCGACACGCCGACTCTGCCCAAGCACGAAGAGATGACCACCACCCCTTCATCACCTTACGGCGTAACGAAGCTTGCTGCCGAGCTTTACTGCCGCGTCTTCTGGAGTGTGTACAAGCTGGAGACGATCTCGCTCAGGTACTTCAACGTCTTCGGGCCACGACAGAGCCCGCGGTCTCTGTACGCCGCCGTCATCCCAAGGTTCGCCGAGAGCCTACTTGCCTCGAAGAGCCCCACCGTCTTCGGGGACGGAGAGCAGACGCGCGACTTCACTTACGTAGATAACGTCGTTGAGGCGAATATCCTGGCGATGAAGGCCACGCGAGGCTTTGGACAAGCGATGAACGTCGCCGCTGGGGGGCGTGTTTCGCTGAACCAGCTCATCGAGCGGCTCCAGGTGCTCACGGGCAACAAAGTCCCCCCCGTTTACGGTGCGACGCGAGCCGGTGACATCCGAGATTCGTATGCGGCGATCCAGAAGGCGAAGGACCTGATCGGATTTAGCCCGGTCGTGTCTTTCGATTCAGGATTGAGGAAGACGGTCGACTGGTACCGCAACGGAGGCAAGGCGGTTGCCTGATCGCAAACTGAAGGTGCTTCAGGTTGTTGCGGTCGACCTCACCGTCGCGAAGCTAATCAGACCACTCATAGACCGTCTGACAGCTGAAGGTATGGAGGTCGCGTCCGTTTGTGCGCCCGGCAGGTTCTCAGAACAACTGCGTCGCGACGGCTACACCATCCACCACATCGCTACGACTCGCTCTCTCGGACCCGTAGGGCTGGTCAAGTCCACATGGCAGATGTACCGGCTGATCTCGCGCGAGAAGTACGACATCGTCCATGTCCACATGCCGGTGATGTCCATGGTGGGTCGGCTCGCTGCCACGCTCGCTCGCACGCCGATAGTCATCTACACGGCCCACGGTTTCTACTTCCATGAACGGATGAAACCGACCGCATACAGGGCCACCGTCTGCGCCGAGCGGCTAATGGGGCTCACTACAGACCACCTGTTCACTCAAAGCGCCGAAGACGCACGCGCAGCTGTTACGGCCAAAATACGGCCGCCTCACCAGGTGGAGTGGATCAGCAACGGCGTGGACGTCCGCAGGTTCAAGCCTTTTGCCGACACGACCCCGGTTCGCCAGAAATGGGGCCTTATGCCTGGCGACCGAGTCGTCGGCTTCCTTGGCCGCATGGTCCGCGAGAAAGGTATCGTGGACCTCCTCCGCGCAATGGAGATAGCCGCCGAGAGGACACCGGGCCTTGTCTTGCTCGTGGCTGGCGACAACAAGGTCGCCAATGACCGCGATACCGAGACGGATAACCTGGTGCGCAGGTACACAGACGGCAAGATCGCCCGGTTCAAAATCGAGTTTACCGGCTTCATCGACGAGGTCGACGAATTCATGAACGCCCTCGATTTGTTCTGCCTGCCTTCGTACCGCGAGGGCATGCCGCGCAGCATCATCGAGGCGATGGCGTGTGGGAAGCCCGTGGTAGCCACGAATATCCGCGGCTCGCGCGAAGAGGTGGTTGACGGTGTCACTGGATTTATGACCCCATTAGGTGATATACAGGCTCTGGCCGACGCCATAGCTGACACATTGGCCAATCTGGAAGCTGCTGCAAAGATGGGGCGGCAGGGCAGGGCCCGGGCCGAAGAGCACTTTGACGAAGAGAAAGTGCTTGATCGCGAAGTTGCAGCGTATAGGAGACTTTTGGCTCATACGTCTGCATCGCCTGTTCCTCTGAATAAGGGCTAGGCTAGCGCAGAGTAAGACTCAGACCAGAGAACACTCTGCCCACACCTGAGCCAACCCTGATCGACGAGGTCAAAATGCTCTACCGGTCAATGAAGCGCACGCTCGATATCGCAGGCAGTCTGGTAGGCCTGATCGTCCTGTCGCTACCGATCGCGATGATCGCGATCGCGATCAAACTCGACTCGCGCGGACCCGTATTCTTCCGCCAGGAACGCATCGGCAAAGACGGCAAGACATTCATGATCTGGAAGTTCCGGACAATGGTGGTTGGCGCAGCCAGCAAAGGGCTTGGCGCTAGCGTCGTCAAGTCGGACGACCGCATTACTAGGGTTGGACGGATCTTACGGGAATTTAGCCTGGACGAAGTGCCACAGTTCATCAACGTGCTCACCGGCGGGATGAGCCTTATCGGTCCGCGGCCCACTTTGCGAGACCAGGTAGATCTCTACACCGCTCACCAGAGACAGCGCCTGAACATGCGGCCGGGCATTACCAGCCTGGCGTCTGTCAAGGGGCGGAACGAACTAAGCTGGGCCGACCGTATCGAACTCGACGTTAAGTACGTCAAGTCAGCGTCACTCATGCTCGACCTGAGAATATTCGTCCGGACATTCTGGGTGGCCTTTATCACCCGCGAGGGTGTGTACAACTCCGAAGGCGCGAATGACGACTTCTCAGCGGCAAAGGCAGCCGACCATCGGGCGTAGGCCTTATGCTCTCGCCGCTGACCTGAGATGCAGTTTTTCGTCGAAGCACCAGCGCTGGATGTCGAAGCAAATGCGATACCGATGACCAGCCGTCCAACACAGGTCAGTTCGATCAGTGAGTACGAAGTCGACGACGATGTACTTCTCTACGACCCGCGTAGCGATGATGTTCACGTCCTGAACGGTACGGCCGCAGTCATATGGTGGCTCTGCGACGGCGACCACACACCCGCGCAGATTGTCGACGAACTCGCAGGCATGTATGAACTGTTGCCGGAGACAGTCAGCGCAGACGTTGAGGCGGCGCTCGGCTCGTTCAAAGTCGCGGGCCTGGTCTCGTGGATTGAGAGCCCAAATTGATCGGATTGCGCGCCCGCCCTTGGTCGGCGCATGGTCGGAATCAGCGGGGTCGTCGGACGACGTGACACGGCCAGCGCAAATCGAGGCCGCTCTCTCGTTCAGCGGTCATTTGAGCGTCGTCGTGCGTTCTGCTGACGCGACGCTCGTGACCCAGGTCAGGCAGGTTTTTGGCGCTGGCCAACTTCCGCCACTTTCGTCTGTCCGCGATGAACCGACATCTGTCTATGAAATCGATTCGCCAAAACCTGGTCTACTCAAGTACACGGTCTGGCTGGACGGGGTAGACGTATTCGAAGCCGGAACCGGGCGCGAGGTCCTGTGGTATCTCGAAGGTTCGATCACCCAACTGCTGAACCGGCGCCTTACGGAGTTCACCCTCTTCCATGCAGGCGCGGTGGTCTACCGCGGACGGACAGTGCTCCTGCCGGGCGCATCAGGTTCGGGCAAAAGTACGGCAGTAGCCACGCTGGCGATGTCGGGCGGCGAATTCTATTCGGACGAGATAGCCGTAATCGATAGCTCGGGGCGGCTCTGCCCATATCCACGCCTCATTGGGCTGAAGCAGGGCGGTGCAGGGGCGATACGGAGCTTCTTCCCTCTGGAAATGGCGAGCGGGTCTGTGTTTAAGGAAGCATTGGCCCCTGTGACCTACGTCCGACCTCCCAACGTGCCAGATCTTAGTGAAAGGGACCGGCCCCGGGTGGACTCCATAGTTCTGCCGCGACGAGCACCGGACGAAGAGGCACGGCTGGAGCGAGTTTCGAGAGCTACTGCTATTTCTGCTCTCGCGGCGCAAAGCCTGGATCTGAAGGTCAAACATAGAAGGGCAATGGACACGATCGTCCGGATTGCGAAAGGTGCGCAATGCTACGCGCTCACCGTATCTGATGTCAGGGGAGTGTTGCGCGCAATTGATGCTGAATTCGCCGCTCAGGCGGCTCTACGGTCCTGAGCCAGCTCGGCCGCATCGATTTCGCCGTCTGGGCGCATGGCGCCGCGTATGAAAAGCACCGCAACCGTGGCCGCCATGATTAGTGATGTTGCAGTCAGACCTCGGCCAAACCAGCCCAGCGACGTGTAGACAATATACGAAGCGGAGCCCCAGGCCAGAAATACGCCAAGTACCGCGACTGGCCAGTATCTTTCGATCAATGCCGGGCCACCTTGGGCTGGCTGGTCGGCTGTGGCCAACACCGTCATCTGGCCGCGCGCCAGGCTGATCGTAGGCCGGTCGGTATTGCGGTCGCGCAAGGTCAAATGAGGCTCCCTGACGGCAGGCGTTCGTACCGTCAAGAACGAGCATCACACCTGCCTCGCTCGGAGCAAAGCGGCGAACTCAGCGAGCAGGTGAGACTTTCGGGCAGTACAAACGGCTCACCCGCGGGCCATCAGTTCGAGCCGGAGCGGATATCGACTAGGACATAATCGGGCGCATCACGACGGTCTCTTCGCGACGCGGTCCTGTCGAAACCAACGAGGTAGGAATTCCAAGCAACTGCTCTAGCCGTCCGATATACGCCTTCGCGCCGTTCGGCAACTGTTTGGCGTCGGTGAGGCCAGACGTGCTGCCTTTCCAACCGGGGATGGTTTCGTACACAGGCTTACACCGCCCGAGCAATACCGAATCGATAGGGAACCTTTCGGTTCGTACTCCGTCCAGCTCATAGGCCGTGCACACCTTTATCGACTCGAAACCGTCCAGGATGTCGAGGCGGGTAAGGATCATCGAATCGAGGCCATTGACGCGCACCGAGTAGCGGCCAGCCACGGCGTC
>SXGR01039817.1_pt1 | contig 10846 bp, 21 predicted proteins | sample 3174711 | NCBI WGS metagenome assembly SXGR01 (sample SAMN11356860, study PRJNA531348) | freshwater metagenome | isolation source: freshwater sample F1-60 | place: China: Fuxian Lake, Yuxi | collected 2017-12-25 | reverse complement strand
TTGTTCCTTATGTGCGAGCAAGCGAGCGGAGCGAGTGCGCTAGAGCAAGCGAGCGGAGCGAGTGCGCTAGAAATTTGTATTTAGTACGAGCGGAGCGAGTGCGTTATGTTCTGGTGCTGGTGCTGGTGTTGGTTTTTTTTTGCGCTCGCATACTTCGGTAGCAGGTTTTGGTAGTTAGTTGCGAAAGTGAGCCGAAGAATAATTGTCAGTCATTGACAAAAATTGCTCAAAAGAAACTTCACCTACGATTGTTTGTGTCTCCATAGCCGAAACAAAGTGAACTGTTTGTTCGCCCCAAGTAACAATGATGATGTCGTCATAATCGGGGCAACATACGTTGTTGTGTCCAGCAGTTATTCCGTAGCCGGTTTCATCTCGCCACGCTTCCCCAATTAGATACGAGATACTAATACGAGTTGCGTATGATGGGTCGTTCCATCTTGGGTTTGCTGATTGTAGTGCGGTCTGTAGGTCAGCAATCCTACTGCTACCGCCCCAATGAGAATAAAGAAAAACTGGTATGTCGTTCTCTCTATTTCTAAATCCGAATACTGTTCTGTCTCCCATTATCTTGCCTTTCGTTTATGGTTTATTTCTTGTATTGTTGCGATAGCACTAGAGATAGCGTCACTAAGGTCGTGAGTGACATTATCTAGCCAGCCACTATCCCCATCACTATCATCATTAGAGTATAAATCAAACCAAGCGTTATTGACCCAATCAAACCTACCGCTTTCGTTATGCTCAAAAACCAGTTCGTCACTTTCTATTCCTAGTTTGATTAGGTCACTAGCGTAACGAATAACACTTGGAGGTAAGTCTTTGCCATCTCGGAAATCATTTATTCTCATCTCACCATCACAATAAATACTGATCACTTTTTTATCTTTGGAAACTTTTGCTACAAGCGTATGCCCATTATCTACATAGAAACACGGGTCATACTGCCGTTCGTTTACCGGGTATTCGTAGGTTATTGCTATCTCGCTCATACAGTTGTCGCTTCCTTTATGTAGTTATCTACCCACTCGTCACCATTTATGTTACGCAAAACATAAATCAACTGGTGACAGTACACGTCGCCCAAATTACAGATTGCTTTTGCCAATGCAGACGGCTTCCAATAATCACCACAACCCGCAACATCAACATCTTGATGATTTTTTTCTACCATTAGCATTATCTCGTCAAAAGTTTTACCTTTATCAAGTAGTTCCTCAACATTACATAGGTGGTGCTTTAGTGAACACCACAATGCGTAATCTTTTAGTTCGTTGTATTTCATCACCCACCTACCGCTTCTATGCACTCATTACGAATAGTGTTTTCTATGTCACACATAAATTCGTAATCCTCATCTGTGTATTTTTCTTTGTCTCTGAAATGGGCTAACCTTGGGTCGGCGGTGTAATCAGAAACGTGGCAGTCACCAGATACTTTTCCGTCTGTCCATCTAATAGCCCCACAAAAACCCATACCACTTTCGCTGTAAGAAAGTGTAAAATCAAGGGTTGGGTAAATGGCTGCTATGTTTGTGAATAGTCTGTCACTTGTCCCCCAAGGGGTAACAAATAAAAATTCAGCACTATTTTCGCTAATGCTCTGTAACTGTATTTCGCTAGGTGCCCACTTGGTTCCCCAGTTATCGTAGTTCCAGTTGTACCAGTCTTCATCTTTGTCTGACGGTCTTGGAACAAGAAGCGTGAAGTCAATCTCATTATCTTTTTGTATTGCTGTCATAAAGTGTGAGAGACTTTCTTTGTCTCCCTTTACACTTAGACTGTTCTCGCACCAGTTCGGCATACTAATCCTTTCATTAGGTGGCGTTATTGCCACTCATCAGAGTGTACACATAGGTATGCGGTATTGCAAGTGTTATTTACGATTATTTTTTGAGTATTCTTTTTTGGGGTGATACCTGACACTCCATAGTTTTTGCTCTTTTTTGCACCAGTCAAGCGATACCGCCGTACTCAATGCCCACTCAACGGTGACTGCATACTTCGGTAGCCCCCTGTCATCAAGCGCGGCGAATACTTCGGTAGCAGAGAAGTGTTGATGTTTCGGTAGCCGTTGATGACAAACAAACCTTACAGCCTGCAACACCTTGTTTCGGTAGCAGGGTTCGGTAGCCCATACTTCGGTAGCACCTGCTATGCTAGGTCGTGAAGCCGCCATACTGTCCCCTTTCCGGTGTGGCGGCTTCATTGTGCGCCATAACACAGTTGATCTCGCTGACGTGGTGTAAGACCACCGAACACACCGAACCTACGGAACTGTCCTTCTTCCCAATACATTGCGTACATCAAACACTGTCTACTTACAGGACAACCACGACAAATACTCAAAGCTTTATTGTAAATAGTTGATGAGCTGTTGTGTGACTCTTCAGGAAAGAACACATCGTTGCCCATTCCTTTACACGCGGCGTAGTCTTGCCAGTCGGTATCAATGTACGGTGTCTGTGGTACATCTCTATTCATCCGATGTCCAGTAAATTACAATTTCCAATGGTTTCTCCATTGGCTAGGGCTATGTTCTGCTTCTGCTTCTGCTTTATCTTCTGGACTTTCGTAAAGACGAATAGCGTGAATACATGGGTCTCCTCCCTCTTCCCAATCATTTTGTTCTGCAATAGTTTGAGGTAATCCATCGTGGGTTTCACACAATGGGGGCGAACACCACCCTTTGTCCATCCCGAAAATAATCCATTGATCGAAGTTGTCTCCGTGATGAAATGTAAATGGCTCAGTCATTAGAACCAGTCGTTGTTGGGGAAAGTTTCCACGCTTGGGACATTCTTGAACAGATTGGTTTCTATCTGTTTTGTGACATCGTTGCTGTCAACAAATACGTTATTCCAGCGACACGACAGACCACCATCTTCGGCAATTATCTGCATCTTGTACGCTTTCTTGCCGTCTTTTGTTGTCCACTCTTTGCGCTCAAACCGACCTTCAATAATCACACGATTTCCTTTGTAAAAGGACTTACCCATGTGTTCCGCAAGATCGCTGAAAGCGACAACATCAAACCAAGTTGTCTCTTTGATGTCTTTTACTTTGCGCGTAACACCCACAGAGAAGTCAATAACTGCCACTCCTGAAGAAGAGTGACGCAACTCCGGTTGCTGTCCGATGTTGCCGATGATTGTGATGTTGTTCATTTCTTACCTTCCTTTAGTTGAATTGTTCTGTTCCCTTGCTTTGGGCAAGAGTGTTGCGGTGGTGAAACCAGGGTCACAAATGTAGTCATCTTGACTAGACAAACTGGACAGTGCCAATCTTTCTTCAAACTGATTCCCTTGATGCCTTCCATTTCATCTAGTATTACTCATCCATTGAGACAAGTCAAGGTATTTGTAATTTTTTATGCAACCCCACCCCTTGTACCCAATGCCTGATCTCTCCCAAACATACGTTGCGGGCAAACCATTTCTTTTGCCACCGTCTTTTCTAACGACAACCTTGCTCCATCCAAAGACCGCTATGCGATTGGCTACGACTATTTGTTCCGTAAGAGAAGCTTTATCAGGTGAAGATGCAAACTGTTCTCCACCCCATCTTTCCCATGTACCCATACCTCGCTGGGGAAACTTGCCTGCTGTATAAATCCCAAGACCACCGGCAAATTGACCGTGATCTCGCCAGTCACTCCTAGTCTCACACTCCGCAACATCTAACCAGTATTCAATCGGGGCTGCCCTGCCTGAAAGCATCTGTTGGGCTAGTTCCACTACTGCTGATGAATTGCTCTTCGTTGGTGACGATTGGTTGAGCAATGGTTGAGTTTTGATTGCCTCAGCAGGAGCCGAGATTACGAATACGGAAAGTATAGAAGTTAGTATTACGACGAACTTGGACATAGGTATCTCCATCTGTTGAGTGACATTACGGATTTATGATCTATTGACCTCTTTTCTTTTGGCTAATTTATCTTACTAGATGAATTGACCAGACAGAAAGCTATCCAAAAACTGTCTGGTCAAACCTTGGAACCCTTTGTTTATTTAGGGTACGTGATGCGCGTGAGTTCATCAATCAAGGATGACCCTGGTGCATTGTAATTTCTTTCAAATATAGCGTCGTCCGATTTGAACTCCCCGCAGTACCCGTCAATCCTGACTGTTGGGTATTCAGCGTAGTGTTCTTTGTTCCCAACATTAGTTGGTGGGAAACGAACGCAGTCTCCATCGATTCTATCTCCTGAGTAGTACACGCATATTCCGCAGTGTTTCATTGTTGACCTTTCATTAGTGGATTTATGTATCCTGCTTCTTGTAACAATTTAATCAGCCATGATAGTTTCATCATTGCGTATTGATCTTGTGGCTTACCTTTACCGCGCCGCTTTGCCACGACTATGCCGTAGTTTGCTTTAGCGTTATCTCTTTCAATTTCTGCTTCTTCAAGCCATGCTGAGAAAGAAAGTTTCTGATGGTTCTTGCACTCCCAAACCAAAGGACCAGTACCGGTGATGTCACCCTTGTCGTTGTTACCTGTGAGTGCGCGTCGTTCTGCGTGAACCCAACCCGACTCACGTAGGTACTCAACGATTTGAGTTTCAAACGCTGTGCCTTTTTGTTTTTCTTTGCTCATAGTTAGAACTGTTCGTAGCCTTTTATGGTGCTTTCGGCAAGCTTAAGACGTTCTGCAATGCTTCTGTTCTCACGCGCAATCGCTCTTGTTTTGGCTCTTGTTCGTTCAAGTTGAGTGTATAAATCCCTAACCCACAGAGCCATGCCTGAGAAGCAAAGGGAAAAGACTAACGCTGTTAAGAATTCCATTGGTTCCTATTTTCTGTGTAGAGATCCATTATTGCGTAACAACTAAGCGGTACTTTGTTGGAACCGTAGGTTGAGATAACAAACAAAGCTTGAAAGAGAGCGTCACATAACTCTCGCTCTTTTGATAACTCAATTGCTAGTTCGTGATCAGTCATTAGTTTCTTGTTTTCCATTGCTGTGTTCTCCTTTTATGATGTAACTTTTATTTTTTGAGAATCAAGTGCGCTGTCAATGCAAAGTCTAACTACTGCTCCAAGCGTAATGTTGTTGCGCTTTGCCAATCTCTGCAACTCTCTGTAACGCTTTTCGCTGACAATGGTACTCATACGCATTGTTTTACCGGTTGATGAAATCGTTCTAGGTCTGCCCATCATACTGATTCCCTAGCCTGTTCTTGCCAAGCGGCATCTGCTATGTCGTCTGCTTCTAACTTACTGAGCATATCTGCTTGGAACAATTTGAACACTACACGAAGTTTGTCAATGTCAGCAAGAGTCAAGTTGTCCAAATCAACTTCTGCTTTGGCAGCAACAAGACTTGGAGTAATGCCTGCCTTGATACACGCTTTATTAAAGTCATCTATTTGCTTCTGAGACAAAGGTGTATTCACTGGCGCAGGGGCTAGTACAGATGGTTTTTTCTGACTCACTGTGCGCTCTTGCGATTGACTTGACGTATTGGTGTCAAGGTCGTCCCACTCCTGCTTTGTCCACAGTGACAGGCATATACCAAATCGCATAGCGGCATTACGCAAGAAGTCAGACACCAACTCTTTGTCTAAATCAGGCTTGCTTGCTGGTACAGAACCAACTCCCAATCGAGCGTGACCGAGCAGAGTCAACTCACCCCACATAGTTGCCATTCCATTTTCTATGTGGATTGCTGGCCGACCATCAGCCCAACCTGTAGGAACCCAACGCCATAGGGGATCTATCTCGATGAGTATGCGTGTGATGTCAGCGTGTCCGACAAAGGACAACTGTATTCCACCTCTAGGGAGTTTCCCCACAATCTTTGGATCGGGTACTGCGTACTTACTAAGTACTTCTTGTAGTGCTTCTGACTGTTCCATTTCATTGTCCTTTCAACCGAAGCGAACGCACCGGTATGTTTTTTGTGTACGACGCAACCAGGTCTGGGTGCGCCTCTTTCAATGCCTTGGTATCAAGGCTTGATCTTGTAGCGGTTTTCCAAGTGGCAACTTGTTCACCGTTAATAACTGCTGTTGACGCATCGCCAATCATTTCGCATAGTTCTGCTTTTAGACCATCTTCCATAGCCTCGTAAGACTTTAGTTCAGACTTGACGTGTTTGAGTTGTGCAATCAAATCTGTAGCGTGTGGGCCCAACTCAACAAATCCCCCATCGTCTTGTGGGTGTCTGTTCTGAATTGTTTGATATGTCCAAGACACCCCATCAGGAGTCATGCCCATATCAATGAATGAAAGCCACTGAGAAACTGCATCTATGTGTAGTTCCTTCTCATCCGAAGTGACGATTTGATTATGGATTGTAAGAGTCTGTGACCTATCAAAGATAGCCCATATCACAAGGTCTGCGTTAGCACAAACAGCCTGATGAATACCTTGTATTCTCCAGTAGTCAGGCAGTTCACCGTTGAACTCTTTTGTGCTGGTTTTGATTTCAAGAATCCGTGAACCGTCATAACCGTCAAGAGTGGCAATCATCCGAGCGTTCTTGTCGTCAAAACAAAACAACTTATCAGGAGTAATAAAGTTTGAATTGAGTCTGTCGTTTGACCAATTAAGAAGTGTTGCTTCCAGTCTGTTTCCACGCTCCATCGCTTCATTTGGCTGAGTTGGTTCTGGCGGTGTCTGACGCAGAAGTTCAGCAGCGAGTTGCGCTGGCGAAGTAAACGGATGACGGTCATAGATTGCTGCTGCCGTTGACGCAGAGATTCGTTTCTCGCCTAATTCATTAGCCCACCGTTGAGCAAGCCAAGCTTGCGAACCGTGAGGCTCTTTCTCTATTTGTGTCCATGATCTCATGGGGTTCCTTTCTGTTAGGTATTATCATACACACTATCTAAAGGGTGTGTCAAGTACCGCTAAGTAATTTAGTATTCCTTACCATTGACACTGGTATGTGGAAGGGGTGTATGCCCTCCCCATCGGATATTGTCTGCCACAGGGTCACGTGGTCTTTCTTGCCACCCTCGCCTGGGGGCACCAAGAAGCCCACTGAGTTGACCAAGCACTCCCCGTCATCTTCGTAATCGCTCAAAGACAGCCAGCCCCCGTGTCCGGCATGGGCATCTGCCCAAGAGATTAGAACCAGTGGGTACTCACTCATAATCTCTGTCGTCGTCAACAGAGTCAACTTCTTGTCCACGCTTTCCGCATTCCGAACAAGATTTACTCTCACGGGAAAGCCACTCAGTCCCGCAGGTCGGACAGGTAAGCCATGTAGATCGCATACTTGCACAGTATCACCATCTCTCTTTCTTCTTATCTGTAAAGAACACTGGACACTGCCACGTTATATTGTGCTGCGGCGTGATGATGGCTAAAGCCTGTTGGGGAACCTCATACTGGAAGTTGTTTAGGGCGGCGTACTCGTCATAGCCCTTCATAGAGCCATTTACCACTAAAGAGGGGGTGGATATGTATTGGTGCCAGTGCCCCATCCAAATCGTATCAAAGGGCTGGTTGATAGCCATGTGGCGTTGAGCCTTCCTTGCTCGAAGTCGCATCACTCCAGGCCAAATCCCACCGATACCGCCCCCACCCTTAGCTTGATCGCCGTGTGTCAGCAGATGACCATACCCGTAGATATTGATGAGACAGTCGGCTGAGTCAGGAACTTGAAAGGTTACATTCTTGGAGTTAGCAAAGTGTCGCTCTACCATCTTTGACAATAGCCAGTCAAAGTTTGTCTTGGATCTTAACTTCATGCGTGGCTTGCGAGTCATACGCCCGTGATTACCTGGCACCGAGATGACATGAACTTTCTTAAACTCTTTGGAGAACATATCCACTGAAGCGGCTATTTGTTCTGACCAGTAAAGCAAAGAACCGAGCATCGTGTCCTCGTTCGTGAGGGCTAGTTCTTCGTGTATGTCACCTGAGAATATGTCCCCACCTAACATTAGAACCATGCCGTCATAGGTAACACCTGATAGATAGTTGCTGGTCATGTGAATAACGTTCTTTGTCCACAGTTCAAGTCGCATAGTTGCAATCCTGCGGTTGTAGGCGTTGAGATTGTCCATCTCCGAAGCCACTACCACTTCATCAAAGTGCGTATCGGACAGAATCGCTACTACGGTTCCACTGTTTTTGGCGTTAGCAGGTTTCTTTAACCACACTGGCGGTTGCAGGTTTGCACCTTCGGCAGACTCAACTACATCTAACGCCCTCGTTAGTTTCTCTAGTTGTTTCTCCATGTTTGCAGATAGGTGTAGCGCACTATCTCTTTGTCGTCGAGCCTTGACCAACTCAATGCTCAATCGTTCATGGTCGCGCCTTAAACCAATAATTTCCGGACTGTCATTTAACGGCATAACAACAACATACCTTTCTTGCGTGACGGTATAGAGAAGCGTTCCCTATACGGTATCCCTCTTGCAGTAATGTTTCCTGTAACCAATTCGCTGTGTACTCACCCCTGTTCTCTCCTAGCGAGTCAAGTATTGCTTCTGTTTGCTGTGCTTCTTCTGGTAAAAGTTTATCTAGTAACTGTTGAACCACGCAGGATGAAAGAGTTTTCGGGTTGATGTTCAATTTGTCTAACAGAGCCATTACAATTCTTTCCTTTCAATTCAGTATCTAGTTTGCTGACTAGGTTCACTAATACTTCTTGTTCGTATTGACTTGAAATGTATAACCTCCCTAAGAACTCGCGTATCCAAGTTATTTCTATTATGGTGAATTTGTCGGACATAAGCAAGCACCTTTCGGGTTTATAGTTGGGTGCTGTACTCTAGCCTATAACTCACCCGTAACATGGTTGTCTATGTGATTGTCTAGTTTATTCTCAATACGGTTCAAAGAGTCGGCAACAATGGCGTGATCGTCACGATTTTCTTTGCGGAAAGACTGTAACAGGGCGGCAAAAATGACACCCGACAACCCAATTAAAGCAACAATAATTGCTTCCACACTTATTTTCCAAAAACCTTTTTGAACGCATCATTTACTTTAGCAGGTGAGTCAGCAAAATCGGGGGCAAGTTCATAATGACACCAGCCACCGCCTGCGCTTCCACCGTTGTCTGTTGCAGTCCACTGCTTCCAGCCTGCCTTGCCACCAAGTTCACGCCTCCAGCATCGCCAGCCTTTGCCATGAGTGCCATCTCGATAGTCATGCACTTCCTCTATGTGAAGCGCATCAGCATTGTCAACAAGAAACGCAATCAGTTTGTTCGTGCCTGCATCTGTCTTTGGTTGGATATCAGCCGCCCTGCCAGTTGCATGAACGCTCAACTGTGGTGGGTTCGCGCCGTTCCGCATATTCCGCACAATCCAAGTACCGAGATTTTGTGCATCAAACAAATACATCAGGGTCTTTTGCATCGCTTCTAGTCCTGCTCGCTTGCTTCTTGCTGCGCCATCTTTTGTGCCTGTGTATGTTCTCATGAGTTATCCTTGTTTTCTGGGAATACGTAAGACATCACAATAGCAAGAAGATGAACTGTCAGGGCTGCTCCAGATATCCAGATTCCCTTTGTACGGGTATCTCCCGACAGGGTAATCAAAACCAAGAGAGTCCCAGCAACGGTAAAAGCCAAGCCACCTGACTCTTTCATAATGTTCTTGATCATGCTTGTCTCCTAGCAACCGGCACTGGTGTAGCGAATACTAATACAAGTGACGTTGACCCAATGATTATACGCCGTGTGGCAACGCTCACAGTAGAACCAGTCGGTACATAGGTATCAACTTTCCCGCCGAATACATTTATTTCTTCCTCAAAGGATTCCCTTACTTCTTCACTAGCGTTGACAAGAGCTTCTACGATTTCCTGTCCCTGTTCCTCGGTCAATGAACCTTCATCAATAGCAGCAAAGATTTCTGTGGCTTGTTCAGCGTCTATGCTTTCAAGCACTTTTTCGCTAGTAGCAAGTTCAAAGGCTTGTTCCTCAGTGACTCCCTTCTCAATGATGGATTCCACAGCAGTCAAGACCTGTTCTTCCGTGACCTCATCTGACTCTAAAAAGTTGATTAATTCATCAAACTCTCCATTGGCTAGGAGTTCCTCTACCTGCTGGGCCAGCCCAGCAGGTTGCTCTGTGGTTGGGGTTTCCTCAACGGGGGGTATATTCTCCTCAACGGTGGTTTCTGTGGTCTCTACGGGGCTTACAGTGGGCTCTGGGGCGATTGTAGGCTCAGGCTCGGTTGTGGTGGTCGTTGTCTCTGGGATCGTGGTCGTTGTCTCTGGGGTCGTGGTCGTAGATTCCACCACTGTTGCAGGGACAGTCGTGGTCGGAGCAGTAGTAGAACTTGTCGTCGTTGAAGTTGTGGATGTTGTTGTTGGAACCCAAGGAACCTCCGTTGTGGTCGTGGTAGGTGCGATTGTAGTAGTCGTAGTCGTGGTCGTAGTTGTTGTTGTGGTAGTCGGTACTACCACCTCAGTCGTGAACGCCTCGTCAGGAACGATTGCCCATCCTTGACTGTCAATATTCCACGCCAGCATGAAGCAAGTGCCACCACCGTTCTCATAGAACCATCCGTCAAGGGATTGACTGCCCACTGCAAAGACATCCGTTGTTGTCAGTGACCACGAACAGCCTTTGTCATCCCAAGTCCCGAACTCAGTTGTCCCTATCTTGACAGTGCCACCATCGTCGGCAGCGACCATGAACTTAATCGTGTTGTGTGCAGGGATTGTGATTGCGCCTGTGTAGTGAATCATGAAGGTATCATCACCGCATTGCTGGAACGGCTCGCCATTGAAGTTGCGGTTGATGTTGTTCTCAATCTCGCTTCCGCAAGTCGGATAAACCGTGTCAGACTTTGTTGGTGGTATCGCATCAATGTTGTAGCCAATAGCCTGCAAGCCCTGTATCGGCTCTGCTTGTACCTGCGTTGAACTGAATAGC
>SXGR01180466.1_pt1 | contig 10847 bp, 5 predicted proteins | sample 3174711 | NCBI WGS metagenome assembly SXGR01 (sample SAMN11356860, study PRJNA531348) | freshwater metagenome | isolation source: freshwater sample F1-60 | place: China: Fuxian Lake, Yuxi | collected 2017-12-25 | reverse complement strand
GGCCGATCGAACCCGCGTCGGTCGCGCGGTCGGTGCCGGCTGGACCCGCGGTGAGTCCGGGGGGGCGCGACGCGGGCGGCGCCCAGCAGGGGGCGCGGGAAGGATCGGCGCGGCGTCGGCCCCGCTCGGATCCTTCGCCGCATCCAGGATGGCGCGGCCTTGCTCGATGGCGGCGGCAAGGTCGCGGTCCAACTGCTCGAAATCGTCACGCGGAGTGAGTTGAGCTCCGGTGGGCTTCCCGAGAGGTGTGCTGCGGTCGTAACCGAATTCGACGAGCACCCGCATTGCCGGTTCGACTGCGTCGAGCAGCACTGGGTCGAAACCTAAATCGCGCAGTGGTCGCAGCAGTGGCAGCATCGGGGTGGGGATGAAGTAATAGGTGGTGTCGCCGAATTGCTGGACGACGGTGTTGGGGTCATACCGCGGGTCGGCTGGATCCAGCGTGACGGGCGAGTAGTCGTGCGCGCCGTACAGCAGGGCTACGACGGCGTTTGCGGTGGCGATCGCGTTCAGGGGATAACGAGGAAAGTCTGCGAACAGGTCGTACTGCCGTGCTACGTCGATCGTGGTGAATCCGGTGTCCGTAGGCGTGGCCGCGGAAAACGTCCAACCCAGTTTCTCGATAAACGCTCCGGGGAACCGGGCGTTGAGTCCGCCGTTTGGGCGGTTGGGGTTAGCGAGCATCACGAACGACACCGGCGGCATGCTCTCCGCGTTTGCGGCGTCTGCCGCCCGTTCGGCGAGACGCCGCTTTGCTGCGGTCGCGATAACGGAGCTTTGGGAGTAGCCGAAGACGACGGTCGGTTCCGTGGTCGCGTCGATCGCCGCATTGATCACCTTGGTTCCGGCGAGGACCGAAAGGTCGAAGAACATGTCGTCGCGGCCGCCGAACGGCCAGAACTGGGCCGGTGTGACTACCGGAATCCCGGTGTAGATCCCGCCGAGCGACGGCCGGATGTAGTCGTCGACCGCCATATCAACCCACGCCTGATCGACAACGTGCATGTCGGTACCTGCCATGATCAAGGCTTCAGCAGCCAACAGTTTGGCATCGAATGCGCACGCTGGAGGTGAGTCCACCCCGAAGGCGGTAACCGTCGCGGCGACAAAACTGAGTAGTACGGCCGCACCACGGCCCGAACCCGACCGGCTGGCCCGGCCTGGCGACGGCAGGCCGTACTCAGCAGTCGCAGCCACCAACCGGTAACTACCAAGATTTCCCAAGTGATCCGACTCCGACTTCGTCTTCAGCAAACCTTATCTCCACCGCGGGCCAACGTGCCAACCGTGAACAGATGTTCATAACACTGTACGATTCGGGTCGCGGCGAATGCACCGGACGCCTAAATGCTACCTGAGGGATGGAAATGGGATCGGGCGACCACATCACAATTGCCGACATCAAGGCTATGAAGCGGCAAATTCGCACATCGCTATGGTTGAGAGGCCGCCCGCCATTGGAGGGATCGACATCGCCTGAGGAACTGCTCTATCTAGCGACGACTGCGAAGCGAACAGACGCGAAAATCATCGGGGAGATCGGTTTCAACGCCGGGTTTTCGACGAACGCCTTTCTAGGCTCGAGTCAGGATTCGCGCGTGGTTTCCTTCGATCTCGTCGAGCACGGATACACGCGGGCGGCCAAGCGTCTCGTCGATCAAAAGTTTCCCGGCCGGCACACCTTGATCGCAGGCGATTCGACAGTGAACGTACCCGAGTACGCGCGCAAGAACCCCGACCTCCGATTCGACCTAGTTTTCATTGACGGCGGACATGAATACGAAATCGCCAAGGCTGACATTATGAACATGATGCCGATGTGCACTGCGTCCACGGCGGTCATCATTGATGACCTCACGCCTTGGCTTCGGTGGGGCGAAGGCCCGACTCGGGCGTGGATGGAGGCAATCGAGGGCGGTTTCGTTCGCCAGGAGGAATTGTTCAAGGACGGTCTACCCGTTTCTGCGATTGAGCCTCCCGGTAAACGGGTGTGGGCGCTGGGGCACTACGTGTTCGATCGGACCGCGCGCTAACCGGGACTGACGGTGCAGAAACGACGGTGTTAGCGGCTACCTAGAGGTGGCTCCAGCCGAGTCCGATGAATAGAAGTCCGATGAGGCCCAGAAAGCCCGCATACTCAATGCGGCTTCGTGCTCTGACCCATGTCCCGAACCGGTCCAGAACGGCCAGGGTTTTAGTCGGAGCTATCGCATAACTGATAAGTGGCGCGATAACCACCAGACTTCCGATAAAGGTAAATGCCAGCAAGGCGCCCGCCTGCTCTATACGCGGGGTACCCGAGGTCGCGATGATGATGAGCACCGCAACGTAGTCCACTGACGGTAAACCGACGCCTACCCCTATCACGCCTGCCAGCCATGGTGAACGGCCTTTGATGAGGACGCTGCGGACCGATTTTGTGAATTTGTCAGGCTTACCGCCATCCACCAGATCGGGCGAAATCACCTCGCTACGCTTTCGTGCGCGCATCCAAAGCACAGCCATGGTCATAGCAACCGCAAGCGCGACGATCCCGAGTGCAATCTGAGCCTTGCCGCCGCCGGAGCTGCTGGACGCGAAAGGAAGTCGGTCGAAGGTGAAGAGTGCCGCCATTCCGAAACTCAGTGAAACGGTAACGCTGCCGACCAGGTAGGCCAGCAGTTGGCGTACTGGCTGTTCCCGCGCGAGCAGTAATGGAACCAGGCCGATCCGAGTTGGTTCGAAATTGACGGCAATGCCAAGCGCTAGCACGGTGAACCACACCGGGTCGACTCTACCGTTCCGCCCAGTGCCGCCAGGGCTGCCGATTAGCGCGTCGGCTACGTTGCCGCGGCTCGCTCGAGAAGGTCGGCGGTGGTGGCGATGCTTCGCTCCGGTGGAGTCATCTGGGCGGCCACTTCGACCGCGCGTGCCACGCACTTGGGACCCATCACGGTTCGAAGGTCGGCGCGCATCGTCTCGGCGGTGGATTTCGAGAAGCGACGCATGGTGCCGACCCCGAGTCGTTTGACACTGTTGGCCCACAGTGGCTGCTCGGCAGCAACCCAAAGCACCAGGGTAGGCCTACCGGAACGGACGCTGGCCGCGGTGGTGCCCGCCCCGCCATGGTGCACGATAGCCCGGCATTGGGGGAAGATCGCGGTGTGGTTAACCGACCGAACGATCATGACGTGGTCGGCCACCGCGGCGTCGGCGATGTCCAGCGCTCCGGAACAGATAAGAGCCCTCTCTCCGAGATCGGCTGAGACCGCGGTGATCATGGCGATTGTCTTGGCAGGGTTCTCGATCGGCATGCTTCCGAATCCGAAATAGATCGGGGGCGTCCCGTCAGCGATCCAGGCGGCGACGGCATCATCGACCGCGGTGCTCATCTGCAGGGTGATGGCGCCGACAAGGGGCCGAGTCCCGCCCCACTCGGCATCCAAGCCGGGGAAGAAGACCTCGTCGTAGGCTTGGATCTCTAGAGCGCCACGTTCGACGATTCGCCTTACGGAGCGGCTATGGGCGGCCGGGAGGCCTAGCTGGCGGCGCTGGTCGTCCTCGGCCGGCTTCAGCGCACGCCAGAGCACCCATTCCGCCACCGCCCAGGCCGGGCGTACAACGCCCAAAGGCAGCCTTATCGGCAGAACTTCGGTGTTGGCCCGAGCGGGGAAGTAGTGCAGGGCCGCCATGGGGATACTCCGTGACTCCGCTACGTTGGCCGCGACCTCCTGGTAGGTGGTACCGGTCAAGATCAGATCGGCGTCGGCCGCAATTGTAGAAAGGGTTTCGCTCATCTGAGCCCAGCCGTCGACGATAAACTCCCGCGCCTGCCTCGCCACGGTGAGCGGGTTTCTTAGGCTCCACCAGTCGCGAAACGTGTCGGCCTCTAATTGCTGTTGGGAGTCGGGCCCGTAAGACAGCACCGGCGCTGGGATGCCGGCGGATTCGGCGAACTCAACGAGATTGGGCGGCACCGCCATTCGCACCTCGTGCCCTCGGCGGAGCAGTTCCAATGCCACTGCCGTGACGGGTTCCACGTCTCCTCGCGTTCCATGGACAGCGATCGCGTATTTCAAAGCGGTTCTCCTGCCGTGGCTATTTCTCGACCGACCTCAGGCTGTCGCCGAGCCATGGCGGGCACCGGCGGCTGCCACTTCGACGGCCACCAGTTCGCCTTGCCAACTAGCACCGCGGTCGCGGGACCGGTAACTGTCCGAACCAGGAAGGTGTCCAGCAGGATGCCGGTCGCGATGATGAAGCCGATCTGTACCAGGGTGGTGATGCTGGAGAACTGCAGACCGATCATCGATGCCGCGAAGATCACCCCGGCGGCCGTAATCACACCACCGGTCTGGCCAACAGTCCGGATTACGCCGGAACGGATGCCGTGCGGGGATTCGTCACGGATGCGTGAAATCAATAGCAGGTTGTAGTCTGCGCCGACCGCCACCAGGATGATGAACGTTAGGCCCGGCACGCTCCAGTGCAATTCCTGGCCGAGGATCAGCTGGAAAACCACGACGCCCAGGCCGAGTGCCGATAGATACGAAAGAATAACGGAGACAATGAGATACAGCGGTGCAACTAATGCCCGTAGGAGGACAATCAGGATGCCCAGAACTACCAGGATCGTGGTCGTGATGATCAGCCGGAGGTCCTGGTAGTAGTAGTCGCGGGTGTCACGAAGAGTCACCGTCAGGCCCGTCATTCCGATCGAGGCGTCGGCGAGGGTCGTGTTGGGCTGGGCTCCACGTGCGGCCGCGAGGACCTCGTTGACCTGATCCATCGCCGGGGTGGCGAACGGGTTGAGCTTGCTCTGAACCAGGAAACGGGCGGTTCGGCCGTCCGGGGAGATGAAGATCGCGGCGGCTTTCCGGAACTCCTCTCCATTGAGGATCTGCCCAGGTACATAGAAGCCGGCCATCGATTGGGTGTTGGCGTCGCGTTTCATCGCCAGCAGAAACGAGGATGCCTGATCGAGGCCGAGCCCGAGTTTCTTGGTCTGGTCGACCAGAAGTGCGACGCCGTCGGCCACCTGGCGACTGGCAACGGACAGCAAATCGATACCCTGCTGGAGTTGAGTCAGTTGGGACTCCAGGTCGGCCGGATTGGTGATCCCGGCGGCCTGCAGGCTCTGACTGATCGAATCCAACGCAGGGCCCATGCCGCCGGGGCTGGTCGCCTGACTGCCGGGGATGGTCGCCTGGCCGCCGGGAATAGTAGAGAGCGGACCGGGTTTCTCTTTGCCCGGGATTACCGGCATCGGCTGCTCAGCCGACAGTGCGGTGGGATCGCTCGGGATCTCCTCCAGCAGGGTGCAGAGGTTGGCGATCTCGTTGAGGGTGCCGTCATTGCGAGCGTCGCCGAGCAACTGAAGGCGAGCGCGGGTAGCCACACATTTCGGATCCGCGTCGCAGACCGGGTTTCCATTGAGGGCATTGAGAACGGGAGCAATCGATTTGTCGTACGCTGCGACGGCGTCACCGGTGTTCACCCCCATGTTGCCGCCGAGTCCGTGAATGGAGTTGAGCGGATCGCTGCCCAGTTCAAACCCCGGCAGCGCCGTGCCGGTGCCGTACTGATTCTGCATGAATGCCAACGACCGAACCAGGTAGCTGACGGTAGTCAGGGTCTGCCCGAGTTGGCCGCGAATGGCGCCGAGTACGTCGGCGATTTGATCAGAACCGGAGGCCAGCAGGTTGAGGTTGCCCGTGTTGGTGTTGATCGCGTCCGCAGCTTGGTTGAGAGGCTTGCCGACCTCACCGGCCTGAAATGACAGTCGTGCTTGCTCCAGGGACTCGCCAGTGGGCCGGGTGATACCCCGGACGATGTCAATGTCGGGTACCTGACTGACCCGGTAGGCCAACTGCTCCATGTCGGCCAGCGCCTTGGGCGTGCGCAGATCCTGAGGAGAATTGATCAGGATGTACTGCGGCAGACTGGCATTCAATGGAAAGTGTCGGCTGATCGCGTCGTATCCCTGGATGCTGGCAGTCGCGGCGGGCAGTGCCTTGCGATCGTCGTAGTTGTAGGTCGCCAGGGCGGAGGTGGAGGCAAGGATGACTAGGATCACCAAAGAGGCCACGAGGTTGATCACGGGGCGGCGCACGATCCGGATGCCCGAACGCCTCCAGAACCGGCCCGTCAGGTCCCGCCGCGGCCTGGCCCAACCCCGGCGGCCCGCCAGCGTCAGCAACGCCGGAAGAAATGTGAGTGCGCCCGCGCAGCCGACGATGATGGCCGCTGCCAGGGCGACACCGACGGTCGAGAAAACCGTTAGTTTCGTGAAGATCATGCCTATGAATGTCACCGCGACGGTGGCGGCGGACGCGGTGATGACCTTGCCTATTGAGGCCAGCGCGTTGCGCACGGCCTCATCGGACTCTGCGCCCATCCGGAGAAAGTCGTGATACCGGCTGATCAGGAATACCGCGTAATCGGTCCCGGCGCCGGCGAGCATCGCGGTGAGCAGGACAATGGTCTGGGAGGAGACGCTCAGACCGAGGGTTCCCATGCCCGCGACCACGCCCTGGGCCGTCACCAGGGCCACACCAATGGTGATCAACGGCAGAATCATTGTCAGCAGGTTGCGATACACCATCAGCAGAATCGTCAGCAGCGCCACCACCGTGGCGACCTCGATGGTGAATATGTCCCGGTCGCCGAGGTCCTTGATGTCGTTGAAGGTGCCGGCCGGGCCGGTGGTGTAGGCCTGCAACGAGGTGCCGGCCACGGTGTCCTGCACGGTCTGAATGGCGCGCTTCGTCGCGGCGATCGCCTTCGGGGTGGCGACTTCGCCGACGATATTGACCGGCAGCAGCCACGCCTTATTGTCCTTGCTGACCAGGATCTCCTGCAGTGGCGGTGTGGTTACGAAATCCTGCAGGGCCGCGACGTCCTCGGTCTCGGCACGCAGGGCGCCGACTAGGTCGCGGTAGACCACCTCATCGGCTGGCGTGAATCCTTTTTCGTTGGTCAGGACGACCAGAAGGATATTGTCGGAACTGGCCTCGGCGAAGGCCTCGCTCATCTGCTTCTGGCTCACGACCGACGGAGCGTTCGTCGGCAGGATGGAGGCCGGTGCCTTCTGGGCCAGCACAGCCAGCGACGGAAACGCCATGGTCAAGCTGATCGCCAGCGCTATCCAGGCCCCGATGACCAACCAGGGCCAGCGCACGACGAAGCGACCGATCCCTCCGAAGAAACCCCCGCCTTCGACGTCCTCGGCTCTGGCGTCCGGGGCTATCTTTGCCGGAAGGCGGGTTCGAGCCACCCGCCCATCGTAGGTGACCTGCGGGGAGAACCCCGGTGGGCGGCGAGCGCGGCGTGCTCGGGCCTCGGCACCGATGCCGCTAGAATCTCAGGCATCGGCACTGATCCGGCCATCACCGGGGAGCCTCCGGAGGAACGGACCGCCTGCTCAGACGGGGGCCTAGTAGAACCGGACGGGGCCAGGCCCGTGACAGCCTGACATGAGCGACGTACGCGTTCGCGTGTACGTAAGCGGGGTGGTACCGCGGCGCTCGCGCACCCGCGCGTCGTCGTCCCCGTGCCCGAACGGCACAGGAGACCGCCCCGACTGTGATCGATCCAGTAACCGCGACCGGTTACCCGAAACTTGCCGGCGGCGCGCCGGACTTCCCGGCCCTCGAATGTGAGGTTCTGGACTACTGGGCCAACGACGACACCTTCCAAGCCAGCATTGAGCGACGGTCGGACGCCGAGGAGTACGTCTTCTACGACGGGCCCCCGTTCGCCAACGGCCTACCGCACTACGGGCATTTACTGACCGGCTACGTCAAGGACATCGTGCCGCGCTACCGCACCATGCGTGGCTACAAGGTCGAGCGCAGGTTCGGCTGGGACACCCATGGACTGCCGGCTGAACTCGAGGTACAGCGTCAACTGGGTATCACTGACAAGGCCCAAATCGAAGCGATGGGCATCGGGGCTTTCAACGATGCCTGCCGCGATTCAGTACTGCGCTACACCAACGAGTGGCGGGCGTATGTGACCCGGCAAGCCCGCTGGGTGGATTTCGACAATGACTATAAAACTCTGGATCTATCGTTCATGGAATCGGTGATCTGGGCGTTCAAACAACTGTGGGACAAAGGTCTGGCCTACGAAGGCGTGCGGGTGTTGCCGTATTGCTGGAATGACGAGACCCCGCTGTCCAGCCACGAGTTGAGGATGGACGACGACGTCTACCAGAGCCGCCAGGACCCGGCGGTCACGGTCGGATTCCGAATCACCGCACCAGGATCCGATCTCGACGGCGCCTACCTTTTGATTTGGACCACGACGCCGTGGACGCTGCCGTCCAATCAGGCGGTGGCGGTTAACCCCGGTGTGGAGTATGCAGTGATCGCCTCGGAAGGAAACCGGCACGTCCTCGCCACAGCCCGCCTGGCCGCCTATGCCCGGGAGCTGGGGGAGGAGCCCGAGATCCTCGCCACCTACACCGGCGAGCAGTTGCTCGGATTGCAGTACTCACCGCCGTTTGCGTATTTTGCCGACTCGGTGAATTCCTTTCAGGTGCTGCGCGGAGATTTTGTCACCACCGAGGACGGCACTGGGATCGTGCACATGGCGCCGGCCTACGGCGAGGACGACAAAGCCACCACCGACACCGTTGGAATCACCCCGGTCACTCCGGTCGACGCACGGGGCCGGTTCGATGCGACCGTGCCCGACTACCAGGGCACGCTGGTTTTCGACGCCAACCCCCTGATCATCAAGGACCTCAAGAACGGGACCGGACCGGCAGCGGTCAATGCTCCGATACTGATCCGGCATGAAACCTACGATCACCCCTACCCGCACTGCTGGCGGTGCCGCAACCCACTGATCTACCGCGCAGTGTCATCCTGGTTCGTGAAGGTGACGGATTTTCGGGACCGAATGGTTGAGCTCAACCAACAGATCACCTGGTACCCCGAGCATGTCAAAGACGGCCAGTTCGGCAAGTGGCTCTCCGGCGCACGCGACTGGTCGATCTCACGAAACCGATACTGGGGCACACCGATTCCGGTGTGGACCTCCGATGACCCGGCCTACCCGCGTATCGACGTCTACGGCAGCCTCGACGAACTTGAGCGTGACTTCGGGGTGCGGCCGGATAACCTGCACCGGCCCTACATCGACGAGTTGACCCGGCCGAATCCGGATGATCCGACTGGCACGGCGACGATGCGTCGGATTGAAGACGTCTTCGACGTGTGGTTCGACTCGGGGTCGATGCCGTACGCGCAGGTGCATTATCCGTTTGAGAATGGAGAGTGGTTCCACGGCGTCGATTCCGCCGACCCTGACAAGCAGGTCGACGGTCATAACCCCGGCGACTTCATCGTCGAGTACATCGGTCAGACCAGAGGCTGGTTCTACACGCTGCATGTTCTCGCAACGGCGCTGTTTGACCGCCCGGCGTTCAAAACCTGCGTGGCACACGGGATCGTGCTCGGCAATGACGGGGCGAAGATGAGTAAGTCGCTGCGCAACTATCCCGATGTCAATGAGGTGTTCGACCGGGACGGGTCTGATGCCATGCGTTGGTTCCTGATGGCTTCGCCGATCCTCCGCGGTGGCAACCTGATCGTCACCGAGCACGGGATTCGCGAAGGAGTCCGCCAAGTCCAGCTCCCGCTGTGGAACGCCTACAGCTTCCTTACGTTGTACGCCCCGCAGGTCGGTCGGTGGCGCACCGATTCCACCCACGTGCTGGATCGTTACATCCTGGCCAAACTTGCTGCGCTGCGTGATGACCTCACCGGTGCCATGGATGTCTGCGACATCTCCGGGGCGTGTGAGCTGTTGCGGCAGTTCACCGAGGCGCTGACGAACTGGTACGTCCGGCGGTCGCGTTCTCGTTTCTGGAATGAGGATCGCGACGCGATCGACACCCTGCACACCGTCCTCGAGGTCACCACCCGGCTGGCGGCGCCCCTGCTTCCGATGACCACCGAGCTGATCTGGCGGAGTGTCACCGGTGAACGTTCGGTGCACCTGACCGATTGGCCCCAAGCCACAGACCTGCCCACGGATCCGGATCTGGTCGACGCCATGGATCAGGTGCGTGAGGTGTGCTCGGCGGCATCTTCGGTGCGCAAAGCCAAGAAGCTTCGGGTTAGGCTTCCGCTTTCCAAACTGACAGTGGCGGTCGCTGATTCAGAGAAGCTGCGACCGTTCGCCGATCTGATCGCCGATGAACTCAACGTCAGGGCCGTTGACTTGACCGACGACATCGACGCCTACGGCCGCTTCGAACTCGCGGTCAACGCCCGGGTCGCGGGTCCGCGGCTGGGAAAATCCGTGCAGGACGCCATCAAGGCGGTTAAGTCCGGTCGCGGAGTGCTCAACCCCGACGGCACACTCACCGCCGACGAGATCGTGCTGAGGGCCGACGAGTACAGCTCCAGACTGGTTGCCGCCGACGAGGAGTACACCGCCGCGTTGCCTGGTGGAGCGGGGCTGGTAGTCCTGGATGGAACCGTTCCCGAGGAACTGGAGGCCGAGGGCTGGGCCAAGGACCGGATCCGGGAACTGCAGGATCTGCGAAAATCAACCGGCCTGGACGTGAGCGACCGGATCACCGTGCTGATGGCGGTGCCGGCCGAACGTGCGCACTGGGCCCGAACCCACCGTGACCTGATCGCCGGAGAGATCCTGGCGACGGGCTTCGACTTCGTTGAGCCACCCGAGGGTCTGGCGGTCGAAATCGGCGACGGCGTGCGGGTGGCGATCGCCAAGGCGTAGCCGCAAACGTTTGGTCCGCGTCAATCCTTGGTGAAGCAGTAGATGCGGTAAGACATTTTGCCTTCCTGCAGTCTGCGGGCGTTGCTTAACGTAAGACCACCGACGAGATT
>SXGR01654501.1_pt1 | contig 10848 bp, 7 predicted proteins | sample 3174711 | NCBI WGS metagenome assembly SXGR01 (sample SAMN11356860, study PRJNA531348) | freshwater metagenome | isolation source: freshwater sample F1-60 | place: China: Fuxian Lake, Yuxi | collected 2017-12-25 | reverse complement strand
TGACGTTGTGTTCGGACCCGATGGGCGCGTCTACGTGAGTGACTGGGGTGGTGGTTGGTACTCGAAGGACGCTGGAGAGATCTATGCGATCTGGGAGCCCGCTGCACGCGAGACTGAAGTCTGCGCGCAGAGCCGCGCGATTATTGCAAAGGGTTTTTCGGGGCGGTCGATCGATGAGCTTTGTGCGCTCCTCGATCACCGCGACATGCGCATTCGTCAGGGATCACATTTCGCGCTCGCTGCGATGGGGGACTCATCGACTGAGCGATTGACTGCACGCGCGCTCGGCGGCAGCACTCGCGAGAGCGATAAACGGCTACGACACCTCGGACAAATGCATGCGATCTGGGCGCTTGGCATGCAGGCTCAAGGGGTGCGGTGCACTCGCGTGACGACGATCGATTGCCTCGCTCCACTTGTGGCGCTGCTCGACAGCGTTGACGGTGAGATCCGCATGCAGGCTGCACGAACGCTTGGCGAAGCGGCCTATCAGCCTGCTGCAGCAAAGCTCGTCGAGCATCTCTTCGATGATGACTTGCGCGTGCGAGCAGCGTGTGCCATTGCCTGCGGCGCACTACACGTGCCAGAAGCGGTCCCATCGCTCTCAGCCGCACTCTTTGAGAACGACGACAAGGATGCCTTCCTTCGCCACGCGCTTGTCATGGGGCTCGCGGGATGCGCCACGCGTGAGCAACTCGCAGAGCTCTCTGCTGATCAGTTCGCATCCGTGCGGCTCGGCGTGCTGCTCGCGATGCGAAAACAGCGCGATCCTGCAATTGCGCGCTTTCTCGTTGATCCAGACATTCGCATCGCTGCCGAAGCGGCACGGGCGATCTGGGATGTGCCGATCCCAGAAGGGTTCGGTGCGCTTGCGCACGCTGCTCGCCGTGTCGCGTCGCTTGGCACAACCGACACCGATGCGGTGTCTGAGGTGACATTCACGCGTGATGTCTGGAAGAACCAAGTCATTGAGTCATCACAGGCTCTCGAGAGTGCCGAGGTCTTCACGAAGGCGAGCGACGAGAGTTCGACCGTGCGTGAAGCGACTGGGCACTCGGCGCATGGCAATAAGTATGTGCAGAGAATCACTGGGACGATCCACCCGCCTGTCGATGGTGAGTACCAGTTCTTTCTCACGAGTGATGACCACAGCGTCCTGACTGTGACTCCCGAGGGTTCCGCGCGATCGGTTGATGTGATCGCGCGCGTCGATGGATACAGCGATCCAGAGTCGTGGGACTCAATGGACTCTCAAGTGTCCAAACCGATCCGACTGCGCGCAGATACCACCTACATTCTCGAGGCACGTCATGCGCAAGGAGGAGGAGGCAATCACCTTGCAATCGGCTGGAAACTGCCTGATGGCAGACTTGAACGTCCCATTGGGCGGCGACCAGCTGATGTGAATGTCGCAGCCCTTGCTCGCCGCGCCATCGCAGCGAATCTCGCGCTTGGCATTGATGCAGGAGCCCCGCTTGCGGCGATCGCCGCAAACCAGACGCTGCCCGAAGTCATCAGGCTTGAGTCGCTCGCCGCACTCGCGACCTATCGTGCACCAGCGCCGCGAGATCGGGTAAACGGCCACCTCGATCACGCCCCGATCGCGGCGCGCGACGAGGAAGGTTTTCGTCGAGCCCTTGCACAGTCGCTGCCCGCGCTCGCGCGCGACAGCGAGAGCAGTGTGCGCTCAGCTGCAATGCAACTGGCCACAACTGCTGGAATCGCGCTCGATCAACGTGCAAACTTTGAGTGCGTCCTTGATTCGACTCGAGCTGGTTCTGAGAGGACTGCTGCACTCGCTCAGCTCGTCAGCGCGAATGATGATCAGGCGGTTCGCGCTCTCGACGCCGCACTCGTGAGTGAGGAACCGGCGTTGCGAATCGCTGCCCGCAACCACCTCGCTTTTCGCGATCCGGTTCGAGCTATTGAGTCGGCAGTTGCCGCACTCGATCGCGGCACGCTGCGCGAGCAGCAGGCTTCCATTCGCCTCTGCGCGTCACTCGCGAACGCGACCGACGCAAGAGCTTCAAGCAAGGCAGCGGCGGCGCTCGCATCGCTGAATGAGCGCCAGATCAAGGGCGCTCTTGCGCCTGCGCTGCGACTCGATCTTGCTGAGGCGCGTGGCAGTGTCGACACTTCGCAGCTTGCCGCACTCGCGCTCGAAGGAGGTGACGCGGTGTTGGGGCGTGAGGTTGTGATGTACCACTCTGGTGCGGCGTGTCTTCGATGTCACGTCGTCTCGGGCGTTGGCGGTCATGCCGGACCAGCACTCGATGGAGTTGGATCACGCCTCAACTCGCCAGCGCTCTTGCAATCGCTGACCGATCCCAACGCTGTGATCGCGACTGGGTTCGGCACTCCCTCTGCGATGCCTGTGATGACTTCGATCCTCAGCCCGCGCGAGATGCGCGATGTCGTCGCATATCTGGCGTCACTTCGGGGCGGATAGCGGTTGGCTCACAAACCGAACGCCGCGAGCACGGTGGCCAAATCGCCGCCATCGACGAATCCATCATTGTTGGTATCGCCGCTGGGATCAGAGGTCCCAAAGGACGCGAGTACAAATCCGAGGTCGGCGCCATCGACATGGCCGTCTCCGTTGAGGTCCGCTGGATTGGGTGGAGTGCCGGGTTCGGTGAAACTGAGGGTTGGTCCGTCACCTGAGTTGCCAAACGAATCAACCGAACGGACGGAGTAACTCACGAGTGACCCCGCAGGAAGGGACGGCAGCACTCCGCGCCAGAGCCCGTTGCCTGTGAGCTTCATCACCACCGACTCTGTCATCGCCGCGGTCGTTCCATACCGAAGTGTCACGCTTCTTGGATGGAATCCCATGTGACTCGTGTACGCATCGCGCAACTCGACCCGCACTGGGTGCGTCGCGCCGACGACAGAACCTGGCACCACCTGCTCGGTGCGAACAGTCACTGGCGCTCTCGTATCAACGGCGCCGTTGTTCATATAGATACGGTTCTGGAACGATCCACTCTCGCCCTGCCCAGTGACGATGTCGTACCGCCCGTCGCCATCGAAGTCTGCGACCTTCACATCGAGTGAGGAGTCGGACGAAGCGGTGATGATGTTTGTGACCTGTGTAAACGCGCCTGTACCGCTGTTTCGGTAGATGCGCTTTGACCCACCGAGAACCGCGACGACAAGATCGAGATCTCCATCATTATCCATGTCAAAGAACTTGCTGTCGTTGTCGTCGACCGACGGATTCGGTGAGATCGACGTCGAGATGTTCGTCCACGACGTACCGAGCCCATTGGCGTTTCTCTCGAGCAACTCTTGATTGGACGTACCAGCATTCGTGCCGATGAGGTCGAGGTCGCCATCCCCATCGATATCGCCTGCGTCATAGGCATATGAGGTCGCGTCGTTGATCACATTGCCCCCCGCAGCAAAGACGCCGGATCCGTTGTTCAGCCAGAGGCGACTCTGGTTCGGAGTTGAGGCGCGTGTCGCAATGAAGAGGTCCAAGTCGAAGTCGCCATCGGCGTCGAAGAAGAGCGCGTCCATCTGCTCTGAAATATTGCCCACAGGAAGTCGCGATGCTGTCGCATCGGTGAAGCGACCCGTCCCGTCATTTGTGTAAAGCCGTGGTTGCCCGCTTCCAAATCGACTGCTCGTGCCTGAATTGCACAGTGCGATGTCGAGGTCGCCGTCGCCATCCACATCACCGAAGGTCGCTCGCGCTGTTGATGAAGTCAGCGCCGGGAGCCGCGCCGTCGTCTCGTTGGCGAAAGTCCCAGTGCCATTGTTGATGAGCAGCAGCATCTGGCGGTTGTAGTCCTGACCAAGCAACAGGTCGAGATCACCATCGCTATCGACGTCGCCAAACTCTGCGCTGCGAAAGCACCCTGTGATGCCAGCAACACGCGCGTCAGTGACATCGCTAAACACTCCCGCGCCATTGTTGAGATAGATGCGCGGCTTCAGAAGTGTGCCGAGCGTTGAGTACCCCTGTCCATTGGCGAAACACATGTCGAGATCGCCGTCACCGTCAATGTCGCCAACGCCAATCTGGTTGGTGTACTCAGCCTGCACAGGAAAACGCGTCGTGGTTTGATCGACGAACTGAATCTGGCCGTGTGCACAGAGGGTCGAGGCGAGCGAGAGGGATGCCACGATCGTGGGGGTCAGGATGCGCATTGCTTTCGCGAAACTAGCACGAACGGTGACAAAATCGAGCGAAATTCGAAAAGCAGTCCAGAATTCTGTGCGGGCGCGCGATTGGGACTGGGGTTACCGCCGCCTTGCCTTCGAAAAGTTCCGCGCTGGCGGTGCTGGAGGCTTGGGTAGTTCTCCACTGCCTCGTGCGGCACCCTGGGCCTGGGAATTCAGATGGTTGATCCGCTCGCGCGTCTTTTGCACCCCCGCGATCCCCGCCCCCTGCAGGTACGCGCTCGCGACGGCGTTGGGCTCTGAGAAGAGGCCGAGCAGGGTGATGGTGTTGGTGGTCGTATCGATAGAGAGGCCGGTGATCCCTAGATCTGAAAGCAGCGATACGACCGCATCGATTCGCTCATCGTCGAGGGCAACGCCGCTCGCAATCATCGATGCCAGCGCTCGGGTGGTCGTGATGTGGATCGGTTCATTCAACCTACGCATGTCCACGATCGATTGCATGGCGGGTTCCATTGCGTTACGCGGAAGGATCTTCACATCGCGCTGCACATCGTTGAGCATGAATGTTCGCATCGAGACATTCAAGAGTGCCACGGCGAGCGCGCGACCCGTTGTCATGTTGCCAGCAGAGTATGGGTCGGACGTATCGCAGGCGCGCTCCGCCTCCGTGATGACTTTGTCGATCGACCCTCCACTGCCACCTGGCGTCGCCGTCATTGCGCGAACACCCATTTCGTGCAACATCCACAGGCACGCCTGCATCGGTGGTTCAGTCGCACTGATCGGTTTCGCGAGCCCGTGTGCAACAACCGCGCCGAGTGACGAAAGCAGGCTTTGTTTTTGAGCAAGCATCGGAACGAGCGTCATCGCGAGCGCTCCGAATGCCTCTTGTTTCTGAATTGTCAGTTCGATCCGCTCGCCGTTGAGAATGAGTGATGGCATCCGCTGAGCGTAGCGACAGTCGGCTCGTTACTTCGCTTCGACCGCGCCAACACGCGGAGCGCCAACTAGATCAATCGCAATCACGCTACACGTTGCATCCGGAGCGGTGACCGGAATCGAGAGAGACCATCCGTTGGGATCTCTCGATGCGCTCACTGAAAAACTCGTCGCTCCAAGAGCGCGCGCAGCAATGATTTCGTTCGAGAGTCCGGGGATGTGCAGGATGTTGGCGACTCCATCGACCGACTTCGGCCAATCGAACACATGCAAGTAGAGGCGTGTGTTCCCTTGCGGAAGTCGCTTCTGCGTGCATCGCCCCCACGGCAGTGACGCAAACGGACTCGCGGTCGTCCCGTAAATCGATTCGCCGTTGGTCTCCATCCATGCGCCAATGCGTGCAAGCCTGTCGATCGACTCGGCTGGAATGCGACCATCGGGTTGGGGTCCAACATTCAGAAGAAAATTGCCGCCCTTGCTCGCGATGTCGCAGAGCATGTGAATCATCGTGGGAGCACTCTTCCAGTTCTTGTCGGACGACTTCCAACCCCACGTGTCATTCATCGTCATGCAGGTTTCCCAATCGGCGCCTGCGAGTCCGGTTGCAGGAATCTCCTGCTCGGGCGTTCCGTAATCGCCGGCCCATTCGCCGGCGTTGTTGAGCCCCGCCATCCCGTTGCGCCCCTTGTCGACTCGGTTGTTGATGATGACATCGGGGTCGAGCGACCTGACAAACTTCGCGAGATCGAGCCCGCGCTCGTGCGTCCATGAAGGCTCCCACTCTCCGTCAAACCAAAGAATGCCAATCTTGCCATACTTACCCGAGACCAACTCGCGCAGTTGCTCCTTCATGTACCCAACATAGCGATCGAAATCTGCGTCATCGGGGTTGCGTGGATCCCACTCTCGCTTTGGCTCGTAGTCGCTGTGCGTCCAGTCCATGATCGAGTGGTAGAAACAGAGTTGAATGCCCCCGCGCGCGCATGCGTCCGCGAGTTCCTTCAGAATGTCGCGTTTGAAGGGAGTACCCATCACGTCGAAAGAAGAGACGCGCGAATCCCAGAGTGCAAACCCATCGTGGTGTTTGCTGGTGATCACGATGTACTTCTGTCCCGCGAGTTTGGCGATGCGCACCCACTCATCAGCATTGAACTCAATTGGATTGAACTGCGCCTGAAGCGGCATGTAGTCGCTAGGAAGAATGCGACCGTTCTGCAATATCCACTCGCCAGCACCTCCAATGTCCGCACCCTTCCAGGTGCCGCCAGGAATTGCGTAGAGCCCCCAGTGAATGAACATGCCAAAGCGCGCCTCGCGAAACCACCCCATTCGCCGATCAAGGTCTGCTTGCTTCGCTGTTGGCTGCGGCGAGCTCTGATCGTGTGGCGAGTGCATGGCGAGAGATCCGGTGATCAGGGCGTAAAGCGGCCAGAGGGCGATGCGCATGCAATCAAGGTACCGCCGACTATTCAGCAGAACGGAACGCGGCTGTGAGTTGTTCGAGGTCGTGCGCACCTACAAGCACGGTCGACAGCGTCCCGTTGCGCCGAATCACAAAGATGGTTGGGATCGTCTGCACACTAGAAAAGGGCTTAGACATTGGCGGCGCCGGAGCGACCATCGGATAGCGCACAGGGTTCTTTGCGAGAAACTTCTTGACCGTCTCGGCTGGTTCGCTCGAGATTCCGACAACGGCGACTTCGTTTGGAAATGCCTCCGCAAGCGCCTCGAGTGCCGGGATCGTCTTGCGGCAGGGCGCACACCACGTTGCCCACATATCAAGAAAGACGACCTTGCCCGAAAGCGTGTCCGACGAGAGCGTGCGCCCATCAAGGGATGTGAGGTGGTAGTTCAATGCACGTGCGGCACTGCCCTTCGTGGCAGGGGCTCTTCCAACACACATACAGATGCACACAGTCGCGAGACCGATGAGACAAAGACCCCGTCTCGTCGAGGGTGAAAACCAGTTTCCGTACAGGAGGTACTGAATCACTCGATCGCTCGGCTCCCACATGAACACTCACATTACACTCGAACCATGCACGAAGTGAGCGCATCGCCAGCTTCGAATCGGAAGTGGCTCACACTCATCGCGATGACGGGGTCGCTCTCGATGATCTTGCTCGACTCAACGATCATCGGAATCGCGCTTCCTCGCATTCAGGCTGAACTTCAGATGGACGCGTCGGCCCGCGTCTGGTCGGTGAACGGCTATCTCGTCGCGCTTGCCTCATGGGTAGCACTTGGCGGTCGAGTTGGCGATCGCATCGGACGTGTTGCGGCCTTTCGTGTGGGGGTCATCGGATTTGTAACCGCGTCCGTCGCGTGCGCTCTGGCGCCAAGTGCATGGTTCTTCGTCGCGGCGCGCATTGTTCAGGGGCTTTTCGCAGCGACGATGCAACCCGCGAGTGCTGCAATCGTGATCGATTCGTTCGAACCTCATCAGCGGGGTCGCGCGATGGCGACCTACGCTGGAATCTCACTGCTCTTCCTCGCGAGTGGGCCGCTCATCGGTGGGACGCTCGTCGAGTACGCCTCGTGGCAATGGTGTTTTTGGCTCAACGTGCCAATCGCGCTCGCGGCGATCGCGCTGACGGTTGCGCTTCGTCTGCAGGTTGCACGCGCGCCGGTACGTCCAATCGACTGGACTTCGGTCGTCATGCTCTGTCTTGGGTTTCCACTCTTCATCGTCGGGGTCCAAGAACTCGGACTCGACGGACCCTTTTCGCTGCACGCATGGCTGTTTGCGCTCAAGGGCGGAGCAATGCTCCTCGTCTTCATCCGGCGACAGACTCGACTGTCGAATCCGCTGATCGATCTAAGCCTGCTTCGTGACCGACGTTTGCTCGGCGCGGCACTCGTGCTTTTCTCGCTGCAAGCAATCAATGTCGGCCAGGCAATCTATGGATCGATGTTCATGCAAACCGTCCTTGGATTCACTCCGCTTGAAGCTGGGTTTGGTGCACTCCCACTACTTGTGCCAGTATTGGCCGTTGTGCATTTCGCAGGGCGTCTGTATGACCGAGTTGGGCCTCGCCCCCCACTGCTGATTGGACTCTCGTTCGCGATCGTCGGTGCCGCAATCGAGGCAAGCGGCGTGTTCATCCAGAGTTATCCGCTGCTCGCAGTTGGAATGTTTCTCTTCGGCACCGGATGCGGCTTCGCCATGAGCCCCGCAAACGCAGATGCGCTCAGTCGCGCGAGCCCCCAGCAGCGCGGCGAAGCGAGTGGAATCGTGCAGGCGATGCGGCAGATTGGTGCCACGACGGGTGTCGCAGCGATGGTGCTCGTCATGCACCTGATCCCTGGACTCGTCTTTGCCTCTGGCGAACTCTCGCCCGCTGCCTTCACCGCTGGATTTAGCCTGCACGTGCTCTTCGCGGCAGCGGCACTCGCCTGTGCGTACAGGCTCATTCGCAGCGACAGTCAACCTTCGACTGCGACGACCTGATCCGCCATGATGCCAAGGTGCATATCAGCACCAACCCTTGCCTGGATGCGCGGATTCGCCTCGAAGACTTTCAGTCGCTCGCCGCGCACATCGACGATGTGCTGTGCCGTTGAGCCGAGATAGGTCGATGCGATGCAGGTGCCAGTCGCTATCGAGGTGAGGCGATCTGCACCTGTGGTGGGTGTCGTTGTCGCAAGCACTCGAAACGACTCGGGACGAATCGAGAGTGTGAGATCGTTCGCGTGTGCGAGCGCCGGCGAGACGAACGTGCGAATCGATCCGAGTGGAGTGCTCACCGCAGCGAAGCCGTCGCTCTCGCGTGCCCCCTCAAGTCGACCCTGAACGAAGTTGGTTTCACCGATGAACTCCGCGACAAACTTCGTGCGCGGCCGCTCGTAGATCTCGCGCGGCCCCCCGAGTTGCTCGATACGTCCACCGCGCATCACAGCGATGTTGTCGGCAAGCGACAGGGCCTCATGCTGGTCATGAGTGACATAGAGCATCGTCATATGCAACTCGTCTGAGATGCGCCTGATCTCAGCGCGCATCTCGAGTCGCAACTTTGCATCGAGATTCGAGAGTGGCTCGTCGAGCAGCAGCAGATCGGGACGAAAGGCGATCGCGCGCGCGAGCGCCACACGCTGTTGCTGCCCACCCGAGAGCTGGTTGGGTAGTCGATCTGCCAATGCGTTCATGCGCACCAGTTCGAGCGACTCGCCGATGCGGGCCTTCTTGTCGGCCGATGCCATCTTTCGCACATCGAGGCCGAATCCGACATTCTGCGCGACGGTCATGTGTGGCCAAAGCGCGTAATTCTGAAAGACCATGCCGGCGTTGCGCTTTTCGGGGGGAAGCGCCGTGACATCACGATCACCGAAGTACACCCTTCCTGCGGTGGGCTCGACAAAACCGGCGACCATTCGCAAGATCGTCGTCTTTCCGCAGCCCGATGATCCAAGAAGAAAAAAGAGCGATCCCGTTGGAACCTCAACCGAGACATCCTCGACTGCCACGGTCTGATCGAAGGCCTTTCGAAGATTCTCGAGCCTGAGATTTGTCACAGAAGAAGGATAGCGGTCGCTTTACACTCTCAGTGCGAATGACACAGCGGGCGGACCATCTTCTTGGACACCTTCGTGATCTTCAGAAGTGGCGGCAGCCAGTTGTAGGCGGTCGTGGTGCGGCGATTCCAACCGATTCAATTCGTGGTGACATTGCGAGTATTCGGCGTGGCATCGAACGACGCGCCGAACGCTTTGGAAATGCCGGCGAGGTCTGGTCGCGCCTCGTGCCTGAGCCGATGCGCTCAGACACACGCCTCGCAGGACTCTCTGGCGGCACACTCACTGTCGTCACTGGATCATCGGCGACGAGCTATTCGCTCGATCGCCTCTTGCGCGGTGGTCTCGCACAGCAGATCATCGCCGCAACCAACGGCAAGATCTTGCAGGTCAAACTGCGCGTCGGCGCACTCGATACACCGTAGCGCTGCTCGTTGGCCGCGCCTACCGGTCTTTAAGGCTCACACGAGCCTTCTCCGCAATACGCGTGTTTGGATAGAGTCGAACAAGCTCGCGTAGCAGCTCGATGGCGGCGTGTTTATTGCCATTAGAGAGCTGAGTTCTTGCGTCGCGAAAGAGCTGTAGCGCCAACGCTTCCTGTTCGTCAACCGAAGGTGTCGCCGAACTAGCTTGTGCTGGCGTCGAGTCGAAGCTGTTGGGTAGTGGCGGCGATTCGCTTCGAGGGTGGGCTGCCTTTGAAGTCGTCATGAGCCTTCTGATGATCCTGTACGCCTCCTCGGCCTGGCCCTGATTGACGTTGACACCTTCGATGAGCGAACGCTTGAATCTGATCCCATGATGTGACCCCGCGATCTCAGTGAACTCGAGTGCAAACTGCGTGTTGAACTTGTAGTACAAGAAGGCGATCACAGCTGCCAAGGCAGTTCCGATGGGGAGACCCACGATGGCGGGAATCACGCTCGATGAACCACTTTGGGTGACGACAGCAACGATTGCGCCAACAATGGCTGATAAGACGAAGGCAGCAACAAAGAAAATGAGGAGCGCCATCTTCCAAGGCTTGTAAATCTCCCACGCCACAGACGAGAGCGAATCGAACGGAATAAACCGAAGGTTTTCACCAGCGAGCGATGTTGACTTCAGCGTGACTCCCTCGTCGGATGTCAGCAGTGACGCCGTCGGGTTAATGCCACAAAGCGTCAGGAGCCACGAGATAATCCCGCTTCTGCGACCCACGATTTCGACATGGATCACATCAGACGTTGTGGCAAGCTGAGACAGTTGCCATTTCTTGAGTACAAGTAC
>SXGR01464123.1_pt1 | contig 10848 bp, 10 predicted proteins | sample 3174711 | NCBI WGS metagenome assembly SXGR01 (sample SAMN11356860, study PRJNA531348) | freshwater metagenome | isolation source: freshwater sample F1-60 | place: China: Fuxian Lake, Yuxi | collected 2017-12-25 | reverse complement strand
GATATTGCAATTAGTGGAAAGGTACGGATCGCTGAAAACACTGGTAGCTCAACATATTTACATCTTGAGCTTGGTGATTCCCAAAAAATAGTTCTTGAGGTTGAAGGTTCTCAGCGCTTTGATGTTGGTAGCTCTATGACTGTCTATCTAGATCGTGATGCTTTATTTGGCTTTGACACAGTAAGTGGTAACACCTTATTTGCGCCAGCGGGGGTGAAGTAATGGCTGAGATTCGCTTAGAAAATGTTGGTCACTCCTATGATGATGGAGCAACATTTGCGCTAAATCCAATCTCATTGACTTGGAAAGATGGCGATGCGATCGCACTGCTTGGACCTAGTGGTTGTGGCAAAACAACCCTGCTTAATATTATCTCTGGCTTACTAACACCATCTGTTGGGCGGGTCTACTTTGATGGTGTTGATGTAACTGATCTTGATACCGCAAAGCGAAATGTTGCTCAAGTTTTCCAATTCCCAGTTTTATATGACACGATGACGGTTCGAGAAAATCTAGCATTCCCACTAAAAAATCGTGGCGTTAGTAAAGATGTGACCGCAAAGCGGGTAGAAGAGGTTGCTGAGTTATTGGGTATAACAAAATATCTTGATATTCGCCCACTTAAGCTGCGTTCTGATTTGCAACAACTTGTCAGCCTTGGCCGTGGCTTAGTGCGCCGAGATGTGCCGGCGATTCTATTTGATGAACCATTAACAGTTATTGACCAAAACTTTAAGTGGACTCTGCGCGGGCGACTTAAGGAGTTGCATAATTTAACTCGCTACTCACTGGTGTATGTAACCCATGATCAAACTGAGGCACTCACATTTGCCGATAAAGTTGTTGTGCTTAATCAAGGAAATGTTGTGCAGAGTGGTAGCGCGGCAGATCTGTTTTTAGCTCCAGAGGATGAGTTTGTCGGCTTTTTCATCGGCTCCCCGGGTATGAATTTTATTGATGGCTCAGTTAATAATGGCTCCGTTAATATTGGTTCAACAGTGATTGGCAGTGCAACTGGTGACAAACCAGTAGCTAATGGAAATGTTCGAATTGGTATTCGCCCAGAGTTTCTAGCGGTTACATCAAGTGGTGCTGGCGTTAATGTAAAAATTAATCGGGTTGAACACCGTGGTGGTTATAAATTAGTCCATGCCGATGGGCCAACTGGAAATGTAATTGCAAAGGTTGATACCAATTCCACCCTCGATGCTGGTAAAACTGCGCAACTCGCATTCCATCCAGAACGTACTTATATTTATCGTGATTCCAAACTATGTGGCAGCGTTAGTTTGAAGGGGGCATAGCGATGAAGACCCGTAATAATAGAGCTTGGTTCCTAGTTCTTCCGGTAATTCTTGTTGTTTCATTTACCGCACTCCTGCCACTAATGACAGTTGCAAACTATGCAATTCAGGATATTTTTAGTCCAGATAATCGTTTATTTGTTGGTATGAAATGGTTCTATAACATAACCAATGATGCACTTATTATCGACGCATTCCAGCGCAGCTTCCAATTCTCAATTCAAGCTTTACTTATTCAAATTCCACTTGGTATTGCAATTGCACGAATTATGCCAAAATCTGGTTGGAAGGCATCTGCTGCACTAGTTGCAGTTTCAATACCTTTAATTATTCCATTTAACGTAATTGGCTCAACCTGGTTAATTTTCTCACGAAAGGATATTGGGCTAGGCGGATTCCTACTAAATAAATTATTTGACTTTGACTTTACCTCAGATCCAAAAGATGGTTGGGGTTTAATTTTGGCGGTAGATGTTTGGCACTGGACTCCACTTGTGACATTACTAGTTTATGCCGGCTTGCGTTCAATTCCACCGGCTTACTACCAGGCTGCTGCAATTGATGGCGCCTCACCACTTGCAGTATTTAGATTTGTTGAGCTCCCAAAACTTCGCAGAGTATTACTAATTGCTCTGCTACTTCGCTGTATGGATAGTTTTATGATCTACACCGAACCATTTGTTATTACCGGTGGCGGGCCCGGGGATGCAACAACTTTTGCCAGTATCTTGCTGACAAATATTGCCGTGGGTCAGTTTGATGTTGGTAGAGCAGGTGCGTACTCATTAATCTTCTTTATTTTAATTCAGATCATGTCCTTCTTGTTCTATACCGTTCTTACTCTGCAAGATCGAGAAGAGGTGACTAAAACTAAATGAGTAAACATGAAAGTTTAGTTAAAGGTTCTTTCTCTCCTCAGAAAAAGAAGCGATCACTTCCTTGGTCAGGATTTGTATTTTGGACAGTTATTGCAATTTGGATGGTGCCTGTTGCCTGGTTAATTCTGATGTCAGTTCGACCATCAGCTGATATTTTAGGTACTTTTGAAATTATCCCGTCCCGGTTTACCTTTGATGGTTATCGAGATTTTATTCTCAAAGAGATGTGGTACAAGGCTTATTTAAACTCGCTAACCTATGCCACACTGAACACAATCTTCTCAGTTACCTTAGCCCTACCAGCTGCCTATGCTTTCTCAAGATTTAGCTTTGCCGGTGATAAGCACCTGTTCTTCTGGTTACTGACTAACCGCATGGCACCAGCTGCTGTGTTCTTACTTCCTTTCTATAACATGTATAACGCAGTCGGATTATTTGATAAGACTCTTGGTGTGGCAATAGCTCACATGCTCTTTAATGTTCCACTTGCGGTCTGGATCCTAGAGGGCTTTATCTCCGGTATTCCGCGGCAGGTAGATGAGACTGCCGCCATTGATGGTTACTCACTACCTAGATTTTTCATCAAGATCTTTTTGCCAATGATTCGCTCTGGTATCGGTGTTACAGCATTCTTCTGCTTCATGTTTAGTTGGGTAGAGCTACTAATTGCCCGAACAATTACCAGCACAGATGCAAAACCAATAAGTGCGGCGATGACACGAACCGTCTCCTCAGCCGGAACGGACTGGACACTGCTATCAACAGCTGGAGTTATGACAATTATTCCTGGTGTGTTAGCAATTTGGTTCGTACGTAAATACATCGCCAAGGGCTTTGCGTTAGGTCGTGTGTAATTATGTTTAAGTGGATGGTCTGGACGCTACCAGTTGCAATTGTCTTTATCGGCGCGGTACTACTTATTATCGGTATGACTATCTGGGGACATTATCGTCCTCCAAAGGTGCATAAAGGATTTTTAAGAATTACCACTGATCGTGGTGATCGGGTTTATATCGCCTATATCTCTTTTGCATTTTTTATGATCGCCTGGATATCACTAGTTGAAGGCATGCTATATACCGGAACTGGCATAGGCGTTGCTTTAGCTGCAATCATTTTAAAATGGGGATAGAAAGAGAGAAAAAATAGAATTACTACAAGAATACTTGTGGTGATAGTTAAATCCACCCACTTGGGTGGCTTTAGAGGAAAGGAAATATAGTGCTAGGAAAAAGAGCAAAGTTTGCCCTTATACCTGTACTAGCAGGCACTCTCGTGCTTTCAGCATGTAGTAGCAGCTCAGATTCCGCCGGAGATGCGGCAGAGTTTGAAGCAGCGGCTGCAAAATGGATAAATGAAGAGTTCCAGCCAAGTGCAATCTCAAAGGATGAGCAAACTGAAGAAATGAAGTGGCTTGTAAATGCATCGGCCCCATATCGTGGCCTTTCCATTAAAGTCGCCTCAGAAGGTTTAACAACTCATAAGTATGAGTCAGAAACCCTAACCAAAGCGTTTAAGGATATTACTGGAATTACAGTAACCCATGACATCATTGGTGAAGGTGACGTAGTTCAAAATATCCAGACTGAATACCAGACTGGAAAGCCAATCTACGACGCATATATCAATGACTCAGATCTAATTGGAACTCACTCACGTTCACAAGCAATTATTCCGCTTAGTGATTACATTGAGGGTGAAGGCAAGGATGTAACATCCCCATTCCTAGATCTTGATGACTTCATTGGTCTAAAATTCACAACTGGTCCAGATAAGAAGCTTTATCAGTTGCCTGATCAACAGTTCGCAAACCTTTACTGGTTCCGCTATGACTGGTTTACCGATCCAGCAATTAAGGCACAGTTTAAGAAGATTTATGGATATGAGCTAGGTGTCCCAGTTAACTGGTCTGCCTATGAAGATATCGCTAAGTTCTTCTCAACTCAGGTAAATGGCAGTGGAAAGATTGATGGAACCAAGGTCTATGGTCACATGGATTACGGCAAGAAAGATCCATCACTTGGCTGGCGCTTCACCGATGCATGGCTTTCAATGGCCGGTAATGGTGATAAGGGTCTTCCAAATGGTCTGCCTGTAGATGAGTGGGGTATTCGTGTTGAAGGCTGTAATCCAGCTGGATCATCAGTAACCCGCGGTGGCGATACCAATGCACCTGCCTCTGTTTATGCAATCCAGAAGTACATTGACTGGTTCAAGTACACACCACCTACCGCTCGCGGTATGGACTTCTCAGAGTCTGGTCCAGTTCCTGGACAAGGCGCAGTTGCACAACAGATGTTCTGGTACACAGCATTCACCGCAGATCTTTCTAACCCAGAGATCTCACCAAAGGTTGTAAATGCTGATGGAACTCCTAAGTGGAAGATGGCACCATCTCCACACGGTTCATACTGGCAAGATGGCATGAAACTCGGCTACCAAGACGTGGGTTCATGGACATTCTTCAAATCTGTATCAGCGGAAAATCGCGCTGCTGCATGGTTGTATGCACAGTTCATCACAAGCAAGACAGTTGACCTTAAGAAGTCAATTACTGGTTTGACATTCATTCGTGAATCCACAATCCAGGCTCAATACTTCACTGACAACGCAGCTAAGTACGGCGGTTTGATTGAGTTCTACCGTTCACCAGCACGCGTTCAGTGGTCTCCAACTGGAACTAACGTTCCAGATTATCCAAAGCTTGCTCAACTATGGTGGCAGAACATTGCACCAGCAGCTGTCGGTGAAAAAACCGCACAACAGGCAATGGATGCTCTCGCAAAGGCACAAGATGATGTTCTAACACGTCTTGAAGCAGGCGGAGGACAAGGTGACTGCGGTGTGAAGATGAATCCAGAGAAGGACGCCAAGTACTGGTTAGACCAACCAGGTGCTCCTTATCCTAAGTTAGCTAATGAGAAGCCAAAGCCAGAGACTGTTGATTATGACACTCTTGTAGCTTCATGGAAATAAATTAGTTAATAAGTAAAACACCAAATGGTTGGTCGATTAATAATCGGCCAACCATTTGTTTTTGTTAGTAATAAAAATTATTAAATTTAAACAATACCCTGGGACATAGAGATCATCTGCCATAACGTCGTTCGCATCCGCCTTGGTTGTTCCAGCACAGTCTCCACAGCAAATGCAATATCTGCCGCCTTTAAATAACCAGTGCGCGCAGCATCATCTAGGGCTCTGCCATCACCTACTGCAAAGTTAGTCTCAGTAGCAGCGGGTGCAATTACTGTAACTCGAATTTTATCTTCACGCAGCTCATCATCTAAGCCAATTGCTAAACCAACTTGGGCATGCTTTGTTGCAGCATAAACTGCTTGATTCTTCTTAGATCGATAACCAGAGATAGAACAAATAATCACAATATCACCACCACTATTATTCTTAAGGTGTGGCACCGCTGCTCTTACCGTCCAAATTGTCCCTTGCAGATTTGTCTGCATCATTTCATTTAATCGCTCATCGGTGTAATCCATAATCCCGCCATATAAACCAATGCCTGCATTAACAATTACTGAATCGATTTGGCCAAAGGTTTTAACCGCTAGCTCCATCAACTTTTGGCAATCGTTAGGCTCTCTAATGTCACAGGAGATACCAACTGCTTCACCAACATTTGATGCTATTAGGGCGTTTATCTCTGTGGTAGTTCTAGCACCTAATACAACTCGAGCACCTTTAGCTAACAACGCCTTTGCTGTTGCTAAGCCAATTCCAGATCCGGCCCCAGTGATAACTACGACAGAGCCTTTAATATCTCGCTTCTCACTCACTGCATAAGTATAAGTTGAAGAGGCTATGACCACCTTTTACATAAAAAGAAGAGTCGCCCTATAAGCCGGAGACGACATTGCTATGCGTGAGGTCACACTCAAAAAAAGTAATTGCCCTCATTATTGCCCCGGAAAAATAATTATCAATAACGAAGAGAATCAATCATTAGGATTAATTCCTAAAGATCGCTGAATACTCTTCAACACCATGGGAAATTCCGAAGGAGACATTAAACCCTCGATGGCTAAAGAACTAGCGCCATGGACAGCAGACCAAACAATGACCTCTCCACCATTACGTGCACTCTTGTCGATAACACCATAGGCCATAAGTTCATCAAGAGCTTCTCGAAGTAAATTCCAAGCCTTACTGTCATGTTCTTCCATGATGATTTCACAGTAGCCACCAAACATGAGCCTATATAAGTTGGGTTCGGAGGTTGCCCAGGCAAAGTAGGCATTTCCCATTTCTTCAAACTTCTTAATTGAAGCGGCGGCTCCATTGCCTTTAATCTTTGCAATTGCCTTTTCCTGCATTGTTGCCAGGCGGTCGAATAGCACATTTTTTATGGCACTAACCAAGGCATCTTTGTCCCTAAAGTGGTGATAGCTAGCACTCGGGCTTACGCCAATCTCTGCTGAAACTGCTCTGAGAGATAACTGATCGGGGCCGTACTTGCGCACCAAAGTGATCGCCGCATCCACTAATGCACTCTCTAGGTTGCCGTGGTGATAGGGAGCCTTAGTTGCAGTCCTAGTAGCCATGAAGAAATCCTCTCAGCAATCTTGACAATGTTCAAATAGCCACGCATAATCTAAGCAGTGTAAAGATAAGGGAGAAAATTCATGTTTGAGAAGCTTGGCAACTTTGTGGCAAAGCGACGTAAGGGCGTTTTCATATTATTTATCCTTGGAATTCTGGTCTCCGGTGGCCTTGGTTCCCAAGCCTTCTCTCGATTTGATAGTGGCGGTTATAGCGATCCTTCCAGTGACTCAGCAAAAGTTGCAGAGTATCTACAAGATACTTTCAACGTTCCAAATCCCTCCCTTGTTTTGGCGGTACAGAGCAAGAGTGGGTCGGTTGATGATCCAGCGGTTGTAGCCGATGCTCAATCACTTGAGTCGCAAATTCGTAATGAACCAGATACTGACAAGGTCATCTCTTACTGGTCTTTAGGCAACTCCCCCTTCCTAAAAAGTAAAGATGGCAACTCTGGTTTGATGTTCGTCTACTTCAAAACAACAGACTTCACTGAAACAGAGAAGCTTGGTGGTATCTATCAAGAAAAATATGATGGTGAATACAAGAACCTTGATGTATATGTCTCAGGTCAGGCTGTATTTGCAAATGCAATCAATGGAAACATCCAAGAAGATCTCAAGGTCGCTGAATTCATTTCAATTCCTCTAACCTTTCTTCTTTTATTACTAGTGTTTGGTGCTCTTGTTGCATCTGCTATGCCTTTGGTTATTGGCATCACAGCGATCATTGGAACCTTTTTTGTAATGTATTTGTTGACTCTTTTCACTGATGTCAGCATTTTCGTTCTAAATCTCACAACAGGACTAGGTCTTGGACTTGGTATTGATTATGCGTTGTTAATTGTCAATAGATTCCGAGAGGAGCTGGCAAAGGGATTGAGTAAGGAATCTGCAATTGTTAACACAATGAAAACTGCTGGAAAAACAGTTTTCTACTCTGGACTTACAGTCGTAGTTACCTTGATTTCACTTATGTTCTTCCCGCTAAACTTCTTAAAATCCATGGGGTATGCCGGTGCCTCAGTTGTCGCTCTTGCAGTTTTTGGCGCGCTTATCCCACTTCCAGCACTCTTGGTCATGCTGGGTGAGAAGGTTAATAAAGGTCGGGTAAGACGCGGTGCACTGATTCAACGTGAGGATGGAAGATGGGCTCAAGTAGCCCGTTTTGTAATGCGCAAGCCAATAACAGTTGTTGCTGGATCACTTGCAATTCTTTTTCTATTTATCTCTCCAATTGGAAATGCAAAGTTCGGCCAAGTAGACACAGATCAACTTCCTGCAACTGATCGTGCCTACATCTCTTCACAGTTTATAGCTGAGCAGTTCCCAGGAGAGGAAGGAAATCCAATTGAGATTATCTTCCCTAATGGCAGCTCACAAACTGCTGAGATTTCTGATTTCACAACTCGACTTTCTTCAATTGATGGAATAGCTCGTGTGGGAGAGCCGCAAGTGGTTGGAAATGCTGTTCGAGTTGAGGCAGTTCACTTGATGAAACCAAGAACTCCAGCAGGTGAGGCGCTCATCGAAGAAATCAGAGCACTTCCTTCACCTAGTGGAATGCTCGTAGGTGGTGTGGCCGCCGACTATGCCGATACACAAGGAGCTATTGCTGACACATTACCAATTGTCTTTGGTTGGGTCGTACTAATAGTTCTATTGCTGCTATTCGCCTTTACTGGGTCACTGATGCTTCCAATAAAGGCTGTTCTTCTCAACTTCCTCTCACTTGCCGCAACCATAGGTGTTTTATGGTGGGTATTTGGGGAGGGAAATCTTCAATCAGTGGTTGGTGACTTTATTGTCACTGGAATTATTGATACAAACATGATGGTGCTAGTAGCAATTGTGGCCTTTGGATTGTCAATGGACTATGAGGTATTTCTTCTTTCTCGTATTAAAGAAGAACATGATGCTGGTAGAGTCAATACAGAGTCAGTTGCTATTGGACTTCAAAAGTCTGCCAGAATTATTACGGCAGCTGCATTTATCTTGGCTATTGTGTTTGCTGCCTTTGTGACTAGTGGAGTCACCGCAATTAAGTTACTGGGATTCGGCGTGGCATTTGCAATTTTGCTAGATGCAACTTTGATTAGAGCTTTATTCGTGCCTGCACTAATGCGCCTCTTTGGCGAGCGCACCTGGTGGGCTCCAAAGGCACTGAAGCGATTCCAAATTAATCATTAGAGAGTAAGACAGAGATTTGGCTACTGCTCATCTTTGTTAAAGAAGAGTCGCCCTATAAGCCGGATTGATCGAACTTAACCGAGCGCAATATTGAATGTAATTCCAACCAAGATTATCCCCAAGGCAACAACTGCAAAAAAGGCTGCAAGTAACTTTGGTTTCATAACCTTGCGAAGTAATAGCGCTTCTGGAAATGAGAGCGCCGTTACGCTCATCGCAAAGGCCAGAAGAGTTCCCATAGGCATTCCCTTTTCAGCTAACGCAGAAATAACAGGGATGACTGTTGCAATTCCCGAATAGAGCGGAACTCCAATAGCTGTGGCAGCTATAACGCCAACTACTGGACCCCAGGAAGCAATGGTCTCAATCGCAGAGTTTGGAACCCATCCGTGAATGAGTGCGCCTACTCCCACGCCGATCAGAATGAAAACGAAGGTAGTTTTAACTGTATCTCTGGCTTCAAGAAGTGCAGCATTAGCTCTCTTCTGCGTAGATGGCTCAACTACATTTCCTTGAGAATCAATAACGTTTAGGCTCTTAACCTGCGTTACTTCAGTCAAACTTGGCTTTGCAAACTTGCGCAGTGCTATTCCTGCACCGACAGCTATTGCAAACCCCATTCCCGCATATGCACCTGCGATAGCCCAGCCAACAGTCGAAGCGAGCATGATCACGGCAATTTCATTAACAAGTGGGCTAGCAACTAAGAATGAGATCGCCTGACTTACCGGTACTCCTCCTCGAATGAATCCTGTAAAGACTGGTACGGCACTACATGAACAAAATGGAGTTGCCACCCCAATTCCAGCTGCAATTCCATGTCCTCTGATTGAGCCTACTTTCTCCATGCGAGTGCGAACCTTGTCTGCATCAATGAATGAACGGAGGAAGACCGCAGCTGTTGTGATTGCTGCAAGAAGGCTTAGGAGTCCGATTGAGTGAGAGATAAAGAATGCAAGTGAATCAGCCGTTTTTGTGCCAAGTCCAGCAAATCGAGACTTTAAGAATGAACCAAACCAATAGTCAGATATGACAAAGGACGCAATTAAGCCAAAAAGTGTCCCAATCGATCTCCAAAGAGGCAGTTCACGGGAAATTACATCTGTCGTTGGGCAGCAGGGTTCAGTTGACGACGGTTCCGTCTCGCAGCAAGCCGTTGAATTCGAGTCTGTCTCGCAGCAGGCCTCGGAAGCTGCAGGTGCCGGAGTACAGCATGCTGATTCGACCTTTTGGATCAACTTAATTTCTTTTGTCATGATTTTCCCATCGATAATCTTCGATTTATAGATTAAAATACATATCGAAGAATGTCAATGTATAGTTATGGCATGGCCCAGACTCTTAAGCTTTCGCAATCTGCTAAAGCGCTTTCTACTCTGGCCGAACAATTCAAGGCTCTAGGCGATGAGACTCGCCTTGGACTCATGATGGCTGTTGTCGCTAGCGATGGTGCAGAAGCATGTGTCTGTGATCTCACGCCGGATACTGGCTTGGCGCAAAGCACTGTGAGCCATCATTTAAAGTTGTTGGTTGATTCTGGATTGCTAGAACGAACACAGCGAGGCAAATGGGCGTATTACTCGCTCACTCCCGCAGCAAAGAAATTGCTTAAGTAAATAAACAAGAGTCGCCCTAGATAGTCACCAATATCTGCCCGTTTTTCTGCCCGTTGCCCGACTCATTTGCCCGTTTTAATTAGCTAAATTGATATCAGTTTTGTCAGAAATGATTCCAAAAGAAATAATGAAACGAGGCGGGATTTTGTCCCGCCTCGTCTAATTTAAAGAAGAGTCGCCCTATAAGCCGGATCCTGTAGTTCTTGCGAACTGATCATCATCCATCTAGATCTGTAATTGCTTACAGATTCAAGCAACCTACCCGTTGGCTCGAGCGAGTAGCTCTCAAATGCCAACAATCTGGTCT
>SXGR01543375.1_pt1 | contig 10850 bp, 9 predicted proteins | sample 3174711 | NCBI WGS metagenome assembly SXGR01 (sample SAMN11356860, study PRJNA531348) | freshwater metagenome | isolation source: freshwater sample F1-60 | place: China: Fuxian Lake, Yuxi | collected 2017-12-25 | reverse complement strand
CCGTCGCCGAAGACGTCGTGGTCGCCGTTCAGCTTGATGATGGGCTGGTTCGCCGGGAACGTCGTCGGTTTTCCGTCGAAGGCGGCGGCGTACTCCGCCGCCTGCATCAGGAAGGTCGCGGAGGGGAACTTGTCGAGATTGCCGATATGGTCGCCATGGGAGTGCGAGATCGCGACGAAGCGCAGGTCGCCCGGCTTCACCCCGATTGAGGCGAGCACGTCGACGAGCTTCTTCATCCGCTTCGACGTGCCGGTCGGGCCGACATTGCCCTGGGGCCGGTCCGCGAGGGCATCCGGGTATCCGGTGTCCCATAGCAGGAGCCCGCGCTCGTGGCGGATCAGATAGCAGTTGTCCGAATTCTCGATCGGCTTGCCGACATTGACGCCCGGCGACCAGCGCGACTGGTCCGGCGCCAGCACCTGGCCGCAATCGATCACGTAGAGGCGCTCGAGCCCGGCGGCATGCGCCGGCAAAGACGACGCCGCGAGGGCTGCGACGAGCATGACGGCAAGGGGAAGAGGGGTCATGACGGCCGGTCTCCCGATGGGGCTTCTGGATTCTGGACTTCCATTCCGGTCCCGCGCGACACGAATGCGTGAGCGCGAAGGGGCATGCTAGCGTGACGGCGTGAGCCAGAGCCCGACGTCCAGCGACACCAGCGCCAGCCTTCGAGCGATCCTGCTGACGCTTCTGACCGTCATCGGCTTCGCGGCGATGAACGGCACCAACAAGTACCTGACGATCGACTACCCCGTCGCCGAGGTCGTCTGGGCGCGGTTCTTCTTCGCCAGCCTCGCCATCCTTCTCGTCGCCTTATGGCGGCCTGGGCTGAAGGCGCTGGTCCAGACCAGGCGGCCGGGTCTCCAGGCGCTCAGGTCGGCGCTGATGATCTGCTCGACGCTCCTGTTCGTCGGTTCGCTCTCGCTCCTGCCTTTGGCCGAGGTCGAGGCGATCAATTTCGCCGGGCCATTCTTCGTCGTCGCCCTCTCGGCGCCGATGCTGAGGGAAAGAGTGCCGGCCGAGGTCTGGGTCGCCGTGATTGTCGGCTTCATCGGCATCCTGGTGATCATCCGCCCCGGTGCCGGCGTTCTGAGCTGGGCGGCCTTGATGCCGATCGGCGTCGCCTTCCTCTACGCGTTGTTCCAGATCGTCACCCGCCGGCTCGGCGGTGCCGACAGCGCCATCACCTCGTTGTTCTACTCGGGCCTGCTCGGCCTGGTCGTCACCTCGCTGGTGGCGCCCTTCTTCTGGCGCTGGCCGGATCTCAAGGGCTGGCTCTTGATGGCCCAGGCCGGCCTCCTCGGCGCCGGCAGCCACTTCCTCCTGATCAAGGCCCTCGACCTCGCCCCGGCCTCGATCCTGCAGCCCTTCACCTATGCCCAGCTGGTCGTGGCGGTGATCATCGGCTACGTCGTCTTCGACAACGTGCCGGACGCCTGGACCTGGCTCGGAAGCGCCATCGTCGTCGGCAGCGGCCTCTACGTGCTGCTCAGGCAGCGGTGATAGCGCGGGCGATCAGGAAAACTGTGCGTCGAACTCCACGCGGTCGAAGCGGCGGGCGGCGAGGTCCGTCTCGCGGATCGTGAAGTAGAGGCTGCCTCCGGGGCCCCACCAACGGTCCTCGACGCCGTTGTCGTAGGTTCCGACCTGGAGGAGGAGGCGCCACTTCGCGCGGGTGCCGGGCGCATACAACTCGTTCTGCACCCATTGGGGCCAGCCGAAGAGCTGGCTCATATCATCCGGACTGACTTTCGTCCCGTCGACGCCGCCCCTCTCGGGATAGCGCATCCGGAAGTCACGGTCGTCGAGGCGGCCTTTCGCACGGCGTTCGACGACACCGGAAAAGAGGTGAGGAAGCGCGAGAGTCTCGAGGAATTCCATGCCGGCGCAGGGGGCGATCTCGACATCCGGCTCCGGTGGATCGTGCATAACGAGCTCGGTCCCGCGTGGCCAGTGGAAGACGGCGCCGCGCTCCTTGCCGCCGCCGAAGCCGGAGCCGCCAGAGATGTCCGGATCGCCGAAGAAGCTGAGCAGTCCGTCCGCCGGAAGCAGCGAGGCGGCCGCCGTTCCCTGGAGCGCGGCGCAATCGATCTGGGCGATGAACAGTATCGGTTCGCCGGCGTAGCCGGGCCAGACCCAGTCGGCGGGCACGAGGGGCTTTCCACCGAACCGGGAGACGCCGAGGTCGGCCGGCGCGGTGCGCGGCCAAAGGCAAATCGCGGGCAGTATCTGCGTCGTCAGCCATTGGCCGAATTCGTCGGGATAGGCCGCCGAGATCGCTTGTTCGAGCTCGGGACGGGTCAGGGCCCTCGGCAGAGGGAAGCGGCTTCTTTCGCCGGGTTGGATCATTCCTTCCTCCCGTTCACATGGTCTGTGTTCTTTTTTTGTTCTAAACAGTCAAGCGTGCGATTCCGGCGAGCCCATGCGAAGGTGATGCCCATCGATGCGCAGATGATGACCTCCTCCCGCTTCATCGACCTCTCGCAGACCTTTGAGGACGGCATGCCCGGCATCCGCCGGCGGCAGCCCGACGGCAGCCTGCGCGAGGAGACGGTGCGGCTCCGCATCTCGCGGACGCGCGAGGAGTCGGCGGCGGGATTCGAGAGCACCGAGATTTCCTTCCCGACCGCGATCGCTACCTACATCGACTCGCCCTATTGCCGCTATGCCGGGAAGCGCGACATCGGCGCTCTCGACCTCGACGACGTCATCCTGCCGGGCGTGGTCGTCGATTGCCGGGGCCGCGGCGACCGCGCGATCGTCGGCGCCGAGGTGCTGCCGACGGCGAGCCTCGCCGGATACGCGGTTCTCTTCCTCTTCGGCTGGCAGCAGCATTGGGCGACCGAGCGCTACGGGGCCCATCCGGCGGTCGGCCCCGGCGTGGTCGACCGGCTGATCGCCGACGGCGCCCGCCTGCTCGGCACCGACACCGGCAGCGCCGATGCGCCGGGCGATCCGGAAGCGCCGGTGCATTCGCGCTTGCTCGAACGCGATGTCCTGATCTCCGAGAACCTCCTCAATCTCGACCGGCTGGTCGGGACGCGCTTTCGCTTCTTCGCCGTGCCGCTGAAAGCCCGAGGGGCGACATCGATGCCCGTCCGCGCCTTCGCCGAGCTGATTTAGGGAGTCCGAGTATGACCTGGTCGATCGTGGCCTTCGACAAGGCGACCGGCGCCTTCGCCGCCGCCGTCACCACCCGCGCCTTCGCCGTCGGCTCGCGTTGCCCCTTCGTGCGGGCGGGGATCGGCGCGGTCTGCACCCAGTCCATCTCCAACTGGTATCTGGGGCCGAAGATCCTCGACCTGATCGAACGTGACGTCGAGCCGGCGGCGGCGATCGAGGTGGCGCTACTCTCCGACGAGGGCCGGCATCTCCGCCAGGTCCATGCCGTCGACCGCCACGGCAATACCGCCGCCTGGACCGGACGCAACTGTGTCGAGTGGGCCGGCGACCGGCCGGGCGAGTCCTTCAGCGTCGCCGGCAACATGCTGACGGGTGCCGCCGTGGTCGACGCCACTTTCGAGACCTACGAGAAGGGTGCCGCGCTGCCGCTGCCGGAGCGCCTGCTCGCCTCGCTCGATGCCGGCCAGCAGGCGGGCGGCGATCGCCGCGGCCGGCAGTCGGCGGCGATGCTGCTGGCGACCACCGAGGACTATGCCGATCTAGACTTCCGCGTCGACGACCACTCGGAGCCGCTGGTCGAGATGCGCCGCCTGCTCGGCGTCTACCGCCGGGACGTGGTGCCGCAGCGCCCGATCCGCCCGACCCGCGCCAATCCCTCGGGCGAGACCGACCTCGAGGCGATGGAGGCCGACTGGAAGGCGCGGGGCGTCGAGCTTCGGTTCCGCCGCTAGAAAGCGGTCGGGTTGTACATCAGCATGAACATCAGCGCCTTGCTGACGTCCTCCATGTCGCCGCCGACATAGCGGATGGTGTAGGCGTCTGTCCGCTCGAAGCACTTGAGGTAGGCGAGGTGCTCGACCGGTAGGCGGTGCTTCATCGTGACCTCGAGCATGATCGGGCCCTTCAGCGGCGTCGCCTTGTGGTCCTTCCGGCGCTGGATCGCCACCCGCACCTTGTCGCGGATCAGCGCATAGGCCGCCTCCGGCACCATCGAGCGCGCCGACAGCGTGCCATAGGCCCATTTGACCACTGCGGCTTCGACATTGCCGATCAGCCCCTGGGTCTCCTCGCAGAAGGCATCGTCACCGGAGATCATGATGATCGGCGCGCCGTAGTGGTTGGCGATCTCGGCGCTGAAGCCGCCTTCCGAGACGGTCTTGCCGTTGAGCTTCACCTCGCGGACCAGGAGGCCCATGAAGCTGTGGCCGAGGATACCGGTCATGTGCGTCGAGCCGGTGTGGTAGCCGATCAGCATCGAGCCGTCGAACCTGCCGACCTCGATCCCCTGCATCATGCCGAGCGGCCGGGGCCAGCTCCTGACCAGCTGCACCTGGCGGGGCAGCCGGTCGATCAGGAGATTCATGCCGCTGCCGTGCGAGTCGGCGACGATCAGCTCGGTCGCACCGGCATCGATCGCCGCGTCGCAGGCGGCGACGACGCTCTCGGTCATCCACAGCCGCGCCCGCTGCCAGTCGAAGCCGTCGGTCTTGGTCTCGGGCCGGTTGACGACGCCGACGATGCCTTCGATGTCGGCGGAGATGTAGAAGCGCATCTTTCAGGTCTCCTCGAGGTCAGCCGAACGGGTTCTGGACGCGGGGCCAGAACGGCGTCGTCTTCTTCGTATAGGGGATGTTGGCGAAGTCGGGCGGGATCGCGCCGGGGGTCGAGACGTAGACGACGTCGGTCGCCAGCGGCGCGAAGCGCGCGTGGAAGTGCTGGGTCGACTTGACCACGACGATCTTCCGCCTGGTCGGGTCGAGCCCGAGGTTGGAGAAGGCGTCGGGCGCATAGGTCTGGCCGCGGAGCGTGTTCAGCACGATGTCGATGCCGGCGCCCTCGACCCAGGCGGCCTCGCCCAGCGGGATCTGGCCGCCGTTGTTGCCGGTCTGGGTCAGCCTGTCGCTGACGCCGCGGACGGTGATGCGGAGGTCGACTGGATCGCCCGAGGCCTTGCCGCATTTGCCGCCGATGCGGAGGTCGAAGCTGGCGCCGACGCCGGCCTCCTTGCAGATGCGGACGGCAACGGGGTCCCAGTAGCAGCCGGTGGCGACGTCGCGGATGCCGCGCTTGACCAGCCGCTTTAGGATGAAGGTGGAATCCGACGGCGCCCCGCCGCCGGCATTGTCGGCGACGTCGGCGAGGACCACCGGTCCGCTCTCGGCGGCAAGCGCTCGATCGAGCGCCGCATCCACGCCGAGATGCGGGGTCACCGTCTGCTCGCGCATGGCGAAGATCTCGTGGCCGAGGCGCTCGGCGAGGGCGGCGGCCTTGGTTTTGTCGCCGTCGGCGATCACCAGCATGCGGGCGCCGACGTCGGCGACATCGCCCCAGGGAAAGCCGTGGGCGAAGGAGACCGAGAGGATGCCGTCCTTGCCCTCCAGCGCCATCATGCGGTCGACGAATCCGCGCATCGGCTCGACCGGCGTCCGCCACATGTTGACCATCCGGCAGTCGAACAGGGCCGAGACCGGCCAGACCTTGCCGGCGCCGGCCGCCTTGCAGAGGGCGTAGAGCTCGCGCGCCCGGGCGGCGGTGTCGACATGCGGGTATTCCTTGTAGGTGATGATCGCGGTCGCCGCGTCCACCATCTCCTGGGTCAAGTGGCAGTGGAGGTCCAGCTCGCAGCCGACCGGCACGGCGGGGCCGACCAGGGCACGGGCGCGCTTCAGGATGTCGCCTTCGCAGTCGTCATAGCCATCGGCGACCATGGCGCCGTGCAGGAACAGCAGCACCATGTCGACCGGCAGGGCGGCCTTGAGGTCGCCCAGGATCTCGTCGCGGAAGGCCTCGTAGACCGAGCGGATGGTGGTGCCGGCCGGCTGGGCGAACGTCGTCAGGCTCTCGACCACGGTATGCCCGTCTGCTTCCGCTGCCTTCCGCCACTCGATCACCGGCGCGGTGCCGATGGTGGCCGGGCGCCGGCTGGCGTCCCGCATCAGGACCGTCTCCTCGAAGGTGCGATAGCCGGTCGGAAGCGGCGAGAAGGTGTTCGTCTCGGTCGCGAGCGAGGCGATGAAGATCTTCATGGCTGGGATAGGTCCGGAAGGAGGGCGTCGGGAAGGCCTTTACCCTAGCAGCAAATCGACCCGGATCGACGCCTGCTGTGTTGCGAAGGAACGGCTCCCCTCCCGCCTTCGGCTTCGCTATGGTCTCCCGGCCATGAGCGCCCTCGGTCAGCTTCAAGTCGGCGGCTCCGATCTGCGCCAGGACGGCGTCGGCCTGCTCGGCCTCGTTCTGGACGGGCTGCGGACGGCTGTCTGCTACATCGACGCCGAAGAGCGGATCCAGTCCTGGAACCAGTCCTATGAGCGGTTCTTCCCCGAGCATCTCGGGCTGCTCCGGCGCGGCTGGCCCTATGCCGAGAATCTAAGGCGCTATTTCGAGGCCAATTCGAGCGCGACCGACCCGGTCCACTTCGAGGAGCTTCTGGCTGCCGGCATCGAGCGCCATCGCCGGACGAACCACTCGACCCTGTTCCAGAAAAGGGACGGGCGGCGGCTGCGTTCCCAGGTCATCCGGTTCTCGGATGGCGGATGCCTCAAGATGTGGACGGACGAGACCGTCGCGCACGCCGTCCGCGACCCGGCGGCGCCGGAAGCGCCGCTGACGGAATCGGGCTACGGGGTCGCGGTCTTCGATTCCTCAGGGCGTTTCGTCCGGGCCAATCGCCAGCTGGAGGAGCTGTTCCCGCGTGCGGTCGACCTGTTCACCCCGCAGGCGAGCTATTCGGACCATCTTCGCCGCAATGCCGAGACGGCCTTCGCCGACAGCGAGCGCGACAAGATCCAAGCCCTGGTCGGACGCGGCGATCCGCCGACCCAGCCGCTCGACCGACCGCTCGTCATCCGCCGCCGCGACGGCGGCTGGCTCCAGCTCGAGGAGCGCCGCCTGTTCGACGGCAATCTCCATGCGCTCTGGCTCGACATCTCGACCGTCAAGTCCCTGGAGGCGACGAACGAGGAGCTGAACCGCCTGGTCGGCGAGCTGACCGAGGCGCGGCTGAAGGCGGAAAGCGCCAACCGCGTCCGCTCCGAGTTCGTCGCAATGATGAGCCATGAGCTGAGGACGCCGCTGCATGCGATCATCGGCTTCGCCGAGGTCATCCGCGACCTCGCGGGCCGCAAGCCTGGGCTCGACGCCTTCGTCGGCCATGCGGGCGACATCCTGGAAGGCGGCGTGCGGCTGCTCGGCGCCATCGACGAGATGCTGGACCTGGCGCGCATCGACGCCGGACGCATCCACCTCCATTCCCGGGAGATCGATCCGGAGAAGCTCCTGGCGACCTGCTCGCGGCTGACCGCCGACGCAGCGATGCGCAGTGGCATCACGATCTCGGTCTCGGTCGCCGCCGACTGTCCTACGATCTGGGCCGACGAGCCGGCACTGCGCAAGGTGTTGATCAACCTCCTCTCGAACGGCATCAAGTTCACGCCGAAGGGCGGCCGCATCTCGCTCGGCGCGACTGCGGACGGCGGCAGCCGGGTCAAGCTCTCCATCGCCGATACCGGCATCGGTATCCCATCGGACCGGCTCTCCGGCATCTTCGAGCCCTTCACCCAGCTCGATGCCAGCTACCGCCGCGAGGCGGAGGGCGTCGGCGTCGGCCTGGCGCTGGTGCGCGAGCTGGTCGTGCACATGGACGGAGAGATCGCGATAACGAGCGAAGTCGGGCGGGGGACAATCGTCGACGTGACGCTGCCTTCGGCAAGAGTGCCGCGCGCTTAAGAGCGAGGTCCACCGCGATGGTTGCTTTCCTGTTCCGCTCGTTCCTGGCCGCAGCCTGCCTCCTGGTCGGGGCATCCGGCGCGTCTGCCGACGGTCTGCAGCGCTTCGAGCGCGAGATGCTGCCGAAGATCCAGAAGGGCCGGCTCACCTACGAGAAAGCCTCGCCGCTGGGCGCCGATGGGTTCGTTCTGGAGAGGGTCACCGTCTTCTCCGAGGCTGCGGGAGGCCGGCTCCCAGCGCCCTCTCTGCGCATCGCCAGGCTCGAGATCGAGTCGATCGACCATTCGGGCTTCGCCGCCGGCGAGGCGAGGTTCGCCAAGGTAGCGGCCAAAGGCCTCGTCATGCCGGAGGCCGGCGAGTACGGCGCGGAAGCCAAACGCTACGGGCTCGCCGGCAAGGCCAGCGACGCCCGTCTCGACTATCGCTACGACGGCGCTACGCAGGTGCTGACAGTGAACCATCTCGATGTCGTGACCCCCGGATACGGGCGGATGAGCCTGGAGGCGGTGCTGGACAAAGTCTCGTCGCTGCGCGACCCGCGACTCCTGAACGCGACCGTGGCCGTCCGTTCGTTCCGCCTCGCCTACGAGGACCAGTCCGGGTTTCGCCAGCTCCTCCACGGCATCGGCCAGCAGAACGGAAAGTCAGGGGAGGTTCTGGCCCGCGAGTGGCAGACGACCGTGGGCGTGGCGTCCTCAGGGAAAGGCCAGCGCACGATGCAGGTCGCCGACGCCCTGGCGTCGTTCCTTCAGGACCATCGCCAGCCCAAGGGACCTGTCACAGCGACGATGCGGCCGGCGCAGCCGACCTCCTTCGGCACGATGCTGGGTATGCTCTTCCTCCCGGATCCGGCGCAGCTGCTCGGCGTCAGCGCGACCTATCCGGGAACCCGTTCGGGCGCGGCCGCCTCGGTCCTGGCGCGCTAAGGCCTCAGACGCCGACGCAGTAGCCGTCGCGGCGGGGATCGCAGCCGCCGATCTTGGAGCCGGTCGCGGGGTCGATCGAGATGCCGTGCATGCCGCCGACCACCCAGGTCCAGGGCTCGACCACCTCGACCTCGTGGCCGCGCTTGCGCAGGCCCTCCACCGTGGCGGCCGGCATCCGCGATTCCACCTGCACCTTCCTGCCGTCCCAGAGACGGCCGCGCGGCTCCTCGACCGCGTCCTGCATGAGGAGGCCGTAGTCGGTGTGCTGGACCATCACCTGGGTCTGGGTCTGGGAGATGCCGTAGCTGCCGGGCGTGCCGAGGGCGAGCATCGGCTTGCCGTCGCGGGTCGAGACGCTGGGCGCCAGGCACAGCGCCAGCGGGCTGCCCGGGCGCATATAGGCGGCTCCCTTCGGATGGACCTCACCCCAGTAGAGGAAGTTGTTGAGGCAGACACCGGTGTCCGGCACGACGACGCCGCAGCCGAACTTGGCGCCGAGGCTCTGCGTGAGGCAGACGACATTGCCCTCGGCATCGGCGACGGAGAAGGAGGTCGTGTGCTCCTTGTTCGGATCGGGCCTGGTCGGCAGCCACTGCTCGGTCAGGCCTTCGACGGGCATGCCGTCCCTGACCCGCTCGCACAGCGTCTCGACCTCGCTCGACGAGAGGATCTCCTTCAGCGCCTCGGGCGAGGGGCGGTTGCGCGCGATGCGGACGCCGGCAGCGAGCCGGATGGCGCGGAAGACGGTGTCGACATGGTCGATGCCGTTGCGCTCCATCTTCTTGAAGTCGAAGCCGTCGAGGATCGACAGCGTCAGCAGGTACTGGAAGCTTTCGGCCGGCGGCGGCACCGAATGTACCTGCAGGCCGCGATAGGAGACGGCGATCGGATCCAGCCATTGCGGCCGCACGCCCTCGAGATCCTTTTCGGTCAGCGTGCCGCCGATCGAGGCGAGATGCTTGACGATCGCCTTGCCGAGCTTGCCGCCATAGAGATAGCCGGAACCTTCCGCTGCGATCGCTTCATAGGTACGCGCGAGGCCCGGCTGCCTGATCACCTGGCCCTGCGAGACCTCGCCGCCGCCGAGATAGTTCATGGCCCAGCCGTCGTAGAAATCCTTGTAGGGCTTGATCTCCGGGATCGAGCTGTTGAAGCAGTAGGTGCCGAAGTCGGTCAGCGCGAAGCCGTCGCGGGCGATGGCGATGGCCGGCGCGAAGACCTCGGCCAGGGACTTCCGGCCATGGGTCTTCACCATCTCGCACCAGCCGGCGAGGTTACCGGGCGTGCCGCAGGCGAGCGGCCCCCTCGCTAGGTCCTCGCGGTCCTTGAAGCGCTCGACCGGCAGCTTCTCGGGCACCGGGGGCACGAAGTCGAGGCAGCGGATCCGCTTCTCCTTGGCGATGTAGCAGGTCGCCATGCCCATGCCGGCGAGGCCGGACATGAAGGGCTCGACCACGTTGAGCGTCGAGGCGATGGCGGCGACCGCATCGAAGGCGTTGCCGCCGGAGGCCAGCATGCGGGCACCGGCCTGGGTCGCCAGCGGATGCGCACTTGCCACCATGCCGTGAACCGAGCCGATCATCGGACGCTTGCCGGACGTGGCCATCGCGAGAGCTCCCAGAATGTCGTGGAGGCGGTATCAGGAGATACCGTACCGGAGGGCGCAAGCCCGAACCCGGTGACGGCGGAACGGCGCGGACAAAGCCTACCAGCGAAGCCGTCAGCCCTCCAGTTCCTCGCGACGAAGCTCGAGCGTCAGCCACTCCTCTTCAAGGACCGCCAACTCCGCCTGGGCGGCCGAGAGCCGGGCGGTCGAAGTCTCGAAGGCCTTGCGGTCGCGGGCGTAGAGGTCGGGATCGGCGAGGGTCCGCTGCAAGGCGGCGATCTCGGCTTGGAGCTTGTCCATGCGGCCAGGGAGCGTCTTCAGCGCGTGGCCGTCCTTGAAGGAGAGGCGCTGGCGTTGAGGAGCGACGGCACCGGCCGATCGCTTCTCGGCGGCCGGCTTGGCGAGCTTGGCCGCGACCTTGGCTTCGACGCCGTGGCCGCGCTGGGCGACCATGTCGCTGTAGCCGCCGG
>SXGR01230888.1_pt1 | contig 10851 bp, 11 predicted proteins | sample 3174711 | NCBI WGS metagenome assembly SXGR01 (sample SAMN11356860, study PRJNA531348) | freshwater metagenome | isolation source: freshwater sample F1-60 | place: China: Fuxian Lake, Yuxi | collected 2017-12-25 | reverse complement strand
GGTTGATGCGTATCTCTACGCTATCGCCCGGCGACTTATTCAGCGCAAGGTAGGCGATGAGGTCGTTCATGGAGCGGACCTCTTCACCGTCGACAGCCAGCACGACGTCGCCACCTACCGCCAGGTTCGTACCGTTTAGCCTGATGGAGCGCGTGCCTCCGCGCAGGCCTGCCGTGTGCGCCGGCCCGCCAGTGGTTACCTGCCCCAGGAGTACGCCGTTCAGGCCTTCGGGTAGGTCTGCCTGAGCCCTTACGGCGAGGTCGATGTCCGTACCGCTGATACCCATGAAGGCGTATTCGTAGGCGCCGGAGTCGATCAGTGAAGGGACGACGCGCTTGATCAGGTCGATGGGCACAGCGAAGCCGACGCCGGAGCTCTGGCGGCTGTCGCTTTCGATCTGTGTGTTGATGCCCAGGACGCGTCCGTATCGGTCTAGCAGCGGGCCGCCAGAGTTGCCGGGGTTGATCGCAGCGTCTGTCTGTATGACAGCAGGTATGAGGTAGTTGCTGAAGCCGCTGGAGAGATCGCGCCCGACTGCGCTCACGATTCCGGTCGTCATTGTGAAATCCCGGCCAAATGGGTTTCCGATTGCAACCGCCAACTGGCCCACCCTGGCTGCGTTGCTTGATGCCGGTTCGGCAGGGATGAGCGAGTCTGCACGCGCGTCTATCCTGATGACTGCGATGTCGGCGTCGGGGTCCGAAGCGACGATTTCTGCCGAGTACTCTCGACCGTCTGCGAAGAGTACGCCAACAGCATTGGCGCCTTGGACAACGTGGAAGTTCGTGACGATGTGGCCGTCGGTGTCCCAGACGAAGCCTGAGCCTTCTCCGATACCGGCTGCTGATTGCGTCGTGATCTTGACTACGGACGGCACCACGCGGTCATAGAGTTCGGTTAACAGCGCTTCCTGCGCGGCGATAACATCGCCGGGCGTGATCTCCTGTGCCGGAGCCACCTGCTGAGGGGCTGCATCGCCCGAGGCCGAGGTCGGAGAAACGTCCGTGTTGGCGACCGGGATGGCCTGAGACGACGTCGCGGTTGCTTCTGCTGTCGCCAAAGTATCCGAAGGCGCAGCCGTGGCATCGCTGGCCTTAGTGCATGCGGCGGCAAGCGCGGCGATTGCGGCGAGCGCTACCGCTACGCTCATGAACCGTGGCGTCAGTCGAAAGTTCTTGAACATGGGTTCCTCCCGCGGCTTGTCTCCCAGGCGATGGTCGCTGTTAGCTTCGCATGAACTACGTTACGGGCGGATTATCGAGGTGTTATGAAGGATGCCGGCAGGGCTGTGCAAGAAGCCCTCTCCCAGCGGGAGAGGGTGTGGGGGAGGGAGAAGCTCGAAATCGATTTGCCAGAGCAGGCAGGTGTGCTGCGCCGCCGCTGGTACCATGAATCAGCGTTGCCTCTGACCGTCCAGGCCGCACCATTTCGTGTGGCCGGTGTCAGGGCAACTTTGGGACTATTTCCATACGTAACGGAATTACGCGTGTCATATAGAGATCAGATACAGGATGCACTCAAAGGCCATGGGGCCGACTACTGCGAGGTGCGCATAGAAGAGACCAGTTCGACGCGCCTCGTCTACCGTGGCACTGGCCTGGAAGATGTCGTGCAGAATAGCGGGCGCGGCGGAAATGTCCGCGCCTGCGTGAACGGTGGGTGGGGCTTCGTATCGTTCAACAACCTCGACGATCTGCGAGTCCGCGTCAGGCAGGCAGTCTTGCAGGCGCGCGCGGTTGGCGGGGACGGAACGAAGATCGCACACGTCGAACCGGGTGTGAGCATCGTCCCGCCGCATGTCGTCAGGGACCCCAGGCTTGTTTCACTTGCCGAGAAGAAGAAGCGGATGGACCACTACAACGGCCTGGTCTTTTCCGTGAAAGGCATACAGAGCGTCAGTTCTGTTTACGGCGACTCTTCAAGGCGAGTTTCCTTCGGAAACTCGCAGGGCACGTATATCGAGCAGGAGCATGTGCATGTGATCTGTCGCATAAGCGCTCAGGCGCGCGAGGGCGGCGATGTACAGGAAGGCAGCTTCAGCATAGGGACGCTTGGCGACTACGGCCTGATGGACGGCCTCGATGACGAGGTCACGCGGACTGCGAGGCGCGCCGTGGAACTGCTCTCGGCCAAGCCGGTAAACGGCGGCGAGCGGACGGTGATACTCGACCCTGTGCTGGCGGGCGTTTTCGTGCATGAGGCGTTCGGTCACCTGTCCGAAGGTGACAACGTCGCGGAAGATGAGAAACTTCAGGAGATCATGGTCATGGGCCGCGAGTTCGGCGGCAAGCACCTGAACATAGTAGACGGCGCGGCGATCCCGGGCCTGCGCGGCAGCTTCGCATTCGACGATGAAGGTACGCCCGCGACGCGGACGGACCTCGTCCGCGAGGGCAGGCTTGTCGGCAGGCTGCATTCTCGCGAGACTGCGGCGATGCTTGGCGAAAAGCCGACTGGCAACGCGCGGGCGATTGGCTACAACTTCCCGCCGATTGTCCGTATGACAAACACAGTCATAGAGAACGGCAATGCGACGTTCGCCGACCTGCTGGAGGGTGTCGACGACGGCGTCTATGTAAAGAACTGGTACGGCGGGATGACGCAGCACGAGATGTTCACGTTTTCATCGGGTGAGGCCTACTCGGTCCGAAACGGCAAAGTGGAGGAAGCGGTCCGGCCCGTAATGCTGTCCGGGAACCTCTTCACGACGCTGCAGAACATAGATGCCATCGGGAATGACCTCGGGATGAACCAGGGCGGCGGTTGTGGGAAGAACGGCCAGTCGCCGCTGCCGGTATCGAACGGCAGTCCGCACATCCGCATACGCAAGTGCCTGATTTCGGGGGCATAACCCAGAGCGCCGCTACAAGCACGCGAAGGCAGCAGATTTGAGCAAGTGGCTCTTCCACTCGTGCAACGCAGCGTTTAAGTGCAACCTGCATGTATCAGCAAGGTTCAGTGTGCAGGGCCGCGACAACATGCCGGCCAGTGGGCCACTGATCGTCATATCGAACCACCTGTCTAACCTCGACCCGCCTATCGTTTCCGCGGTCCTGAAACGCCGGCCGAATTTCCTGGCCAAGAAGGAATTGTTCAGCAACCCGGCCTTCGCGTGGTTCCTGAGGAGCTACGGCGCGTTTCCTGTGCACCGGAGAGGTGCAGACCTGGCTGCTTTGAACTGGGGCGTCGCACGCCTGAAGGCCGGCGAGGTCCTGGTTGTGTTCCCCGAAGGCACGAGGAGCCGTGGAGAAGGGCTGCTCAAGGGCCAGAGCGGCGCGGCACTGCTGGCGAAGCTATCGGGCGCGACCGTCTTGCCGATGGCGATAACCGGGTCCGAGCCGCTGCAGAACATGCTGAGGGTATTTTGCCCGGCCGCCAGGATACGCGTGGTGGTGGGCAGGCCGTTTACGGTAAAGGCGCCGGAAGGAAAGCCGGAACGTGACCGCCTGGAAAAGACCACGCGCGAGATGATGGCGCGGATTGCATCGCTGCTGCCTGAGAGTCACCGCGGCGCTTACGCGTCGGATGTCGGGATGACCTACGAGGTGACGGAAGAGGCGTAGGTCAGGCGGACGCCGTCGACCTGAATGTGCCGCGATGGACTCGGTGGCGCGCGTCCCTCACCTGAACCCTCTACCGGGGGAGAGGGCTGACGACGGGACTCTTCGGCCTCGGCCTCAGAGTGACATGGCCGGCGCGTGGCGGATTGAACACGATACGTAGGCCGCAGCCTACGGGTTGACCGTGATTGTGCCGGTCATGCCTCCGTGAATGCCGCACTGATAGCCGTACGAGCCTGCAGTTGTGAACAGGACAGAGTAACTTGCGACTGGCGGCCCTCCACTGCTTGGAAAGTCGCCTGAGGCGATCGAGTGGAATCCGGTTAACGTCCATTGCACGGTATCACCCGCCTTGATTGAAAGACCAGCAGGAGAAAAAGAGCTTGAGCCGACGTTGACAACGTCGTGAGTTTGGGGGGCCGGCGTTGTCGCTGTCGCTGTAGCCGTTGCAGTGGCCGTGGCAGTAGGCGACGGTGTGTTGGTCGGAGTAGGTGACGGAGTATTGGTCGCGGTAGCCGTCGCAGTTGCAGTGGCAATAGCGGTTGCGGTCGGCGTGTTCGTGGGCGTGTTGGTAGGGGTAGGTGAAGGAGTATTTGTCGGTGTCGCAGTCGGTGTATTTGTGGACGTCGGGATCTGAGTAGGCGTGCTAGTCGATGAAGCGGTGGCAGTCGGGACGGGCGTGTCCGCCGGAGCTAAGGTAGGCGTCGGCAGAGGAGTAGGGGCCGCAGTCGGTGCTGGCGTAGCAGTAGGGGTAGATGAGGGGACAGGGGTCGGAGTGTTGGTAGGAGAAGCGGCAGACGACGTACTGGTTGCGCTTGCGGTGGGGACTGGCGCGATCGTGGACGTGGCGGTTGCAGATGGCGAAGGCGTCGGCGTAGCTGTAGTGGCGGGTGAGTCTGGCGTCGACGCGCCTTGTGTCGGCGTGACGGTAGGTGTCGATGTTGGCGTGGCCGACGGTTGCGGGAATGGCGTTGGCGAAGGCGTTGGCGTCGGCTCAATAGTGACTGCAGTCGGACTCGAGACAGCGACGGCAGTCGCGGCGAATGTCGCCGTGGCCGGTATGTCTGTCGGCGCTGAGGCGGGACTTGTTGGGGCAGCGGTGGGGGTAGGCTCCTGGCCGAGGCAGGCGGTGGCGGCCAAAAGGACGAGGCTTACTGTCGCGCCGAAACCGGATATTGCGGCGCTGGAGAGACGACGGCGAATTTGTAGCAAGGTTGTCCTACGAAGAAAGTATGACGCCTGGACCGTATTGGCATACGGCGCGGATGGCATTACGTCGCGGCGACTGAAGTGGATTGTCGCGGTGGGGTGAAAACGATCGATATTGGGTGAGGGCCCGGCGCGGATGTGGCGTGTCGACATCACCACGGGATTTTTCGGCTGCGGCCTCAGAATGACATGTCGGCGCGCTGATGGGAGTTAGGCCATACTTACACGGTTTTGACTCCTGACTCATCTTCAAACTCCTCAGCCCCGACGGCACATGCGCCCGCTGCACAGACAGTCGTCACACGACCCACTCATGCGGGCGGGCGAGGTGAGACGGCGCGTAGACCGCTGGACCTGCGAGGCGGGCTGTTCGCGCTTTCTCTTTCGACGCTGTGGGCGGGCAACCCGATCGCCACAAAGGCGGGCCTCGAATCTGCGCCGCCGCTGCGGTTCGGGTACGTCCGGTTTGCGCTCGGCCTGGTGGTGGTGGTCGCCTGGGCGTTTGCGACGAAACAGTCGATGCGGGTTCAGCGGAGTGAAATCGTGCCGCTTTGTACGCTGGGCGCACTGTTCGTAGTACAGCTTGTGTTTCTGAACTACGGTCAGGATATGACGACGGCTTCGCACGCAGTAGTGCTGAACACCACGATGCCGCTCTGGGTGGCTGTGCTGTCGCACTTCATGATCCCCGGCGACCGGCTGAACAGGTCCAGGCTCGTCGGCATTCTGATCGCGTATTCGGGTGTGGTTGTCCTGTTCTGGCGCGGTCTTGGTCAGGACGGCGCGTCGCTCCTTGGTGACGTTCTCACGTTGATCTCGTCTGCGCTGCTGGCGGAGCGGCTCGTGTTTATGGCCAAACACTCGCAGCGCGTATCAGTACCGAAGCTGTTGCTGGCGCAGGGAGCGATGGGCGTGGTCACGTTTGCGGCGATTAGCCTGCTGATAGAGAGCGACCCGTGGGTGTGGGACGGCAAGTTCGTTTTCGCGATGCTTTACACGGGGGTAGTAATAGCCGGGTTTGGGTTCATAGGGAACACCTGGCTGCTGTCGAAGTACCTGCCGTCGCGGGTCATGGTGCTGTCGCTGAGCCAGCCGTTTGTAGGAGTGTTGTTGAGCTGGTGGCTGCTTGATGAGCGAATCGGCCCTGAGCTGTGGGTAGGCGCAGGTTGCGTGGCGGTGGGATCGTACATAGTGCAGAGGAAGGCGAAGAAGTGAGACGCGGCGTTTATATGGCATTCGGTGCCGCCCTGTCATTGCTCGCCGTCACCGCGTGCGGTGGCTCAGGCGCGGCCTACCCGATTAGAGTGACAGACGACCTCGTGGCGCAGGGCAGGCCGGTCTATGTGCGCGAGTGTGCCGGATGTCACGGCGACGCCATAGTCAGGCCTTCAGCGCTGACTACACCGACGCACCAGGCGGACGGCCATACCTGGCACCATCCAGACAGGCTGCTAGTCGATTGGGTGCTCGACGGTGTGCCCGCTGCAAAGCTGATGCCTGTGTTCCGCGGACAACTCACCGAGGACGAAGTGCGAGCGACGGTCGCATTCATCAAGACGTTCTGGCCTGAGCGTGTGCGAGACCAGCAAGCGCGGGTGTCGGAAGAGTACGAACGCCAGCTCGCAGAGGACGGTGGGTGATGACGACGCGGCCGTTGCTCCATCTGGACAGCAGATCAGGGGCATACTAGAGTTCCCAACTGGGGGCCGCGCGTTCCCTCAGGAGGCGATTCGTGTTCGACAACCTGATCTGGAGTACCGACGCCTTCATATTCGCGGTGATCGCGGGTATCGGTCTGATTGGGCTCATCATTCTGCTTGTTGCTGATGCCGCTACCGATATCGACCTGCCGTTCGTTGGCAACGACAACTCACCGATCGTCGACCTCGGCCCGATTGCAGTAAATACGCAAGTGCTGATGGGGTTTCTGGCCGCTTTCGGAGCGGGTGGTTGGGTTGCGACGGGCTACTTCGAGATAGCACCTGTCTGGGCAGGGCTTGCCGGGGTCATTCCAGGGCTGGTAGTCGCAGTTATCACCTCATTTGGATATCGCACGTTCAAGAAGAGCGAAGCGACCAGCGGGTTTAGCCTGCGGGACCTGGTCGGCACGCGCGGCATGGTGACACTCGAGATAAAGCCCGATTCGCCTGGTCGTATCTCGTACTCGCACGGAGCCGAGAGTCACACCGCCCTGGCGGTCGGGACAGGCGATGTCGCAATTGTCGAAGGCAGGCAGGTCGAAGTTGTCGGGATGGTTGGGCAGTTCCTACAGGTCAAGGCGATATAGCGGAGCCGCGATAGGGCCGCAGGGAGAGCGAAATGTACGGTGTAGGCATCGCAATAGGCATCATCATCTTCGCGATACTGGCGGTGCTGGCGGTCTGGACGACGCGATACGTCAAGGTCGGACCGGACGAGGCAGTGATCGTCAGTGGCAGGCGGCGGACAGTGACGCGCGAAGACAAAAGCACCGTCGTTGGTTACCGCATCGTGCGAAACGGAGGCACGTTCGTCGTACCGGTCATAGAGAAGGTGGGCAGGCTATCGCTCGAGGTTTTGAGTTCGCCGGTGCACAGTAAGGCCGCGATGTCACGTGAAGGCGTGCCACTCTCCGTCCTAGCGAACGCGCTCTTCAAGATAGGCAACACAGATGAGATGGTCGCCGCGGCAGCAGAACGGTACATGGGGCGTGATGCGACTGAAATCATCAACCAGGTGCGGTCGGTGCTCGAAGGCCACATACGCGGCGTGTGCGGCACTATGACCCCTGAGGCGATCTACCAGGACCGACAGGCGTTCCAGTCTCAGATTGCCAAGCAGGCAGAGCCAGACCTGAACAGGCTCGGCATACAGTTGGACGCCCTGACTCTGAGCGAGATCACCGACGAGACGAACTACCTGATGTCGTTGGGCAAGGCCCGTACGGCTGAGGTCGTCCGGGACGCTCGTATCGGGCAGGCGACTGCGAATCGCGAAGCGCAGATCAAGGAGGCCGAGAACAAGCAGGCGGCAGAGGTGCGGACGGCAGAGACGCAGATCCAGATAGCCTCCGCCGAGAAGGACCGCGACGTGCAGCGTGCGCTGTTTGCAGGTTCGGTAGCAGAGGAGCAGGCGCGTGCTAAGTTCGCCGGCCCGCGGTCCGAGGCCGAGGCGCAGCAGAATGTGGCCGAGCAAAAACGCAAACTGGCGGAGCGTGTGGCGGCACAGCGCGAGCAGGAGCTGGTGGGCGAGATTGTGCGGCCTTCAGAGGCGCAGGCGCTGAAGGTAAGGATCGATGCCGAAGGCAACGCTAACGCTGTCCGGATCGCGGCAGAGGCCGAGAAGCTTCGTCTAGTGGCCACAGGCTCGGGCGAGGCGTCAAACATCGAGTCGGTCGGACGTGCAGAAGCCACGGTTATCCAGGCCAAGAAGACCGCCGAGGCCGAAGGCCAGAAGGCCATGTTGCTTGCCGAGGCTGACGGACTGCTGAAGAAGGCCGAGGCCATGCAGCGGTTCAACGAGGCAGGCATGGGCCTGCAGGTCGCGCTTGAACTGATCCACGAACTGCCTGCGATCATAAAGGCTGCTTCGGAGCCGGTCAGCCATATCGACAGTATCCGCATCGTCGATTTCGGGTCGGGCGGTAGTTCGAACGGACACGGCGGAGCAGGCGGCGGGCCGATCGACAAGGTGCTCAGCATCACGCCGAAGTCGCTTGGGACGGCGGACGAGTCGTTGCGCCAGACCCTAGGCATAGGCCTTGCCGACATGATCCAACTGATACGCACGGGCAAAGCTGAGGGCATTCTGGGTATGAAGCGCGATGTGGAAGACGCAGGCGGTGGGACGACGCAGGCACCGAAAGCGAAGTAGCGGAACTGCGTTCTGGCCGTGGCCTAGGTTGTCCGACCTTCTCCCTCACCCTGGCCCTCTCCCGCTGGGAGAGGAGATAGCGGCACAGAATGACGGAGGGCCAGAGCTGAGGCGCGTCTCTCCAGCGAAAGCTGGCGAAGTGGCTGCTACGCCATCGCGGGGTGCTCTTCGGTGAAAGGCGTGATGCGGAGGTGGCTGAAGCCGAAACGAGTGCCGGGCATCATCTCTGCCACTACCTCGAGTGCCCGCCGCGCCACTGCGCTGTCGCTACCGTCTATGTCCGAATGAAGGACGATATCGTAAAGCGCGGGGTCCGCCGGGTCATCGCCGCCGAGTCTCCTGAACCAGGCGCGACGTGCCTTTTCAAGGGCCGATAGCGCGTCTCGCGCGTCCGCCGCGCCGACGCCGAGCCTGTGGGCCATTCGGGCCGTACGCGCGTCTGCCGAAGCGAACAGGCCGATGTGCAATACTCCCGGCGACTGCCTTAGCGTGTAGAGTGCCAGCGCGCTTTACAAGGACGACGTCGCCCTGCGCGACCAACTCGCTTGTGGTGTCGTGCAGCGCCTGGATGTACTCGTCGTCCTCTATTTCGGCAGGAAGCGTCCGGACGCGGGGCCTTGCCGTTGGCTGCCAGGTGCGAGGGCTGAGGCTACCGTAGGGGTCGGGCCCGTAATAACCCGTGCGAAGGAAGGCAACTTCTGCAGCGGCGACAAAGCGTTGACAACTGCTGGCGAAGCTGAGTTCCTTGCGCGACACGGCCTCCACCGTGGCCCCCAGGCGTTTCGCCAGCCTGCGCACGGCAAGCCTCCGCATGTACTTTGCGCCAGCATTCCTGGCGACCACCAGCCCGATTTCAGGTCCGCCTGCCCCTGCCTGTCCGCCGATTGTCAGTGCCAGCATCGGACGCCTCCCCTGTACGCTAACGGATGGTGGCTGGATTCTACCAACTGACAGCGTGCAAAGCAACACGTAGACACAAAACTACCACGGGAACACTATGTGAAGATCATCACAATCTATCGAAAGCGTAAGAGGAGAGACCGTTGCGTTCGTGGCTTCAGTCGGTTTGTCGACCGCGAATATCGAACATGAGCAAACGTGCGCGACTTGGCAGATGACAACTCTTTACGGTTTTCGTCACGCCTGTTGACAGTCTCGTACAGGCGAAACTAATATCTTTGTTGGCAGTCGCGCCGCGCGAGTGCCAGCAGCCTGTTATGGTTGCCGCGAGGGTTTAGCGCGTGACCGGGCTCCGTGTCTGAGTCACGCAGTCAGTAAAAGTCCATTTGGGCAGAGGAGGAACCAGGAGTGCCAGCCGCAACAGCAATCAAGCTCAAGCCGCTTGCCGACCGCGTGATCATCGACCCCCTTACAGACGAGGCCGAGAAGAGCGCCGGTGGCATTTACATCCCTGACACTGCGAAGGAAAAGCCGCAAAAGGGGAAGGTCGTAGCAGCAGGCCCGGGTCGCACAACCGACGACGGCAAGGTCTTGCCGATGCCGGTCAAGGCAGGCGACACCGTGATCTACTCGAAGTACGCCGGGACGGAGTACAAGCAGGACGGCAAGGAATACCTGATCGTCCGCGAAGCCGACATCCTGGCACTGGTCAGCTAGGCAGGGTGTCAGGTCGACCGAACAAGCACGCTTAACAGAGAAATCACACCGACCCGGACGCTCGCCAACGCGAAGTGACGGGTGAGATCAACGGAGGCAACGAATGGCATCGAAAGAGCTGGCATTTGGCTCTGAGGCCCGTCAGAGGCTGAAGCAGGGCGTGGACATCCTCGCCGACACCGTACGGGTCACATTCGGCCCGCGCGGCCGCAACGTCATCCTGGACAAGAAGTTCGGCCCGCCCCAGGTCTGTTCCGACGGCGTGACCATCGCCAAGGAAATCGACCTCGAGGACCACTTCCAGAATATGGGCGCGCAGCTCCTGAAGGAAGCGGCCAAGAAGACAAACGACGACGCCGGTGACGGCACGACGACCTCGACGCTGGTCGCACGCGCCATACTCACAGAAGGTTTCAAGAACGCCGCAGCCGGCGCCGACCCGATGGCCCTCAAGCGCGGTCTTGAGAAGGGCATGGAGACGGTCCGCAAGACGATCAAGGACATGTCGACAAAAGTCGAAGGCCGCGAGCAGATCGCGAACGTCGCCATCCTTTCATCGCACGATGACAAGATGGGCAACCTCCTCGCCGATGTCATGCAGAAGGTCGGCAAG
>SXGR01145123.1_pt1 | contig 10851 bp, 11 predicted proteins | sample 3174711 | NCBI WGS metagenome assembly SXGR01 (sample SAMN11356860, study PRJNA531348) | freshwater metagenome | isolation source: freshwater sample F1-60 | place: China: Fuxian Lake, Yuxi | collected 2017-12-25 | reverse complement strand
GACGAGTTCAAGGTGGCTGCCGAGCAGCGCGGTCACCGCTTCGGCCGAACCTTTGAACGCCACCGCCTTCAACTCGCGCGCGTTGCCGCCGAAGGTTTTCACCAACAGCCCCGCTGCGATGTGGTTGTGGCTGCCGAGGGAAGTGGCGAAGCCGAGCGGCACGGACTGCGGCTCCTTTCTCAAGCGTTCGACCAGGTCCTTGCCGGACTTACTGACCGAGTTGGCATTCACCGCGAACACGACATAGTCATTGAACAGCGACGCAATGGGCGTGAAATCCTGATAACTGATTTTGCTGGAGCCGACGATGTGATTAGTCACCATCGCGGTGGTGCCCACCATCAGGTAGTGCGCGTCGCCCGCGTGCGAATTGACGTAACTGAACATGAGGTTACCGCCGCCGCCGGGCTTGTTGACCACGGTAAGCGAGGTCGGCACGAGCTTTAATTCATTGAGCAGTTTTTCAATCGAGCGGCCGGTTTTGTCGTTACTGCCGCCGGGCGCGGAGCCGACGACGATCTCGACGTTTTTGGTGGGGGTCCAGCTTTGTGCTAGGACTGCGCTACTAAACGCGCCAAACAGCGCACCACAAAGTGCCCATTGTAAGTATTTGTTTTTAAAGATATTTTTTATCGGCATTTTGCTGGTGTCGACGGAAGTCAGTGCTGTGACGGGGCTAGGTGATGTTACCCGTTTTCCTTCGCCCAATTTGCTGATGCCCAATGTAAGCACCCTGTCGTTCCCGCGCAGGCGGGAACCCATAACACACTCACCCCACCTCCTCATCAAACAAGTCCCGCCACTGCGGATTGCGTTCCTGAATTAAGTTTTTTTCCATGAGCGTTGCCATTTCTTGATTTGCTTTTCGCGCGTAATGGCGGCATAGGCGTCGTCGTGCACTTCGTACCACACAAGGCGCTTGATGTTGTGCTTGTTGGCAAAGCCTTCAACAAAACCTTCGCGGTGTTGCCAAGTGCGTTTGATGAGGTCTGACGTTACGCCTAGATACAACGTTCCGTAGCGGTTGCTTGCGAGCAAGTAGACGCAGTAGCGCTTGGACACGGTGTTATGGGTTCCCGCCTGCGCGGGAACGACAGTGTTGGTAGGGCGCTGGCATCTTGCAAGGCGAAGCAAGCATCGAGGGTGTGAGGAATTTTGTGTAGATTGAAATTTGTTAGGCTCCGACCGAAACCAAGGAGCCGTAATGACCGACAAGAACGACAGCAGCGAAACGAAATCAGTGATTCCGCAAGCATTGCTGGATCACGTGATAGCGAACTACAAGAAACCCGCCGACCTGATAGGCGAGAACGGCATGCTCAAGCAATTGACCAAAGCCGTCATAGAAGCGGCGCTGCAGGCGGAAATGAATCAGCATCTGGGCCACGCCCACTACGGTGCGGTAACCAACGCCAGCGGCAACGTGCGCAATGGCCAGTCCAGCCAAGACCATCACCGGTGAGTTTGGCGAAATCGAGATTGCCATACCGCGTGACCGTGACGCCAGCTTTACCCCAAAACTGATCGCCAAGCACCAGCGCCGGGTGCCCGGCTTCGATGAGCGCATCCTGTCGCTCTACGCGCGCGGCATGAGCACCCGGGAGATTGCTGCGCATCTGCAGGAAATGTTCGGCGCCGAGGTTTCTCCCGTGCTGATCTCGGCCATCACCGACACCGTTGCCGACGAAGTGCGCGCCTGGCAGTCACGGCCCCTGGATCGGCTCTATCCGATCCTGTATCTGGACTGCCTGATGGTCAAGACGCGTGAGGCGGGAAACGCCGCTAACCGTGCCATTTACATGGCCATCGGGGTTAACACCGACGGGATCAAGGAAGTGCTGGGCCTGTGGACCGCGTCAACGGAAGGGGCCAAGTTCTGGCTCTCCGTGGTCACGGAGCTTAAGAACCGGGGTGTGAACGACATCCTGATCGCCTGCGTGGATGGCCTGAAGGGTTTCCCCGAAGCCATCGCTGCAGTCTATCCCCATGCCGAGGTGCAGCTGTGTCTGGTGCATCTGGTGCGCAACAGCCTGGCCTATGTCAGCTGGAAACAGCGTAAGGCCGTCGCTGCTGATCTGCGCGCCATCTACACTGCGACCACGGTCGACGAGGCACAAACGGCGCTGGATGCATTTGCGCAAAAATGGGATTACACCTATCCGCAGATCGCCAAGTCGTGGCGCAATCACTGGGCGCACCTCATCCCGTTCTTTGCCTATGCGCCAGAAATACGCAGAGTGATCTACACGACCAACGCGATTGAGAGCGTGAACTACAGTTTGCGCAAAATCACCAAGACGCGCGCGTCATTTCCCAATGATGAGGCCGCCATCAAGCTCTTGTATTGGGCTTACGCAATATCAGCCAGCGCTGGACGATGCCTATTCAGAACTGGAAACAAGCCATGAGTCAGCTTATGATTCGCTTTGAAGATCAATTCAACAACGCCTAACAAATTACAAAAACATAAAATTCTGAAAACCCTCCAAGCATCAGACATCCTGCACTACCCTACTTCGCCAACCCCACATCCGCCAGCACCTTACGCGTCTCCGCGTAATCCTTCTCCAACTCTTTACGCAACTGCGCGCCCACCGCAAAATCATCCAGCCAGTAGTTTCTTTCCAGATCGGCTTTCCAGCCGGGATTTTGCGCCACGCGCCGCATGGCTTCTTCCCAGTACGCGAGTTGTGCGGCAGGCAGGTTGCGCGGGCCAAACACGCCGCCCCAACTGCCCGACACTACATCGACGCCAAGCTCTTTCCACGTCGGCACATGCGCCAGCGCGCCGTGAAAGCGCCGGGGCGTGGCCGCCGCCAACACGCGCATCTTGCCGCCGCCCAAATGCACAACTGAGTTGATCGCGCCGAGGATCGCCACGTCGATGTGCCCGCCGAGCAATGCGCTGATCGCCTCGGCCGAGCCTTTGAACACCACCACCTTCAAGTCGCGCGGGTTGCCGCCCACCGCGCGCATCAGCATACCCGCGCCAATGTGGCGGCTGTTGCCGAACGCACTGGCAAAGCCAATGGACAGCGATTGCGGCTTGGTTTTCAAACGGTCGAGCAAATCCTTGCCAGTTTGTAGCGGCGACTCGCTGTTCACCGCGAACACGATGTAGTCGTTCATCAGCGACGCTATCGGCGTGAAATCGGTGTAGTTCATTTTCGAGGCGCCAATGATGTGATTGCTGATCATGGTCGAGCCGCCCAGCAGCAGATAGTGCCCATCACCCGGATGCGTGTTGGCATACGCCATCGAAATCGAACCGCCGCCACCGGCCTTGCTGACCACCGTCATCGACGTTGGAATCAACTTGGTTTCCGCCAGCGCTTTTTCGATTTCACGCGCGCGCTTGTCGTTACTGCCGCCGGGCGCGGAGCCGTGAATGATTTCGATGTTTTTGGTGGGTAACCAGGCAGAGCTGGCGCCGGTAGCCGCAGGTTGCGCCCGCAGTGGCCCCGCCGGCCAAAGCGCACACAGTATTGACAGCAGCACGGCTAATTCAGCAAGGTGTTTATGTAAGTATTTGTTTTTAAGCATAATTTACCTCCCTGCGCTTTTTGCCGACCGTGAGCGATACAGTCTGATGTGAAGCGGTTCCGGCGCTAGTCTACCGGGATAAACAAACTGCGCCGCAACCCGCCCAGCCCTTGTGACAGATGCCCCTTGCCACTGACGTCTTCAACCAGCAGCACTTCGCCGACGCCGATTTCGCGGCTTTCGCCATCGCTGGCGGTGATTTTCACGCCCGATTGCAGGTTGACGATGTACTGCTTGCGAGGCGCGTTGTGCCAGTCTACGGTGTTCTCCGGTTGGGTTTCACGAAAGATGATGCCGGTGGCGGGCAGGCGCTTCGATAACTTGCTGCCGCGCCGTTCTTCGGCCCATTCGACATCAATGTCGCGGAAGTGGGACTCGCCTTTTTCGTCGGTGTAAAGGTTGTGGATGCGCATGGGGTCTCCTGATGATGGGTGGTGCGGCGCAAAGCGTGGGCCAAAGCGACGGCAATCACTGCTGTCGCAGATGAGTTTATAGGCCAAGGCCGCCCCACACAACTCGCGCAGCCTTTACGGGAGCCGTGATGGCACGCGCATGGTGTAATCTATTTGCCGTGAGCCTGTGACGGCGGCGAAAACTACACTTGGGGGAATATCATGGCAGTCATCGAATCCATCGAAGTCATGCAGGACGAAATGACGCGCTGGCGGCGCGACATTCACGCACACCCGGAGCTGGGGTTTGAAGAAAACCGCACCGCGGCCATCGTCTCACAGAAGCTGCGTGAATACGGCCTTGAGGTGCACACCGGCATCGGTAAAACCGGCGTGGTGGGCGTGCTGCGTGCCGGAAATTCGACGCGCGCCGTGGGCCTGCGTGCGGACATGGATGCCTTGCCGATCCACGAGGCCAACACCTTTGAGCACCGTTCGACGCATGAGGGCTGCATGCATGCCTGCGGGCACGACGGGCACACCACCATGCTGCTCGGTGCGGCGAAATACCTCGCGGAAACGCGGCGCTTTAACGGTGTGGTGAATTTCATTTTTCAGCCGGCCGAAGAAGGCATCGGCGGCGCGCGTGCAATGATTGCCGACGGCCTGTTCGACAAATTTCCCTGCGAGGCCATATTCGGCATGCACAACCGGCCAGGGCTGCCGGTGGGCCAGTTTGCGGTGCGCGCGGGGCCGATGATGGCGGGCGGCGCGTTTTTTGATGTCCACATCACCGGCAAGGGTGCACACGGCGCGCGGCCCGAAGCGGGCATCGATCCGGTGCTGGTGGCTTCGCATATGGTCGTTGCGTTGCAAAGCATCGTCGCGCGCAACCTGCGACCGGTCGACCCGGCGGTGGTGTCGGTCACCAAAATCCACAGCGGCGACGCTTACAACGTGATTCCGCAAACCGCGCAGTTGTCCGGCACCGTGCGCGCGTTTACCCCCGAAGTGATGGCGCAAATCGAAAACGCCATGCGGCGCGTGGTCAAGGCCACGGCCGAAGCCTACGGCGCGACGGCGGAACTGGATTTTCGCGTGACCTTCGCGCCCACCGTCAACGATGCCAGGGAAGCCGAGTTCGCCGCCGCCATATGTACCGAAGTAGCGGGCGTGGGCAACGTCAATCGCAACCCAAATCTGATCGTCGCCTCGGAAGACTTTTCCTTCATGCTGGAAAAAGTGCCTGGCTGTTACTTCAACATCGGCAACGGTGCTGGCGAGGGTGCGTGCGAGGTGCACAACCCCGCGTATGACTTCAACGATGCGGCGTTGCCGCTGGGCGCCAGCGTGTTTGCGCGGATTGTGGAGACGCGGTTGAACCGCTAGGGCAGCGCATACGGTCAAGTGTCCCGGAGCGAGGCGTCTCCAAACCGTCGTTCCAGCGAAAGCTGGAACCCAGGTTGTAAACCGATGCAAAGCGTCTTGAAATTTGGCCTTCAGCACTGGTTACAACCTAGATTCTGGCTTTCGCCAGAATGAGGGCTTTGGTGTAGGGGCAGAAGCGCTGAAGGGGAATTCTTGAATGCGCTTTCAGAATTGCAACCCTACCCCAACACCTTACAACTTCGGCAATTTCGCCGCCTCCACCACGCGCGTGTAAAGCGCGATTTCCGAGGCGATGAATTTCGCGAAGCTCTCCGGCGAGCCGCCCTGCGGTTCCAGACCTTCCGTCTGATAGCGCTCGCGGATTTCCTTGCTGGCGAGAATCTTGCCGGTCTCGCTGCTTAGCCGGGCGATAATATCGCGAGGCGTTTTTGACGGTGCCATGAAGCCGAACCAGGTTGACGCCTCGTAGCCCTTCAGTCCCTGCTCGTCGAAGGTAGGCACGTCGGGGATGGCGGCAAAGCGTTTCAGGCTGCCGATGGCCACCGCGCGGATACGCCCGCTCCTGATGTGCGGCACCAGCACCGGCACGCCGCTGATGGACATTTCGACGTGGCCGCCAAGCAGATCGGTCATGGCCTGCGAATTGCCCTTGTAGGGCACATGATTCATTTTGATCGCCGCCATCGACATGAACAATTCACCGGCCATATGATTGGAACTCGCCACGCCAGACGTGCCGAAATTCAGTTGCCCCGGTTTCGCTTTCGCCAGCGCAATCAGTTCCTTGAGATTTTTCGCCGGCAACGACGGGTGTATCGACAATACATTCGCCCCCTTCACGCACAACACAACCGGCGTCAGATCGCGTTGCAAATCAAACGGCACCTTGGCCAGCGCCGCCACGTTGATGGCATTGGCTGCGCCGCCCATCAGAATGTTATAGCCGTCGGGCGGCGACTTCGCGATCATGTCAGAGCCGATATTGGTGGAACCGCCGGGGCGGTTATCCACCAGAAATTGCTGGCCCAAATTTTCGGTGAGCTTGGCGGCTATAGTGCGCGCGGTAAAGTCGGTGTTGCCGCCCGCCGCGAACGGAACGACGATGCGCACGGATTTTGCCGGGTAGCCTTGCGCGTAAGCGGTCGCCGCGCCCAACAACAGGCCTAACGTAAGTATTTGTTTTAATGACATTATTTTCTGGCCTTTGCTCGGCGCTGGTTAGGCATTTACCCGGTGCGCAGCACTTCATTGGTCAGCGGCGACTGCTTGTTGGCCCACTGCTCAAGTATGCGCGTAAAGCAGTCGAACACGCGCCGCTCATTGCCGCGCGAGCTGGTCGAGTTGTGCGGCGTGATGATGACGTTCGGCAAATCCCACAGCGCCGATTCGGCGGGCAGCGGCTCCTGCTCAAACACATCGAGATATGCGCCGGCGAGATGACCGCCCTTCAGAGACTCAATCATGGCGGCCTCGTCGATCACTTCGCCGCGCGACACATTCAGCACGTGCGCGCCCTTGGGCAACAGTGCCAACCGTTGCGCGTTCATGAGCTTGCGTGTCTCGCTGGTGAGCGGCGAGCACAGCATCAGCCATTGCGCGCGCGGCAACAGCTTATCGATTTGATCCGGCGTGTGCATTTCGTCCACCGGATCATTGGCTTTGCGCGCCAGTTGTGGTGTTCGGCGCACGCCGATGACGTGCATGCCCAGTGCCTTGGCGAGCCGCGCGAACTCCGCGCCGATGGAACCCATGCCATACACCAGCACGGTTTGCCCCGGCAAATCAGCGGGCGAATCCTGCAGCCGCACCTGCTGCCAGCGGCGTTCGGCCTGAGACTTGATCCAGAAGGGAAAGCCGCGCGACAGCATCAGCATGCCAGTAATCGCCGTCTGCGAAATCGGCTGCGCCGTGGTGCCGGCGGAGGTGGTGACGCGCACGCCACGTTCCTGCATTTCCGTATAAATCGGATGATCCACGCCGATGTTGAACACATGGATCCACTTCATGTTCGGCCCTTTGCGCACGGCGGAGAAAAACTGTCGGCCGTGCGTGGGGTTGAGATCCTGCGAATAAAAAGCAATTTCGCCGCGCGCGACATCGGCGTCCGACAGCCGCGCGTCCTTGTCCTCGGGCAGCGCCGCCACCTCGTGCGGCAGTTTCAAGCGGGCGACTGCGGCGGTGAGTTCGGCGCCGAATACGGCGTGGCAACGGTGCGAGATGATCAGGGCGGGTTTGGTGGACATGGCACAAGTGAAAATGGTTGGCGAATGGGACGGCATTCTACCCGCAATTTGATAAGATTCGCGGTCTATCAAGGAGCGCAGCCCGTGGAAATCACCACCCTCGAACTCACCCAACAACTTATCCGCTGCAAGTCGCAGTTCCCGGACGACGCAGGCTGTCTCGACATCCTCATTCCGTTACTGGAACCGCTGGGTTTCAAATGCGAACGCATCGATAGGGGTGGCGTGAGCAATCTGTGGGCGCGGCGCGGCACGGCCAAGCCGCTGATTTGCTTTGCAGGTCATACCGACGTGGTGCCCACCGGGCCGCTCGATCAATGGACGAGCGACCCTTTCACGCCGACGATCCGGGACGGCTGGCTCTACGGGCGCGGCGCTGCCGACATGAAAACCTCGCTCGCGGCCTTCGTGCTGGCGATCCGCGAATTCGTCAATGAACACCCGGATCATCCCGGTTCGCTGGCGGTGATGTTCACCTCAGACGAAGAAGGCCCGGCGATTGACGGCACCGTGCGCATGGTGGAAATGCTCGCCGCGCGCGGCGAAAAGCTTGATTACTGCGTGGTGGGTGAGCCGACCTCGGTGAAAAAACTCGGCGACATGATCAAAAACGGCCGCCGTGGTTCATTCACCGGCGTGCTCACGGTGAAAGGCATTCAAGGCCACGTGGCGTATCCCGACATGGCGCGCAACCCGATCCACGAAGTCGCCTCGGCCATCGCCGAACTCGCACAAACCAAATGGGACAACGGCAACGAATATTTTCCGCCGACGACGTGGCAGATTTCCAATTTTAATTCTGGCACGGGCGCGAACAACGTGATTCCCGGCTCTGCCACGGTGCGCTTTAACTTCCGGCACTCCACCGCCAGCAACATCGAGTCGCTGGAAACGCGCGTGGTCAACATCCTCGATAAACACGGCGTGCATTACGACATCGAGTGGCGCGTTGATGGGCGGCCGTTCCTCACGCCGCGCGGCGACCTGGTGGATGCCATCGCCAAGGCCATCAAGTCGGTAACCGGCGTAGACACCGAGCTATCCACCACCGGCGGCACCTCAGATGGCCGCTTCATCGCCGACATCTGCCCGCAAGTGGTGGAGTTCGGCCCGACCAACGCGACGATCCACAAGCTCAACGAATGCGTGGGCGTGGAGGAGATCGAACCGCTGCAGAAGATTTACAAGCAGGTGCTGGTGAATTTGTTGATTAAGGGAGCGTAGGTACGTGTTGCCGCGAGATTGGGCATGACCTATCCGATCATCCACGTCCCGGATCACGCGGGCGAAATGCTGGAGGCCTTGGGCACCAAGTCAAAGTTCTGGTATTCCGCCGACGGTAAGCGGGTGTTGTACAAGGAAGGCCGGCCTGAGTCTAGTGAGCATTGGGCGGAGAAAGTGGGCTGCGAAATCTGCCGTCTGCTGGGCATTCCTCATGCGGAGTATGAATTGGCTACTTGGAAAGGCCGCAAGGGCGTGGTTTCGGAGACTTTTGTGCCTGATGGCGGGCGCTTAGTGTTCGGCAACGAGCTGTTGGCGAAAATTGTTAGGGGTTACCAGTACGCCCAGCGGTACAGGGCGCGCCAGCACAGGATAACGCGTGTGATGTCGGTCGTGCGTTCGAGGGGCTTGGGTTATCCGATGGGGTTCGTACCTCCAACGGAATTTCGCAGTGCTGGTGATGTATTTGTCGGTTATCTGATGCTTGATGCACTAGTCGCCAATCAGGACCGCCACCACGAGAACTGGGCATTAATTATTGATAAAAATCAACAGGTTACATTATCTCCAACATTCGACCATGCATCGAGCCTCGGGCGAAATGAACGCGATGAATCTCGTTTGCGCCGGCTCAATACACGCGACAGCGGGGATTCTATGGAGCATTATGCAAGTAGAGCCGAGTCAGCGTTTTACACCTTGGGTGGGGTGAAGCCGTTAAAGACTCTGGAGGCCTTTAAGGAAGCCGCTAGAATTTCGCCCCCTGCGGCCCGATATTGGATATCTTGGTTGGACAAAGTGTCAGTGCAGGAGTTCGAGGCAATTGTGAAACGAATCCCGGAATCGGAAATAAGTGACGCCGCGCGCCGATTCGCGGTACGATTGCTGGAAATCAACCGTGCACGGTTGCTCGCGTGGTAACAGACAGGATATGCATAAACTTTTCGTGACATGGCAGGACCCCGACACCCGCACGTGGCATCCGGTCGGACGGCTATCGTACGACCAGGGGACTTACCAGTTCGCATATACACGAGGCGCAAAGACATCTAAGAAATTCGTGCCCTTCGGACGCATGCTGGATTTGGGCGTGGTTTACCTATCCAACGAATTATTCCCGCTGTTTGCCAATCGGCTGTTGCCAAAATCGCGTCCTGAGTATCGCGACTATCTGAAATGGCTGGGGTTGGACGAGACCAAAGCCGATGAGATGGAGATGCTGGCTCGTAGCGGCGGCCAGCGCGCGACGGATTCCCTAGAAATTGTTCCGTGCCCGGAACCGAGTGCTCAAAATCGATACGAAGTTCATTTCTTCTCGCATGGCCTGCGTCACCTGAGCGAGAAGGATCAAGCACGCGCAGCTGCGCTGCATGTAGACGAACGATTGTTCGTGATGCAGGACAGGCAGAACAAATCTGATCCCATGGCATTGCTGCTACGCACGGATGACCCGATGTCAATGGTGGGCTACGTGCCGCGGTACTACTCGGCTGAGTTTTCAACGGTGATGGATCAGGTAGGTCAGGGAAATGTTCGAGTTACGGTGGAACGGGTGAATCCGGATGCGCCGAGCAATTTCCGGCTCTTGTGCAAATTTGTCTCTCCTTGGCCGAACGGCTTTGCACCTTGTGCGCAAGGCGAGTTTCAGCTGATTTCTTCAGGCGCCGCTGCCCCGCAGTGACCTGCCTGTACCGCCACGGCGTCGTCGCATAGGGCCAGTTTTTGAACGATTCAACAGTCGTTCCCCAGTGGTAAGAAGTTGTAGACAACTGGCGTATCAAACAATCTTATCCTCGTCAAACGCCCTATCCCCATCAGGATCAGCCAATCCCGTTGCAAAAACACCTTTAAAATCAAATAGCTGCCGATCCAGCATATGCGATGGCGTGATATTTTGCAAAGCCGTCAGCACCGTCTCCACGCGCCCCGGAAATTTTTTCTCCCACTCGCGTAGCAGCGCCTTGGCTTCCTTGCGTTTCAGGTTTTCCTGCGAGCCGCACAGGGTGCATGGGATGATCGGAAACTGTTTGACCTCGGCCCATTCGGCGAGGTCTTTTTCTTCG
>SXGR01529836.1_pt1 | contig 10852 bp, 6 predicted proteins | sample 3174711 | NCBI WGS metagenome assembly SXGR01 (sample SAMN11356860, study PRJNA531348) | freshwater metagenome | isolation source: freshwater sample F1-60 | place: China: Fuxian Lake, Yuxi | collected 2017-12-25 | reverse complement strand
TTCCGGCAAAGAATGCGCCGAGCGCGATGGACACGCCGAACAAATCCGCCGCCGCGAAGGCGACGCCCAGAGCTACCGATAGAACCGCAAGGCGGAAAAGCTCTCGCGATCCGGTATGGGCGACATGATGCAGGACCCAGGGTATCGCGCGCTTGCCGATAAGCAGCATCGTCGCAATGAAAATGGCAACTTTGCCAAGCGCGAACACAAGCGCGTCGGTCAGTCCCAAGCCGGTTTGTTCACTCCCGATCGCCGCCGGAAGCAACACGAGGGCCGCAACCGTCACGATGTCCTGAACGACCAGCCAGCCGACAATGACGTGGCCGCGCGTTGTATCCATCAAATGCCGGTTCTGAAGCGACCTCGTAACAACGACGGTGCTGCCGACCGACAAGGCAAGCCCATAGACGATCGCGGCGCCCGTACCCCATCCGGTGGCAATGGCAACCGCAGCCCCGAGCACGGTCGCGAGGAACATTTGCACGAGCGCGCCAGGGATGGCTATCGCGCGAACCGCGTTGAGGTCCTTGAGAGTGAAATGCAGCCCGACCCCGAACATCAGGAGTATCACGCCCACATCGGCAAGCTGCTCCGCGAGCCGCTGGTCGGCGACGAGACCGGGAGTAAACGGGCCAACCACGACGCCGGCCATGACATAGGCCACGATCGGCGAGATGCGAAACCGATGGGCGAGCGTACCCAGCACGAAGGCAAGCCCGAATCCGGCGACAAGCATGACGGTGAGAGGCGATTGACTGAGCATTCTTCGCGCCGGACTAATTTGCCGATTCTATCGATAGAGCATAAGACGCATAAAAGCATGATGACCATCGAACGGTCATCGGCTAAAGATGGCGTTGCATCGTGAACGGGGGACTACCGTGAAACCGATTGTTGCTTTCCTCCCCTTGCTATTGCTCGCCACGCCCGCTTCGGCCGCCCTGCCGCATCAGGACGGTACGCTCGCGGAAGATCAAGGCTTGGCGCATACGCCGGGCGTCAACGTATCCGGCGCAACGTCCATGCTGGCGGCCGCAATCGTGCGCGGACCTCGCGGCCGCGCGGTCATCGTCGGGCCGCGGGGACGCGCCCGTACTTTCATTCACCGCGGCAGGCCGCTCGCCGTGATCCGGCGCCCGCGTTTTGTTTTCCCGGCGGGGGGTACATACCGGCGTTGGCGCGCCGGCCAGTTATTCCCTCTCGCGCTGATCGCGGCGCCGTTCTTTTTCCTGGAGTATAATGCGCTCGGCTTGCAGCCCCCGGCTCCGGGCTACCAATGGGTCCGCAACGGGCCCGACCTCGTGCTGGTGAATACGCGCACACGCGAAGTGGAAGACGTCGCCAACGATGCGATCGATGAGGACGAGGATTGATTTTTCCTGACCGGTTAGGTCCGGCGCGGCGCTCGTAAAGAAGAGCGCCGCGCGGTTGCCTATCAAAACCTCTTACGAAAATCTGGCGCGGATGCCGCCATAAACCGCGATGCCGGGCGCCGCAAAGCCGATAAGCTCCTGGTATCTCTGGTTGAGCAGATTTTCGATGCGGCCGTAGATCTGCCAATTCTCGTTGACGCGGTAATCGGCGCCGAAATTGAGCAGCGTATACGCCTTCAAGGGAGCGCGAATCGTTCCGGTCGGCGTGAACAGAAAGTCGCGCTGCTCGCCATTGTAGCGCAGCGTCAAATTGGCGCCGAACCTATCGTTCATGCTTCGCCAGGCGGCGTTGAGGCTCGCGATGTTGGGCGGACGGCGGATTTCCTGCAAGCCCGGATTGGACTCCAGCGCGTGCAGATTGGTCCAGCTTCCGTCCACGCGCCATTGCTCGGCGATTCGCGCGCCGATCCAAACCTCGACGCCCTGCTGCGTTGACTTCGACGTGCGGTTTTGCGGCGTCGAAATAAAGCTCGGCGTGAAGGCCGTAAAGATCTCGTCGGTGAACCGGGTGTAGAAGTAGGTCGCCCCGACGAACGCCCTCCCCTCCAGAACGCTGTAATCGAACCCCGCCTCCCAACCTTGGGAGCGTTCCGGCTTCAAATTGGGATTGCCGGTGAAGGTCGTCGGGTTGAATCCGAACAATTCGATATTGGTCGGGTTGGTGATGGCGCTCCCCGCCGCGGCCCGAAGGCGCAAGGGCGGAAGAACGCGGTAGCTCGCCTGAACCCGGTAAGTCGTGCCGTTCTTGAAATGCTGATTGATGTCGTGCCGGAGCGCCGCGCCAATTCCGATTTTCTCTCCGATACTCACATCGTACTGACCGGCGAAGCCGGCATTGTCGAGTTGCCGCTGCGCGTTGCTGGCCGTCGGCGCCCCCCCGACCGCCTTGTTCTGATAGCGCTCGCGCTTGAGATCGGCCGCAAATGTCAACGTGTGAGCAGTATCGGCCGCCGCAAAAGAGAACGCGGTGACATAGGACAGCTTCTCGCGCGTTCCATAGTTCACCGATGAGAGATTATAGGTCTCGCCGTAATTCTTGCGGTCGCTTTCGACGCCTTGCACCGTCAGCGAGTGGGTCCAGCTTCCATCGAGAAGAGAAAGATCGGCCCGCAACAATCCATAGAGATTCTGTACTTCGGTTGCGTTCCGCACCTGAACGGCGGGATTGCCGGGCAACGTATCGTAGGCCATGCCGAAATTGGCGCCCGAAAAGGATTGCGGCGTCGATTCGGACGACCCGTTGTTGAAGCGGCCAACCGCCGTGACGTGGAGATTCTCCGCGAGAGAATAGACGAATTTGCCGGAGAAATTCTGATTCTTTGCTCCGTTGTGGCGAATGCCGTTCGGCACGCCGTTGATACCGGAGGTCCGGCTTGCGCTCGCGTTCAACACATAATCGAGCGCGCCGGCAACGCCCGCCGCGCGCACCGAACCCGACAGCGTGTCGAACGAGCCCCCTTCGAGATTGGCTCTAACCCCCGGCGCTTCCGCACCCGAAAGCGAGATGTAATGAATGATGCCGCCCATGGCGTTGGAGCCATAGAGGGCGCTCTGCTGGCCGCGCAAAACCTCGATCTTCGCTCCGCCGTCCGCAAGCAACGAGGAGAAATCGAATTCGCCCGAGAAAGGTTCGGACGCTTCGATCCCGTCGATCATCGTATACGTATGGTTGCTTTCGCCGCCCCGCATGCGCACTTGGGTGAAACCGCCGACCGTCCCCTGGCGGCTGACCGCGATTCCAGGAATATCGCGCAGCACGTCGGAGACATAGACGGTCTGGCGATTCCGCAGATCGAGGCTTTCGATGACCGAATAAGAAGAACCGAGAAGATCGGTTCTCACGCCACCGATTCCGCGCGACGCGGAAATGAGAACGCGTTCCGGTTCGCTCATTTGAGCGAAACCGGCAACAGGCAACATGACATGAAAGGCGGCAACAGCCGCCGCTAAAGGCTTTTGCATTGGACTTCCCCGTAGGTGCCGCGCCGGCGAAGGCGAAGCACCCGCGAGAGACACGCCCCCCGCGTCCGGTTCTTCCGGCGGCGGACACCGAATCCGCCGGAAGAAGCCGAATGGCTCCACCGCTCAACGTCGCCCTACGGAAAGTCCGCGCCTCGAAGTCCGTTGCTTCGCAGGCATGAGCGACTCGCGCGGCCGGTTTCCTGACTCGAGGCATTCGCGAAGCGCGCCTTCCCAGGATTGCTCCCAGTGACTGGGGCTCGAAGCCCCTAGCGCTACGCATTCCTCTCACAGTTGCAGGGACAGTCGCGGAGTTGGGTTACCCCTCACCGCGTTCCCGTTTGCAGCCCATTTCAAAGGGCACCGTGCGATACACCCTCTCCCCGCGACTCGCGCGTGAAAAGGACCATCATTCGTTACAGCAGTTTTGTTATTGAGGCAACGCGCCGTCTGAAAGCGCCAGCGCGCCGCCGTCGATCCAGGCGGCACGGACTTTACCGCCGCTCATAACGAGTTTTATCAGATAGCCCGGCTTGTTGTCGCGCGAATCGACATAAGCCTTCATCGCGCGGCCCCCTTCCCGTTCGGCAAGGGCAATCGCATCGGTCATGCGAAGGGGAATCTGCAAAACGGCGCGTGCCTGACTTTCGGGATCGTCGACAAAAATCTTGCCAAGGTAGCGCCCGCCCGATCCGGGTTGACGCATCGCCACGATGTTGGTGCGCACATCGACCGTTGCGCTCGTGACCCTTCCCTGGCGCAGCATCGTCACGTCGTAATATCCAGGCTTATCGGTCAAGCAGCCGAGTTCATCGGTTTGATGGTAGTGCGCGTCGATGACATGGCCGCCTTGCCGCTCGGCCGCCGCGACAGCCTCCGAGAGCGAGACCTTTACCCCGGCAAAGCATACGACTTCGCGATAGGGCTCGAACTCCGCCAAGGTCGTGGAGCAACCCGATAGGAGAAATGCGGCTACAGCAATGGCCGCAGCCTTACGCACTCCGGAGAGATAGGAGAAGAAGCGAAACTCGCTGTCGATCACCATTGTTGGCTCCCGACTTACGTTGAACACACTTGCAACGTCTGACCGTTCGTCCCCTTCGAACGAGCGTTGCGGAAACGTTCGTACATATATACCAAATGTGTACCAATTTCAAGCTGATGGTACGTTAACGTACATTTTTAAGGAAGTTACGGTTTTACAGCAGAAACCTGGGAATATAGGGTTATCGCGCGCTGCCGGTTGTACAGCCGGTCCGGCGTAAATGGGGGTTTACCTATTAAGTATAAGTATTTGCGAAGGCCGGGCCTCTTTCAGACCGGCTGGCCGACGAGCTTTTGGCCTAACCGGTACGCTGGGGAGTGTCTGCCGTCCGTAGAAAGTTTCGCCCGCGGCAGTTCACCTCTTGCTCGGCCCTTCTTTCCGGAAGCGCGGTTGCGAGCGCGATCCTCTTTGCAGCCCCTGCCGGCGCAGCGCCGCAAGATGCGCCTGTGGTTTTACGTCCGGCGCTGGATCTGGAGGCGCCCCCAGCGCCTGTAACGGAGACCGCCCAGGCCGAAGCGGGCAATCCGCCCCCGCGCGATTTTGCTACCTATATGCCGACGGCGCGGGCGACGCGCATCGCGCTTTCGGAAGCGCCGACGATAGACGGCGATCTCTCCGATCCGATCTGGCAGAAAGCCGAACCCATCACGGAATTCTATCAGATCGATCCCGACCCCGGTAAGCCCGCTTCGGAACGCACCGAAGTGCGGTTCCTATACGACGACAACAATCTTTATGTGTACATCTATTGCTACGACAGCAGGCCCGATCTCGTGCGCTCCACGAGCATGAATCGCGACGGAAATTTCGGCGGCGACGACACGGTGCGCCTGTACCTCGATCCCCTCAACACGCGCCGTAACGGTTATCAATTCACAGTCAATCCGCTGGGCGGGCGTCTCGACCAGATTATCCAGAACAATTCGGATTTCATCCGCGAATGGAACACGATCTGGGCCGCCCAGACGCGCCGCGTCTCCGATGGCTGGACCGTGGAATACGCGATTCCCTTCCGCGACTTGTCCTTCGATCCCTCTAAGCCGGATTGGGTGATCGATTTCTCGCGCGAAATCCGCCATTTGAATCAACGCGTGCGTTGGAGTTCGATCAACGCCGCGACGCTTGCAACCGATATTTCCCGCTCCGGCACGCTGACGGGAATCACCGGCATCACGCAAGGGCTGGGCCTCGACGTCCAACTCTTCGGCACGATGCGCTATCGCTTCGATTGGCAGGAGCCCCAGCGCGAAACCAAAAGCGCGCGTGTTTCGGGCAACGCCTTCTATAAGATCACGCCGCAACTGACCGGCACTCTCACCGTCAATCCGGATTTTTCGGACGCCCCGCTCGATCTCCTTCAGGTCAACACGACGCGGTTCAATCTCTTCCTCCCGGAAACGCGCCTTTTCTTTCTGCAGGACGCGGCCACCTTCGAATTCGGCGGCAGGGGATTCGCCACCTCCAACGACTACAATTACCCGGCGGAGAACGGCTCGCCGTTTTTTTCCCGCAATCTCGGTCTTGCCGGCAGCTTCCCGGTCAGCCTCATCAGCGGCCTCAAATTGTCGGGAGACTACGCGGGCTTCGGCGTCGGCGCGCTGTCGGTCGTGACCAACGGCACGGGCGATACCAAGCACAATCAGGTGCTGTCGGTGGCGCGCGTGACAAGGCCGATCGGACAATCGAAAGCCGGATTCTTTTTCACCAACGGCGACCCCTCGGGCAGGAGCGATAACACGCTGGTTGGCGGCGATTTTCAGTATCTCGACTCCGCCTGGCGGCCGGGAAAGGTTTTGCGCTCGGACGTCTTTTACATGCGCAGCATGTCCTCGACACGGGGAGAGGACGATTCCTTCGGCGCGGCGCTGTATCTGCCGAACGAGCCATTCGGCCTTGAAACACGGTTCAAGCAGTTGGGAACCAATTTCACCCCGGGGCTTGGGTTCATCAACCGGCTCGGCATTCGCCAGATCGACGGCATCGTTCAATACCGGCGCCGGGATCTCGGGCCGCGCTGGATCGACGTCGCGACGTCCTATTACCTCGTGACCGATCTCTCCAATCAAATCCAATCGCGCGAAAACGGCATTTGGACCGGCATCTCTTTCCGGACGAACGACGATATTTATGTTCGCGGTTTCAACACTTACGAAAACGTGCAGACCGTGTTCCGCGTCGCGAACAGGGTTCCGGTTCCTGCCGGCCAGTATGAATGGACCAACGCCAATCTCTACTTTCAAACATCACCGGCACGGCCCCTCTTCGGCAGACTCGATATTCTCTGTTGCAGCTTTTACGACGGAAAATACCTGCGCGCCGATCTGCGGCTCGATATGCGGCCCAACGCGATGTTCCAATTCGCGCCGCGTTACACTTATACCTACATCGATCTTCCCGGCGGGCTGCTCAACATCCACGCTGTGTCGACCGATTTCATCATCAGCTTCTCGCCCAACATGCAGATGATCAATCAGCTCCAGTTCGATAATATCAGCCAGCGTCTTGCGCTGTCGTTGCGTTATCGCTGGGAGTACCAACCGGGCCAGGAACTCTTCGCGTCCATCGGACAGACGGGATTGGCTCCGGGCGACCGCTTCGTGCCGCGCTCGACGCAGGCAAACATCCGCCTCGGCCACACGTTCCGGTATTAAATTTATTCCAACCTTCATGAGCCGCGGCCCATGGCGCGCCAATCAAATGGCGCGCGGAGGCGCGGCGATCGCGGAGTTATCCCGCTCTTATCTTCATTCTCCGTGTACTCCGCGTCTCCGCGTGACACTGCGGGCGGGTTTCAATGAGTCACGGACGACTAGGAAATATTACGCGGCCAAAACCCGCCGCATCTCGTCCGGCGAAAGACCCGCGCTCGCGAGCTGTCCGGTGAGTTCGGTGAGCGCGTTCTCAGAGTTGAACGCGGCGCCCGCTTCTGCCTGCGCCTGACTGACATAGCTTGCGAGGAACCCGGGTTTCGCAAGGGAGGTCAGCAACATGCGCCGCGCCTTCGTATTAAGCTCGCCCTGCGTGAAAATCTGGGCCACGCAGAGTTTCAGAATCGCCCTTGCGCGCTCGACGTTATTGGGCGATTTCGCTTCGATCGCCGCCAGAAATTTCGCACGGTCCTCGATTCCGAGAGCGACGGTATCGAGCGTGGCCGCGAGCTTGGTTTTTTGCACATCCTGAAATCCGGCGCGCAACACGCGGTGCTGAAGTTCCGCGATGCGTTTCAACCTCCCAGCGATGGGCGCGCCCGGCAGGAGCTGTGATTCGAAAGCGCTCGACTCGATCATCGGCATGATAAATGCCACGAGGCTGCGCTTGTTTTCCGCGCCAATGATGTTTTCCTCGACGGTCAGAAGGCGTTCCACCTTTTCGTCGGCGGACTTCACGCTCGCGATGAATTGCATCAGAGGTTCTTGGGCCACCAGGCGCTTGGATCTTTCGGTGAAAGCGCCGATAAGGTCCTCGTTCGAGAGGTACTTTCCCTGGCCCCGCACAAGCTGATTGGCGAGCTTTCGAAGCATCTTGAATTCTGAGTCAAGGGAGCTTGGGCAAAGCCGCTTCAAGCTCTTGAGTTCGGTGACGATGCGCTTGGCGATGGCGCTGCGCGACTCGGGGAGATCGTCCTTCGCGAAAAAACGCGCCAGCGCGTTGATGCCCTCGCCGGAGCCTTCCGCGACAGCGAGCTTTCCGCCCAGGAACAGCTCGACGAGGTTCGCCAGCGCATGACCAAGATCGGGGCTCTTGCCGAGCAGATCGGCGAGCGCGGCGGAACCGTTCAACATCTCCGAGACGATGCCGTCGATGCAGGCGAGGAGGAGCGCGCGGCCCGGGCCCTCGGCAGGCAACTCGTCCATCAGCTCGAGCAGGCGCCCGAGCTTTTCGTCCCAGTTCTTGGCCGGCGCGAGGTGCTTGGTCAGCACACCGTTGAGGATGTAGCGGCCCGCTTGTTCGGCGCCCAGTTTCACGGCAAAGGCGCCGAACTGGCCCTTGCTCAATTCCGGAAACAGCCCCTTCTTCTCGTCCTTGTAAACGCGATTGATCGCCGCCGTCGAAAGTTCGTTCAATTGCTTGATGAGCTCTGCCACGGGATATTCGGAATCGGCGGCTTGCGCGACGGCGATTTTCTGAATGACGTGCTGATAGGTTGTGCCCGCCGCCTCGAATTTCTCCAGAGCCTTGGCGCTGTGCTGAAGCTCCGTAACTGTCAGACGCTCGCGCGCAAGGTAATCGCCGAGGACGCGGACAAGCGTGACGCGCGCGTGATAGGAGTAAAGGTCGTCGGGTTTGAAACAGGCAGCCGGGCTCTCCATTTCTTGGAGTTTGCCGGACTTACTCCTGGCTTGCTTGACCTCGCCCTCTTCGAGAATGACGAGGCTCATATAATCGCCGGTATCGTGCTTGAGCGTTTCCTTGACCACGCGCACGGCGGAGGCCTGTTTCGCGGAGAGCAGATCGCGCGCCCGCTTGAGCGCCGCATCGCGATTGTCGAGCGCTTCCACCAAATCCCAAGTTCGAGAGCCTTTCGCTTGCCGAAAGACTTCATAATGCACATCCGTCATTTGAGTGTTCCGGTGGGGCGACCGGTAGAGACTATGCAGGCCTGCTTAAGTCCCGGTTAAGCAACCTTCTTCGCTCTTGCGCCTATGCACGGAGAGATCGCGGATGGAAGCGCCGGGTCCGCAGAGGCGGCAGGCGGGGTCCGGGGGAACCTTGACCGTCCTGAAAACCGTGCCGAGAGCATCGTAAATCAGGAGCCGTCCCGCCAAACTGCCGCCAACCCCGAGAATTTCCTTCATAACCTCAAGGGCTTGTAGTGTGCCCATGACACCCGAAGCAGCCCCAAGGATGCCCGTCTCGCTGCAATTGGGCGCGTCTTCCGGGGGGGGGGGCCTCGGGGAAAAGGCAGCGGTAGCAGGGGTATTGCTGGGCCGAACCGGCCCTTGCCTTGAATGTGGCGAGTTGACCGTCGAACTCGGTCACCGCCGCGGACACAAGCGGTTTACCGGCAAAATAACAGGCATCGTTGACGAGGAACCGTGTCGCGAAATTATCGGACCCGTCCGCGACGATATCGTAACCCTCCATCAGCGAAAGCGCGTTTTCGGCGGAAAACCGCTCGGAAAGGGGAAGCACCGTCACGCCAGGGTTGATCGCCCGCGCGGCGTCGGCGGCAGAGTCCGTCTTCAGCCTGCCGATATCCTTCGTCCGGTGGGCTATCTGGCGCTGGAGATTGGAAAGGCTCACCCGGTCGAAATCGGCGATTCCGATCGTTCCGACGCCAGCGGCCGCGAGATAAAGGATAAGGGGACTCCCGAGCCCGCCGGCCCCCACAACCAGAACCCGCGCTTTCAACAGCCTGGCCTGACCGGCTCCCCCCACTTCGCGCAGGACGATATGGCGCGCGTAACGCTCCAATTCTGTATCGGTAAGCGGCCTTGCGTTCTGCGGCGAGGGACGAATTTCGTTCATGGAACCTTCCTAGCACGAAAGGGCCGCCGGCTGCGCGTTTTCACCACGGGCGGCCCTCCCGCGCAGCGCTAACTTTCACCGTCATTTTGTCTTGCCCAACCAGATGCGAGATTCCATAAAGCGCCCGAGTAAGGTTTCTGCCGCCGCAAACCCCGCAAGGGGTTCCAAAAAAGCCCCGAAAGGGAGAGGGCCGGAGGCAGCAAGGGAGGTTATTGTATGACGGTTATCGCGACCGCGCCCACGCGCAACAAAAAGCTGCTCGACTGGGTGGAAGAAGTCGCCCGCAAAACCAGGCCCGATCGCGTGTACTGGTGCGATGGTTCGAAGGAAGAATACGACCGCCTCTGCGCGGACATGGTCGAGGCCGGAACGTTTATTAAGCTGAACGAGAAACTGCGGCCCAATTCCTATCTGTGCCGCTCCGATCCCGCCGATGTCGCCCGTGTCGAAGACCGCACCTTCATCTGTTCTGAACACAAGGAAGATGCCGGTCCCAACAACAACTGGACCGACCCGAAAGAGATGCGGACGACCCTGGACGGTCTGTTCGACGGCTGCATGCAGGGCCGCACCATGTATATCGTGCCCTTCAGCATGGGACCGATCGGCTCGCCCATCTCGCATATTGGTGTGCAGCTTTCCGATTCCCCCTATGTCGCGGTCAACATGCGGATCATGACCCGCATGGGCAAAAAAGTGCTCGAACATCTTGGCGATGGCGATTTCATCCATTGCCTGCATTCGGTCGGCGCACCGTTGAAACCGGGTCAAAAGGACGTGCCCTGGCCCTGCAACGCCGAGCACAAATATATCGTGCACTTCCCGGACGATTACTCGATCGTTTCCTTCGGGTCCGGCTATGGCGGCAACGCGCTGCTCGGAAAGAAGTGTTTTTCGCTCCGTATCGCTTCGATGCTCGGGCGCGATCAGGGCTGGCTTGCCGAAC